>WNGE01001121.1_pt1 | contig 57645 bp, 56 predicted proteins | sample 5400651 | NCBI WGS metagenome assembly WNGE01 (sample SAMN13153370, study PRJNA577476) | soil metagenome | isolation source: 60 cm soil or saprolite under grassland replicate 2 | place: USA:California | collected 2016-06-15 | reverse complement strand
GCGAGGCGTGGGAGGACAACCCCGAGGGCTGGCCCGTGATCGGCGATGTCCGCGAGGGGCACCCGTCCGAGGGCCGCCAGGCCTGCTGGTACTGGCGCTCGGACGCCGACGGCGTCGCCACCTGGGGCCCGACCAGCCGGCCCGTGCCGCAGTGGACCCGCCCCGGCGCGACCCCCGTGGAGACCCTCGGCCGCCAGGGCCACCACCACTGACGGGCCTTCGTCGACGGCGTCGGCACCTCGACCGCTCGCAGCCCCAGCCGTGTCATCAGCAGCAGCACGGCAAAGTCCCGCCGCCCCAGCGCGGTGGTCCGATCACAGCTGTCCAGCAGGGCCGGCACCGCATCGGCGTCCGCGCCGACCGGCAGCCGGCTCAGCCGCCATCCGGCGACCGACGGCACCGCCGCGGTCAGGTCCTGGTCGACGGCCGCGGTCACGAACAGGAAACGCAACAGCGACCGCAGACTCGACGTCACCGCCTTCATCGACCCGGCCGCATACCGTTTCGACGTGTCCAGCACGAAACCGGCCACCGTCTGCGGGCCCAGCCGGTCCAGCCGAAGCTGTCCGTCGACGAGCTGCGCGGTCAGGAACCCGCAAGCGACGTCAACACGCTGACGAATCGTGCCGTCGCCGAGCCGACGCTCACGCTGCAGATAGACGCGATACTCCTCCAGCACGGACTCGATCGGACCGTCGACCGCGTCAGGCTCCTCCGGCGGAACAACACCGCCGTCCCGCAGAAAGCCCAGCATCAGCCGCAACGATCGGCCTGACAGCCACCGCCGGTGCCCGGCGTCCCGACGCGCCTGGACGAACTCCTCTACCCGCCCTGCGGTCAGCTGCTCCGCAGCCAGCCCATTACGTTCCAGCCAGCGGCCCAGGTCCGCCAGCACGTAGGCGTTGTCCTGGGAGGACCGCGGTGTGAACCCGCGCCGCATCAACTCCAACCGGAACGGATGGATCGCCAGGGCCAACGGCCCCGACACCCGCACCGGATACCGACCATCCGTCGCTGCTTTGACCATGTGTCCGCCTCCTTCGAGAACTTCTACGAAAGAGACGGCGCAGGTCCGCTGTTATGACGTCACTTCTCCTGCTACACCACCATCAGCCAGCCCGGATCGACCCGACCCCACATAACCGACCACCCCAGATAATTTCCCGCGTCGTACCCGGCCGTGGCAGCGGCCACAGTGTCGGCGCCGCGGACGGTCTGCGAGTCGATCACCGCCGCCGTCGGGCGCGGCTCCCGCCCGGCACGCACCCGCGCCCGGTCCCGCAGTGCGTCGTAGATGCGTTGCCACACACCGGTTTTCGTCCATCGACGGTAGATGTCGTAGACGGTTTTCGCGGGCGGGAAGTCGTGCGGCAACTGCACCCAGGCGATCCCGCCGCGCACCAGGTAGAAGATCGCATCGCACACCAGCCGCCGGGGCCACTTCTCCGAACGCCCGCCCTTGCCGCCGTGGTTGCCTGGTGGCGGCAGCAGCGGCTCGAGCAGTGCCCACTCGGTGTCGGTCAGCGACGAGGACGGGTAGAACGGACATTCCGGCGACACGGCCAGGGACTGGCCATGGGCCGGGCACGACGAACACAAGCAGGTAAACGACACTGGCACAGGGACTCTCGGGTGGCGACGTCTTGGTGTGGAAACCTCAGTCGTACCGAGAAGCCCCTCTACTACCAGACATCAGATGACGGGCCAGACCCAAGTTCTCAGATGCGCTCTGAGAGGCCCAGCCCCCGTGCCGTCTGTCGGCCAACGCCGCGACCCCGGTCGAGTGGCCCAGGGTATAGGGCGATCTGAGATCCACGAAGTTCGCGATCGTCCGTCCGAAGGTATCGACCTCATCCTGCGACAGCCACCGCAGCGGCGCAGGCTCCGCCGAGAGCACCGCATCCCAGGGCTGTTCCGCCTCCAGCCTCTGGTACAGGGGCTCCGCGACGTCGCAGAAGCGATCTACCACCCCCGGGTCGTAGTACGCGCCAGCATGTTGACGCGCCTGGGCGACGGCGGTCTCGACGCCCCCCATGCGGCTGAAGACCTCGGCACTGGCTGCCACATGGAAGATCCGAGCCGCAAGGGCTATCTCCTCGGCCTTGAGCCCCTTCGGCCCGCCCTGACCGTTCCACAGCTCGTGACACTGCGCGAGGGCTTGCTGGATCGTCGGTCCGATGTCGAGCATGTCGCCGATCCGCAGGGCGACATCGCGACAGACGGCCTGGAACTCAGCGGGCCCTCCCGAGAGCACCGCCGACAGGACCCTTCCGACACGGCGCAGCGGCGGCTCACCCGCACCGAAGTTCCGCAGCCCGAACGCGTAGACCTGGAGCGGACTGGTGGGATCAAGGCTTAGCGTCTTCGCATTAAGGGCGATGTCGTCCTTGGCGTACTTGGCGAAGAGCGTCTGCTCGACCGTGCAGCCCACCGAGCCGAGAAGCGCGACGTAATACGCATCGCTCAGCTCGGCCGCGCTGAGGCCCAGTTCCTCGCCCAGCCACACGGCCAACAGGCAGCGCCGGAGTCCGTGCTCGATCGGCTGTCCGTGCAAAGCCCGGTTGCCAGGGACAGAGAACCGACGACCTCCGCCAGCCGCACACGTGGCTGCATCGGCACACCTCCCACCCGGGGTCATGATGGGATGTCGCCTCGACGCTGTCCATCCAGGGGCACCTCGGGGACCTGTGCGCTACGCCTCCTCGAATCCGATCCAAAGGCGGGACTCCCTGATGAGCCCCTGGAGAAGGTCGTAAACGGCCTTGACCTCCTGCAGCAGGCTTCACCTTCGGCCGGCCCTCTGGCTGACCGAGCGACGAGCCAGCGTGTAACGCTCGTGGAAGTCCTGCACCTCTGGTAGAGCACCATGGTCAGGGACGAGAGAACGGCACCGCGACCAATCGGGCCATAGCGGGGGCTCCGCGGATGGCGATTTCGTCGCATGGGCCGACTACAGCACGCGACAGGATGCCGACCCGTCGGTGACGACATATTGCAGTGTCTCGACGTTGGTGTTGTCGACGGTCGGGTAGTAGACGTCCGAGAGGACGCCGCCGGCGACCGTGTACCAGACCTTCGAGGTCCGGTTGCGCGCCGTGCCGAGGCAGTCCTTGCGGGCGAGGTCGAAGTGGGACAGCGCTCCTGGGCCGCCGGGTGCCGCGTCTGCCTGCGTCTGTTCTCCGGCCGCCTGTGCCGGCAGCCCGAGTGGGGCGGTGAGCGCGAGCCCGACCGCCGTCACGATCCCGAGAACGCCGTACCGAGCTCGCCTCATTGCGCCACCCCGCTGCGCCAATAAACCACTTAGCCGGGAATGCTAGCTTCTTCTCTTAAGCTGGGGAAGCGAGGGTCGGCCGCGCGGATCGGGTGACCCGTCGCAGTGCTGTCGGCGCGATCCGGCCGGCACGAGCGCCGACTGCTGGATCTCCCCTGCCCCGTGGGTTGACGTATGGCGACTTCACGCAGACTGAATCAATGCCGGTACGGCGAACGACCCATACCAGGAGAGGCGAGGCGGACGTAGGGTGTATCGCGCTTTGGTGGGCTCGGAGGGGATTGCTGATGACACGAGTGCACGCCCCCGACCAAGCGACCCGAGCAGGCACGGACCGAGTCAGGTCATACCGCATGACCGGTTCCACCAACTGCAGGGAGGGCTACTCGTGTTCGAACACCCTTCGTCGTCTCGCGGGTCCTACCGGCGAGCACTCGCACCGTGGTCAGCGCGGCTGGCGGTGCTGGCGGCGCTCAGTCTGGCCGCGTTTGCGCTGACGACGGTCGCCAGCGGCGCTACCGACAACACCGTCAAGACCCAGGGGACCGAGCAGTTTGTCCCCAACAGCAAGATCATGTCCAACCTCAAGTTCACGCCTGGCCACCTGGTCGTGCGCAGCGGGGAGACCCTCACCTTGCAGCACGCCGACCAGACCGACGAACCCCACACCCTGTCTGTCATCAACGCCGATGAGGTGCCGGGCAGCGTCGAGGACGTGTTCGAGTGCAAGGTGTGCGGGGAGGTGTTCGGCCTGTTTCCCCCACCGGGGCCTACCTCGTCGGTCTTCGTCAACGCGCCGGGCACCGGGGCGGGCATCGACGGGCGGCTGGACACGCTGTTCGTGCTTCCGGGCGAGAGCGTCAGCGCTGAGGTGACCGCGCCGTCGGGGAGCACGCTGCACTTCTTCTGCGCGATCCATCCGTGGATGCAGGGCAGGATCGACGTGCGGTAGAGCGGCGCTTGCTGCCGCGGTCGTTGTCGTGTTGAGGCCGCGCGAGGGAGTGGCGCCTCCGGCTGCTGGCCGGAGGCGCCTTCTGTTCCTGCGATTTCCTGCGATAGCGGTATGGACCGCCGTTGCCGGCCGCCCCCAGCACGGGACGAGACGTGACATTCGCTTCGGTCCGCCTGCCGTAACGCTCTCGTCACGCAGGCCGGCGACACTGCCTCGTACACATGGTCAGCGTGGCTGCGACGGTGGCAGGGGTGGAGGTGCTGCATGCAGACACCGCGGGCGCCCAGGAGGGTGATCCCCGGCGCCCGACCGGCGTGGCCGCGCTGGCGCTGGAGCCCGACCGGGCTGGCGTGGGCGCTGTGGGCGCTCGCCATGCTCAGCATCCCGGTGGCCGCCTGGCTGGATCACCTGCTGCGCCAGGCCGGCCGGCCCGACCTCCTCGAGCTCACCCCCACCGCCATCCCCCCCGTGCTCGGGGCGGTGAGCGCGGCCACGGTCGGCGCGGTGCTGGCCACCCGCCGGCCCCGCCATCCGATGGGCTGGCTGCTGCTGGCGCTTGGCCTGTCCCTGAGCGCAAGCGGGCCGGCCGAGGCCTATACCAACTATGCGGTGGCCCGTCCCGGCGCACCACCAGCCGCCAGCCTGGTGGCCCTGTACATGCCCGCCACCGTCGTCACGGCGTTTGCCTGCCTCGGCTTTGTCTTGCTGCTGACGCCCACCGGGTCGCTGCCCTCGCGCCGCTGGCGCTGGTGGGCCAGGGCCACGGTGGCCACACCCGTCGCCCTGCTGCTGGCGGTGACGCTGGCGCCCAAACCCAGTGATCAGCCCTCCCAGACGGTCGACAACCCGCTCGACCTGCACGCGCTCAGCGGTGTGCTGCTGGTCGCCAACCAGGGAGCCTTCGCCGTCACCATCATCGCCTTCGTGGTCGCCGCCGCCTCGCTGGTGGTGCGCTTTCGCCGCGCCCGCGGCATCGAGCGCCAGCAGTTGCGGTGGGTGGTGTTAGCCACGATTGTCCTGTCGCTGTTGTTCGTGGTGGTTCTGGCCGGCTTGGCGCTGGGGGCCTTTGCCCTGGCGGCGTTGGCGGGCAGTCTTTGCGTGGCGGTGCTGCCGCTGGCGGTCGGCGCGGCGATCCTGCGCTACCGGCTGTACGACCTGGACCGCATCATCAGCCGCACGCTGAGCTACGGGCTGCTGACGGTGCTGCTGGGTAGTGCCTACACGGGGGTTGTCCTTGGGCTTGGCGAGCTGTTGGGGCGGGCGTCGAGTCTGGCGGTGGCCGGGGCGACCCTGGCGGTGGCAGCAGCGTTCCAGCCGGCCCGCCGCCGCGTCCAGGCGCTGGTCGACCGGCGTTTCAACCGGCACCGCTACGACGCCGCCCAGACGATCGCGGCGTTCAGCGCCCGGCTGCGCCAGGCGATCGAACTGGACGCCCTGACCGCCGAGTTGCTGGCGGTCGTTGGCCAGACGATGCAGCCGACCCAGGCGTCACTGTGGCTGCGGCCACCGTCATCGCACGGATCGCCCAACGCAGCCCGGCCTGGGGGCGGCGCCCCAGCCCGGCAACGAATTTGAGGAACATCGCAATAGCGGGCAGCGTCTTGGACGTCTCCCAGCGACACGCCGACGTCGAGGGCCCAGGGTCACGAAGGCATGGCGCAGGCTGTGTGGGCTGAGCCGATCGGCGCAATCAGGTCCGGGATGATCCGTCGTATCGACTTGGTGATCTGCGGGAGCGTGGCGGTCAACCGCAACGGCGTCCGGCTCGGCAAGGGCGCTTCTGGACGCAGTTCCGGCAACGGTCGCGACTGGGCTGAGCGAGGCAGATGCAGTCAGGATCCGCCAGCTGCTTGAGTCGATAGGCGCGACCGTGCAGATCAACTGACTCTCTGCGGCAGCTCCTTGGCTGGCGACTGGGCTCTCTTGGTGAGCAGGGCGTCGAGCTGGCGCATCTGTTCGGGCGTCAAGGGGCCAAGCTGCATGGCCCGTGCCGGCCTTGCCCTGGCTCCAGTCCCGGTCGACGAGCAGGGCATGCGGGTGGAGGAGCTGGTCGAGCGCCCGGGCCGAGCCTGGAGGCGGCGGTCGTCACCCCTGCCCACCACTTCCCGACCGGGACGGTCCTGGCGCCGGCGCGGCGGGCCACGCTGATCAAGTGGGCGCGCCGAGCCAGCGCGCTGATCTTGGAGGACGACTACGACGCCGAGTTCCGCTACGACCGGCGGCCTATCGGGACGGTGCAGGGCATGGACCCAGCCCAGGTGGCGCTCTTCGGCTCCCTGAGCAAGACACTGGCGCCGGCGCTGAGCCTCGGTTGGGTCGTGACGCCGCCGCGCTGGACGCAGGCCCTGCGCTCGGCTGAGAGCCGGCTGACTGGACCGCCGGTGCTCGACCAGCTCGCACTGGCGAGGTTTGTCGAGACGGGCGCCTACGACCGGCACTTGCGGTCCGTGCGCCAGCGCTACCGCGCGCGGCGGGACCGGCTCGTCGAGGCCCTCGCCAGACACCTGCCGGACTGCTCAACCGCCGGCGTGGCGGCAGGCCTGCACGTCGTGGTCCACCTGCCGAAAGGGATCGACGGGGCCGCGGCATCGACCACCCTCGCCGAGCTCGGCGAGGGTCTCGGGGAGTTGGCTTGCTCTGGTGAGGCGGTGTGCGTGGACGGGCTGCCCAGCCGGGTGCAACGGCCAGCGCGGACATCAGCTCCGGTCACCGGGGAGCTGCGTCGCTCCCCGGCACCCCGATGAACGGCGCGGCTCAGTGTGGGCTGGTCGACGCGGCCCGTGAGGGCGGGATGGCCGTGGACTCGGGTCTCGGCGTCGAGATCGACCTCTGCCTGGTGGCTGCTGTGGCTGTCCAGTCGCCGGTGGTCGAGCGTGAGCGTGGGAGAGACGCGGGCGATCCCACTCGGCTAGACGGCTGGACGGCTAACGGAGGTTGACGAATGTCCTGCTGGCGTCGGGGACAGAGGTGGAGACGTTATTGGTCGTGTCGGTGAGCGTGATGCCGGTGTAGGACACCGAGGCAAGCACCAGCGTCTGACCAGACGGACAGGAGAACGCGCCGACCGGCTGCGGCCCGATCGGTGGCGAGGTCGTGCCCGTGACCCGGCCGTTGGTCGGGTCCCTGGAGAACCCGACGGTCAACGCGCTGCTCACGGTCTCCTTGTTCGCCGCCTTCGGGTGGTTGCCACCGCCGTTGATGCAGGCGTACACCGCTGTCGCGCTGTCGATGTGGATCGTGTAGTTGACGGTATCGTTGCCGACACCGGCCTCGTCGTAGCTCACGACCAGGGAACCGTTGTCGTTGACGCTGCTGCTCACGTTGAAGAAGTGCGCGCCCGATGTCGCAAACGCAGCACTCGTCAACATGACCCCGGCGACGGCGAAAGACACGCCCACCGTCAGGAGTCGCCGTACATATCGCTTCATGGTCAGTCAGCCCCCCTTGGCTGCAAAGCTTGCAAGTGCCCGCGTCTCTCCCGAGCTTGGCCGTGCACTGCTGGCACGTGACGCCGACGAGCCCTGCGGTCCCCCCTGTGCTGGCCTGTTGCTGTGGGGCCCATGAGCATGCACGAGTCACCTCAGTCCGACCGGCCCTAGGCGTATACCACCTGCCCGCACTTGAACATACGGAGTTCTTCGTAAATAGTGGACGACCGGGCGGCGAGGGTCGGCCAGATCTAGCCCGCGTAGGTCGGACCGGCGCGGTCGATCGTCAGCCGGATGAGGACACGCTTCTGCTGCTCCATGGCGGCCCGGTATTCGTCCCAGTCGGGGTGCTCCCCGCTGATGCGCCGGTAGTAGTCGACCAGCCCGTCCATCGCGTCTGGCAGGGAGACGATCTCCGCGGTGCCGTCGACCTGCATCCAGGCGCCGTAGAAGCCATCGTTGAAGACGCACACGGTCGCGCTGGGGTCGCGCCGCAGGTTGCGGGTCTTGTGTGCCGTCTCGCGGGTGCTGATGACGACCTTTCCGTCGCCGTCGACGCCGACGAGGACGGGCGAGGTCTGCAGGCCGCCGGCGGACCTTCGGGTCACCAGCACCGCCCTGTGGTTACTCGCTACGAACGCTCGTGCCTCGTCTGGGGTCACTGCCGCTCCTTCTTCTCGATGCCGGACCAGAGGTTCAGCCTACTCACCGAGCGGCGGACCTCAAGTACAGTTGCGCCGATGAGCTCTCCGCTCGCCACGGTCGTCACGATCGGCGAAGCGCTGGTGGCGATCGCCCCGCGGACGCCGACCATGCTCCAGGATGCGCCGGCGTGACCGGGATCACCTGCGCGCTCGGGCCGTCGCCTCGTGCCACCGTCGAGCTGGCGGTCCGGTGGGCCGGCGGGCACGGCTGGCCGGTCAGCCTCGACCCCAACCATCGCCCGCAGCTGTGGACCGACGAGGAAGCCCGGGCCGCGCTGCTCCCGCTGGTCGCCCGCTGCTCGGTGCTGCTGCTGTCGGTGGAGGACGCCGAGCTGCTGTTCGCCACCGCCGAGCCGGGCGCCGCGATCGCCCGGGCGCACGGGGCGCGAGCCCGGATCGTGGTGCTCAAGCGCGGAGCGCTGGGCGCGGTCGCCTCTGACGGCAAGGTCACGGTCGAGGTGCCCGCCGTCGACGTTGCCGAGCCGGTGGACCCGGTCGGCGCCGGCGACGCGTTCGACGCCGGCTTCGTCGCCGCCCTGCTGCGGCGCGGCGACGACCTGGGCGGCGCCCTCGCCGTGGGTGCCCACGCCGGCGCCTGCGCCGTCAGGGTCACCGGCGAGCACACCGGCTGCCCGCGCCTGGCCGACCTCCCCGGCGACCTCAAGGCGCTTTTCGCCCCGGCCAGCACACCACCCGCGTAGGTTGGCGCGGGTTCGACCTTTTTTGAGAAAGGTGTAACGCTCCCGCGAGGTCGAGCGGTTCCTTCTCCCAGACGTGGAAAACGAGGTTGGTTCCCAGGGGAGGAAGGCCAGTGCGCGCGGTACAACGAAGAAGTGCTCTCTTGATCATCTTGGCGATCGCCCTCGTCGGAGGGCTGTCGATGCTGGCTACACCCGCCTTCGCGGCGGACCCGCTGGGCAACAACGGCACCATCAAGGTCGACAGGCTGCCGTTCGACACCACCCCCGGCAACGAGCCGCACGTCGGCTGCACCTTCCAGGTCGACTTCTACGGCTTCGACAAGGGCGACCTGAACGCCGAGGTCACCTTCACGGCCCATGCCCCCACGCTGCCGGAAAGCGGCGAGGTTCTGAAGACCGACACCGTCTTCATCGGCGAGGACGACAGCTCCGGCGGCGGCAGCGAGGCAGGGCTCGACGCCGAGGCGACCTACACGCTGGACCTCACCGGCATCGTCCCTCACCCCCAGCAGGGTGTCCACGTGAAGCTGACCATCCACGCCGACGGTGCCCAGGGCGCCGACACCAAGTACAAGGTCTTCTGGGTCACGGGATGCGGGGCGGAGGAGTCCACGACGTCGTCGAGCAGCTCGACCAGCTCGACCACCTCGACGACCCTTCAGGGCGGTTCTTCGACCACTGCCTCCACGATGGCGAGCGGTTCGTCCTCTGAGGTCACCGTCAGCTCGGGCGGGGCGTCCAAGGCCGCTGGTCTGCCCGTGACCGGTTCCAACCCGCTGCCGCTGATGATCGCGGGCCTGGCCCTGCTCGGGCTTGGCGTGGCGATGATCACCCGTTCGCGCCAGCGTCGCCGCACCCGCACCTAGGTCTCAGCCTCAAGCGCCCCCCAACCCGGAGGAGTCCGCGGCTCCAGATAGTGACCACGGAACCCCACCCCGGACCGCTCCAGGACCCACGCCGAGCCCTTCTGCCAGAGGGGCTCGGCGTCGTCTTGGGGGAGCATCGCCCGAGCGCGGAGCCGGGCGTACAGCTCCTGCAGGATCTCGCCATGGGTGCACAGCACGGCCTGCTCGGTCGGCGGCTGGTCCAGGATCGCCATCATCCGCGCGACGTCACCCTCCACGCTGAGCTCCTCCACCGGCTCCAGGTCGAGCTCGAGCGCGGCGGCCAGCGGCTCGAGCGTCTGCCGGCAGCGCAGCAAAGGGCTCGTCAGCAACCGCTCGATGCGCAGGCCAGCGAGGAGGTCGACCAGGCCCGCAGCCTGCTCCCAGCCTTCCTCGCTGAGCGGGCGCTCCGCGTCGGGGCCAGACCAGTCCCGCTTGTTGCCGGCCTCGGCATGGCGCACGAGCGCACGCATCCATCCTCCTCGCGTGGTAGCGGCGTGATAGAACAGTGCCCATGCGAGCGCCCATCATGACCTACCTGGAGGTCGGCAGGCGCCGGGTCTTCGCCGGCGCCCTCGATTGGCCGGGCTGGTGCCGCGGCGACCGGAGCGAGGATGGGGCGCTGCAGGCGCTGGCCGCCTACGGTCCGCGCTACGCCGCCGCGATCGGGCCGGCCGCGCGTGGCCGGCACACCCCGACGGACGTGTCGGCTCTCGAGGTGGTCGAGCGAGTCGAGGGCAATGCCACCACCGACTTCGGGGCGCCGGCGATCGAGACGGCCAGCGATGCGCGGCCACTCGACGAGGACGAGCTGGAGCGGCAGGCAACGCTGCTGCGGGCGTGCTGGGCCGCGCTCGACGCGGCCGCGGAGGCGGCCGCCTCCGCGGTGCTCCGGAAGGGTCCGCGCGGCGGCGGGCGGGAACTGGATGCGATCGTGTCGCACGTCCTGGAGGCGGACAATGCCTACCTCGCCCGTCTTGGAGGCAGGTACCGGAAGGCCGCGGACGGGGACCTCGCCGCCGAGCGGGACGACCTGCGCGAAGCGATCCTGCAGGTGCTACGGTCCCGGGCGCGCGGCGAGCCGCCCGCGGGCCGGCGGGCGTCAGCTCGCCGGCCCCCGCCCCTGGGAGGCGCGAGGGGTCACCCGATAGGCACAGACGTGCTGGCCGGCGACCATGTGCGCGACCCTGTCGACCTCGGCCTCTGGCAGCGAGTCACGCAGGAACCCCAGCTCCGACGAGCAGGCCTGCCCGTAGCGGCTGGCGACGGCGAAGATGGCGCAGTTGTGCTCGGTGATCCTCCAGGTCCCGTCGGGCAGCGACTCGAAGTCGGCGAGGTAGCCGTCCTCGTCGAGGATGCGGGCCATCTCGGCCACCTTTCCGGCCAGCGGCCTGCCCGCCAGCCGCGCCTGCGCCTGCTGTAGGCGGCGCTTGCGGCGCCGCTCGAAGGCGCCGTCCACCAGCGAGGCGTCGGCCTCGCTGAAGTAGCCGAGCAGCTCGTTGGTCAGCTCCCCATAGGCGGCCGGGAAGAGCCCGTGGCCGCGCGTGGTCAGGCGGTGCAAGTGGCGTGGCCGGCCGCGGCCGTCGGCCACCGACTGGTAGTCGACCAGGCCGTCCCTGCCGAGGCCGAGAAGATGCTGGCGCACGGCGCTGACCGTCAGGCCCAGGGTGCCGGCAAGCTCGTCGGCGGTTGCCTCGCCGCGGCGCTTGAGCTCGTAGACGAGGGCTCGCCGCGACGGCTGCATCGACGCCAGGGTCGAGGTCCGGTCCATGTCGCGGGTGCCGGAACGCCCGGGCGGGCTCATCGGGCCGGCTCCCGGGTGCCGCCCGTGGACGCGCGCGGCAGCATCAGGTGGAGGTCGCCGAACTCGTGCCACAGGTACCGGTGCTCGAGCGCTTCCAGGTAGCTGCGCTGGACCAGGTCGGCGCCGGCCACCGCCTCGAGCATGGCCAGATGCGAGCTCTGCGGCTCGTGCCAGCCGGTGAGCAGGCCGTCGACCGCGCTCACCCCGCGCTGTGGTGTCACCATCAGGCTGGTCCAGCCCTCGGTCGGGTGGACCTCGCCGGTTCGGTCGGCCGCGCTCTCCAGCGCTCGCACGACCGTGGTCCCGACGGCGATCACGCGTCCCTCGGACCGCCTGACGGAGTTCACCCGCCGGGCGGTGTCGAAGGGCACCCGGAACCACTCGGCGTACGGAGCCTCGCCGGCCTCCAGCGAAGAGACCCCGGTGTGCAGCGTGATGGGCGCGATCTCGACTCCGCGGGCGACCAGCCGGGCGACGACCTCGGCGCTGAAGGCGCGCGCCGCGCTCGGCATCTCAGCGCTTCCCGGCTCGTCGGCGAAGATCGTCTGGTAGGCGTCGATCGGCCAGGCGTCGCTGACGTAGGGGTAGCGGATGGGCTGGCCGTGTGCCGCGAGGTGCTCGGCGAGGGCGTGCAGCCCCTGGCCGGCGCTCGAGCGGCAGGTAGCGGGCAGGTCGATGCGGGCCACCCACAGGCGCTTCGAGCCGGCCAGCGGCGTCAGCAGCTCGGCGGCGGCGCCGCCGGCCAGCGGCAGTCTCCATCCCGGCTCGCCGCCTATGTAGCGGCGACTGGCGGGTCCGGCCGGCAGCCGCAGCTCCACCGACCACAGACCCGCCATGGGCAGGGCCGTGGAGACGTGCAGCCGCAGCTGCTCGCCGCCGGGCCCGCTGCCGTCGAGGCTGGCCGGGAGCGTCGCCGAGGTGTTGACCACCAGCATGTCCCCGGGCCCGAGGACCTCCGGGATCTCGTCGAAGCGACGGTGCTCGATCGCTCCTGTGCGTGCGGCGACCATCATCCGCACCGCGTCGCGGCGCAGCCCGCGCGCCTCGGGGGGAGCGGAGGACTCGAGATCCGCCGGCAGGGTGAACGTGCCCGCGGCCACCAATCGCGCCGACCGCGGCTCGTCGGCCGTACAGCAGAGCGTGCTGGCGGCGGTCATGGCGCTGCCTCGATCGGCGCCAGCTCCTGGGCCCGGTAGCGCCCGCTCGGCTCCGCGCCGTCGATCAGGCGGCGCAGCCCGGGGACGCACGCCTCGGGCGGCGGGCGGTCGGAGATGTCCTCGCCGGGGAAGGCCGCCTGGTGCATGGCGGTGCGCATGTCGCCGGGGTCCACGACGTACACCGTGACGTCGCCCTCCTCAGCGGCCATCACCAGGGTGAGCTGCTCCAGCGCGGCCTTGGAGGACCCGTAGCCGCCCCATCCCTGGTACGGCTCGACGGCGGCGTCGGAGCTGACGTTGACGATCCGGCCGCTGCGCCCGCGAAGCAGCGGAAGGGCGAGCTGGGCCAGGGCCAGCGGTGCCAGCACGTTGACCTCGAGCACCCGCTCGAGCTGGTCGAGCGGGTAGTCCGCCAGGACCGGCAGCGGGCTCGGGCCGAGCTCGCTGGCGTTGTTGACGAGCAGGTCCAGGCCACCGAGGGTTCGGGCCGCTTCGATGAGCGCCAGCCGGTGGCCGGCATCCGCCACGTCGCCCTGGATGGCCAGCAGCGCTGCGCCGTTGCCACGGGCCGCGGCACGCGGCGCGAGATCGGACCGCGCCGCTTCCAGGGCTTCCGCCCCCCTGGCGTCGATCACCAGCGACCATCCGTCGTCGGCCAGGGAGCGGGCCAACGCCAGGCCCAGACCCTTGGACGCCCCAGTCACGATCCCCACAGGCATGACCGCCTCCTCACAGCTCAGGCTGTCCGCTGGGGATTGGCCCACCAGCGGGCCAATAAAAGCATAAAACACTGTCTCAAATCCTGCCAGTGAGCCGGGTCGAGCGGCTCTACAGGAGGTTGATGCCGAGGGTGAGGACCCCGGCGGCGAGCACCACGGCGCCCACGTAGACCAGAGCGATCAGCGCGTTCGGCCGCTGCGCCCGCGGTGGGGCGATCGACAGGAAGAACCCGAGCGGCATGAGGATCGGCGGGGCGGTCAGGGCCCAGCGGACCAGCTCCTTGCCGGTCGACGACAGGTCCGTCTGGTCGACGTACAGCATCCCGACCAGCGCCAGGATCACCAGCACCCCAGCGTGGGCGTGGCCGGCCCGGAACAGGTTCTGGCGGACGGGATTGTCGAGGTAGCCGGGAGTGCGCCCAGTGATGAAGCGCAGCAGCGACACGCCGCCGTATTCGACGGCGACGATGGCGATCAGCAGGATCCCGGCGGTGGTCAGCGACGATGCGGACATGGAAGCTCCCTCCAAGCAATCTTGTCGTTGACAAGATATGAGGGTGAGCCTACGGGTCACCCACCGGGCGCACTTCGAGGTGATGTTCCGCCCCGAGCTCTACCGCACCCGCGACCCGGAGGTGTCGCGCGCCCGGGAGGCTGCGCGGGCGCAGCTCTACGGCCCGGTCGCCGGCGGGTCCGACTCCGACTCCGACCCTGGCCCCGACGACCTACGCGCGGCCGTTGCGGCGTGGTCGCTGGTGCACGGGCTCGCCACCCTCTGGCTCAACCGGAACCTCCCCCCACAGCTCGACGACGACCCGGAGCAGATCACCCGCGAGGTCGCCCGCTACCTGTTCCAGGCCCGGGACCCAGGCCAGCCCACCCGCCCCTGACCCCTCCCCGCCGAGTGCCGCCCTTTGCCGCGCGGAGTGCTGTCCTTTGCCGCGGCGGTGACGCCTTGCCGCGGCGAGCGCGGTTCGCGCGCCCGATTTGGGTGATACGTGGAGCAATCCACGCGGCAAAGCTGCACCGGCGCGGCAAAGGACCACAACCACCGCGGCAGAGGGCGGCACTCGGGGTGGGGAGGGCGGCGGGGGCGGTGCTCAGTGGGGGGGCGGGCACGGTGGGGTCACTGGGCGACGTCTTCGCGCAGCCGCTCGCCGAGCAGGCCGTGCGGTCTCACCAGCAGGACCACCATGATGACCAGGTAGAACATCACCGGCGCCCAGCGCTCCGACAGGTAGGTCGAGGTCATCGTCTCGGCCACGCCGAGGATCAGCGAGCCGGCCAGAGCGCCCGGGAGGCTGCCCATCCCGCCCAGCACGATGATCCCCAGCCCGCGCGAGATCCAGATGTAGTGCGAGGCCGGGAAGATCGGCTGGCGCAATGCCAGGATCGCCCCGGCGGCGGCGGCGGTCGCCACCCCGAGCGCGAACGCGAACGCCGACACGTCGGCGACGCGGATCCCGACGAGCTGCGCGCCTTGCGGGTTCTCCATGGTCGAGCGGATCGCCCGGCCCATCCAGGTCCGGGTGAGCAGCACGTACAGCACGGCGAGCACGGCCAGCGCGACCACGAAGCCGTACAGGTCCACCTTGCCGATGGTCAGCCTGCCGAGGTGGAACGCCTGCGTGAGGTAGCTGGGAGTCACCGAGCGGAAGACGTTCTTCCAGATCATGCCCATGGCGCCCTCGATCGCGATGGCCACCGCGAAGGTGAGGAGCACGCTCATGGACGCCGGCGCGCCGCGGACCCGCCGTATCAGGGTGCGGTACAGGACCCAGCCCGCGGCGAACAGCACAGGGGTGGTGAGCGGGATGGTGAGCAGCGGGTCGATGCCCGTCCTGCGCCACAGCTCGAAGGTGATGAGGCCGGCGAGCACCAGCAGCGCTCCGTGGGCGACGTTGACCACGTTCATGATCCCGAAGATCAGCGTCAGGCCCGAGGCGAGCACGGCGTAGAACCCGCCGACCTCCAGCCCCTGCACGATCGCCTGGGCGAGCTTCATGCATCCCTCCCGCGCTCGGTCGCGACAGGAGGAAAGCTTACGGGCTGAGCTGGAAGGGCGGGTACTGGTCGGTGACCAGGATGAGCGCGTAGCCGATCACCCGGTTGTACCAGCCGATCACGCCGGCCACGAAGTCGAACAGGCCGCGCGGGTACAGCCCGGTGAACAGGATCGCGAACCAGGCGACCAGCACCGCGAAGAACGCGGCGATCGTGAGGAAGAACAGCACGATGTAGTGCGGGATCGCGAGCAGCCACTTGACCAGCGGCAGCCAGCGGACCAGCCGCTGCGCATCCGGGTAGGGGATGTCGAGGTGCACCGACTGCTCCTCGTCGGTCGACGGGTAGCGGTCGTCCATCAGCGCCAGGTAGATGCCGACCCGGTTGCTGAAGCGCAGCAGCTGCAGGTTCCAGTCGAACCACCAGCGCGGGTACTTCTGCCGGAACAGGATCATCAGCAGGGGCGCGCCGAACAGCAGGCCGCCTCCGGTGGCGATCACCCCGCTCGTGCCGGAGCCGGAGGAGAACCGCCAGGTGCTCCCGGCGACCTGGCCGAGCACCACCAAGATCGGGATGGCCACGATCAGCCGGAAAAACGTCGTCAGCCGGTCGAGCGGCCGGTCCGGATAATCGACCGAGAACCGCACCGGATACGCCCCATTCATCATGGCTGATCCTTTCTCTGGGTTCCTTTCAGGCGAGCAGAACACTAAGTCAGGCGCGATCCTGAGTCGATGTTGACAGGGCATTACGAACCCAAATCGTTGCCCAGATCGTTGCCTTGCTGGTTGCGCGCGGCAGGGTCATGACGTAGACCATGCCCACGGCCGCATCGCTACAAGGGACGGAACGACAGATGCCCACCCCAGTCGGGAAGGTGCTGCCGCCGGCGCTGCCGGCAGCATGGGTCGACCGGCCGCGGCTGCTCTCGCGACTGGAGGAGGCACGCAGCCGGCGCCTGACCGTGGTGGTCGCCGGCCCCGGCTTCGGCAAGTCGAGCCTGCTGGCGGCCTGGGTCCGCGGGGGGCGCAGGGGCGAGGCGGAGGCGAGCGTCAGCCCCTCGGTGAGTGGCGTCCGCTCGGCCTGGTACTCGCTGCAGCGCGAGGACCGCTCGCTGCCCACCTTCCTTCGCGGGCTGGTCGACGCGCTGTGGCTGCGGCTGCCCGGCCTGCCGCTCGACGTCCCGACGGTGCTGGCCGGCTCGCTCGGCCCCCAGAGCGACGAGCTGGTGCGCGCGGACGGGTTCGCCGCGGTCCTCGGCGAGCTGCTCGAGCGCGAGCTCACCAGCGATCTGGTCCTGGTACTGGACGACGTGCACGAGCTCGCCTGGGGCAGCCCTTCGGCACGTCTGGTCGAGGGGCTGTGCCGGCACGCCCCGGTCAACTTCCACCTGGTGCTGGCCTCCCGGACGGAGCCGCCGTTCATGATCGAGCGGCTGCGCGGCAGCGGCCAGGTGCTCGAGCTGGACGCGGGCCTGCTGGCGCTGACCGCGGAGGAGACCAGCGAGCTGCTCGCGGCGGCGCTCGGCGGCCCACCGGGCGGCGGCCCACCGGGCGGTGACGGCCAGACCGCCGCCCTGGCCGCCACGCTGTACCGGATCACCGGCGGCTGGCCGGCGGCGGTGCGCCTGGCCGCCGAGGCCCTGCGGCACCAGGACCCGAGCGAGCGTCCCGCCAGCCTGGCCGCGCTGCGACGCCCGGGCGGACGGCTGTACGCCTACCTTGCCGAGGAGGCATTCGCCCGCGAGGACCCGGCCGTGCGTGAGCTGGTGCGCCGGGTCGCCCCCCTGCCGCACTTCACGGCGGCGCTGTGCCGCGCGGTCGGCCTCGAGGTCGACGAGGTGGCGTTGGCGCGGCTGGCCCGGCGCGGGGTGTTCCTGCAGCCGCGGACCAGCCCCGACGGCTGGTTCGTGCTCAACGAGCTGGTCCGGGAGTTCGCCCGCGAGTCGATGCCGCTCGGCAAGGACGAGCTGCTCACGCTGCACCGGCAGGCCGCCACGTGGCTCGGCGCCCACGGGCACATGGAGGAGGCGCTCGCCTCCGTGCTGGCCCTCGCCGACCTGGGCGAGCCCGAGGCGCTGGCGGCCTTCATCCCGGAGCACGGTCGCGCCATGCTGGTGGGCGGCGCGGTCGCGCGGATCGCCGACGCCGCCGCCCGCGTCCCGCCCAGCCTGCGCAACCGCGCGATCGAGCAGGTCGAGGGGCAGGCCCGCCAGGTCCAGGGCGACTGGCAGGGCGCGCTGGAGTGCTTCCGCCGTGCCGCGGGCGGCGACGAGACGCTGCCCGCGGGACTTGCCTGGCGTCTGGGCCTGATCTATCACCAGCGGGGCGAGCTGGACACCGCGCTCGAGGTGTACCGCCGCGGCGCGCTGGCGGGCGACAGCTCCGCGGATGAGGCGCGGCTGCTGGGCTGGACCGCCACCTCGCACTGGCTGCGGGGGGAGCGGGAGGCCTGCCGGTTGGCGGCCGAGCGCTCCCTGGCCGCGGCCCATGCCAGCGGCGACCAGCAGGCCCTGGCGACGGCGCATATCACCATGGCGCTGCTGGCCGCGCTGGAGGGCGACCGGGCCGCCAACGACGCCCACTACCTGCGCGCGCTCGGGGCCGCCGAGCGCGCCAACGACGTGCTGCAGCTGGTACGGATCCACACCAACCGCGGCTCCCGCTCGAGCGAGGAGGGCATGCACCGCGAGGCCCTGGCCGAGCTGGAGATCGCCATCCGGCTCGGCGAGCTGACCGGCTTCGCCGCGATGCTCGCCACCGCGCTGAACAACCGCGGCGAGGCGTGGCTCGGGCTCGGCCGGCTCGACGAGGCGATCGCCGACTTCGAGACGGCCAGAGGCATCTTCCAGCGCATCGGCAGCCGCATGATGGCCTATCCGCTGGCCGGCCTCGGGGACGTCTACCGGGAACGCGGCGACCTGGCGCTGGCGTGCGCCGCCTACGAGGAGGCGATCTCCCTGGGCGAGCAGTCGGGCGACCAGCAGGGCCTGATCCCGGCGCTGGCCGGTCTGGCCCGCTGCCTGGTCGGCGACGAGCCCGAGCGCGCCAAGGGGCTCGCCGAGCGCGCGCTGGCCGGCGGCGCCGGCATGAGCTACGGGGCCGCGCTGCTCGCCGCCGGCTGGGTGGCCCTGGCCACTGGCGAGCGCGAGCAGGCGGCGCGCAGGGCCGTCGAGGCGGCCGAGGTCACCAGCGCCCGCCGCGACCAGGAGGGGCTCGCCGAAGCCCTGGAGCTGCGCGCGCTGGCCGCGGCCGACCCGCGCCGGCAGCTCGCCCGGCTGCGCGAGGCCGCGGCCATCTGGACCACCGTCGGCAACCCGCTGGCCGCGGCGCGCAACGCTGTGGCGATCGCGCGGCTGCAGGGCGCTGCGGCCGCACCGGGCGGCAGCGGGCAGGCTGAGCAGCAGCTACGCGCACTCGGCGTCAAGCTCCAGGCCGCGGTCGGAGCCGGCCTGCTGCAGGCGGTGGCCGTGTCCACGCCGGCTGCGGTGCGGGTCCAGGCCCTCGGCGGCTTCCGCGTGCTGCGCGACGGCGAGCCGGTCGGCGCGGACCGATGGCGCTCGCACAAGGCGCGCGACCTGCTCAAGCTGTTGGTCGCCAGGCGCGGCCGGCCGGTGCCCCGCGAGCTGCTCATGGAGACGCTGTGGCCCGACGAGGACCTGGCGCGGCTGTCCAACCGGCTGTCGGTGGCCCTGTCGACCGTCCGGGCGGTGCTGGATCCCGAGCGGCGCTCCGGCCCGGACCAGTTCGTCGCGGCCGACCGGCACACCATCTGGATCGCCGACCTGGGGGTCGACGTGGAGGAGTTCCTCGCCACCGCCAGCGCCGGGCTGGCCCTCCACACGCGGGGCGAGCCGGAGCAGGCGCTGACCCTGCTGACCTCCGCCGAGGTGGCCTACGCCGGCGACTTCCTGGAGGAGGACCGCTACGAGGACTGGGCGGTGCCGCTGCGCGAGGAAGCCAGGGCGGCCTACCTCGCCGTGACCAGGACGCTCGCCCGGATCGCCGCCGGCGCCGGCGACCACGACCTCGCGGTGCGCTACCACCTGCGGCTGCTGGAACGAGACCCGTACGACGAAGAGGCGCACATCGGACTGGTGGTGGCCCTCGCCAGGGGCGGGCGACACGGCGAGGCGCGCCGCCGCTACCGCCTCTACACCGAGCGGATGGCCGAGATCGGCGTGGAGTCGGCGCCGTTCCCGATCGCCACCGCCCAGCCCCGCGCTGGTTTCAGCCTGCTTTAAGCCTGGTCGAAGGCTGCCGTTCAGCATGGCGGCCATGCAGACCTTCCTGGTGCGTGTCTGGACGCCGGCAACGGGCGAGGCCGGGGGCGTGCCAGCGGGGATCCGGGGTTTGGTGGAACACGTCGGGTCCCGGAGCAGCCGGCCGTTCGAAGGGGAGCACGACCTCGCGCGGTTCATCGAGGACTGCCTCCAGGACCACCAGGAAGGCATCTGCATCGACACCGGCCCTGCCGGCCCGGAGGCCAGCTAGCCAGCCGGCTCGGGGCGGTGAGCTTGCGGGCCCGCCCATCGTGGGGGAATGGGCGGGCCCGCCTCCATTTCAGAAAGACGGCCTCAGGACGACACGTCGCTGGTGCCGAAGCGGCTCCAGGCCAGCATCAGGAACACCGCCATGTAGGCCGCCTGCGTGCCGACGCCCAGCAGCAGGTCGCCGCCGGCGACCGGCTGGCGCAGCAGGTCGCCGAACGCCATCCAGCGGTGGCTGAACAGGTATGGATGGATGCCGGACACCTGCGGGATGGCGTCGAGCACCTGGCTCACGATGCTGAGCGTCAGTGTGGCGGCCATGGCGCCGACCGGGACCTCGGTCAGGGTGGACACGAACAGCCCGATCGCGGCCAGGCCCGCCATGGACACGCCCACGTACAGGGCGATCAGCAGTGCCCTGAAGATCGCCTCGACCAGGGGGATGGTGCTGCCCGACAACAGCGTGACCGGGCCGACCGGGAACAGGGCGAAGCCGGTGAGCGCGCCGGCGACGGCGACCACCAGCACGGCGGCGAAGCAGAACGCCACCACGGCGGCGTACTTGACCGCCAGCAGGCGACCCCGGCGCACCGGTACCACCAGGAGCGAGCGCAGGGTCCCCAGGTTCGCCTCGCCGGCGACCGAGTCGCCGGAGATGACCGAGACCGCCAGCGGCAGGAACAGCGGCAGCACCGCCACCAGGGCCGTGAGCGACAGGAACAGGCCGTTGCCGGCGATCCGGTCGATGAACTGCGGTCCCTCACCAGGGTTCGGCGACGACGAGAGCCTGATGGCGACGCCGATGAGCACCGGGATCAGGGCGAGCACCGCCAGCAGCACCAGGTTGCGGCGCCGCCGGAAGACCAGCGCCAGCTCGGAGCGGAGGAAGCGGCCGACGGTCGGCCGGGCGAGCGAGCCGCCGCCGGACCCGCGCGCCGGCGCCGGCGCCGGTCCCGCGGAGGCCTCCTGGACCCCGTCGAGCGGTGGGCTACTCGTTGACATCGAATCCCTCCCCGGTGAGCGACACGTAGGTGTCCTCCAGCGATGGGCGCTGCACCGCCAGCCCCCGCACCGGCACGCCCGCGCCGACCAGCGCGGCGCAGGCGCGCTCGGGCGCCACCCCGTCGAGGACCGCCTCGGCCGCCTCGCCGCGCCGGCGGGCGTCGCGGCAGCCGAGCCCGGCGAGCACGCGCACCGCCAGGTCCGGATCGGCGGTGTCCACGTGCAGCCGCGGCTCGGCGTCCGCACCCAGCTCCGCCAGGCTGCCACTGGCGACCATGCGGCCGGCGGACATGATCGCGGCGTGGGTGCAGACCTGCTCCACCTCGCTGAGCAGGTGCGAGGACAGGAACACGGTGGCGCCCTCACGGGCCAGCTCGCGGATCAGGGCGCGCACCTCGCGGGTTCCCTGCGGGTCGAGCCCGTTGGTGGGCTCGTCCAGCACCAGCAGCTCGCGCGGCTGCAGCAGCGCCGCGGCCAGCCCGAGCCGCTGGCGCATGCCCGTCGAGTAGTTGCGGTAGCGCTTGCCCGCGGCCGCGGCGAGCCCCACCCGCTCCAGTGCCTGGCCGATGCGGCCGCGGGAGGTGCGCGGGTCGGCCAGGCTGTCGGCCGCGTCGAGGCGTGCCAGGTTGGCCTGGCCGCTGAGGTATGGATGGAACGCTGGCCCCTCGATCAGCGCGCCGACCCGGCGCAGCACCCGGGATGCGCCCGCGGGCATCGGCGCGCCCAGCACCTCCCAGCTCCCCCGGGTGGGGACGACCAGCCCGAGCACCATGCGGATGGTGGTGGTCTTGCCCGACCCGTTGGGCCCGAGGAACCCGAACACGCTCCCCCGGGGCACGGCGAGGTCGAGGTCGGCGACGGCGAGCTGGCCGCCGCGGAACCGCTTGGTGAGCCCGCGGCTGGCCAGGGCGGAGCCCGCCGCGCCGCCCGAGGAGCCGCTGCTCATCTCCCCGCCCGCCTCGGGCACCTTCCCGTTGGGATGCACCGTGGCCGCCTGTGTCATGGCGTGGCTCCCTGACCGGCGAGGGGCCTGGCGGCCGACAGCGGCTGCGCGGCCGCGGCCTGGAGCGCCTCGGGCGTCACCGCGCCGACGTACAGGCGGCCGTCGTCGGTCAACAGGCCGGTGACCAGCGGCGTGCGCAGCATCCGGCCGTGGCCGAAGGCGCCCTGCACCGGTGTGGCCGCCCGCAGCAGGCCGCCCACCATGCCGCTGGCGCCGCCCCCGCCGGAGCCGGCCGCGCTCAGGTTGGCGTCGCGCAGCACCAGCACCGAGGTCCAGCCGGAGCCGAGCAGGGCCGGCCGGCCGGCGGCCAGGGCGGCGCGGTCCCGCGCGTAGGCCTGCCGCTGCTGCCGCGGCAGCTCTCCCGGGTGACGCTCGGTCAGCCTGGCCCCCGGCGGCGGGGTGAACGCGAAGACCCCCGCGGCGGGGACGCGGAACTGCACGTCGGTGAAGCCGACCTCGAACGCGGGCGCCGAGGCGCTCCTGGCGAGCACCTGCACCTGCAGCGGGACGTGGGTCTGGCCGTCCACCGCGAGCACCACCGCGTCGATCAGCGAGCGCGGGTCGTTCGGCTCCAGGCGGAGCTGGTAGACGTCCCGGCCAGCGACCCGGGCGGTGCGCTCGACCTTGACGGTGGTGGTCGGGGTGATCGCGGCGACGATCTGGCGGGCCGCCTGCTGCGGGGACAGCGCGCCGGCGGCGGCCGCCCGGTCCCGCTGCTCCCGCGCGGCGGCCCCGCCGGCGGGCAGGCGCACGTGCGTGACGCTGTTGTCCTCGCTCTGGTAGACCCAGAGATCCTGGCCGTTGCGGATCACGTCGGACTCGGCGAGGGTGCCGGTGACCGCCAGCCGGGCCCGGTCCTTGCCGGCGAACCAGACCCGCACCGTGTGGGAGCCGGAGACGAGGCCGCTCAACGAGGCGCCGCCAGCCCTGCCGCCGACCGATGGCAGCGCCGGCAGGCCGAGGCGGGCGGTGGAGACCACCGTGCCGGACAGGCCCGGCACGCTCGCCTTGCTCACGTCGGCGAGCAACTGCTCGGCGCTGCGCGGCGGCAGCGAGGGCGAGGCGCTGTCCGAACGCGCCGCCAGCACGATGCCGGTGGCCAGAACGGCCGCCGTCACCACCAGTGGGACCGCCCAGCGCAGCACGCGCGGGCGGGCGGTCAGGACACTCATCGCGACCCTCCTTGTCGATCCTGAGGCGATGGGGCGCCTCCACCGATGGAGATGAAGGCGGCCCCATCCGCGCCCAGAGTGCTCCCGCCCCGCTGAGCCGTTCCTGAGAGCAGCTGAGATGGTTCTCAGGAACGGCTCACGCCGGGCCGCGGATGGTGCACCCTGAGTGGCGGGAGGAGCGTCACCGAGGAGGCGGGCGTGCGCGTGCTGGTGGTCGACGACGAGGTCCGGCTGACCGACGCGCTGCAGCGCGGGCTGCAGGCGGAGGGCTTCACCGTCGACCTCGCCCACGACGGCGAGCAGGGGCTTCACCTCGCCAGCGAGCACGACTACGACCTGGTGGTGCTCGACGTGATGCTGCCAAAGCTCAACGGCTACCGGGTCTGCCAGCGGCTGCGGGCCGCCGGCAACTGGGTGCCGGTGCTGATGCTCAGCGCCAAGGACGGCGAGTACGACCAGGCGGAAGGCCTCGACGTGGGCGCCGACGACTACCTGGTCAAGCCGTTCTCGTACGTGGTGCTGCTGGCCCGGCTGCGGGCGCTGGCACGCCGTGGCGCGCCGCGGCGGCCGACCGTGCTGCGCGCCGGCGACCTGAGCCTCGACCCCGCCCGGCGGCAGGTGCACCGCGACGGGGTCGCCGTCGAGCTGACGCCGCGCGAGTTCGCGCTGCTCGAGTACCTGCTGCGGCGGCGCGACGAGGTCGTGTCCAAGCAGGAGATCCTCCAGCACGTCTGGGACGCCCACTTCGACGGCGACCCCAACGTCGTCGAGGTCTACATCGGCTACCTGCGCCGCAAGATCGACGCGCCGTTCGGCCGGCATGCCGTGCAGACGGTGCGAGGGGCCGGCTACCGGCTGGTCGGGACGGGTGGCTGAGGACGTGGAAAGCAGCCCCGCGGGGTCCGGTGCGCGCCTGCGCCACTGGTGGCGGCGGCGAAGCCTGCGGGCCCGGCTCACCCTGCTCGCCACGCTGGTGGTCGCGGTCGGGCTGGTGGCCGGCTCGATCCTGCTGCTGCTCAGCCTGGAGGCGTCGCTGCTGGCCAACGTGGACGGCACCGCCCGGCGGCAGGCCGAGGACGTGGCCGCCCTGGTCGGCCAGGACCGCCTGCCCGACCCGATCCCGTCCGCGAGCGCCGGCACCGTGCTGGTCCAGGTGGTGGACTCCAGGGGCCGGGTGCGGGCCGCTTCGCTGAGCAGCGACCGCGCCGTGCCCCTGCTGTCGGCCGCGCAGCTCGCCCGGGCGCGCGACGGCCGGCCCCGCTCCCTGGACGGCGCCCGCATCGGCGAGCACGAGCCGCTGCGGGTGATCGCCCGGAGGGCCGGGCCGGCCGACGACCCGGTCACGGTGATCGCCGCCGCCTCCTTCGCCAGCGTCAGCTCGAGCCTCCGCATCGTGCAGCTCGCCGTCGTGATCGGCGTGCCCCTGCTGCTGGCGCTGGTCGCCGGCACCGCCTGGGCGACGGTCGGCTGGACCCTGCGGCCGGTCGGCGAGCTGCGCCAGGGCGCCGAGGAGATCACCGGCATGCGCGGGTCACGGCGGCTGCCGCTGCCTGCCGCCCAGGACGAGATCCGCCGCCTGGCCGACACCCTGAACCGCATGCTCGACCGCCTCGAGCATGCCGGCGGCCGGCAGCGCGCGTTCGTGGCCGACGCCGCCCACGAGCTGCGCAGCCCGCTGGCGGGCATGCAGGCCCAGCTCGAGGTGGCCCTGCGGCACCTGGACCCGGCGAGCTGGCGGCGGGTGGCCGCCGCCGTCCTGGAGGACACCCTGCGGCTCGGCCGCATGGTCGAGGACCTGCTGGTGCTGGCGCGGCTCGACGACGGGCGCGGGGCGCGGCCGGCCGCCGCGGTGGACCTCGGCGAGATCGCCCGCCAGGTGGTCGGCCGCGCCCCGCGCGATCCCCGCGTCGAGCTGCGGCTGGAGGTCGCCGGGGACGGGGACGTGCGGGTCCGCGGTGACGCCATCGCGCTCGGGAGGATGGTCCAGAACCTGCTCGACAACGCGCTGCGCCACGCCGCCAGCCGGGTCGAGGTGGCGGTGCACGCCGAGGGCACCCTGAGCGTGCTGGTCGTCGCCGACGACGGGCCCGGCATTCCCGTGGCCGACCGGGAGCGGGTGTTCGAGCGCTACGCCCGCCTCGACGACGCCCGCAGCCGTGACGCCGGCGGGACCGGCCTCGGCCTGGCGATCGTCCGCGAGATCGTCCGCGCCCACCAGGGCGAGGTGACGGTCGAGGACCCGGCGGCCGAGGACCCGGCGGGCGAGGGCCCGGCGGGCGCCAACGAGGCGGGCCCCGCCACCACGGGCGCGCGCCTGGTGGTGCGGCTGCCGGCGGAGCGGTCGCGGCGGGCGCCGAGCGGCGTCAGCTTGGCGCGGCCGCGAGCCGGACCCGGCTGAGGAACTGCGACGTGCCCGGCTGGAACGCCCTGGCCGCCCAGCTCGCGTCCTTGGCCAGGGAGAAGGCGGGCCGCGGGCGCCCACTCGCGCCGGTCTCCCTGCGGGCGCGGTAGTGCTCGTAGAGCCGGAGGAACTCGGCGAAGTAGATGCCCGCAAGGCGCGGGCTGCCGGTGATCTCCAGCAGGTTCTCGTCGTTGTGGTGCACCGCGTTGTTGCTCATGTTCGCCGAGCCCGTGTAGATGACCGGGTTGGCCGTCTCGGCGTCGATCACGATGAACTTGTGGTGGATGTACACGGGGAACTTGGAGGCCATTCCAGGCAGGGAGGACCGCTCGAACCAGAAGCCGCCCGGCTGGCCGCCTCTGGCGAACAGGCCGTGGTCCACGGTCTCGCGCGCCAGGATCGAGCGGTGGTGGATGTCCACCCTCACCCCGGTGGCCTCCGACGCCGGCTCGTCGGGCGCCGCGGCCGCACGGTCGAGCTTGTTGACCAGGCCGAGCAGCAGCTTGCCGGCCTCGCCGTGGCGCTCGAGCACCTCGAACAGCGTCTTGTCGGTCGGCTTGAACAGGGAGAAGACCACCGAGCTGCGGGCGGCCGCGATCGCCTCGACGACGGCGTCGATCGAGGCGCGCCGGCTGCCCGGCTCGGGAGGGAAGAACGCGCGGACGCTGGCGTCGCCGACCGCGATCGGGTCCGACCAGCCGGAGTGGCCGGCGGTGGCGCGGACGGTCGGGTCGTCGGCGAGCAGCCGCGCCCGCTCCAGGTACAGGGCGGCCAGCTCCGGCGAGGCGAAGGTGTGCAGGAGGTTGGCCTGCGTGGCGATGCCGCCGGTGGTGAAGTTGGCCGAGCCCATCAGCAGGCCGCCGGGCTGGCCGCCCTCCAGGCGGACCAGGAACTTGTCGTGCATGATGGCCGCTCTGGTGCGCGGGTGGAACCGCACCCCGGTGAGCTCGGCAACGGCGCCGTCGTTCTCGTGGTCGTCCGCGGTGTTGTTGTAGACCAGCGTGGTCGTGCCGTCCGGGCGGGACTTGAGCGCGGGGATCACCCACTGCTTGTCGCTCAGGTGGTAGATCGCGCCCTCCACCTGCTCTGGGCCGCCGAGGAAGCGCGGGATGACGTCCTCCATGCCGTTGGCGAGCCAGACCAGCGCCTCGCCCAGCTTCGCCGGCGACAGGTCGCCGGTGCCGAACTGGCGGCTGAAGGCCTGCGAGCTGACCACTGCCCGGTTGAAATAGGACCCGATCCCCTGTTCCTCGTCGCGTGGCAGGTCCACCGGCACCGTCGTGGCGCTGCCTGCCAGCGGGCGCGGCGCGGCGGCGGTGCCGACCACCGGTGTCACCGTATAGCTGAAGCGGCGCCCGCGGTCGTCGTCGTCGATGCGCGCGTCCCACCACATGAACTTCTGGATGGGGCTCGTGTCCGACGGGAAGTCCACGTCGACCGCGGGGCCGTCGAAGCCGATCCGGTTCGGCAGGAAGCTCGATGCCGCCCCCCCGAACCCGGGCCGGCGCTCGATGGCGAAGCCCAGAAAATCGTCCCTCGTCCCGCCTGCCGCCCAATCGAAGGCCAGCAGCACCAGGGTGGGCGACAGGTATGTCCGAACTTTGACGCGAGCCACGTCGCGGCCTCCCCCAGAGAGTCTCGTCGGGCTTGAGCGTAGCGTGTCGCCTGCCGATTTTCCCGCAGGCGCCAGCAATCCGCGTGTCTCGCACCGGCTCAACCGGGGAATGCCGCCGGCGGCCGTACCTCGGGGGCGGGAAACGACCGCCGGCGGGCAGGAATCCACACTGCCACGACGCTCATGAGAGGATGGTAAGCGCCGGGCACGGCCGCGGGAGCTCGCCAAGAGCACCCGATCCGCGCGGCGGACGGCAGCCCCAGCTCGCCAGCGCGAGACGTGTCGCTCAGCCTTTGAGCGCGCCGGCCATGAGGCCGCGCATGAAGAACCGGCCCAACAGCAGGTACACCAGCAGCGTCGGGAGCGAGGCCAGCAGCGCCGCGGCCATCTGCTGGCTGTAGGGCACCACCATCGAACCGGCGATGTTGTTGAGCGCCACCGTGGCCGGCCAGCTCGTCGGGCCCGTGAGGAACACCGCGAACAGGAAGTCGTTCCACATCGAGGTGAACTGCCAGATCAACGTCACCGCGAATGCCGGCCCGGAGTTGGGGAGCACCACGGAGCGGTAGGTGCGCAGCATGCCCGCGCCGTCCACGCGGGCCGCCTCGACCAGCTCGGTCGGGATGGTCGCGTAGTAGTTGCGGAAGATCAGCGTGCAGATCGGGATGCCGAACACGATGTGCGCCAGCATCAGGCCGGGGATCCCGCCGATGAGGTGCGCCCTGGTCATGAGCTGCACCAGTGGGATCATCACGGCCTGGTAAGGGATGAACATCCCGAACAGGAACAGCATGTAGACCGCGTCCGCGCCGGGGAAGCGCCATTTCGACAGCACGAAGCCGTTCATCGAGCCGAGCACCGACGAGATGACCGCGCCGGGCACGGCGAGCTTGACGCTGTTCCACAGCGCCGGCGACAAGGCGGCCCAGGCGGCGCTCCAGCCGGCGCCGGTCCAGACCGTCGGCAGGCTCCAGGCGCGGCTCGGGTCGGCCTCGCTGAGCGGCTTGAAGCTGGTGACCAGCAGCACGTAGATGGGGATCAGGAAGATCACCACGAACGCCAGCAGCAGCACCAGCTTGACCAGCGTTGGGCCGGTACGGTGGCCCCAGGTGCGCGACCGCGGCGGCTCCGGGATCACGGGCCGCAGCGGCGCCTCGGTGAGCGTGGTCATGAGCGCCTCTCGGTCCGGACGGTATAGATCAGGTACGGCACGATCAGCACGGCCACCGCCAGCAGCATGTAGGTCGCGATCGCGGCGCCCTTGGCGAAGTCGTGCGAGTCGAAGACCATCTGCCACATGTACACGGCTGGCACGTCGGTGATGATCTGCTTGCCGGAGATCGCCACGATCAGGTCGAAGACCTTCAGCGAGATGTGGCCCAGGATGATCAGCGCCGCCAGCGTGACCGGCCGCAGCTGCGGGATGACGACCTTGCGGTAGACCTGCCACTCCGAGCCGCCGTCGACTCGCGCGGCCTCGCGCAGCTCCTCCGGCACACCGCGAAAGCCGGCCAGGAACAGCGCCATGACGTAGCCGGACATCTGCCAGATCGCCGGGATCGCCATCGCGCCCATGCCCCAGTTGGGGTTCTGCCACCAGTCGTTGGCCAGGAAGCCCAGTCCCATGTTGTGGAACAGCAGGTTCAGCCCGGACGCCCGGTCGCCGGGGGCGGGGTTCATGAGCCAGCGCCAGACGATGCCGGTGGCGATGAACGAGACCGCCATCGGGAACAGGTAGACGGAGCGGAACCCGCTCTCTCCCCGGATCCCCTTGTCGAGCAGCAGCGCCAGGACCCAGCCCAGCAGCAGCGCGCCGACGACGAACACCACCGTGAACAGCACCGCGTGCTGGACCGCGTTGTTCCAGCGCTCCTCGCCCCACAGCTTGGTGAGGTTCTGCAAGCCGACGAAGCGCTGCGGAGAGATGACCGTGTGCCAGGAGCTCATGGCGACCTTGACGTTCCAGCCGATGAGCCCGTAGACGAACACGGCGATCGCGATAATCGACGGGGACACCAGCAGCAGGCCCGGCCCCCAGCTACGTACCCGCCGCACACCGCTCCTTTCCCGACCATGGGCGCGGGACCACCGGCCATCCCGCCAGCAGCGCCGCGCCCAGGTCGACGTTCAGTGGCCTCGAGAGGCCGTCAGCTCGCAAGGCCGCTGGTCGCGGCGTCCACCAGCGACTTCTGGAAGTTGGCGACGTTCTTGTTCTTCAGGAACAGGCCCACCGAGGTGTCGATGTTGGTGTGCCAGGCGTTGTTGGCGGTGACGCCATGCCACATCGACCCGGCGAGCTTGTCGCTCTGCCACTGCTGCAGCGCCCACGCCAGGTAGCCCGTGTACAGGGAGGTGTCAGCGTCCTTGCGGGCCGGGATCGAGCCCTTCTGCGGGTTGAACAGGTCCTGACCCTGCTTGCTGGCCGCCTCGGTCAGCCAGGCGACCGCGGCGTCGTGGTGCGGGGCGCCCTTGGGCAGCGTGAAGCTGTCCGACAGCCACTGATAGGTCCCGTCGGTCCCGGGCGAGGCCGCCCAGTCGTAGTCGACCTTGGGGGTCTTGCCGAGCTCCTTGAAGTACCCCGCGGCCCAGTCGCCCATGATGTTGAAGGCCGCCTTGCCGTCCACCACGTTCTTGGCGGCGAGCTGCCAGTCGGTGGAGGCCGCCTCGGCGTTGGCGTAGGAGTTGATCGTGGCGTAGTCCCCCAGCGCCTTGGTCACCTGTGGGGAGCTCCAGTCGGCGCCCTGCTTCCACAGCGCGTTCCAGCCGTCGACACCCAGATCGCCCAGCAGCACGGCGTCGAGCAGGTGGTCGGCGGTCCACTGCGCACCCAGCGACAGCGGGATCTTCTTGGTCTTCTGCTTGACCTGCTGCAGGTCGCTGATGAACTCGGGGATCGTGGCGGGCGGCTTGGCGATGCCCGCCTCCTTCAGCACCGCCGGGCTGAACCACAGCACGTTGGCCCGGTGGATGTTGACCGGCACCGAGTAGATGTGGCCTTCGAAGGTGATCTGGTCGATGAGCTGCTGCGGGAACACGTCGCGCAGCTTGAGCTGGTCATACAGGAAGTCCAGCGGCTCCAGCTGGCCGGCCTTGATGTAGTCCATCAACTCGGCGCCCGCGTGGCCCTGGAAGGAGTCCGGCGGCTGGTTGGCCTGCAGCCGGCTGGCCAGCACCGCCTTGGCGTTGGTGCCGGAGCCACCGGCGACGGCAGCGTTGATGAACTGAATGTTGGGGTGGTTCTTCTTGAAGTCCGCGACCATGGCGTCCAGGCCCTTGGCCTCGCCACCGCCGGTCCACCACGAGAACACCTCGACCTTGTTGGCCGACGACCCACTCGCCTGTTTGTTGTTGTCGTTCCCACCGCCACAGCCGGCGAGCACGAGCAGGATAGCGGTGAGCAGCGCCACGAAGGCGGGCCACCCTCGCTTCAGTCGCATGGTCATCCCCCTTGATCGAGCGAACGAGATCTGCGTGCACCCAGATATCTACGCGTATGTACGCGTCGGAGACTCTCGGTCGATGTCCTCCCACCTGACTGATCTGTGCGTTCCGGCGCCCGACGCCGTGACGTCCGGGATGGCGTGTGACAGCTTGGAGCCAGCACGGGCCCACCGTCAACGTTGTCATCGCAATCTGTGGACGACTGTTCGGCAAGGCTTTGGGGAGCGCTCCCAAAGCCTGAGCCGACGGACTGACCGCTGTCAAGATTCGGCCTTCGTTGACAGCGGAGAATCGGGATGCTACACGTCGGCAGGTTGCCATGGGAGCGCTCCCGAAGGAGATCGATGGACGCGGAGGTGCCCGGGTCACCGGGTCACGGCAAAGCCAAGCTCGAGGACGTGGCCAGGCTGGCCCGCGTCTCCCGGTCGACCGCCTCCCGCGTCATCACCGGCAGCCCGGGCGTGAGCGAAGCCGCCCGCCTGGCGGTGGAACGGGCCGCCCGGCGCCTCAGCTACAGCCCCAACCGGGCAGCCCGCAGCCTCGTGACCCGGCGCACCGACCTGATCGGCCTGGTCATCCCGGAGCCCGTCAGCCGCCTGTTCGGCGACCCGACCTTCCCCCGCCTCATCCGCGGCGTCAACCAGGAGCTCGCCGGGCGCGACCTGCAGCTGGTGCTGTTCACCCCCCAGTCCGAGCGTGACGGGCAGCGCCTGGAGCGCCACCTGACCAGCGGCCAGATCGTCGACGGCGTGCTGCTGTTCTGGCTGCACGGGGCCGACCCGCTGCCCGCCCGCCTGGCCGCGCGGGGCGTGCCGGTGGTGGTCAGCGGCCGCCCGCTCGGGTCGGTGGAGCTGAGCTTCGTCGACGTCGACAACCGCGGCGGCGCGGCGGCGGCCGCCCGGCACCTTCTGGCCGCCGGCCGCCGGGTGGTGGCCGCGATCTCCGGACCCCAGGACGTGGTGGCCGGCCAGGACCGGCTGGCCGGCTTCCGCCAGGCGATGGCCGACGCCGGCCTGATCGACCGCGCGCTCGAGGAGGCGGGTGACTTCACCAGGGAGAGCGGGCTCGATGCCATGCGCACCCTGCTGGCCCGCCGGCCCGGGCTGGACGCTGTCTTCGCGGCCAACGACCTGATGGCCCTGGGCGCCCTGCGCGCGCTGCGGGAGGCAGGCCGCAGCGTGCCCGGCGACGTGGCCCTGGTCGGCTTCGACGACTCGCCGCTGGCGGCCTCGTCCGAGCCCCCGCTGTCCAGCGTGCGCCAGCCCCTCGAGGAGATGGCGGAGGAGATGACCCGCCTGCTGCTGCGCGCCATCGAAGGCCGCACCCAGGCGCCCCGCGGCCTGCTGCTCGCCACCAGGCTGATCCCGCGCGAGTCCTCCGGCGCCGCGCCGGCGTGACCCGGGCGACGGCCACCGGGTCCTGCCTCGAGCGGGCTCGCCGACTGGGTCAGGCGGGGCGGACGCGGGCGAGCTCCACCGTGAACTCGCAGCCGCCGGGGACATTGGCGACGCCGATGGCGCCGCCGTAGGCTTCGACGAACCCGCGGGCGATGGCCAGGCCGAGGCCGGCGCCTCGGGACGAGCGCGCCGGATCGCCGCGCCACAGCCGCTCGAACACGTGCGGCAGGTCGGCCTCGGCGATCCCACCACAGCTGTCGCGCACGCGCACCTCGACCCGGTCGGTGCCCGCCGCGTCCACGACCGAGACCAGCAGGCGGCCGCCGGGCGTGGTGTGGCGGATGCCGTTGTGGACCAGGTTGGTCAGGACCCGGCTGAGCTGGTCACGGCCGGCCAGCACCAGCGCGTGGCCGCCGTCGACCACGGGGACGCCCTCCAGCCGCACCCCGGCGGTCTCGGCTTCGGGCTGGAGGCACTGCAGCACCTCGTCCACCAGCTCGGGCAGGGAGGTGGGCTCCAGCTCCAGCTCCAGCACCCCCGCCTCGATCTGGGACAGCTCGAACAGGTCGTCCACCAGCGCAGTGAGCCGGTCGACGTTGGTCACCAGACCGGCCAGGTAGCGGCGACGGGTCGCCTCGTCGGTGGCGACCTCGTCGGCGAGCGCCTCGGCCAGCGCGCGCAGGCTGGCCAGCGGGGTGCGCAGGTCATGCGAGATCCAGGCGACCAGGTCCCGCCGGCTGGCCTCCATCGCCCGCTCGCGGGCCCGGGCCTCGGCCAGCCGCGTGGCGGCCGCGTCCAGCGCCGCCGCCACGGTCGCCACCTCGGCCGTCCCTCCCACCCGCCCCGTCGCGCCCGGCGCCGCCGCCGGCGCGTCCGCCGCGGGCGCGTCCGCCTCGAGCGCGCTGGCACTGCTCGCCAGCGCCTCGAGATCGGCCACCATGGAGCCGGCGCTGGCGACGCCGTAGGCGATGCCCGCACCCACCGCCACCGGCAGGGAGGCGAGCACCACGGTCAGGTCGTGCGCGCTGACCAGCATGCTCGAGCTGACGGCCTGGATCGCCGCCAGCCCGGCCGCGGCGGTGACGACGGCGGTGAGCGCGCTGTGGCGGGCGATGCCGGCCCGCCGGCGGCGGAGCCTGGACTGCGCCACCAGGCCGATGACGACCACCGCGAGGGCACCGACGGTCGTGAGCCCGAGCAGGAGGCCGAGGTCGTGGGCTGGGATGTCGGCGGCCAGCGCGACAGCCACGCTGCCGGCCAGACCGGCCACGAAGATCGCCGACGCCAGCCCCACGACCCGGAGGCTCATGACGGTGGCGCGCCGGCCGGCACGAAGCGGTAGCCGACGCCGTAGACGGTCTGGACGCGGCGCGGGTCGGAGGGGCTGTCCTCCACCTTCTCGCGCAGGCGGCGGATGTGGACGGTCACCGTCGAGGTGTCGCCGAGCCAGGTGTACTCCCAGACCCGCTGCAGAAGCTGCCCGCGGGTGAACACCTGGCGCGGGTGGCGGGCCAGGAACAACAGCAGCTCGAACTCGCGGGCGGTGAGCGAGACCGCGCGGCTGCCGACCTCGACCTCCCTGGTCGCCGGGTCGATCATCAGGTCGCCGACCCACAGCCGGGTCGGCTGTGCGGCGTCGGCCCCGCCACGGGTGCGGCGCAGCACGCTGCGCACCCTGGCGACCAGCTCGCGCGGGCTGAATGGCTTCACCACGTAGTCGTCGGCGCCGAGCTCGAGCCCGACGATGCGGTCGGCCTCGTGGCTCCTGGCGGTGAGCATGACGATCGGCGTCGGCGCCGCCGCGCGCAGGCGCCGGCAGACCTCGAGACCGTCCATGCCCGGCAGCATCAGGTCGAGGACGACCAGGTCGGGGAGCAGGTCCGCGGCCATCTCGAGCGCGCTCGGCCCGTCGCCGGCCACCGCCACGCGGTAGCCTCCCAGCTCGAGGTAGCGGGAGACCACCTCCCGCACGGTCGGCTCGTCGTCGACCACCAGCACCAGCTCCGCCGCCATGGCACCATGCTCGCACCGGTGCGCGCGGGCGCAAGCTCGTGGCCTCGACTTGTTCGCAGCTTGTAAGCACCGCGCGGGCGAACCCGTGACCGGGCGGTGGCAGGCTGGAGGCATGCGGATCCTGGTCACCGGCGGCGCCGGCTTCATCGGCAGCCACGTGGTCGACGCGATGGCCGCTGGCGGCCACGCCGTGCGGGTGCTCGACCGGCTGCACCCGCGGGCGCACACGGGGCGGCCCGCCTACCTGCGCGACGACGTCGAGTACCTGGACGGCGGGCTGGATCCGGACGGCCTGGACCGGGCGCTCGGCGGGGTCGAGGCGGTCTGCCACCAGGCGGCGATGGTCGGGCTCGGGCGCAGCTTCGCGGACGCGCCGGACTATGTGCGCGACAACGATCTCGGCACGGCGGAGCTGCTGGCCGCGATCCACCGGCGGCCCGTCCGGGCGCGGCCGGGCCGGCTGGTGCTGGCCAGCTCGATGGTGGTCTACGGCGAGGGTGGCTACCGCTGCCGGCGCGACGGGCCGGTCCGCCCGGGCCCCCGCGATCCGGCGCGGCTGGAGGCGGGCCGTTTCGAGCCCGCCTGCCCGGCCTGCGGCGCGGAGCTCGAGCCCGTGCCGGTGACCGAGGACGCTCCGGCGGACCCGCGCAACATCTACGCCGCGACCAAGCTGCACCAGGAGCACCTGGCGTTCGCCAGTATGCGCGAGGGTGGGCCGGTGGTCACGGCCCTGCGCTACCACAACGTCTACGGTCCGCGCATGCCACGCGACACCCCGTACGCTGGGGTGGCGGCCATCTTCCGCAGCGCGCTGGAGGCGGGCCGGGCGCCGCGCGTGCTGGAGGACGGCCACCAGCGGCGCGACTTCGTCCACGTGCGCGACGTGGCCCGCGCCAACGTGCTCGCGCTGCTTGTGCCCGAGCCCGTCCCCGGCGCCTACAACGTGGCCTCTGGCCAGCCGCACACAGTAGGCGAGCTGGCGGTGGCACTGTCGGGGGCAATGGGCGGGCCGGCCCCGGAGGTGGTCGGCGGCTGGCGGCCCGGCGACGTCCGCCACGTCTTCGCCTCGCCGGCCCTGGCGGCGGCGAGGCTCGGCTTCCGCGCCGAGGTCGGCTTTGCCGCGGGCAGCGCCGAGCTGGCCACGGCGCAGCTGCGAGCGCCAGCCGGGGCCGGGACCTGACGCCCGGCCCGATCCCGTTCACCAGCGGGTCGCGAACAGCACCTGCACCGCCAGCGTCTGTGCGAGCAGCAGCGCCGCGACCACCGGCAGGCGCACGCGCCAGGCCAGGAGCTGGCGCACCGCGACCACCAGCACCAGCGGCACCAGGAACTGGAAGATCCGCTCCACCTCCCCCTTCGAGAACCCCCACGAGACCGCCGCCAGCAGCGTCGCCGCCGCGGCGGCGTCCAGCGAGGTCCAGGCGCGCTCGCGGACTACCGTGACCAGCCGCGCCGCGAACGCGGCCAGCAGCGGCACGCCGAGCATCCCGCCGAAGGCGAGCAGGTCGCCGGGGAGCCACTTCCACAGCTCGCGGCCGGCCGAGCCGGGTGCCGCCTGGTAGGCGCGGTGGGCCGCGCGCGCGGCGGCCACCGGATCGTAGCCGGTGAGCAGCCACAGCAGCGCGGCCAGCGCGAGCACCACCGCCGCCGTGAGCCCAGCCCACCCGGCGACCCAGGCGGTCCCTCCGCGCAGCCGTCTCGGGCGCCCCCCTGAATGGAAGCAAGCCCGCAACGCGAGGAACAGGAGCAGCAGCACGGCGGCGTAGGTGAGCATCGCCGCGGCCCACAGCAACGCCCCGCCCGCCACTGTCCAGACCAGGGACCGCCGCAGCAGGCCCCGGTGGGCGGCCAGGGCGGCGCCGGCGAGCACGGTCGCGAAGACGGCGTCGGCCGAGGTCGCCAGGTAGAGCACCACCCCGGGCGACAGCACCCACAGCGCCAGCGCCCAGCGACCGCCGTCCTCGCCGAGCTCGTCGCGGGCCAGCGCTCCGGCCGCCACGGCGCCGAGCGCACCGACCGCCACGGTCGCCACCGCTGCCGCGGGAAGGCCCGGATGGACTCTGGCGACCAGCACGTAGAAGACCATCGCGCCGGCGGGATGACCCTGGGCATGGATCGGCAGGCCGGGCAGGACCTCCGGGAAGTGGCGCAGGAAGGTCGGGATGGCGCCGAGCCCCGCGGCGCCGGACGGGTACTCGCCGGCGTAGTCGAACGGCGCCCACCAGGCGCCTGGCCCGTCCCGCAGCGCCGCGACCGCGAGCGCCAGCAGCGCGGCCGCGCCGCACGAGAGCGCCAGCCGCGCCGGCCAGCGCAGCCGGGAGCGGGCGAGGACCACCACGCTGACCGCGGTCGCGAGCGCGACCGGCAGGGCGGCCGCCGCCCAGGCGAGGTCCAGCCGCGGGTGCGGGAAGACGTAGAAGGGGAAGGCGAAGTAGTAGGGCACGCTCGGCACGCTGAACGGCACCCTCCCCCAGTGCCGCAGCCAGAGAAGGCCGAGGGTGGCGCACGCGAGCACGGTCACGGCGGCCAGCGCGGTGGCGCGCGCGAAGGTCGGGTCCGGCCGCGCCGGCGCGGCGGCCGGGCGGATCCTGCCGCGCCTGCCGGGGAGCGTCCGCATGCGCGGACGGTATCTGGGGAAGCCGCGGGCCGGGCCGCCGGAGCGCAAGCCGTAGCCAGCTTGTAAGAACTGTGTCGACAGCTCGTCAGGATCGCTCACGAAACTGGCGGTATGGACCTCTCCCGCGTGACCGTGGTGCTGCCCGCACTGGACGAGGCGGACGCGCTGCCGGCGGCGCTGGCCTCCTTCCCCGCCGGGACCGACCTGGTGGTGGTCGACAACGGCTCGAGCGACGCGACCGCTGGGATCGCGGCCGCGCTGGGCGCGCGGGTGGTGCGCGAGCCACGGCGCGGTTTCGGCGCGGCCTGCTGGGCAGGGGTCGAGGCGTGCCCGCGCGCCGAGGTGGTCGCCTTCGCCGACGCCGACGGCTCGTTCGACGGCGCCGACCTGGTCGACCTGGCTGGCCCGGTGCTGCGCGGCGAGGCCGACCTGGTGATCGGCTCGCGGGCGCTGGGAAGGCGCGAGCCCGGCGCGATGTCGCGCCTGGCACTGCTGGAGAACCGCGTGCTCGGGGCGGCCTGCGGGCTGCTGTTCGGAGTGCCGCTCTCCGACCTCGGGCCGTTCCGCGCACTGCGCCGCGACGTGCTGGTGGGGCTCGGCATGCGCGACCGGGGCCAGGGCTGGCCGCTCGAGATGGTGGGCCGCGCCGGCCGCGCCGGCCTCAGGGTGGTCGAGGTCCCGGTGCGCTACCGGCACCGGGCCGGGGGGGCCAGCAAGGTCTCGGGATCGCTGCGGGGCAGCGCCCCGGCGGCCGCGGCGATGGCCGCCGTGACCTGGCGGCTGCTCACCGAGCGGCACGCCCCGGCTGGATCCCGGCGCCCGGCTGAGCCCGGAGGGGGCGACCAGGTGGCGGAGGCGGCCGAGTGGAGGGCGAGGTGACCCGGGCGGCGGTGGCGGTGGTGGCCAAGGAGCCCGTGGCGGGGCACGCCAAGACGCGCCTGGCGCCGGCGCTCGGGCCGGGCGGCGCGGCGGTGGCGGCCGCGGCGATGCTGGTCGACACCCTGGCGGTGGTCGCCCGGGTCGACGCCGAGCCATGGCTGTGCTTCACGCCGGGCGCGGCGCGCGAGCGCCTGGCCGCGCAGGCCCCTGGCTTCCGGCTCCTGCCGCAGTCGGGCGGCGACCTCGGCGACCGGCTCGCCGCCTGCACCGTGGCGCTGCGGGCCGCGGGCGCCGAGCGGATCGCGATCGTCGGAGCGGACACGCCACACCTGCGCCCAGCCTGGTACGAGGCGGCGCTGACGCTGCTCGACCAGGTCGACCTCGTGCTCGGCCCGGCGCTGGACGGCGGCTACTACCTGGTCGCGGGGAGGGAGCCACCACGCGAGCTGTTCGTCGGCGTGCCCATGGGCACCGAGCTGGTCCTCGGCGAGACCCTGCGCCGGGCCGAGCGACACCGGCTGCGGGTGGCCCTGCTGCCGCCGCTGCGCGACCTCGACCGGGTCGAGGACCTGGTGGCCGCCTTGGCCGCCGGAGAGCTGGACGCCAGCCCTCGTACCCGGGCGGTGGTGGCCGCGCTGCTCGACGGCTCGCGGTCGGCGCGCCCCATCGGCGAGCCCGGCCTGACCGTGCGATGAGATCGTCCAGCCCCATCCACCACGAGCGCCCCGCGGCGCTGCTGGGGATCGCCCTGGGCGTCGCCTTCGGCGCCTGCTTCGTCACCGGCCTGCTGTCGCACGCCGCCCAGGCCAACCTGTGGTGGTTCCCCTGGCCGGCGCGGCCGGTGTGGCTGTACCGCCTGACCCAGGGCGTGCACGTGTTCACCGGCCTGGCCACCATCCCGCTGCTGCTCGGCAAGCTGTGGACGGTCCATCCGCGCCTGTGGCGCCGGCCACCGCTGGCCGGCGTCGCCCACGCGGTCGAGCGGCTGGCGCTCGTGCCGCTGGTCGGCGGCGCGCTGTTCCTGCTGCTGACCGGGGTCACCGACATCGACTATTGGTACCCGTACGAGTTCTTCTTCGTCAGCGCCCATTTCTGGACCGCCTGGATCACGGTGGGGGCGCTGGTCGTCCACGTCGGCGCCAAATGGGTGATCGCCGGCGGCGCCCTGCGCGACCGGGCGGCGACGAGCCCCGCGACCGCGGCGGGCCTGCAGCGGCGCCAGTTCCTGGCCGCCATCGCGGCGGCCGCCGGGGCGGTCGCGCTCACCACGGCCGGGTCGGCCTTCACGCCGCTCGGCCGCCTCGCGGTGCTCGCGCCGCGGCGCCCCGGCGTCGGGCCTCAGGGCCTGCCGGTGAATCACAACGCCGGCCCGGCCGGCGTCAGGGACGTGCACGGCGACCCGAGCTACCGGTTGCGCGTCAGGGGGCGGGTGCGCCGGCCGCTTGCGCTCGATCTGGAGGGGCTGCGCTCGCGCGCCGGCCACGAGGCGGAGCTGCCGATCTCCTGCGTCGAGGGCTGGAGCTACAGCGCCCGCTGGCGCGGGGTGCGCCTGCGCGACCTGCTGGAAGAGGCTGGCGCGGACCCGGACGGAGAGGTTGTGGTCCGCTCGCTGCAGACCCGCGGCCCCTACGCGGGCGCGCGCATCGGCTCGGCGCATGCGCGCCACCCTGACACCCTGCTGGCGCTCGAGGTCAACGGCGAGCCGTTGCACCTCGACCACGGCTTCCCGGCGCGGCTGATCGCGCCGGACAACCCCGGCGTGCTGCAGACCAAGTGGGTCGGCGAGGTGGAGGTGCGGTGACGGCCCCGGCGGGGGCGCCGGAGCCGCCGGCCGTGCCCGAGTACGGGCGCAGGTTCTGGCTCGCCCTGGTGGCGGGCGGACTGCTGATGGCGTGGGGGGTCGCCGGCCTGCTGCGCCACGCCGCGTCGACCGTGCCCGCGAGCTGGCTGCGCTGGCTGCTCGGGGCGCTGCTGGTGCACGACCTGCTGCTGGCCCCGGCGGTGGTGGCCGCCGGCCGCCTGCTGCGCCGGGCGCCGGCGCCCTGGCGGCCACCGCTGCGCGCGGCCCTGACCGTCTCGGGCACGCTGGCGCTCACCAGCCTACCGCTGCTGCTGGGCTACGGGCGCGCCGCCCAGCCGGGCAACGCCTCGGTGCTGCCTGGCAACTACCCGGCCAGCCTGGCCGCCGTGCTCGCGGTGGTCTGGGCCCTGACCGCCGCGTGGGGCCTGTACCGCGCCCGCGCCCACCGCAAGCGGGCGTGACAGCACGTGCCGTGGCGGCTGGCCTGGTCGACCAGGCCAGCCGCCACGGCGGCAACCCCGGCTCAGCCGCTACAGGGTGAGGCCGATGGAGGGGTCGATGAACTCGTTGGTGGCGATGTCCTCGGGCCGCAGGCCGGCCTTCACCGGCTGCTTCTGCGCGGCGAAGATCGGGGTGACGATGTCGATGGTGCGCTTGATGCGGCTCATGTCGAAGTTGCCAAGGGTCTTGTCAGTGCCGTTGCCGACGATCCCGAGCTTGAGCGACTGCTCGACGGTGAACTTGGCGAGCCCGGCGTCGTACGGGTAGCCCGACTTGTAGTCCTTGTCCACCTGGACGATGAGCTTGTTCACGGGGTCCGGGTTCTTGACGAAGTCGATCTGCGCCCGCTGGACCATCGGCACCAGCCGCTGCAGGCAGGACGTGAGCTGGCTCTTGGCGTCCGACCTGATCGACAGGGCCGAGCTGTAGGTTGGGTAGCCGGTGTCGTTGACCAGCTGGAACGCAACCGGCTTGCGCCACTGCGGCAGCTCGTTCTGGTAGACGTAGGGCTCGCTGGTGGCGAAGCCCTGCTGGGCGATCTTGCCGCCGGAGCTGACGAAGTGGTCGGGGGCGCCGTCATAGCTGCCGTCGATCTGGCTGCTGCGGAGGATGCCCGACCCGACCAGGTAGTCCATGTAGGTCGAGCCCTTGAAGTAGAGCACCTTGGTATTGGTCTGGCCGATGTCGGCGATCGTGTGGAACTCCGGGTGGACCTGCGGGTCCCACATGATCATCTGCGGGTTGAGGTCCAGCGGCGAGACCACTGAGAGGGTCGACTGCTTGGTGGACAGCGCCGCGGCCGAGTCGGTGGCCACGAAGCCGAGGGTGATCGACCGGTCCAGGTACATCTGCGCGCTGACCTGCTGGAAGCCGATGGCCGGCCCGCCGGCCCGCAGCTCGATGCGCACGCCGGTGTCCTTGCCCTGGGTGACCAGCGGCCCGGTGATCCGCTTCTTGCCGGTGTCGGCCTTGTAGCCGGGGCCGAGGAGCTGGTAGACGGCGCCGTGCTCGGACTCGGGCCACCAGTCGGTCTGGACCACCACGGGGTCGGGGCAGACGCCCTTGAGGCTCTGCGAGCCGGACGCCGCCGGCACCGCGGCGCCCGAGCCACCTTTGTCCGAGCCGCTGCTGCATGCGCCAGCGGTCAGTGCCAGTGCAAGCGCGCCAGCGAGCAGCGTGAGCGTGCGGTTCCTGCTCATAGGTCTCCTTCTTCGTGGGAGGGGACAGGGATGAGGCGTGGTAGACGACCGCGCAGCTCGGGTCAGGGACCCCTGGGGTCACGGCCTGACTCGTGCCAGCGGCCGACGACGCGGTTGGCGAGGAAGCCGAAGCACCAGAACACGGCCACGCCGAGCATCGACGAGACGAACACCGCGGCGAACAGCTGCTGGGACTGCAGCCGGGCGCGGTACAGGTCGATGAGGATGCCGATGCCGGGCTCGCCCTGCTTGAAGAAGAAGTCGCCGACGATCGCGCCGATCACCGACAGCCCGGCGGCGATGCGCAGGCCGGTGAAGATCGCGGGCAGCGCCGCCGGCAGCTCCAGCTTCCACAGCCGGCGCAGCCGGCCGGCTCCGTGGAGGCTGAACAGGTCGTGCTGGCTGGCCGCCACCGACTGCAGCCCGAACAGGGTGTTGGCGATGATCGGGAACAGCGAGATCAGCACGCACACCAGCACGCGGCTGAAGTACCCGAAGCCGAACCAGAAGCCAAGCAGCGGCACCAGCGCCAGGATCGGGATGGTCTGCAGGATGACCGCGTAGGGGAACAGCGAACGCTCGATCCAGCGGGCCTGGTGCATCAGGACCGCCATGCCCATGCCCAGCGCCACCGCGACCGACAGCCCCAGCAGCGCGACCCTGGTCGACAGTAGCAGCGCGGTGGCGATCTCCATGAGGTTGTCGCGGGTCAGGAAGCCGACCTGGACCACCTCGTGCGGCGGCGGCAGCAGGAAGCGCCGCTGCGGCGACAGCGCCAGGTAGCTGATCGCGTACCACAGTCCCAGCACCACGATCAGCACCAGCAGCGGCGGCAGCCACAGCCCCAGCAGCCGCCGCCAGCCGGAGCGTGGCTGCGCCGCGGCGGGCCTGGGCCACGCCCGCGGCGTAGCGTCCTGTCCCTGACCGTCGATCCCCGGCAGCCCGACCCGCGTCACGAGATCCCCTCTCGCAGGCACGCCGACACCGCGCCGGCGGTGCGCGCGAACCGCTCGGTGTAGCGCAGCTCCGGCGCTCGCGGGTACTCGAACGGCACCTCGAAGCTGCTCAGCACCCGCCCGGGCCGGCTCGACAGCACCACCACGCGAGTCGACAGGAATACCGCCTCGCCGACCGAGTGGGTGATGAACAGGCCCGCGAACCGCCGCGCCGCGAACAGCCCCAGCAGCTCGTCGTTGAGCCGCTGGCGGGTGATCTCGTCGAGCGCGCCGAAGGGCTCGTCGAACAGGAACAGCTCCGGCCGCAGCGTCAGCGAGCGCGCCAGCGAGGCGCGCATGCGCATCCCGCCCGACAGGGCGTGCGGCAGGTGGCGCGCGAACTCGGCCAGGCCCACCAGGTCCAGCGCCTCGCTCGCCAGCCGGCGTCGCTCCGCCTTTGGCAGGCCCTCCAGCTCGCCGAGCAGCTCGACGTTCGCCCGCACCGAGCGCCAGGGCAGCAGGGTCGGGTCCTGGAAGACGTAGCCGATCTTGGCGGTGTCGACCCGCAGCACGCCGCCGCTGGGGGTCTCAAGGCCCGAGGCGATCCGCAGCAGGGTGCTCTTGCCGCAGCCGGACGGTCCCACCACGGTCACGAACTCGCCCGGCGCCACCTGCAGGTCGACGCCGTCCAGCGCGACCGTGCCGTCGGCGAAGCGCTTGCCCACGTTCTCGAAGGACAGCATCGGCGCGGCCGGGCCAGAAGAGGCGGGTGGCGAGGAGCGCGCGACCGCGGTCATGGCAGCGACCCGCTCTCGACCGATACCGCCGGCGCCTCGACGGCGGGCAGCTCGCGGGTGAGCGTGGTGCGGCACACCACCCGCCCCTGATGCAGTACCACCCGCTCCGGGCTGGCCCCGGCGACCGCCTCCTGGACCGTGGCGGCCCGGATCGCCAGCAGCTCCGCCGGGAACCCGACCTCCACCCGCACCTCGGGCAGGCCGAGGACGGCACGGGCCGCGGTGCTCACCGCCTTGTACGCCTCGCCCGGGTCCAGGTGCGCGGCGGCCACCAGCAGTGAGGCCACCTCCAGCGGATCGCCCCGGCCCACCGAGTTGAACGGGTCCCGGAGGTTGTCCCCACCCGCCGCCACCAGCGCGCCGGCCCGGCGCAGCGCCCGCACCGCGGTCAGGCCCCGCGGCGGCGCGCTGGCATGGCCACGGGCCTGGAGGAACAGGTTGGTCTGCGGGCAGCAGATGACGCTGACCCCGGCGGCGGCCACCTGCTCCGCCACCCGGCGGGCGACGTTGGCGGGTTGCATCCCCAGGCTGCAGCAGTGGCTGGCGGCCACGCCGTGGCGGAAGCCGCGCGCGGCGACCAGCTCGGCCAGCCCGGGCAGGTGCAGGACCGTCGGGTCGAGCGTCTCGTCGCTGTGCAGGTCCAACGGCCGGCCCAGCTCGGCGGCCAGCTCCAGGCAGAGCTCCTGGCTGCCCTGGGGGTCGGGGTCCAGGTGGGGGCAGCCTCCGACCACGTCGGCGCCGGCCTCCATCGCGGCGCGCAGCAGCGCGCGGTTGGGCGCGCCTTCGGTACCGGTCAGCGGGAGCGTCGGCAGCACCACGAGCTGCAGCTGGACCTGCCCGCGCAGGGCGTGGCGGACCTGGATGAGCGCCTCCAGCGAGCGCAGGCCGATATCGGGACCGACGTCGACGTGAGTGCGGATGGCGGTCGCGCCGCTGGCGAGCTGCAGCAGGGCCGCCCGGGTGGCGCGGCGGACCACGTCGTCGGGGTCCATCGTGGGACGGTAGGCGCGCCAGGCGTGGATCGCGCCGTCCAGGTCGCCGGTGGCGTTGCGGACGCGGTCGGCGGTCAGGGCCTTGTCGAGGTGGGCGTGCGGCTCGGCGGGAGCGGGCAGCAGCAGGTAGCCGTCCAGCTCGAGCCTGCGGGCCAAGCGAGGCGTGCCACCGCCGGGCGCGTCGACCGCCGCGATCGCGCCGCCCTCCACCAGCACGTCGGCCGTCTCCCCGGTCGGCAGCGTCACGCCGCCGAGCAGCAGGGTCTCCTGCATCTCAGCAACCTCCCCCGGATTGATGCCGTCGGTCACGCGCGGGCGGCGAGCTCAGGTGGGAAGACAACCTGGACACCGTCCTTGGCGACCCGCTCGACCACGGCGGCGGCCCGGGTGTTCTGGCCGGCCTGGTCGAAGCGGACGCCGTCCCAGGGCATGATCGTGTCGCGGCCGGAGACGTCCAGCGCCAGCAGGGCCGCACGCACGCGGCCGGCGTCGGTCGATCCGGCGGCGTCGATCGCCTGGGCGAGCACGAGCGTGGCGCTGAACGACTTCGCCGCGGTCTCGTTCATCGCGACGCCGAAGCGCCGCTGGTAGAGAGCGGCCACCTGCCTGGCCACCGGGCTGCGGTCGGCGAGCTCCGTCGACCACGCGGTGCTGCGCAGCACCGCGGCGGAGTCGTCAGAGATCGCCGCGAGCACTGCCTGGGGGGCGAACCCGGCCCCCATCGCCATGGTCACCGGCGGGCGCCAGCCGACCGTCTTGAACCCCTTGAGCAGCGCGGCCGAGTCGGCCGGCTGCGCGGCCACCGCGATGACGGCGTCCGGCGCGGCGTCGCGGAGCTGGCCGACCAGCGACGGCGCGCCGCTCGCGTCGCCGGGCAGGGCGACGTCGGTCAGGACGTCGTAGCCACCCTCGCCGGCGAGGCTTTCGAGCGCTCCGGCCATGTCACTGCCGGCCGCGTCGTGCGAGTGGACGATCGCCAGCTTGCGCGCGCCGCCGCTGCCCGACTGCTGCAGCATGGACAGCAGCCGCTCGCCGAGCAGGCGGTCGCTCGGTCCGGTGCGGAAGAACCAGTCAAGGCCGCGCTCGGTCAGGTAGTTGGCCGGAGCTCCGCTGTCGACGAAGGGCACGCCGATCCGCTCGATGCGCTCGCTTGCCGCCGCCGTCACTTGAGTGTCGCCGACGTTCACCAACCCTGCCACCCGCTGCACGGCCACCAGGCGGACGGCCTGGGAAGGGCCGATCTCCGGGTCGCCGGCGCTGTCGCCCGACTCGATCCGGACAGTCGCCCCCCCGAGGCCGGGCAGACCGGCGCCGCCGGCGAGCGGCAGGGGCACGCTCGACGGCTGGTTCCCGCAGCGCGTCACGTCCGGCCGCCGCGCGCGGCCCGGAGAGCGGCGCCAGCAAGCCGATCCGCACCTGGGAGGAGGTGCCGGACTGCCCGGTGTTCGTAGGTGCCCCGGTGCAGGCGGCGAGGGCGAGGGCAGCGCCAGCCGCGACCAGAGAGCGACGCCATGCGCTCATGTCAGGAGCCTTCTCCATTCGCTCTACAAGGAATGAGACAAAGAAGAGCAACCATCTCACTGAATGGAATACTAGTGATCGGCCGCGCATAAGTATAATCCCACACACACCGCACGGGATGTCTACAAGCGGCACTTATATGTAACTTAGGCATACACCCTGATTGTTGCGTCTCGTCATCTCCTCGTTACATGCCGGTCTCCGTCTCCATCTTCAGCGAGGTCTAAGAGCCCAGTGCATCGACAGACCCCCACCCGAACGCCCCCATCCCATGCCGTCCAGACGGCGGGGGCACATGGCGCGAAGCTGCTGAGGCCACGCAACTGGCCACTCAGGTCGAAGCTCGTCGCCGTCCTGGCCATCCCGGCGGTCGCCTTCGTGGTGCTTGCCAGCGTGAGCATCTTCGCGTCGCTCGAGAGCGCGCGGACACTGCGCAGCGGCGGTGAGGTCGCCGCGCTCGAGCACCAGGCCAGCGGGCTGGTGCACGAGCTGCAGCTCGAGCGCGACCAGGTCGCCGGCGCCATGGCCGGCGGGAAGCAGGCGCCTGGCGGTGCACTCGCCAGCCAGCAGGTAGCTGTCGACCGCGCGGTCGACAGCTACCTGCAGGCCGAGGCGGCTCGCCACCGAACGGCCAGCCCGCTGCTCAAGTCCCAGCTCGACGGGGTGCGGGAGCGCCTGGGCGCCCTCCGCGCGCTGCGTGGCGCCACCAGGTCGGCCGTGCTCACCCAGGGCGCGGTCTTCCAGGAGTACACCCGCATCATCGCCGCCCTGCTCGAGGTCGACCTGCAGAGCGCGCTGCGCGGTGGTGACGACCAGCTGACCCAGGGCGTGCGCGCCTTCACCGACTTCGCGCGCGCCAAGGAGCTCACCGCGCAGGTCAGGGGCTCGCTGTACGGCATCGCCACCAGGGGCAGCTTCGGCTTCGGCGAGTTCCAGGAGTTCGCCGACCTGCTGGCACGGCAGCGTGCCGCCCTCGACCAGTTCCAGGCCGACGCCACCGGCCGGCAGCGCAGCCTGCTCAGCGACGTGGTCAAGGGCCAGGCGGTGCTGGCGGTGGGGCGCATCGAGCAGACGGCCGTCAACCGCCAGTCGCAGCGGAACCTGGACCTGGACCCGCAGCAGTGGATGGCGGCGAGCACCACCCAGATCGAGTTGCTGCGCATCGTCGAGTCCCAGCTCCTGGGCGACGTCATCCAGCACAGCCGCCAGCTCAGCGACGCCGCCCAGCTCCGCTCGGCGCTCAGCAGCGGCGTGATCGCCGTCATCCTCGCGATCAGCCTGCTGACCTCGCTGGCGGTCGGGCGCTCGATGGTGCGGCCGCTGCAGCGGCTGCGCTCCAGCGCGCTCGACGTCGCCGAGCACCGCCTCCCCGAGGCCGTCAACCGGCTGCGCATGACCCGGCAGGGCGAGCTGGACGTGGAGGTCGTGGCGATCGGCGATGCCTCGGCGGACGAGATCGGCGAGGTCGCCCGCGCCTTCGACGTGGTGCACTACGCCGCCATCCGGCAGGCCACCGAGCAGGCCGCCCTGCGCAAATCGATCAGCGACATGTTTCTGAACCTCGCCCGCCGCTCGCAGCGGTTGATCGACCGGTTGCTGGAGCAGCTCGACGAGCTGGAGCAGGAGGCCGACGACGAGACGCTCGAGCGGCTGTTCGCCGCCGACCACCTCGTCACCCGGCTGCGCCGCAACGCCGAGGACCTGATCGTGCTGTCCGGTGCCGAGCCCCCGCGTCGCTGGGTCAGACCCATTCCACTCTCTGAGGTGGTGCGTGCCGCCGCCCAGGAAGTGGAGCAGTACCAGCGGATCGAGGTGCTACCGGTCGACGAGGTGGACCTCGCCGGCCACACCGTCGCCGACGTGGTCCACCTGCTCGCCGAGCTGGTGGAGAACGCCACCTCGTTCTCGCCCCCCGGAACGGTGGTGCAGATCGCCGGCCAGCCCGCGGCCGCCGGCTATGTGGTGGAGATCGAGGACCGCGGTCTCGGCATGACCGACGAGGAGCTGGTCGAGGCCAACCGCAGGCTGGCCGATCCGCCGGCGATCGACGCCGCGGTGTCGCAGCGGCTCGGCCTGTTCGTCGTCGGCCGCCTCGCCAAGCGGCACGGGATCAAGGTGCAGCTCCGCCACTCCTGGTACGGGGGGGTGACCGCGCTGGTGCTGCTGCCGTCCGCGCTCACGATCCCGTCCAGCGACCATGAGCGCATGCTGCCGGGCCGTACCGAGCTGCCGCCGCCTTCCGCCGGGCCGCCCACGCAGAGGCGCGCCAGCGCGCCGCAGAACGCGCCGCAGGCCGGCCAGATGTTCGAGCCGCAGGCTGGCCCTGTGTTCGATCCGTACCCGGACGGAGACGAGCATGGCCCCATCGCAGGACCCTAGCGAGGCCGATCCGGGGCGCCTGCTGCGCCCCTTCGCCATGACCGGCGGCCGCGCGCGCCGCCGGCATGAGGAGCTGGAAGTCGAGGCGCTGGCGGCCACCACCTGGCTGGGTGAGACCACCAAGGCGCAGGCTCTCGAGCAGCGCTCCATCGCGCTGCTGTGCCGCGAGCCGCAGTCGATCGCGGAGATCTCGGCGCTGATGCGGCTGCCGCTCGGGGTCGTTCGGGTGCTGGTCGGCGACATGGCCGACCAGGGTCTGCTGGACCTGCACCGGCCCGGCCAGACCGGCGGCCGGCCAGACCGCGACCGCGACCTGCTCGAGCGGGTGCTCGACGGGCTGCGCCGGATATGAGCGGGAGCTTACGGGCTGCTCACGGCTTCCTCGGCGATCCAGCTCAGGAAGGCCGGGCTGCCGTGGCTGATCGGCGTGGCGGTGATCTCGGGGACCTCGTAGGGATGGTTGGCGGCGATCAGCGCGGCCAGCTCCTGGAAGCGGCCGCCGGTGGACTTGGCGATGCAGAGCCATTCCACGGCGCTGTGGATCTCCCCCAGCCACCAGTAGGTGCTGCGGACCGGCCCGACGACCTGCACCGCCGCCGCCATGCGCGCCTCGACCACCAGCCGCGCGAGCAGCCCGGCCACCTCCTCGGACGGCACCGCGGTGCAGACCTGCAGGTAGCTCCCGCTCATCGGGCGCCTTCCCCAGCGGGCCGCGCGGCGAGCTCCTCGAGGTCGGCGCGTTCGAGCATCAGGTCGCCCGCGGCCAGCCAGCCCTCCACCTGCGCCGGCCGGCGGGCGCCGGCGATCGCCGCGGTCACGCCGGGCTGGGCGAGCACCCAGGCCACCGCCACCGCGGCCACGGTCGCCCCGCGGCGCGCCGCGACCGGGCGCAGCCGCTCCGCCACCGACAGGTTGGCCTCAAGCCTCGGATCCTGGAACTCACGGTCGCGCCGGCGCCAGTCGTCACGCGGCAGGTGCCGCGCCCGCTCCCGGCTGAACGCCCCGCTGAGCAGGCCCGACTGCATCGGGCTGTAGCACAGCACCGCGGTCGAGCGAGCCTGGCACCACGGCAGCAGCTCGGCCAGGGCACCACGGTCGATCAGGCTGAGCGCCGGCTGCAGCGAGTCCACGTGCCGGATCCGCTCGCAGCGCTCCAGCAGCTCGACGTCGAAGTTCGACACGCCGACGTGGCGGACCTTGCCCTCCTCGACCAGCTCGGCCATCGTCTCCCAGGAGCGCTCGACCGGCGTGCCGGTGCGCCGGTCCGGCCAGTGGATCTGATAGAGGTCGATGACGTCGACCCCGAGACGCCGGCGGCTGGCGTCCACCTCGCGGCGGATCGAGGCCGGGCGCAGATCGTAGACGTCGCCGCTGCCGTCGGCCCAGAGGCCGCATTTGGTGGCGATGCGGACCGCGCCGGCGTCACCGCGCTGGCGCAGCGCCCGGCCGACCATCAGCTCGGAGTGGCCGAGGCCGTAGGCGGGCGCGGTGTCGACCCAGTTGACGCCGGCGTCGAGCGCGCGGTGTATCGCGGCGACCGACTGGCTGTCGTCCTGCCGCCCCCAGCCCCACGCCCACCGGCCCCCGATCGCCCAGGCGCCGAGCCCCACCGCGGACAACTCGAGCGCTGTGACCCCCAACCTGCGGTAGTGCACCGGTCACCTCGGGAGGGCTGCGCCGAGGCGGCCGCGCCTGCCACGACGGGGGGCCTTGAGCAGCAGATGCAGGTCGCCGAACACACCCCAGGAATAGGCCTCGTCGAGGGCTGAGCGGTAGGCCAGCTCGAGCGGGCCGCGGCCGGCCACCGCCTCGAGCAGGTGCAGGTGCGAGCCGCCAGGCTCGTGCCAACCGGTGAGCAGGCCGTCCACCACGGTGACGCCGCGGTCCGGGGTCACCACCAGCTCCGTCCAGCCGCGGCCCGGCCGGACCCGATCCTCACCGTCCACGGCCGTCTCGAGCGCCCGCACCACCGTGGTGCCGACCGCGACCACCCGCCCGCCGGCCGCACGGGTCTCGTTGACCAGGCGGGCGGTCACCGCGGGCAGGTGATACGGCTCGGGCAGCGGCCGGTCGTCGTCGCCGAACACTCCGCTGGTGTGCAGCAGCAGCGGGGCGACCAGCACATTGCTCAGGACCAGGTCCCTGAGCAGATCCGGAGTGAGCGCGCGGGCGGCGCTGGCCATGGCCGTCGACCCCGGCTCGCGCGCGAAGCACGTCTGGTACGCCTCGAGCGGCCAGTCCGCGTCCACCCCGGGCGGGCGCGACGCCCGCCCGTACCGCGCAAGGTAGGCCGGCAGGGTCACCGGCAGGCGCAGGTCCGCGACCCACAGCCTCGAGGAGCCGTGGTAGGGGCCGAGCAGTTGGACGGACGCCGGGCCGGGCAGCCGCCAGACCTCGCCCGGCAGGGGCCGGCCGCCACAGGCTGGCTCGACCGGCAGCTCGACCACCCAGGGCCCACTCGAGGCCAGCGGCGTGGCCAGGCGCACCTCGGTACGGCGGCCGTCCGGCCTGCGGCCCAGCAGCATCGCCGGCAGCGTGGCCGAGGTGTTGACCACCACCAGATCGCCGGGGCGCAGGTAGCTGGGCAGATCGCGGAAGCGTCCCGAGACCGGCCATGCCTCGCCCTGCGAGACCATCAGGCGCACCCCGTCCCGGCGCATGCCGCGTGCCTCGGGCGGACCGGCGGCCCGCAGCGGCGCCGGCAGCTCGAAGGTGAGCATCGGCGACGCCGACGTAATGAGGCTCATCTCACCCGTTCTCCTCCTCCTTCTTCGGGTTGCGTCGCGAGCGCGAAGCGCAGGAAACGCTCCTCGTCGCGCTCCAGCAGCCAGGTCTGCTGCCACAACTGCTCCGCGAGGCTCCCCGGCACGGCAGGGACCAGCGAGTAGGCCGCCGTCGGCCTTCCGGCGGCGTTCATGGCAGCGACGTTGCGGTCACGCCCGGCGCTGATCAGATAGCGGCGCCCGCTCGGGGCCAGCACCGTGAAGCGGCGCCCGCTCTGGAGCTCACGCCCCTGCCAGGGCTCGAGCGCGCGAAGCAGCACCGACTCGCCCCACAGCTCGGCGCGCCTCCGCCTGGCCCGGTCGGCCAGACGGCGGGCCGCGTGCTCATGGCCACGCTCGACCCTGCCACGGCAGCGGGCGACGGCCTCGGCGAGCGTGCGCGGGACACGCTCAGGCCATTCGTAGGTATCAAACGGAAGGATCCCGGCCCAGGTGTAGGTGACGCGGTGGAGCACGGGCCCTGGCCGCCACGTCTCCACGGCGGGCGCCACGGTGACCGCGAAGCGCGGCGGGACGCCGGCCGGCGGCGGCGCGGGCGCGGCCGACGGCCGCCCATGCCCCGGGTGCCCAGGGTCCGGCAGAAGCTCCAGCGGCCGCATGATCCCGCGCGCGCCGTCGTCCTCCACGTCGTAGACGGCCGCCAGCCCAGGCAGCTCGAGCGCCATGGCGGCATCCCAGGCCACCTCGGCCGTGCCGTTCCGGTCGATCACGACCAGGAGCCGGCCAGGCCGCGTGTCCCGCGCGGTCACCATGCCACCCGGGTCCCGCACCGGCCCGGGCGCGCGGGAGCGGGAAGCAGGGTGGGCGGCACGGCCGCAGCCATGCCACCCACCCCACTCGAATGCTGGCGGCCGTCGGCCCGGGTCAGGTGCCGGGCGGCGCGCGCCCACGATGGCGACCACGCCCAGCTCAACGGGATCATGCCCCCTCCCCCGGCACCGTCGCCGCCGCCACTGCTCCCGCTAGCAGGAGCCGCCGCTGGTGATGTTGGAGAGCGCGGCGACACTGTTGCCGCAAATGGCGAGCGGGATGTTCGCCGTGATCGCGCCGAGGTTGAGATCGGCGGTGGTGCCGTTCAGGACCCCCGAGATGGTCGTGCGCGAGGTGCCAGCGCCCGGGTTGCTCTTCGGCTTGTTGCCCTTGGGCTTCTTGGAGCCAGCCGTCCCCGCGGAGCACTGGGCCCCCTTGGTGACGCTGCTGGCCACACTGACCGCGTTGCCACACGCCTTGACGGGCACGTTGGCCGTGACGTCGCCAGTGGCGACGCCGACCTTGGTGCCGTTGCCGACGCCGCTGATGTTGGTGACGTTGCCGGTCCTGCCGGTGTTCGGGGTGCGGCTCCTGGTTGCCTTGGAGGAGCTGCCCTTCTGCACCGCCGACGGGGCGACCGCCGACGGGGCGACCGCGCCGGCGGCAGAGGTGGCCTGCGAGGTGACGCCGCTCAGCGCCCCACCCACCAGCGGGATGCTCGAGAGGTCGGAGGCGCTGGCGGCGACGGTACCGGCGACGAGCAGTCCACCGAGGATCGCGCTCACGCCGACGGCGCGCTTGGTCCAGATCTTCACGCTATTGCTTCTCCTTCTGTCCGCGGACGAGGTGCCAGGGAATGACGGGGGACGTCTTGGGGTGCCAGCCCTACCCGGGCGGCACCAACGGCTCATACGTGCGTGCTCGAATGCCCGAGCGCTCCAGATGCGCGCTCCTCGCGACGCTCCGCATTGTCGTCGCGCGCCCTGGGACGAGGACCCCGAGGTCCGCGCCCGGGCCACGGGCGGGCGAGGGGGAGAGCACGGCCGTGCGCGTGCAGCGATGGGACGAGACGGAGAGCACGGCCGTGCCCTCGCCCGGGAGCGACTTCGCCACTGCCAGCAGCCTCGCCAGCGAGAGAGAGCGCACCGCCGCGAGGAACCTCGCGGCCGGGGTATCCGCGATGCCCGCCGGCATGGCGGTGCTCTGTGGCACCGCCGCTGCGGCGGGAGCGGGCCGATCCGCAGCGTGGGAGCGCTCTGGCGAGAGCAGCACCAGGAGGATAGCCCCGAGCAGCGAGAGCAGCAGTCGCCAGGGCTGGCGGCACCTCGGCACCACCGTTCCGGCGCGTGACTGTCCCACGTCTGGCCCCTCCTGGATGAGCTGCTTCGTGCCTTTGCAGTGGCGCGTCGCCACCTCATTTGGAGGCGACCCGCGGCAGGGTGTGGATCGTCCGATCGACTTCATTCGGACTTCCGATGAGTAGAGGCGCCCGAGGGTCTCGACCGATACGGGCACGTCGAGAAAAGGTCGCCCCATCCCTGCCGCGCCCATACCCACCGCGGCCATGTGGCACGCTTTGCCGCGGCAAGCACCACCACCGCGACCCTGTTGGCGAGTTGGGGGGAGGGATCTCGGGGCGTGTGGTGCGTGGTGTGGGTTCCGGGGGCTGCTTTGCCGCGGGCATGGTCGTGCTCTGCCGCGTGGGTGCGGCTTTGCCGCGCCACTTGTCGCTGGGGCGCCCGGTTTGGGGGGTTCGTGGAGCGATCTGCGCGGCAGAGCGGCGCCGGCGCGGCAGAGCACCGCAACCGGCGCGGCAAGGCATCACACCCCGCGCGGCAAGGCCTTCAGGATTCGGCAACGGTGTCCAACCGCCGCGGCAAGGCACGCCTCGCCGTCCAGGGAACCGCCCAAGCACCACGACAAACGCCTCGAGGACCCCAGGGTCGGGTCGGAACGCGACGCAGCCACAGTGGGTATGCGTGAGCCATCCCTGCCGCGCCCGAGTTACCCTCTCTGCGGCGACCCGGTGCCGCGCCACTCGATCCGAGGCGGCCGGGGCGCCGTCCCAGCGAGCGTGGCGGAACTGGCAGACGCGCCGGGTTTAGGTCCCGGTGTCTTCGGACGTGGGGGTTCGAGTCCCTCCGCTCGCACCAGTGTTCCCCAGGTCGGTCACGACCGTCGGGCGCGAAGTAAGGCGTTCTGACGCAGAGTCGCCACAACGGCTCACGACCAGCAACGCGCTGCCTGGGTCGGTCACGGTGGCTGAACCGCCTCGAGTTCAGTGGAGCCTGTGGTCTGCCCCCGGTTGCGCGGAGCACCGCGCCTCCCTGTGGTCCTGGTGGTGGTCATCTGGCGCTTGGGAAGGGGTCGGCCACGGCCGAGATGGTGGCGGTGGCCGGGTCGCCGGCGTGCCCGAGGAACGGCAGGCCGAAGGTGGCCTCGATCGAGCGGAGCAGCGAGTAGTGAGTGTAGGGGGTGGGGTCGCGGCCCTGCGGTATCTGCGGTCCCGCCACGATCGTGGGGATCAGGCCGCCCCGGCCCAGACCGTCGCAGCAGGCCCGCACGTCGTGCCGGATGCTTTCATCGAAGGTGACCACCAGGCGGGTGTCCTGCCGCCAGACCGGGTTGACCTCCAGCTCGTCGACGAGGCGGTGGAGCCAGACGTCGGCGGCCCGGACCGAGCCGGAGTGCATGTCGTCGCGCAGATCAGGCACGACGAAGGTGACAGTGGGCAGCCGCCCGCCAGCCAGCGTGGCATGGAAGCGGCCGAACGGCAGCACCCGGTCACAGCGGGCGGGGTTGTCACGGACACGGGCGGCGTGCATGAACGGGTCGACCGCTTCGGTGTAGGCGCCGGAGCTCGGCACGGTGGAGCAGGGCCGGGGGAGGCCTTCCAGGTAGGCGGCCCAGGAGATGTGGCGGGCCTCCAGCTGGTCGACCAGGGTGGGGCCGGCGGTGGTGCAGTTCACGCAGTCGGACCGGATGTGGCCGGTGCGGCCGCTGAGGAGGGCGACGTAGTTCGGAAGCGAGGGGTGGGTGATCGCATGGTAGTCGGTGAGTAGGGTGCCTTGGGCGGCCAGGCGGTTGATGAATGGCGCGGCTGGCGAGCCGATGATCTGCTCGAAGGAGTGGTTCTCCTCTGGCTGTCGCACGCCGCAGCAACCACCGCCAGCACCGCCACGAGGCTCATCAGCCCAAGCGGCCGTTGGTTTCGCACGGTGGTCTCCTCTTCCACTTCGCCGTGGCTCTGTGACGGAGCCAATCGACAAGCTGAGCTCCATCGAGAATCGCGCCCCGGGTGATTCAGGGCATCGCCACCAGCGCCAATCCCACTATACGGCCTGCCGTAATCCATCCATGGCGGCTGGCAGGTATCAACGATTCCGGCTAGCTCGAGACCGCCCGGGCGGCGATACGGAGCACCTCGCGGTGCAGCGTCGGGACCGACAGCTCATGCTCGGGCTTCATCAGCACGCTGCGGACGACCCGGGCCTCGGGGGCGTCCACGGCCAGCCGCGGGTCGCGGCGGCGCAGGCGCTCGCTGCCAACTCGCAGGGTGCTCAGGAACACCGGGCTCGGGTCGGTCATGGCCTCGCGCAGCAGCTTGGCCGAGGCGGCGTCGACCGCCCTGCACGATGGCGCCTCCGGCCTCGGGAAGAACGTCAGGATGTCCAGCTCCGGCCGCAGATACAGCTCCAGCTCATCCGACCGCTCGATCAGGTCCGCCCAGGCGCGCGCGGCGCGCACCCCGGCCGCCAGGATCGGGCCGAGCCCGTGGTTCGCGGCCAGCGGCAGCGCCCGCAGAGTGAGCCAGAGCGCACCGGCGGCCGCGCCCGCGCGCGAGCACTCCAGGCTGATCTCCCCCAGGTGCAGCTCCTCCGAGGTGAAATACGTGTAGGGCGAGTCGTGCCGGTAGAGGCGGCCGACCCCGGGGTCGCGGAACAGCACCGCCCCGCAGCCGTAGGGCTGCAGGCCATGCTTGTGCGGGTCGACCACGACCGAGTCGCACTCGCCGATGGCACGCAGCGGCGCCGCGGGGACCAGCGGGTCGTCGGCCCAGCCGAGCAGGGCGAAAAAGCCGCCGTAAGCGCCGTCGACGTGCAGGCGGCAGCCGTAGCGCTCGCGCAGCGCAAGCGCCTCGTGCACCGGGTCGACCGCGCCGAGCCCCGTGGAGCCGGCGGTGAGCACGACCGTGCCGATCCGGCCGCGGCGCAGCTCGCGCTCGAGCGCCTCCAGATCGAGGCGACCGGCGGCGTCGGCGGGAAGCGACACACCCTCCACACCGAGCACGCCGCACATGCGGGCGTGGGTGTAGTGCGCATCCTCGCTGTAGGCGATGGCCCGGCCCGGGTGCAGCTCGCGGGCGACCCACAGCGCCTCCAGGTTGGCGATCGTGCCGCTGGAGGTGAGATGCCCGAGCGTGGCCCGCGGCAGCCGGAACATCGCGGCGAGCTCGCGCACCAGCTCCTTCTCCATCGCACCGGTGGCGGGCCCGCCGTCCAGGGCATGGTTGTTGGGGTTGATCGTCATCGCCGCCAGGTACGCGGCGATCGCGACCGGGTGCGGCGGCTTGAGCATCTGCCCGGCATAGCGAGGGTGGAAGAAGGGATAGTTGTCCTGCAGGCGCTCGCCGTACTCGGCCCAGGCGGCGGCGAGCCTGCCCGAGTCGACCCGGCTCGCCGGATGAGGCTGGTAGGGACCCCACCGCTGCTGGAAGCGCGCGGCGAGCTCGAGCGCGGCGCGCACCTGCTCCTCGAGATCCACGATCACCTCGCCTCCAGGTCGGCTGAGGGCGCCGGGCTCGACACCAGCCACTCCAGCAGCAGCGCGATCCCCGTCGTCCACGTTGGCCGCGGTCACCTCGTCGGCCATTGCCACCACCTCCGGGTCGGCGTTGGCCACCACGAATGGGCTACTACGATAGCCTCTCGGCAGAATGGCACCAGCGCAGACGAGAGGTACGGGCACCATGGCTCGGGCGTCCGCGTACTGTCGAATCAGCCATGTCACAGGCTTCTCCCCAGGAGAGACGACTGGTGTGAGCGACAGGAGCACGACTGCCGCGAGATCGCAGCCCGCAGGCATCATCTGGAATGGAAGTTCGCCTGCACCGGCAGGTGATCGAGCTCGCCGAGCTCCTGAAGGCATGTGATGCGGAAGGCGTCACGAGGCTGGCCAGCGCGGGGGGGATTCGATCTCTCCGACCCCGATCGGCGCACCATGCTATTCGTTCAAAGGTGAGCCCGTTAACAATTCGCGCCACTTCCTTCGGTGACGCCGCGGCCGTGGCAGCCGAGCACCGCGACCTGGCCAAGCGCTCCCTCTCCGCGTCCGGCTGGTCTCCTGACGTAGAAGATTTGGCTCATTGGCGTATTGCCGCCAAATGACCACGTGCCTAGCGTCGGAGGATCGCGGTCGCCGACTGGGACCGCAGCGATCAAAGGGGGTCTTTTCACGTGAGACGGCTTATCGTGCTGGTGTCGGCGACGCTCGTCGGGCTGGCCATGCTCACGGGCGTGGCCCAGGCCAAGCCCGTCACCATGACCTTCCATGAGAAGAGTGTCGTGGACACGTTCCACGACGTCATCCCCTGCATCGGCAACGGGCAGGAGCTTGGGACCATCACCACCGTGGAGAACGGGGTCATCCACATCACCGCGGCCGGGCTCGACGAAAATGGCGAGCCGATCCCGCCGTACCACATCACCGGCACGTTCACCGGCACGGTCACGGCGGTTCCCGACGACCCGTCGCTGCCCACCTTCACCGGTCATTTCACCACCTGGTTCGGCGAGAACAGCAACCAGAAGACCTTCAACGACACCGACACCTTCACAGTCATCGCGACCGGCAGCGACGGCTCGACGCTCAAGTTCCACGACACCTTCCATGTCACCGTGAACGCCAACGGCGACGTGACCGTCGAGTTCGACAAGCCAAGCTGCTTCTGACGCCGTAGACGGTTTCAGGGAGAAGGGCTGCCGGCTTCACTGGCGGCCCTTCTTTCTTCGCGAGCAACTGAGGGCGATTGCACCCCTGACCTTCTTGCATGCCATGAATGAGTTGCGAAAAGGCTGATGGCGGAGCGGGAAACGGGCGCGAGCTTCCCGCTGTGCTTGATTGGCTCAGCTGGATGGGCCAGTCCCTTGGGTCCTCGGCGCTCGTCCCGACCTCCTCGCGTGATGCCGCCCGCGGTGCCCAGTGGAAACTGGTGCCCAGGAAGCGGACGCTTGCCCGGATCAGCATGACAGTGCTCAGACACTCACCCAGTAAATGGCAGCTCGAAAATGTTCAGACCTCGCAATTACTTCAAGCATTGCACCCTGCTCATTAA
>WNGE01001311.1_pt1 | contig 57651 bp, 52 predicted proteins | sample 5400651 | NCBI WGS metagenome assembly WNGE01 (sample SAMN13153370, study PRJNA577476) | soil metagenome | isolation source: 60 cm soil or saprolite under grassland replicate 2 | place: USA:California | collected 2016-06-15 | reverse complement strand
GCGCGCTGAGTTGAGCATCGGGGGCCTGCGCGGGAGGCGCTTTTCGACGATCCGCAGGCCCTGGCCGGCGTGCTGCGTAGTTCGAGCGCACGATCGCGTTCGATTAAAGGAACCGAACGATGTGAACGGCGCCGAGCGATTCGCCGATGCCATCGCTTTCATCCCGTCTGCCAGCGCCGCACAGTTCTCTAAGCCGCAGTTCGAGTATTGCGCGCTGCGTTTTCTACTCCAGTGGCTGCAACGTGAGCGCGAATCGCCTTTTGCGGCGGTTCGCCGGAAGCGGGGCCAAGGTCATCGTGATATTGCGGCCAGTGATCTTCGGCTCCCCTCGATGGACAAAAGAGTGGTATGCCGGAATTGACGTGTAGAACATTCTGTCACGTACAAACTCTTGATGAACTCGCTAAAACCGGCTTTCGTATGGGGCAGCGCCGGCATAGCTCAGTTGGTTCAGAGCAGCTGATTTGTAATTCAAGAAAGAGTTTTTGTGCTCGCTTTCGCAGCGTTGTGCATTCTCGCGGAGGCTAGGTAACTCCGCCATTCGACGTTCGCACGGCGTTACGCAGAATTGCGCAGTCTTGCAGCAAAAATTCCTCAGACCGTAGAAACCGACCATGATAAGTTCAAAGAGTGCCAATGTTTCATTCGAGGCGACTATCTAGCGGGGACGAGCTTGGTCAGCAGAGCAGTGGACTGAAAATCTAGTGATCGCCCCTCGTAGCACATTCGCTATCTCGCACGGTTGCGAACATGAGCGAACCGTTATGACCAGAAACGACCGTGGTACTGTCAACAGTGTGTCAACGGCCCCGCGCGCCACTTGTTTTCGGTGGATCCAAAGATTGAACAAGCGTCGCGTACGATGACTTGCGACGTTTACAATGTGGGCTTGCCATGTTGCAGTGTTTATCGGGACTGTATCGTGCCAACAAACGGCCGATGCGCCATTGGCTTATTCTTCTGGGAAAGCAGGCGCCTCCTCGCCGCAATCATTGTCGTGCGCAGCGAGCAGCAGGGCGAGCTGTCACCGGGCGAAATGAGAGTGATTCGCTATCTCCACGCTCAATTTCAAACGGCACTTCGCCGGCTGCATTCGCGCTCGCGCGAACGGGCTGTACGAGTAGCCCTTGAACAATTCATGCGCCGAGTCCCATTACCAACAGTTCTGTTGCGATGGAATTTGAGGCTGGCCTATCGAAATCAAGCCGCAGCCGAGTCTTGTGCTGTGTGGCAACGGGGGCCGTCGGAAGCGCGCTTTATCAAATTGAAAGCTCCACTTCCTCCTGAGGTTCTCAATCAATGTCGCGTTCTCAAAAAGCGATGGGAACACCTGACTCCTCTTGGTCTCGCGCCAGCCAATTTTTGGGACGAGACAGTTCGGCATCCGACGCGACGTGATCTTCGCGCGACGATCAGTTTGAAACAGATTGGTTCGGCCGCCTTCGCGCGACCGCATTTTCTCGTCGAGTTCGAGAGTTTTCAGGCGAGGGCAGCGACAGGATATCAAATCAGCAGCGCTTCGTTGTCGCATCTGGTCCGCCTGACGAGTCGAGAACAGAATTTGGCGCGTTTGGTATGCGACGGGCGCAGTAATCAGGAGATTGCCGATGAAGCTGGTTTGAGTCTTGAAACGGTGAAAAGACATCTTCATTCCATCTTCTGCAAACTGGAAGTGTCCAGTCGCAGCCGATTGATGGCGCTGATGCGTTGAACACGGTCCGCAAGGTGGCGAGCATGGTTAAGAGTCAGTTGCTTGACGGAAGCGCTTCTGGAATTGGCAATCGAAAAGCTCAATCGCAAATGCAGTTACACGACACGCACCTGTTCCAGACCGCCCGATCAAATCGGTCGTCGACGCGGCTCTGATAGTTGAAAAATCGCGTTTTTCTCCCGTAAATCGGCGATCGGTGGAAACGGAGAGGAACGATTTAAAATTGACGATTTCGGAATCCTAAGTCTGGCGAATCTGCCAGTTTCGCCATCCTTGAAACGTCCCCTGTGGAACCAGCGCCTTAAGGCATCATTTGGCAACCGCCGGCAACAGTTCACGGTTTCCACATATGAGCCACGGATTGACAGTCCGTCGATCACGCCAACTTTGTTACACTGGTTTATCTATTAAATGCGCCCGTAGCTCAGCCGGATAGAGCAACGGATTTCTAATCCGTGGGTCGGGTGTTCGAGTCACCCCGGGCGCGTGCTCCCCTGAAAAACAGCAGAACTTTCGCGACGCCAACTGATTGCATCTCAATCTTAGCAAACGTCGGCGAGATTCTCTTTTTTTAGCAAAGCGAATCTTAAGCTTCCGGCTTGCTGCGCTTTTCGCTTGCGTGTTTCCCGCACGGGGCAGAAGCCTGGTGAAGCCCATTGACGCACTGTGGGTCGAATAATTTGATTGAATCATCGGCGCTTGCGGAGTTCGAATGGTTCACCCGCTTTGTTCCCGACAACTCAAGAATCTCCCGAAGAATCTCTGCGACGCGCTCTTCTCCTTCGCCTGCGGCGCTCATCATGTGATAAACGTCGCCCAGTTATGATTTTGTCTGCTCTCACGCCCTTTTTTTTGATTGCCGAAGTGCGAGCGAGCAATTACAGCAATGCGCCTTTGGTTGGCGAGGGAGAACTCAGGTTCGCAGCGCTTGGACGGGATCGATTCGGGCGGCGCGCCATGCTGGCATAAAACAGGCGATGAACGCCACAATCGCCATCACAACGAAAGCCAGGCCAAAAGCCAGAGGATCGCGCGGACTCACTTTGTAAAGCAAGTTGCCCATCAAACGCGTCAGCAATACTGCAGCGATTGCGCCGATCACGACTCCTGCAATCGTTAATCGCAGCCCCCACGAAACAACGAGTCGCAAGAGATCGCCTGTGCCGGCGCCAAGCGCCATTCGCAGTCCGAGTTCGCGCGTGCCCTGCGAAACGGAGTACGATATTACGGCGTAGAGCCCGATCGCTGCTAGGAAGAGCGCCATCGTGCCAAAAATGGAGACAAGCATCACGGCTAATCGCTGGCTATAACTCATTTCATCGACTTGCTCTTGCAAGCGATCCGCAGGGTATGGCGTCAGATTTGGGTCGAGGGCATGGACCTCGCGGGCGAGCGCGTTCATCAGCGCGCCCGGCGTCTCGGGCGTGCGGATTAGTAAGCTGTTTTGCACGCGAAAATTCTGCCGCAACGGCACATAAAAGAACGGCGCAGGAGTTTCGAGTTTCGTGCGGTAGTTTGCATTTTTGGCGATGCCGACGATTTGCAGCCACTTGTCATTAACTTTGAGACGCTGGCCGAGCGCATTTTTGCCTGGTGAATATTTCGCCGCCATTGTTTCGTTGATGATCGTGACCGCCGCAGCGTTTTCGTCATCCGTGCGAACAAATTCGCGGCCGGAGACAATTCGGATTCCAAGCGTTGTGAAGTAATCTTCCGTGACTTCGATGTAGGCCACGGTAGGTTGTTCGTTAGACGGCGGCTGGTACCCGTCGACCTCTATTGGTGCGGAAGAAAAGTCGTTATAACTGAATGGAATGACTCGAGTCAGCGCGGCCGATTCAACGCCAGGCAGTGTCCGAACGCGATCTAGCAGCTGGGTGTGAAAGATCTTGGCGCGTTCCAGATTGTACCCAGCGGAAAATAAATCTGCGACCGATACAATTACGTCCGTTGAAAAACCCGGATTCGCGTTCCGCATTTTGTTGAGGCTTTGCAAAAGCAATCCGGTGCCGGCGAGCAACACGAAACTCAATGAAACCTGAACCAGAACCAGAGCGGAGCGCAAACGCGAGCGACCCGTTCCGCCGAGAACACCGCTGCCTTCGGTTTTAAGCGCGCCGGAAAGATCGACATGGCTCGCCTGAATCGCAGGCACGAGCGCGAAGACCAGCGTAGAGAGAACGCAAATGCTCGCGCTCAGCGCGAGCACGCGCCAGTCGATTTGTCCCAGATAGTCGATCACGATTCCAGCGACGGGCGGGGGGAAAGCCAGCACGAGCGCGTTACGACAGCAATACGCCACCGCAATTCCGCCGGCGGCTGCGATCAGCGAAAGCAACAATCCTTCGGTCACAAGTTGCTTGACCAGACGGCGTCGACCCGCGCCGAGTGCGAGACGCATCGTTATTTCATGGCGACGCAGCAGCGAACGCGCGAGCAAAAGATTGCTCACGTTCGCGCACGCGATGAGCAACACCAAAAACACGACCGCCATCGTGATCGCAAGCGTCGGCGACATATTTCCAGCGCCATTGAATGGCGTTTTCCACAACGGGAAGAGCTGGACCTCGTGGCCGCGATTCGTATCCGGAAAATCATTTTCCAAACCCTGCGCGATTGAATTAAGCTCAGCCTGCGCTTGCTGACGGGTAACCCCCGCCTTGAGAAATACGTAGCCTTCGATCCAACGCGCCCCACGATCTTCCAATTTGTAACCGGTCGTGTCGAATGTCGCCTGCATCGACGTCGGCACCCAGAAATTGAACGAGTAGCCGACGAACGTACCGTGAAATTTTTCCGGCGCGACGCCAATGATCGTGTGCTGAACGCCATTCATATACTGCGTCTTACCGATAATTTCCGGATCGCACTTGTAGCGATCTTTCCACGTCCGATAACTGATTACCGTGACCGGATGGGCGTTGCGACCCGCCCCTTCTTCGGGTCTGAATCCGCGCCCCAGAATTGGCTGCACGCCGAGCGCGTCGAAATAATTGGCCGTAACAATTCCCACCAATGCGCGTTCAGCTCGATCGCCGACACTCAACGTCGTCCCGGTGATTTTATCGACGATGAACGATTCAAACAGCGTCGAGTTCCTTTCGAAATCGAGAAAGTCGGGATAGGAAAGCCCGTTGTGTCCGCTCACCCCGCGTGTTGTACCGATAAGAGCAAGCATTCGATCCTGATGCGGCACGAGCGGATAGGGCCGGATCAGAATCCCTTCGATCCAGCTGAGCACAGCCGCGTTGGTCCCAATCCCCAGCGTCAAACAAAGAATTGCGATGATCGAAAATCCGGGGCTCCGCAGAAGCATTCGCCCACCGAATCGCAGATCTTGTAAGAATTCATCCGCCCACTTCCAGATGCGCTGCTCGCGAGCAATTTCCTTCGCCTGCTCCAGTCCGCCGAACTGCCGCAGAGCGGCCGTCCGTGCTTCGTTGGCGGACATTCCCTTGGCAACATTCCGCTCAATCAAAAGATTGACGTGGTGCTGCATTTCTTCTGCCATGTCCGACTCGCGCCGTCTTTTGAGAAGCAAGCCAAACAGTCGGCAAAACCAGGCACGAAGGCGCGGCATACTTCAGGCTCCAGATAAAACGAGATCGATTCCCTTGGTAATACGTGACCAGTGTTCCTGTTCTGTCGCCAGTTGTTTGCGGCCCGCGGCGGTCAGTTTGTAATAACGAGCCTTGCGGTTGTTTTCCGAGACGCCCCATTCGGCCTTGATCAGGCCTTGCGCCTCCAACCGATACAGTGCCGGGTAAAGTGACCCCTGCTCGACGCGAAGAATGTCTTTCGACATCTGCTGAATCCGGTCGGCAATGCCGAGTCCATGCCTTGGGTCGTGCTGCAACGCTTTCAAGATCAGCATGTCGAGCGTGCCGTAAACTAAGTCTGGTTTTACCTTTGCCATATGCTTTGACCTAGACAGTCTTGGTGAGTGAATTGTTCAATTATTCACCTAGACTGTCAAGGAGAGTATTAGACGCGTTCTTAGTTATGCGCAGAGGCGCGCTGGAAAGGTATCCCTCCTCGCTCCTGAAAGACGGCAAACGTCGTGGCAACGGACTTTTCCTATCCAACGAGGATGCGGATTTTCTAATTCGGGGGTCTTTAAGTCGCCTGAGGCGCGTCTTTACCAGACAAAAGGGATCAGCCGGTAACGGACTTTTTTCGTATAGGCATCGTAACCTTTCAATTCCCGCTTTAAAAATCGCTCCTCGAACACACTCCGCACGGCCAGCACCGCGATGGGAATGATTGCCAGTAAAGCCGCAATGTATGATCCCAGCCAGAGTGCAGGGCCCACAACCATCGGGACAAAGCCCGTGTACATGGGATGCCGCACGACTGCATAGACACCAGTGTCGATGACTCGCTGGTGCCTTTCTTCCTGCAGCCTAACGACTGGCACGGCAAAGGGATTGACTTTCATGGCAAGAGTTATGATCCACCAGCCCGCGACATAAAGCGCAAGCCCGAGAAATGAAACGAGCTCCCCCGGTTTTGACACAAGATGAAACCGGAAGACATCCAAAGGAATAAAGACGATCTGCCCGATATACGAGACAACCAGCAGGATTACGAAAACTCGGTCCCATAGGGGTTGTCCTTTTTGGATGATCCCCTTTGCGCGCTGAGTGAACAGGCCGGCGTTATCGGGCAAAATGCTGAAGATAGCCAGGGCCATCACGACCACGGTAACAGCGAGAAACACCCACGCGCGCCACCAATGCAGGGTGCAGGCCGGTCCAAACAGTAGCAGAGCGTAAAACGCGACGTTGAAGACAACACCAGCAATGACTTTGGGAATGGACACCGGATGTTTGGACCGTGAATCGTGAGAAGGAATTAGTGAGAAGTGATTGGTGGAAAGCGTCAACTTCTAACTTCTCACCGGTCACTCTCACGCCTTAATCCAGCGGCGCTCGTGGTCTAGCAACCATTTCTTGCGCCACAGACCCCCGCCGTATCCGCACAGCGTGCCATCTGCGCGGATCACGCGGTGACACGGAATGATAATGCAAATCATGTTGGTGCCGTTCGCTCGGCCGACAGCACGGCGGGCGTTTTCGTCTCCCAGGCGTTTCGCCATCCAGGAATATGAGCGCGTTTCGCCCACTGGAATCGACTGCAAAATTTTCCAGGCCCGTAGTTGAAACGGCGACCCAACCGGCGCCAGCGGAATGTCGAACTCCAGGTTTTTGCCCGAGAAATAATCGACCAATTGCGAACGGACTGCTTCAAGGTGCCGGTGTTTGCCGGGAACTACATTTGTTCGCAATCGCTTCCGCAAAAGCGACAATTCACGTTCGGTCGCCCGGCGGTCGATAAACTCGAGCAGCCGCAGGCCTTCGTCATCGGTGACGGCGATCATCGGTCCGAGCGGCGTATTGATTCGTTCCGCAAGAAGCGGTGCGCTCGCCTTTGCATTCGTCGGAGGCTCGCCAAAAATCCTTGTGAACGCTTCGCGAAAACCGCTCTCAGATTCAAAACCGCTGCCGTTTCGCGCTTCGTCCACGCGGCCGCCTTGCCGCACCTGGCTCAAGGCTAGACCCATCCGGCGTGCGCGATGATAAGCTTGAAAAGTCATTCCGTAATGACGTTTGAATTGACGTCGCGCAGTCGATGGATCGATCGCCAGCGCAGTCAGTTCCTTGTCTGTAAGCCGTCCGCCGGGCGCTCGCTCGACTTCAGCGCGTAGACGCTCGATCAACTTCGGCGCGTGCCCATTCGGGTCCATGGGATGACAGCGCAAGCAGGGGCGATAACCGCGCTCTACTGCTTCGTGCGGTGTAGCGAAGAAATCGACATTCTCAGGTGCCGGTTTTTTTGCGGCGCAGGTCGGCCGGCAGAAGATTCCTGTCGTACGCACTCCGACAAAAAATATGCCTTCAAAGCTCGAATCTCGATTCAACAATGCGCGATACATTGTTTCGGTCGGAGGAAGAAGTTCCATTGTTTTCATGTTACCAAGCTAAACGGTCGCGTCCGTTGACGCATCGACGAAATTCGGGCAACGAATTTGCCCCAATCCTCACGCGCGCAGGATTCGAAACGTAAAGCAACCGCGCGTAACGCTACGCGCATCAACAAATTCGGTTTTCGGATTTTGCAGCAACTTCTCGATGACCGCTTCCGGATCATCTCCGTTCACGACCTCGGCGTCGATCATGTTGTAATTCGCATCGTAAGCGCGAAACACGCGGCCATCGCGAAAATCGGGCGGATATTCTCCAGTCGCGCTGTAGCGCTCGCACTGCTCAGCATGAACAAAAATCGGTCCCGTCTCGGAATACGGATGACCGGGCGGAATCGAAGTGTATGGAAATAGAATGACGCGCTCGCCAGGTTGTGCCCAACGCAGACAATGCCGGCAAGGATAACCGGTTACCGAGTCCACTGTGATGACAGCATGGTCCTCAGCGCCCAATTCTGCTACGCGTCGAGCTTCCTCTGCGACTTCAGTGGGAAGTGGAGCAATGCGAAATGCGCTGCTTGCGAAAGCTTTCGGAGTTGATGGTTTCATGCAGCGAACTGAACGCGTTCGTGCAAATTGCGCATCGACGAAATTCGGGCAGCGAATCCTCAGGGAGCTTTCTGCGACGAAGTGCGAAGGATCGGCAATCGGTGCAACCCGATGTGGTCTGCAAGCCAATTGTAACGGTCTTCCAACGCTTGGGGATCGTTCAAGTCATGCCCTGTGTCGTAGTATAACACCTTCTTAGGATCACTTGCGGCTGCAGCGTAATGCTCCATGGAAGTCTTATCGAAATACTCTTCGAAGTTGCCGAATTGAAGCAGGAGAGGAATCGGCGCCGCGTGACCAACGAAATGAATTGCGTCTATGTCGCCAGTGATCTGTGCGTATCTCTCAAACTGACCGGAAGGCCGACTCTTTCTGAGCTCGATTATACTGGAATGATTTCCTCGAAGAAAGATGTCTCCGGTCTCTGCAACGCCAGCCATTAGCACCGACGTTTTCATGCGCCTATCGACGGCCGATAGAATTGAGCCCCATTGCGCCCCGTAACTGTGCCCGATATAGGCGAGCCGCTTAGGGTCGACATCCGGACGGGCAAGCAGCAAATCGATTCCGCGGCGAAGCTCCAGAACAGCCTGAATTTCGATCTCACGGTCCAACTCCGGTTTATCGTAATGGTTCGGAGTTTTATGCCAGGGCTGCGGGCGGTCCCAGGGATAATCAGCGATCAGCGATACTGCGCCCGCTTTTGCGTAGAGCTTGGCTTCAGGAATAAATTCTGCACGTGTCCCGTTTCCCCAATGGCCGAAAAGAATGGCTGCGAACGGCCCTTTGCCCTTCGGAACTACCAGATAGGCCGAAACCGGCCCGCCCTTCGGACTGGTGTAGGTAATGTCGTGAAGAGTGCCTCCGTCGAACTCTTCGATTATCTTATCCTGGAGATCGAGCGGCGCTTTCGCGTCGTAATCGAAAAGGCGCGACGCAGCTTGATAGTCGGGTGCTGTTTTTGCAGCCTTCTGGTCAGGAGGTGCGAACGATTCGGCGACAACCTTTGTCACCTCGGCGATGGCCGCCGCTCGATCGTTCGCGGTCGCTGGTGATCCTACAGAATAAATGGCAAGCAGGATCGGCGCACGACCAGGCGGACGCATGATGGCAATATCATTCGTTGCCCCGTTTGCCCCGCGTCCGGTCTTGTCGCCGACGCTCCACGTTTTTGGAACTCCGGCACGAATCATCGGCCCTCCAGTTTCATTGCGCTGCAACCAATCGTCGAGCTGACGGCGCGAAGTTTCTGATAAAGCGTCGCCGAGTAATAGCCTTTGCATGTCCGAAGAAATCGCCGCAGGTGTTGTTGTGTCGCGCTCGTCGCCGGGTATGGCGCTGTTCAATTCCGGTTCAATCCGATCAAGACGTGTTACTCGATCGCCCAAGGTACGCACAAAATCCGTTAGACCCGCAGGCCCACCAATTGCATTCAGGAGGAGATTGCCGGCTGTATTATCGCTCTGTTCGATCGCTGCTTGGCACAACGCGCCCAAGGTCATCCCGCCCTCATTGAGATGTTCCTTTGTCACAGGCGCATATTCCAGGATGTCCTTCGCGTTGTAAGGCACGAACCGTTCCAGTTTCTCCTCTTTCTCATCGACGCGCTGCAACACCGCTGCGGCCGCGAGAAATTTGAACGTGCTGCACATCGGGAATCGTTCCTCCGTCCGATAATCAAGATGTTTGTCGTTGCTGGTATCGAGCGCGGCTACACCGATTCGGCCGCCGATTCGTGTCTCTATCGCTGCAATCCGGGCTGCCGCATCATTTTCCCCCGACGCTGCACTTGCTGCCAGGAAGGCTAGCAACAGAAAAACTCTTACCATCGGTGGTACGCGGGATGACCTTCTTTCACCGCGACAAAAACGCCGCGACATGTTGCGCAGACTTTTCCATCAGCGGTGAGTGTTCCTTCAATGGTTGCGCGATCATCTGTTAGATCGACAACCTTCGCGGAAAGAAATACCGAGTCATTCGTCGGCGTTGGCCGGAGCAATTTGATCGCATATTCCGCCGTGACAGTGCACGGCGGGTGATCCTCGTTCGCGTGCTTCATCAGGTGATAGGCGGCCGTCCAATTGCAATGGCAATCGAGCAACGTGCCGATGACGCCACCATTCAGAACGCCCTCAAACGCTTCGTATTTTTTCTCCGGCTTCCATTGGGCGACGACTTCGCCGTTTTTTGGGAAACTCCGGACATGCAATCCGTCCGGGTTGGCCGGACCGCAGCCCCAGCAGCCATTGTTCGGAGCGTATTTTTCCTGGAGAGATTGCGATTCGTTCATTGTAGCGGCGCTCTATGAGCTGAAGAGTAATAAGTTCGGCGGTCATAGACTGCCGCTACAGCTTCGAAGGGTTACGCGCTTTTGCCAGACGAGCCAGGATACGGACGCAATTTATGTCCAACGTAAAGTGAGCGCGGTCGAATCAAGCGATTGTGATCGTGTTGCTCCGTCACGTGCGCGCACCAGCCGGCCACACGCGATGCAGCAAACAGAGGCGTGTTTAACTCCGGCGGGAACCCGAGCATCCAAAACACCGGCGCTGCATAAAGATCGACATTGGCGCAAAGATGTTTTTCGCGATCCATCACTTCCTCGAGCTTTTCGCAGATTGGCACCCATTGTTCCTTGCCAGTGCGCTTGCCCAGATCGCGCGCGATCTCACGCATCACCGGTACGCGTGAATCGCCCTTCTTATAAACGCGATGACCGAATCCCATGATCTTCTCTTTCGTCCCCAGTTTTTTCATTAGCCAGCTTTCCGCCCGATCGGGCGTTCCGATTTCCTCTAGCATCTTCATGGACTCCTCATTGGCGCCGCCGTGCAGCGGCCCTTTCAGCGTTGCGACGGCTGAGGTCACTGCCGCGTAGATGCCGGCCAGTGTCGAGGCGGTCACGCGCGCTGCAAAAGTGGACGCGTTAAATTCGTGATCGGCGTAAAGATTGAAAATCGTGTCCAGCATTCGGATTTGCCAATTCTGCGGAACTTTGCCCTCCAGTTTGTAGAAGAAATTGCCGGCTTGGGTGAGATCAGGCTTCTCCGGCAGCGGTTCTTCGCCGTGCGAGATGCGCCAGCCGTCAGTGATTAGAGTGGAAACGCGAGCAATCAGGCGGATCGACTTGCGGACGTTGGCGTCGTGTGAATTGTCGCTTAGGTCCTTGTCAAAAGCGCTCAGCATGGATACGCCGGTGCGCAGCATGTCCATTGGATGAGTCTTGCTCGGCAAAAGCCGCAGCATTTCGATCACCGAACCCGGCAGGGTGCGTTCCGCGGCAATTTGTTGCGTAAACTCGGCCAGTTGCTTTCCATTCGGTAACTCGCCGTTGAGCAGCAGGTAAGCGACTTCCTCGAAGCTCGCTTTTTGCGCCATTTCATGAATGTCGTAGCCGCGATACATCAAACCGGCATTTGGATCGACCCAGCAAATTGCCGTTTCACCCGCAATCACGCCCGCAAGGCCCGGGCTGTATTCTGGATTCTTTTCAGTAGGCATTGGTCTCTCTTTACTTGCGAATCGCAATCGTTCAACTCACCGGATTTAAGTACTTAAGATTCAACATTCACCCTTCCAACTTTGCGCTGCGGGATCGTAGTCCAGCAACTTATAAAGCTCCCCCCTCGTTTGCATTTTCTCGATCCAACCTGATTGCGTGCCGGTCTTTTTTAGATCGCGCAGAAATTCCTCGGTCGCTTTCATTGAAACGCGAAATGCGCTCTGCGGAAAAATCACCATCTTGTAACCGAAATCCGCGAGTTCCTGAAACGAAAGGAGAGGACTCTTGCCGAACTCCGTCATGTTTGCGAGCAGCGGCGCTTTCACCTCGCTGGCGAATGTCTTGAATTCATCTGCGTTCTGCAGCGCCTCGGGAAAAATCGCGTCCGCGCCTGCCTGGAGATAACGGCGGGAACGTTCCACGGCGCGATCGAAATCCTCAACCGCCCGTGCGTCTGTGCGTGCGATGATCATGAAATTTTCGTCGCGTCGTGCATTCGCCGCCGCTTTGATTCTCCCAACCATCTCATCAAGATCGACCACTGATTTGCCTGCGAGATGTCCACAGCGCTTCGGAAATTCCTGATCTTCAATGTGGCAACTGGCCAAGCCTGACTTTTCCAGTTCACAAATCGTGCGCGCGACGTTCTCCGCGCCACCGAAACCGGTGTCCGCATCGACAATTGCCGGAATTGTTACCGCACTTGCAACATACCCTGCGAGGCTGACGACCTCCGTCATCGACAGCAACCCAATGTCGGGCACGCCAGCGGTGGCGTTGGCCATTCCCGCGCCGCTGATGTATACGGCATCAAAGCCAGCGCGCTCCACCTGCCGCGCGATCGCAGCATTCGGAACACCAGGCAACATGACGGGACCTGTAGCGAGCAGCTCGCGTAATCGGGTGGCCTTGCTCTTCGTTGTCATGTCGAGCGAAGTCGAGACATCTCTTGCTACTTCTGCGCCATCACCAACGCCTTCATCAGCTCGTCAACATTTGCCGCTTCATCCAGTTTCCAGGTCAGATCGACAATCTTCCTCGCGCGCTGTTGACCAATCGCTGGCTCAACCAGCGCAAAGAACTTGTCTTCGACCTCCAAATCTTTGAGAGGGTTCTTCGCGTGCCCGAGCGGGTAATCGACTCGCCTGGTCAATCGCCGGCCATCGGCAAGATCGACATGAACGATATTCGCCACCGCCTCTGGATACATGCCACTCAACTCGTTATGGCGAACGACTTTCACGTTCTCCAAAAATTTCCAAACTTCGCGGTCTGCAAAACGTTCGCGAGCGAATTGCTTGTCGGTGATTTCGCCATCGATTAGCGCGATAGCGGTAATATACGGCAGACTGTGATCAGCTGTTTCGCGCGTCTCGGGTTTCCATTTCTCCGGCTCGCTCCCGATGATGTCCACCGAAGCGTCGTGGCTCTCGATCGTCATCGACTTTGCCTTTGCAGGATCACCAATTTCGTTTCGCAATGAGAGTGCTGCCTCAATGGCGCTTTGGCTGTGATATTCGGCCGGCCAAAATTTGATGCTCGTGTTCAAAATCATTTCCGGCGCGCCCTTGAATTTTTCGCCCACGTTGCCTAACGAAACGCCAAGTTCCTTTTCGAACCCCATTTGTCCCTCGAAGATTGGCGCGGGGCCAGTCATCCCTGCCCGCGCGAGCAGGGCCGAGTAAACGCCTCGCCGGGCGGCGTCTGCAAATGCCACTCCTTTCCAGTGCGATAGTTCGCCCACGCGCGCCTGTCGCATGGCTGCGCACGCGACACCGGCAATGTTCACCGCGTGGCGCGTCTTTTCCGGATCAAGTTTCATCAAACGCGCGCACGCTAGCGTCGTGGAGAACGCGCCGTAAGTCACATGATCCCAGCCGCGTGCGCGAATACTGGCCGCGTCGCAGAGCCGGCATTGGACTTCATAGGCAAGTGCGATCGCGGCGATCAATTCCTGTCCACTTGCGGCTACGCTTTCCGCCACAGCCAGTGCCGCGGAAATATTGTCGCTGGGATGCGCCGGCTCTTTTGAAAGATAGGTGTCGTTGTAATCGAAATAGCGAATGCAACAGCCGTTGGCGAATGCGGTCCAGTCCGGCGGCGCCTTGTGATTGGTGCCAAGGATTGTCGCTCCGTGTTTTGCCGAAAAATCGGATGCGACTTTTCGCGCGATCGCACACGGCTCTTCATTCCATGCGCCGAGCGCGCAGCCCAGCGAGTCAATGACGCGCCGCTTTACTTCGTGCACGACTTCTTTGGAAAGATCTTCAAAGCGGAATGAGGAGGAATAGTTGGCGAGTTGATGAGCAAGTGTTGTCTTCATGAAAAAGTTGCAATTTCAATCTGCCGACGAATGGCGCGGGAGCAACATGCGATCTCGTAGGGCAGGCGCTCCGCCTGCCAATCTGGCAACCGATGCGGTTGCCCTACAATTAAAGAACGCGCAAAATAAGTCCGTGAGCGAATTTCAATTTGGTGGTGAATTTGTCTGGCATCCCTCGCCGGAGCTCGTCGCACAATCGAATCTTCAGCGCTTTATCGAGAAACATGAGCTCGGTTCGTACGATGAGCTGATGCGGCGTTCCACGACTGACATTGCATGGTTCTGGGACGCGGTGTTGAGCGATCTCGATATCCAGTTTTACAAACCGTACTCGCGCGTGGTCGATCTGAGCGAAGGCAAACCTTGGGCGCGTTGGTGTGTCGGCGGCGAAATGAACATTGTCCACAACATGCTCGACAAGTACGCCGGCACTGAGATCGACAATCGCCTTGCCATCAAGTCCGAGACCGAAGACGGAACTACTCGCACCCTCACCTACAAGACGTTGCGGGTGCAGACGAACGAGATGGCTGCGGCGCTGCGCAGCCTCGGGCTCGGTAACGGCGACGCTATCGGCGTGTTCATGCCAATGGTTCCCGAAATCGTGATTGCAATGCTCGCGATCATTAAGATCGGCGGAATTTTTCTTCCGCTCTTCTCCGGTTTTGGTGCAGCGGCGATTGTTTCGCGGCTCAAGGACGCCGAGGCAAAAGCGCTTTTCACTGCCGATGGAACTTATCGGCGCGGAAAATTTTGCGCGATGAAATCAGTCGCGCAGGAAGCAGCGTCGCAGATCGCCACGCTGAAACATTTGATCGTATTGGGAACTGCAGAAGATCAGCAAGCGGAGCGTTCGCCCTACAAAACGCATTCGTGGCGCGAACTGATAAATCAATCAACTCCCGGCTCTCAAAAACCAACTGCGCGCTCGTCGGCGGAAGATCCGATGATGATCATTTACACTTCGGGCACCACCGGTCGGCCAAAAGGCGCGGTCCATACGCATTGCGGGTTTCCAGTTAAATCGGCGCAGGACATGTGGCACGGGCTCGATCTGCACCCGGACGAAACTCTTTTCTGGATGACCGATATGGGCTGGATGATGGGACCATGGGAAGTTTTCGGCACGTTGCTGCTCGGCGCCACCATGATGCTTTACGATGGCGCTCCCGATTTTCCGGAACCAGATCGCGTGTGGCAATTGGTGGATCGACATAAAGTGACGGCGCTCGGCGTCTCGCCGACGTTGATCCGCGCGCTGCGGCGTCACGGCGACGAGATTGTGCATCAACACGATCTCTCATCGCTTCGTAAGTTCGCTTCCACCGGCGAACCGTGGAATCCCGATCCGTGGATGTGGCTTTTCCAAAATGTGGGCCGCGGAAAACTTCCAATCATCAATTATTCCGGCGGCACTGAAATCTCCGGCGGAATTGTGATGGGCAATGTCCTCACATCAATGAAACCGTGTGCGTTCTCCGGACCGCTCCCGGGAATGGCTGCCGTTGTTGTCGATGAAAATGGAAAATCCGTGCGCGGACAAGTGGGCGAACTGGTGATCCGCGAGCCGTGGATCGGGATGACGCGCGGCTTTTGGAAAGACAGCGAGCGCTACATCGATACTTACTGGTCGCGTTTCCCGGACGTCTGGGTGCACGGCGATTGGGCGGCAGTCGATAACGATGGGCTGTGGTATATTCTCGGGCGTTCCGACGATACAATTAAAGTTGGTGGCAAACGCGTGGGCCCCGCGGAAGTGGAGTCAATTCTTGTTGCTCACCCGCAGGTTAGCGAAGCCGCAGCCATTGGCGTCCCTGATTCCATAAAGGGCGAAGCACTGGTTTGCTTTTGCGTCTTGAAGAAAGGTGCCAATGGCGATGAAACCCTTGCAGCCGAATTAAAAAAAGACGTCGGACGTAACCTTGGCAAAGCACTTGCCCCGCGCGAAGTAGTTTTCGTTGCTGACATACCGAAGACACGGAACGCAAAAGTGATGCGCCGGATCGTGCGCGCCGCGTACCTGGGTGAAAAACTCGGCGACACATCCGCATTGGAAAACCCGGCATCGGTGGATGAAATCAAGCGCGCAGCCCGGTAGGGCGCGCCACTGTGTGAATTGCAAATCGGAAGGGGTGCAGAGGACTGCCCGTTCTCCTGATGAAACTGACATTCCTCGGCACGCGCGGTGAGATTGAGAAGCGAACGCGACGGCATCGTATGCATACCTCGCTGATGGTCTCGTATCGCGCCGCGGATGTGATGATCGATTGCGGCCTCGATTGGCTCGGGAAATTTGAGCGGCTGCATCCGAGCGCGATCGCGCTAACGCATGCGCACCCGGACCATGCATGGGGCTTGCGAAACGGCGCGCCCTGTCCTGTGTATGCGCCGCAAAAAACCTGGGAAACTTTAACCAGATGTCGCGTCGAAGATCGGCAACTAATCAAGGAGCGTACGCCCACGAAGATTTGCGGCATCACGTTCGAAGCGTTCGCAGTTGAGCACTCCATTCTTGCGCCGGCCGTTGGGTATCGTGTGAGCGCAGGGCGTGCATGCATTTTTTACGTTCCGGATCTCGTGTTCATCCACGAGCGCAGAGCGGCGCTGAAAAATGTGCAAATTTACATTGGCGATGGCGCCACGATAACGCGTTCGTTTATTCGAAGACGCGGCAAAACACTCATTGGCCATTCGCCGGTTCGCACCCAGTTGACATGGTGCGAAAAAGAAGGCGTCCCGCTAGCCATCATTACGCATTGTGGCTCGGAGATTGTCACTGGTGATGAACGCCAGCTATTTGCAAACCTCCGGGGCATAGCTGCTGAGCGTGGCGTCGAGGTGCGCATTGCCTACGATGGAATGAAGCTGGAGCTGTGATGGTCCAACGTGGTGGCGTAGTTTGAAGCATGTCGTTGCGCCTTTTTCTTTGTGGCGACGTGATGACTGGACGCGGAATTGATCAGGCGCTCCCCCATCCGGTGAATCCAAACTTATTTGAGCCGTATGTGCGGGATGCGCGCGAGTATGTCGCTCTCGCCGAGAAGGCCAATGGACCGATACCGCGCCCGCTGACTTTCGATTACATCTGGGGCGAAGCGCTGGGCGAACTGGAACGCGCCGAGGTCGATTTGCGGGTCGCAAATCTGGAGACCGCTGTCACCTCGGCTGAAACGCCATGGCCAGAAAAAGGAATTCATTATCGGATGCATCCTCAGAACATTGGCTGCCTCACCGCTGCGCAGATCAGCGCATGCGCTTTGGCAAACAATCATGTTTTGGACTGGGGATACGATGGATTATCGGAAACCCTGAAAACCCTACACGCGGCAGGCATCGCGCACGCAGGCGCGGGCAATGACTCCGAAGAAGCGATGCAGCCTGCAGTGCTCAATACGTCTGGCAATGGTCGCCTGCTATTATTTTCATTTGCCTCAACAACCAGCGGTGTCCCGCAAGATTGGAGGGCCACCAGCATTTCGCCCGGAGTCAATCTGCTCGATGACCTTTCTGAAGCCACCGCCGCGCGCGTGGCTGATCGGATGCGCGAGCATCAACGAACGGGCGATTTGATTATCGCTTCCATTCACTGGGGCAGCAATTGGGGTTACGAAATTCCGCGTGACCAAATCACGTTTGCTCATCGCTTGATTCAAGAAGGCATTGCAATCGTGCACGGACACTCCTCTCATCACGTGAAAGCGATTGAGGTCTTCAAGCGACGCCTCATTCTTTATGGCTGCGGAGATTTCCTTACCGACTACGAAGGAATCAGTGGTTATCCGGCAGCTGCCGGATTCCGCGGCGATTTGGCCCTGATGTATTTGATTGAACTCGACTCCGGCAGCGGCGAACTGACCGCTGCGCGTTTGGTCCCGATGCGAATGCGGCGGTTCAGACTGGAACGTGCATCAGCCGCCGACGCCAGATGGCTGTGTAATCGCCTGAACGAACTGGGGAAGCCGTTTGCCACTCAGACGCGCCTAGACAACGACGATAGTCTGACACTCCACTGGCAAACAGAATGACGAAACGCTAATGACGAATGACGAAGGAATGTCGAAGTCCGAATGACGAACAATACGGGGGGTGATCTCCTCACGTTTTTTCGGATTTCGTCATTCGGATTTAATTTGTCATTCGTCATTCGAGCTTCGTCATTTCGATGAGTTCCTGCAAAAAGCGCTCAACCTCGGCGGGATTCTTTAACGCATAGTGCGCGGCGGTCGAGCGCGGCTGCTCACTCACGAGAATGCCTGTGCCGCATTGCCCAAGCGCGCGGAACGCGTCTTCGTCCGTGCGATCATCTCCAATGTAAATCGGACGGACCTTGCCGTGCTCCAAACCGAGGTTTTCCAGTAACCAGAGCACAGCTTTGCCTTTGTTCCAATCGGTGTTGGGCAGCAGTTCATAAACTTTTTTGCCCTCCATTGTCCGCAGCTCTCGATGTCGCGCGGCGACCTCGCTGACGGCCCGCTCCAGCTCGGGAAAGTAGCTTTCATTTACGTTCCGATAATGCGCAGCGAGGGAGAAACGTTTTCTCTCAATGAGCGCGCCCGTAATGCCGGCGAGTTTTTCCCGAAGCTCTTTTTCCGCTCCATCCAGTGCTGGCAGGAACTTCGTCGCCTGTTGTCTCCGCAGCCTGCGCGGTCCAGCGATATCAAATCCGTGGCTGCCAGCATAAACGATCCCATCGATAGCAACACGCTTGCGGACGTCATCGAGATCGCGGCCACTTAGGACGGCCAGCGACGCTCGCATGGCTAATCCTTGCAGCGTCTGCCGCATGGAATCTGAGAGAAACGCTTTATCGGGATGACTCACGATTGGCGTGAGCGTCCCATCGTAGTCCAGAAAAATCGCAAGGCTGCGGTCACCCGCTCCTGCGATTTCTTGGACGTGCTCAAGTGCCGAAGGAAGCATATTCGATTTAACAAAAGGCGTTAAAAGAGTTACAACGTTACAAGGTTTAAAAGGATTCCAGACTCCCTCCGTTGTAACGGTGTAACCTTTTTAACGTTTTATCGCTCTAAAAATGAATCGCCTGATCGTCGTTTCTAATCGGTTGCCATTCGCGCTGGATTCGACAGGCGAAGACCTTTGGACAGTAACACCGGCCGCCGGAGGACTCGTTTCTGCGGTGGAGCCGGTGCTGCGCGAACGCGGCGGCGTATGGATTGGATGGCCCGGAAGTGCAGGCGAAATCCCGAAGCGTGCGCTTGCCGAAGCCACACGTGACGCCGGTTACAAAGTAGTGGCCGTTGCTCTTAGTGAAACCGAGCGCGACGAATTTTACTACGGCTACTCAAACGGAGTCATCTGGCCGCTGTTTCACGATCTGCAAAACTTTTGCAATTTCGAGCCGGCATATTGGGAAGCTTACAAGGAGGTGAACGAGCATTACGCCGATGCCATCGCTCGCTGCTCGCAACCTGACGACTTCATCTGGGTGCACGATTATCACCTGATGTACGTCGCGCAGGCATTACGCGAACGCGGTTTACGCGCAGCGTTGACGTTTTTCCTGCACATCCCCTTCCCGCCGTATGACATTTTCGCAAAGCTTCCGCAACCACAGCGATTACTGCGCGCCCTGCTCCAGTTTGATCTGCTTGGATTCCAGACTCGGCGTGACGTTCGCAACTTTCTCGGGTGCGTACGGCGCGTAATGTCAGACGCACGCGTCGTTCCTCGCCGCGAACTTCAATTGGTTCGTTTCGAAAAACGCGAGATTCGCCTGGGGCATTTCCCGATTGGAATCGACTTCGACTCGTTTGAAAGGGGTGCAATGTCCGACGCGGTCGCGCGCAGATCTCAGGAGTTGCGTGCCAGGTTTCGTGATTGCCAGCTGATCCTGGGCGTGGACCGGCTCGATTACAGCAAAGGAATTCCCGAACGCTTGCGCGCATTCCGCAACGCGCTGGAACGCCATCCGGAACTGCGCGGACGCGTCGTGCTCACCCAGGTTGTTGTGCCGAGCCGCGTAGAGATTCCCAGATATCACGAGTTCAAGCAACGGATCGACCGCCTGGTCGGCGATATCAACGGGCGCTTCTCCACCAGTAATTGGTTGCCGGTGCAATACCATTTTCGCAGCCTCGATCGCGACGACCTTCTCGCGCACTACCGCGGATGCGACATCGCCTTCGTTACGCCGCTCAAGGACGGAATGAATCTGGTAGCCAAGGAATATTGTGCCTGCCGCATCGACGAAAATGGCGTGCTCATCCTGAGCCAGTTCGCCGGCGCAGCGGAGCAGCTCAAGACCGGCGCACTGTTGGTTAATCCTTACGACGTCGAGGAAATGGCCGATACAATTTTGAAAGCATTTCGGATGAGCGATGCCGATCGCACCGCGCGCATGAAGCGCATGAGACGTGGGGTGCGCGATGAGAACGTCTTTTGGTGGGTTGATTCGTTTCTGAGAGCCGGAGCAAAGCTCGCTGCTCGCTCCGCGGGATTCCGCGGCCGCCAAGGAGCGAGGCACGCAAAAACGCCCAGCGCTCAACGAATCTGAATTGGAACGTTGGATGTTGGACGTTGAAAGCCTTTTTCGGAAGGACTTCCCATTCAGCGAAAAACGATCCTTTGATGGGGCGCAGAACGCATGGCGATCATCGATAATCTCCAAAAAATTTCGGGTACGGTTTGGGAATTGCCCGCGACCTACAAGGAAGGCATGCGCGTGCCGGCACGGATCGTTGCGACGGAAAAGCTGGTTCGGGACATGGACGAGGCCGTTTACCAGCAGATTAGCAATGTCGCCACATTGCCCGGAATCACGCGTTACGCGCTCTGCATGCCCGATGGTCACAGCGGCTATGGCTTTCCAATTGGCGGCGTCGCGGCGATGGATGTGCACGAAGGCGGCGTCATTTCTCCCGGGGGCATTGGATTCGACATCAACTGCGGGATGCGTCTGCTTATCACCAATCTCACGTTCGAGGATGTGCACCCCCATTTGCATCAGATTGTTGACCGGCTCTTTGAGCGCGTTCCCGCGGGAGTCGGAAGTCACGGATTTCTCAAATTGTCGCATCAGGAATTTCGCGACCTGGTCGAGGACGGCGCGCGCTGGTGTGTTGAGCGCGGCTATGGCTGGGAGGACGACCTTGAAGTTACCGAGGAGAACGGTTGCATCGCAGGCGCCGACGCCTCGAAAATCAGCGAGCGTGCAATCGATCGAGGGTACAACCAAGTCGGTACCCTCGGCAGCGGCAACCATTATCTGGAAGTGCAGGTCGCGCGGCCAGAGGACGTGCGCGACAAACAGCTCGCGAAAAAATTTGGAATCACCATCCCGAACCAGGTCGTGGTGATGTTTCATTGTGGTAGTCGCGGCTTCGGTCACCAGGTTGCCACCGATTACCTCCAGAAGTTTCTGAAGGTGATGGAATCGAAATATGGAATCAAAATTTTGGATCGCGAACTTGCGTGCGCGCCGTTCGAATCGCCGGAAGGCAGTGACTATTTCGCTGCGATGAAATGCGGATTGAACATGTCATTCGCCAACCGGCAGGTCATTCTCCATCAGATTCGCGAAGTTTTTTCCGAAGTGTTCGGTCGCAGCCCCGAGGATCTCGGGATGCAAATGATTTACGACGTCGCGCACAACACCGCTAAATTGGAAAAGCATATCGTCAATGGGAAGGAAAAGAGGCTGCTTGTTCATCGGAAAGGGGCGACACGAGCGTTCGGCCCGGGACGCGGCGAAGTCGCCGCGCGTTACCGGGACATTGGTCAACCGGTGATCATTGGCGGCTCGATGGAAACTGGGTCGTATCTGCTCGTCGGCACAGCATCGGGCGCAGAAACATTCTTCAGCACAGCGCATGGAAGCGGTCGCACGATGAGCCGCACCAAGGCGCGCAAGCTATGGCATGGCAAAGAACTCCAGCACGATCTGGAAGCGCGCGGCATTTATGTCCGCAGCACGTCATGGGCAGGACTCGCTGAGGAAGCCGGGCCCGCCTACAAGAACATCGATGAAGTGATCGCCGCGACGGAGCTGGCGGGAATTAGCAAACCCGTGGTGCGATTCACCCCGATCGGGAATGTGAAAGGATAGTGATGACTAGTGATCAGTTAACCGTGATTTTGCCATGATTTTGCGCACCCCAATCACTCTCATCACTGGTCCCCTTGGCAGCGGTAAGACGACGCTACTGCGGCACATCCTGGCCACGCGCCCTGCGAAGATTGCGATCGTGATGAATGAATTCGGCGAGATCGCCATCGACACGAAAGTGATTGAAGGCAAAAACGTGCGTATTTCAGAACTGGGCGGCGGCTGCGTTTGCTGCTCGTTGCTCGGGGAATTCGAGGCTGCAGTAACCGAGATCATCAAGAAGGTGGCGCCCGAAATGATCGTCGTCGAGACCACTGGCCTCGCCGAACCTGAAGCGCTCGTGTTCAACATCCAGGAGGCACTGCCTCAGTGCCGGCTAGACGGCGTCGTTTCAGTCATCGATGCAGACATGCTGGTTCGTTTCCCAGAACTGGGTCATACCACCCGCTTGCAGATCGAAGGCGCGGATATCTTGCTTTTGAACAAGATCGATCTTGTCGATGCGGCGCAAATCAAGCCGCTTCAAAGGAAATTGCGCAACATCAATCCAACTGCGGCAATCGTTCTCACCGAGCGTTGTCGGATCGATCCGGAACTTTTGTTCGGCATCCCGCAGGCGCGGGGGAGAAAGATCGCGCCCCCCCAGCATCAACACCAGCCAGAGTTCGAATCGTTCGCGTTCGGTTCGGACAAGACTTTTTCCCGCGATTGCTTTGAACGTTTCGTGGGCGGACTGCCTGCGAACGTGATCCGGGCGAAGGGTTTCATCCGCTTCTCCAATGACGCGCATCTTTTCAATTTCGTGGCCGGCCGTTGGGAGTTGGAACCGTTTGAAGCCGAGAACACGGAGCTAATCTTTATCGGGAAGAACGTTTTGTCGAAAAAGGAAGCGATCATCGAATCCCTAAAGAGATGTCAGCAATGAGTCCGGTGAAAACACAAGATTACCCCAAAGCGAAGATGACAATTTGCAGGGCGTCTGTCAGACGCCAACGGAATGGTATGGCGTTTCACAGAAACGCCATACAAAATCTCCCGTCTCTTCGCGGATACATGACATCTTTTAAGCCATAGATGCCCTACCGTTATCTCGAGGACATAGGAACCGCGGATATCGCATTTGAAGCGACGGGGCGCGACCTGCCGGAATTGTTCACGGCTGCGGCTGACGCGACGATGAACGTGATGATAGATAATCTCGCCGCAATCAAGTCGCCTGAGACGCGACAAATCGAACTCTCGAACGACAGCATTGAAATGTTGCTTTTCGATTTTTTGCAGGAGCTCATTTATTTCAAAGACGCCAGGCGTCTTTTATTGCGACCTCGCAAGACGCAAATCGAACACAAAGACAAAGAATATTTCCTAAAAGTAACAGTCGCCGGCGAGCAATTAGATGCGACTCGTCATCATCAGCGTGCGGATGTGAAAGCGGTCACGCTTCATGGTTTCTCTGTAGAGAAACAGGACGGCAATTGGAAAGCGAGAGTGCTTTTGGACATTTGATCTCAACACACCTGCAGTTTTCCAAGCGTGACAGAAATGACGAAGCACGAATGACGAATTAATGACGAAGCCCGAATGATAGAGTCTTGTGCCAGCCGCTGTGAGTCGTTTTGGATATTGTCATTCGGATTTCCTTCGGCATTCGACATTCGGATTTCGTCATTTTCTTTATTTCGGCTCCAGCGCGACGTAACCGCTGCGGCCCTGGCTGTAGATACGCATCAAAATCTTTTCGTTAGATTTCAGCTTTTTGTTGGCGGCGACAAGGTCCTTCGCACTCTTAACCCGCTGCTTATTCACTTCCTGGATCACGTCTCCTTCGCGCAGACCAGCTTTTCCCGCGGGCGAGTCCGCATCAACTTCTGCGATCACTGCCCCTTGAATGTCCTTTGGGAGATTCAGCGCGGTGCGAATGTCATCGGTGATATCCGCCACTGCGACGCCACCAAACACAGTCGTTTTCTCGGGCTGCGCACTTTCTTCAGGAGACGCTTCGGGACCTCCTTCTTCGGTTACCCCGGCGGGCATCTCAGCAAGCTGAACATCGAACATTGTTGTTTGACCTTCGCGATTCACCTGGATCTGCGCCTTGCTGCCGGGCGCCATCGAGCCAATCATCAAACGCAGCTCACGCGCGTCGCTTATTTTCTTTCCGTTCACCGTAGTAATCACATCGCCGGTCTTCATTCCCGCTTTTTGCGAGGGTGTGTTCGGTGCGACCTCGCCTACCAGGGCGCCGGTCTGCTGCCCTTTGAGCTTCATCGCTTCGGCCAGCTCGGGAGTGAGCGTTTGCACGGACGCGCCGATGTAGCCGCGCACAACGCGACCCTTTTCGCGCAGGCTCTGCATCACATCGCGCGCGAGGTTCGCGGGAATCGCGAAGCCCACGCCCTGGTTACCTCCGCTTCTGCTGAAAATGGCAGAGTTAATACCTAACAACTCGCCTTTGATATTGACTAACGCGCCGCCGGAGTTGCCCATGTTAATCGCCGCATCGGTCTGAATGAAATTCTCATAATCAACAATCCCCATCCCGCCGCGACCGACGGCGCTGATGATTCCCATCGTAACGGTCTGCCGCAGGCCAAATGGATTGCCCACGGCGAGCACAATGTCGCCTGCGCGGGCTTTATCGCTATCGGCGAACGTGATTCCAGGCAGGTTCTTCTCGTCGATTTTCAGCAAGGCAACGTCGGTGCCTGGGTCGGTACCGACTTTTTTTGCATTGTATTTACGCAGCTCCGTGCCGAGTCCGATCATGATTTCTTCCGCGCCCGAGACGACGTGATTAGCGGTGAGAATGTATCCATCCGGGCTGACGATCACGCCCGAGCCGAGGCCTTGAAGCGTTTGCCCCGAATGCGTTCGGGGTTGTCCCCCGAAAAATTGTCGCAGCTCGTCATCGGAAAATGGAAACGGCGCCGTCGTCCGCGAAACCGTCTGAGTGGTGAATACTGTGACCACGCTCGGCGCCACCTTTTCGACAACCGGGGCAAAGCTGGTGAGAACTCCCGGCTGCATCGGCGTTCCTTGCGCTATAGCCGAAAACGCGGTCGTCGATACGCAAAGCAAGACGCTGATCAACAACCCGAAGGACCGAAAAATTCCTCTTCGCATAAAGCGTTTCCCCATCAGGTAAATCGCACGGTCGACCGCACGCGGCCCCTTTTGCTGATTCGAATAACAACGAAGGTGGAACGGAGAAGTGCGATGCACGTTTCGCTAAAGGCGCGAAGATGGAACGCTTCAGCGCCACCACACCGGTATAACTCGAAATCTTGTTTTTCCTCCGAAGATTTCAGAGAGCGCACGAATCACACGAAACAACGCGAATATTCTAAGAGCTTTGCACGCGACCACCTTGGAACTGCCGTCTTTGAATTCTGCAATGCAGAGGCGTGGTTTCTGATTTTTCTTTGGCGTTATTCGGGTGTTTCGTGGGCGGTCAAAGCTTCGGTTGCGGCTGCGCCGCACCGGGGAACTCGCCGTTGACATCGCAAAGAAAAAGTACGTTACCGGCATCATTGATATCGGGTGTGAAGGAGGTGCCAAAAAAGAAGCCGCCAAAATGTCCGCCAATAGGTGAAGCATCACTGCACATCGAAGTTGTGTCTCCGCTACCACTTAGTCCGCCACAGCCAATTGCGATTGCGCTGATTGTGCCGTCGGAGCTCAGCGGCTCTTTTAACCACGCGCTGGAAGGCCTTCAATCTGGATTTTGGATTGGACGTGAGGGTCGTTGTCCGCTGCGGTCCCGTCGGCGGCAAAAGCCCCGGGGAGGCCGAGGCAGCCCCCTCGGCTACAACGCAGCGCTAAACAAAAAAAGTCTGTTCGTGATCTCTGCCTTCACAGGCCGTTCAGCTATCGGCTATCAACTGTCAGCTTTGCTCGCCTTACGGCCTTGGCGGTGGCGTCGGGTGTGGCGGCGGTGTCGGGTGAGGTCTGGGCGTTGGCGTAGATGTCGCTGTCGCGGTAGGCGTTGGGGTTACAGTTTCAGTTGCAGTTGGAGTAGCAGTAGCAGTAGGCATCGGGGTCGTAGTTGCCGTAGGTGTCACTGCTGGTGTGGGCGTCGAAGTGGGTGTTGCGGTCGGCGTAGCAGTCGATGACGCTGTTGCTGTTAGAGTCGCCGTTGGTGTTGCAGTTGCAGTCGCCATCGGCGTCGGCATCGGGCGTCCCTTCGCCGCAGCAGACGAACCCTTGGTTCAATGGTGACGTTCTCCACTCCCAGAACCCTGCACACGGTGGACGGATCGTTAGGGATTTGAGACCCTGGCTCCCTTGAATTGTGAGACGTGATTAGCTGTAGGGGAGGCTGGTAGCTTCCCCTACAACTTCAACGCTTATCACCACGACGGTTAATCTGCCTTCCGCTGACATTGGCCAGCTTTCGGTCCTTTGCTAGCGCAAGTGCGCGGACACTACCAACAGGCGGGCCGCCAAAGCGCACTGTCACTTCGTTGGAACAGTTCTGTGTGGGCGATTCACACACCTTGTAGGTATAGCGGTCGTTGCCACCCTTCACACCGATGGAATCAGTGTAGGAGCCTGTGTTCGGCACGGTCGCGATCCGATTGCTATTGCGGTAAATGTCGATATTGGCCGAGATCGCTCCGTGCCAGGTGAGGTCAACCGTCTGCACGCCGCGCACCTTGTAGCCAACGGCACTGAGCGTGATCTCCGGCGTCGGGCTCGGCGTCGCCGTAGGTGTTACGGTGGGGGTTGCCGTCGGTGTTGCGGTAGGAGTTGGTGTAGGCGTAGCTGTAGCAGTTGGTGTGGGCGTAGGAGTTGGGGTTGAAGTAGGTGTCGCTGTCGGCGTGGCCGTCGGCGTTACGGTGGGTGTGGGTATAGGTGTCGCGGTAGGAGTTGCTGTAGGCGTGGCTGTAGCAGTTGGTGTAGGCGTAGGAGTTGGGGTTGAAGTAGGTGTCACTGTTGGCGTTGGCGTCGGAGTGGCCGTCGGCGTTGCTGTAGCGGTAGCCGTAGCAGTAGCCGTTGGTGTGGGTGTTGGTGTGTGAGTAGCTGTTGGAGTCGGAGTCGGCGTGAATGTAGCCGTTGGTGTGGGTGTTGGTGTGTGAGTAGCCGTTGGAGTCGGTGTCGGCGTGAATGTAGCCGTTGGTGTAGGTGTTGGTGTGTGAGTAGCTGTTGGAGTCGGAGTCGGCGTGAATGTAGCCGTTGGTGTGGGTGTTGGTGTCTGAGTAGCTGTTGGAGTCGGAGTCGGCGTAGACGAGCACCCGCTGATCACGTCAACAAGACGAGCGACTATCTGGTCCCCTGAATCCGTTACGTTCGCTCCAGTGACGAGGAATCCACCCCCATTCGTGTTCGTAACGACCGAACCACGAGCTGTGGACTGGACTGTGCCGGCGAAAACGTCGAGCGCTTGGCCGAGAGGTTGACCTTCGCGAGACAGGAGCTGCACCCGAACTGTGTTAGAATTCGAATCACTCCATCTGACCAGGTAAACCTCGTTGACGGGGTCGAAGGCCAGCGCGGCGGAGTCCGCTCCGCTGTTATCCACCAGCGTCAGCAAGGGCCCGATCGGCTGGCCGGAGGCATCAAGGAACTGCCCGAACAGCGGCTTCGGTGATGTAAAACCGGTGAACACGACGAGATACTGATTCGCGATCGCGTTGTAGGCCACGCCAGAGGCGACCTGGAGGCCGGGAAAGACGCCGCTGATAACAAACGGAGGCGTTAGCGGCACGCCGTTACTATGCAAGAGCTCGCCCGTGAGATCTCGTGCGGTTTGATCCCGCCAAGTTGACAGGTAATCGCCGGTGATTGAATTCACTCCGACTTCACCTGCTGGAGCGACTCCGAAGGCGGTTGTAATCGCTGTCGGCGAGCCGAGCGGTATGCCGTTGCCACCGATTCGGCGGTAGTAGATGCCGTCAGCCACTCCGCCTGCGAAGCTCCGCGCATGGTGAAAGAACTCGCCAGTAACGGAGTTGAATACAAGGCTCTGCTCGAAACCTGCGTTGGAGACTTGGACCACTGCTCCAATGGTATCGCCAGTGGCAGCTACGAGCGTACCCTCAGCATTGTTGGAATTCTCTTCGTGGCGCCACGTAATAAAGTACTGATCGGTATTGGAATTATAGGCGATGGCAGGCTCGAGAAAGGTATCGTTTCCTAATATGATCGTCTTGTTCGGACCGACGAGCGAGCCATTGACCGAAACACGCTGAGCAAGTACTTCGGTGCGGCCGCCGACAAGTTGGTCCCAGGCAATCAGGAATTCGTTAGCCTGACTGTTGAATGCGGTTGCGGTCGTATCAGTACCATTGATACCCGATGGACTCAGGAGCAGGATCGGGCCACGGAGTACCGCACACTGGTCGCCCGGAAGCTGCGGCGCGTCGCTCCGAGAGCTATGGATTACTGGGGAGCTGGGTTCGAGGTCCTGTCCTTGGGCAGCATTTGCAGTTTGGTTCGTCGGGTTCGCTCGAAGCACCAGGCTCGAGAACGCGCCGAAGCCAAGCAGCAGTAGAAAGACGCCGGGAAAGAAGGATTTTTTTTTCATGGATCGAATGGAGTTAAGGCTCGTGAGGCGGCGTTTTTAACCGAACAGCGAAAATCTGGCAATCTTTTTTTTTGCCAGCGGAATCACCCGCCTTCGCCAAGGCTACGGCGCGCCGGGCGCTGGCCTTCGGCCGTTCAGCTATCAGCTATCAATTATGAACCATCAGCTTTCACACAATCACCCCCGGGGCGGCGGCGTCGGATGTGGCCGCGGAGTTGGGTGTGGATGCGGAGTTGGGTGTGGATGCGGCGTCGGGCGCGGCGTCGGTGTGATTGTTGGCGTAGCAGTAGGCGTTGGAGTAGCGGTCGTTCTGAGAATCGCACCGAAACCGCCTACTGCGGTTCCGGTGTTTGTCGCAGTAAAGGAAACGTTATAGAGGTCCTGATTTGTGCCGCTTTCCTCACGCGTCCACGTCTGTCCTCCATCTGTTGTTCTTACAACCGTGCCCAGTTGTCCGACAGCCGTTCCATTGGAAGCATCTGCAAAGGAAACTCCTAAAAGTATCTCGGATACGCCACTGACCTGGCTAACCCAATTCTGTCCGGCATCTGTCGTTCGTAGAATCGTCCCCTGATCACCTACAACTGTGCCCGTATTAGCGTCCGCAAACCAAACTGCTCGAAGCTGGTTGATAGTGCCGCTTGTTTGCGGGGCCCAGCTTTGTCCACCATCAGTCGTTCTTAGGATCACACCATCATTGCCAACAACGGTCCCGGTATTCGTATCAGTAAAATAAACTCCCAACAGGCCGGTGGCCTGGCTGGGTTGAGTGACCCAATTTTGTCCACCATCGGTTGTGCTGAGAATTTTTCCTTCGAGGAACCCGACGGCCGTACCGTGATTTTCATCGCTGAAGTATACGGCATAAAGCCAGTCAGTTGTGTCGGTGGTCTGTTGCGTCCAGTTGTTGCCGCCGTCGGTTGTCCTCAGGATGATGCCCTCCTGGCCTACGAGGGTTCCAATGTCGGAATTGACGAAGTGCACACCGAAAAAGTTCAGGCCGGCAAACGGATCGCCTATTCCGCTGTTTTGGCGTACCCAGCTGTTACCGCCATCGGTTGTCCTTAAGATCATGCCATCGGGATTCTCATAACCCACAGCAGTTCCCGTGTTCGCATCGGTAAACGAAACGCCGTACAAAAAATTGAAGGTGACAGTTGGCTGACTGTTCCACTGCGCACCTCCATCAGTTGTCTGAAGGAGGATCCCAGCGTCGCCGACAATCGTCCCGGTGTTTGCATCGGTGAAGGACACGGCGTAGAAAGCGTTCGCGCCTTGCGGGAGTGAGTAATTCGTCTGCTCAACCCAGTTGTTCCCACCATCGGTCGTTCTGAGAATGATGCCGGTGCCGCCCAACTCGAAGCCGGAAATCGTTCCATTATTCGTGTCGGTGAACGAAACGCCATAAAGAGTCTTGGTCGTTCCGCTCGTTTGAGGCGACCAAGTGTTGCCTCCATTGGTCGTTCTGAGAATCAGGCCTCCATCGCCGACAGCGGTTCCGGTATTGGCATCGGTAAACGAAACTTTAAAAAGACACACCGTTCCCGGGTTTGCCTGTTCTATCCACGTGCCGCCACCATCGGTTGTTCTGAGAACGGTGCTTTCTCCGCCGATTCCGCACGCTCCACCCACCGCGGTTCCTGTATTCGCATCGATAAAGGAAACACCGAATAGTGTATTCGCGGTCCCGCTTGATTGAGGAACCCAGCTGTTTCCACCGTCAGTGGTCCTGAGAATCGTGCCACCTTCGCCGACAGCCGCCCCATTATTTGCATCAGTGAACGAAACTCCACGAAGTTGAAGGGTCGTTCCGCTTGGCTGGCTGGCCCAATGCTCACCACTATCTGTGGTCCTTAGGATGACGCCGGCTTCCCCTACGGCCGTTCCGTTATTTGCGTCTGTAAAGGAGACGGCCCATAAAGTTTGTGTTGTACCACTGGCTTGAATTGTCCAGCTGTTTCCGCCATCAGTCGTCCGCACGATCGTCCCGTATTCGCCCACAACGGTGCCAGTGTTTGCATCCACAAAGGAAGCGCCTCGAAGATTGTTACCTTGGGGAAGAGGATTTTGCCAGTGCCATTGCGAGCTTGGTGCGCCAGTTGAGGGTTTGCCCAAGACGGTAGCGGTTGCGCCACTTCGAGCCTGTCCGGCGTGGATGGCCAGTAGGAGGCCGCAGGAAGCTGCAAGGCCCAAGATAGTCAACGGGATTCTAGGATTTGTTACTCTCATAGTTTTCGTTTGCGTTATTGTTAGAATTGTTGGTTAACTGCTTCTAAATTGTGTGGTCGAATGACCAGGCTCATCGGATCGCCCCGCCCTCTACACAGAGAGGGGCAGGGTGAGGGCTCTCACAACAATTATCGCGTGCAAGCGGCAACCCCTCATCTTGGTCCTCTCCCCTTGCTCAAGGGGAGAGGTGATTTTTCGCGATTTTGGTTGAGTATTCATTCTTATCTTCATCTCCCTAAGACTGATGACTCAGCCCAACGCTTCCCGTATGAATGAAACGCTAGCCACGCGCTAGCGCGGCGGAGTCGGGTGTGGCGGAGGTGTCGGGTGAGGTCTGGGCGTTGGATGAGGCCTTGGTGTTGGATGAGGCCTTGGTGTTACAGACGGCGTCGGTGTAGGTGTAGGAGTTACAGTTGGAGTGGGTGTCGGCGTAGCTGTTGGCGATGGTTCACCACCGTTTGTTGTCCGAAGAATAATGCCGCCCTCGCCGACGGCGATGCCTGTCAAAGCGTCGCTTGCAAAAGAGACATCATTAAGGTTTGCAGCGGTTCCGCTTGTTTGGTCCGCCCACGTAATGCCGGTGTCTGTCGTGTGTAGGATTCTGCCGCTTGCGCCAACGGCAAACCCGCTAGCCGCTATTGGAAAAGCAACGCCTTCTATGGCTTGGTTGTAAATCAAGCTTGACCAATTCAGTCCGGCATCTGTTGTTCTTGCCAGAGCGCCGCGTCCGTCGAAGAGAGTTCCTGAAACGAGACCGGTATTTTGGTCGATGAAGAATACGTCATTGCAGCCGCCTTCATTATTGTCGAAATAGAAGGGCTGAAAAGCCCAACTGACCCCGCCGTCAGTAGTTGCGCCCACCAAGGGTTGGAAGATCGAATTCTGTCCCGCAACAAAGCCAACTGCTGCGTTCAACATCTGAGCGCCCGGGAATCCGCCGCCAAAGAATCCACTCTGGCCGATCTCCCACGAGGCGCCTGAATCTGTGGAGTAAAGAATAGTTTGAGAGTCACCGCCGCAAATTCCGTTTACCCCGTTAAACGAGACCGACCTAAGACTATCTCCCACACCACTGGAGACCGGTCCCCAAGCCGTTCCGCCGTCAGTTGTACGAAGAATCAGTCCTTGCTCGCCAACAGCAACTCCTGCATTAGCATCGAAGAAATACACGCCGTGCACGGTTGTTGTGGTGCCTGATACCAGGGGCGCCCACGTCGCGCCAGCATCCGTGGTCTTTAGAATCGTGCCACTGTCTCCAACGACGAAACCTATTCCCGAATCGAGGATATACGCGCCATTTAGGTTGTTCGTTGTCCCTGAATCAACAGGGTTCCATTGGCCAAAAACGTTGAAGCTCGAAAAGAGCGCGAAGAAGAATGTGACAGAGATTGCTTTGAAACTAGACATCGGTTCCCTCCAGATTGTTTTGAGTAAGCTGCTCCGCCCCCTGAGGCGAGTAGCGCGCATTATTGCTAGCGACAACAGCGGCGCCGTCAACCGGTCTTCTGCCGATTCAGATCATTTTGTCGTGGATTTGTCGCAAAGAATCGGATCGAACATAGAGGAATGGCGGCGGAATGACGGGGATAGAAATCAGCCTTTCCGTCTTCGTGTGAGTTCTTCCAGCAACTCGATCTGGATCTGCTGAATCTCGGACTTATCGTGCCCGTCACGCACAGGGGCCCACAGTGCATCAGTCACCCTTTACCAATTCCGCCAGAATCGCTTTTTGCACGTGCAGCCTGTTTTCCGCCTGATCGAAAATAGTTTGGGCGTGAGCCTCGAAAGTTTTCTCGTCGATCTCCTGGCCGCGGTGTGCTGGCAAACAGTGCATCACCAGGGCGTTCGGTTTGGCCAGTTTCACCAGTGATTCGTTGATCCAATAGGGGCCAAGCTCGGCCTCACGCCGTGCCTCCTCGCCTTCGCGTCCCATCGACACCCAGATATCGGTGTAGAGCACGTCGGCGTCGCGCGCTGCTTCCTTCAGATTTTCTGTGCAAATCACGTGTCCTCCCGCGCGCTTCCGCAGTTTGGCCGTCGGTTGATAGCGTTTTGGTGACGCGATACGCAATTCAAAGCCGAGCTTGCCGGCGGCGAAGTTGGGCATCCGCGGCAGTCATGTAAATCGATTCCCCGCCGAGCTCGCGGATCCCAACTTCAAAGGAAACTCGCGTTCGTGTTGATGGTTTGGAAAAGATTAACGCCCACGTTTGTCCGGCCAACGGTCTGGACGAAATCCTGCCGCGATTCGTTTTGAATTCGGCCGTTCGTCGCAATATACGATCGATCTCCTCGCGCGAAGTCTGTTCGATACTAAGCAGATGTTTCATCTGTTTCTTCCTCTTCTTCTTACTCTTTCTCTTGCTCTTGCTCGGCGAGATCAGCGATCACTTCTTCAATGGCGTGCAATCCTTCGTTGGCTTCGCTTTTGCTCAAATTTAGCGGTGGCAACAAGCGAATCACGGAAGTCGCCGCGGGAACGGTCAAGACCCCTTTTTCGTGCAATCGGTTCACAATTTGAATTGCCGGTGATTTTTTTTCGTTTGTGAAAGTTGAAAGCTTCGGCTCGAATTCGATCCCAATCATCAATCCGAAACCGCGAACATCACTAATGATACGCGGGTATTTACCTTGTATGCGACGCAGCCGATCGACCAAAAAATCACCGATTCGCCGCGCGTTCGCCATGAGATCCTCGCGTTCAATCACATCGAGAACTCGCTCCGCCACCGCACAGGCCAGCGGCGTCCCGCCGAATGTCGATGCGTGTGTGCCCGCCGAGAGCAACCCGCCAAATTTCTCTCGTACCCAAAACGCTCCGATCGGGAATCCGCCGCCAAGTGCTTTGGCCATCGAGATTCCATCAGGCAAAAATGTGGCGCATCCGTCTCGGTTGTGCTCTCCGACCAGCAAGCCGGAGGCTTGCTCTACAATGGCCTGCCAGCTGTGGAATTTGCCCGTGCGAAAATGTCCGGCCTGCACTTCGTCGAGCAAAAGAAGCAGGTTGTGTTCGTCGCACAGTTTTCGCAAACCGACCAAGTACTCCGGGGTCGCGATGGTGATTCCGCTTTCGCCCTGGATCGCCTCTATTAGAATTGCGGCTGTCGATTTCGTGATCGCGGCGCGCATCGCTTCCAGATCGTTGAATGGGATCTGTTTGAACCCCGGCACGATTGGCTCAAAACCTTTTTTTACTTTTTCCTGACCGGTCGCCGCGATCCCAGCCAGAGTACGACCATGAAACGAATCGACTGCTGTGATGATTTCGTAGCGCCCTTCGTTGTGACCGAATTTTCGCGCTAGTTTGAAAAGTCCTTCGTTCGCTTCTGCTCCGCTGTTACAGAAGAAGACGCGCCCCGGCGCAATGAGATCGACAATTCGTTTAGCCAGCCGCGCCTGTGGCTCGGTGTAGTAAAGATTCGAAACGTGAATGAGCTTCTGCGATTGCTCCGCGAGCGCCTCGGTTATTTCCGGGTTCGCGTGGCCGAGCGTGCACACGGCGATGCCTCCGCCGAGGTCGAGATAACGACGCCCACCGACATCCCAAACATAACTTCCCTCGCCACGCTCAAACACGAGGTCGAACCGCGCGTACGACGGCACAACGAATTGCTCAAACAACTCGTGCACGTGCTCTTCAAGTTGGCGTTGAACGCCTGCTCGCGCTTCATCGGGGTTGGACGTTTGGCGTTGAGCTTTCTCTGTTCTCATTTCACCACCTCGGTCCCAACTCCCTCATCCGTGAAGATCTCCAGCAATAACGAATGCGGAATTCTTCCATCAATAAACTGCACTTTCTCCACGCCGCTTTCGATCGCGGCAATCGCGCTGTCCACTTTCGGCAACATTCCTTCTTCGATTACTCCGGCTCGCCTGAGTTCCGGCACTTCTTCGACGCGCAGATGGCTCATCAACGTCGAATTGTCTGTGGGATCGCGCAGCAGTCCCGGCACATCGCTCATGAAAACAAGCCTGCGTGCATTGAGTGCGATCGCGGTCTTGGCTGCGGCAATGTCCGCATTGCAGTTATAGATTTTGCCATCGTCGCCGCGCGCCGTCGGACTGATCACCGGCGTAGCGCCAAGCTGAATGCACGCGCGTAATGTATCGGTATCTACATCGGTAACGTCGCCGACGAATCCAAGATCGACACCATCACGCAACAATTTCCGGCATCGAAAAATGTCCGAGCCTGCAAATCCGCGCGTGCTCCCCCCAAAATCCTCGATTGCCGTGACAATCTCAGGATTGATTTCACGCGACAAGACTCGATCGACAATTTCCACCGTCGCCGCATCCGTCACGCGATGGCCCCCCGCAAATTCGGCTTTTAAACCGGCGGTTTCCAGGGCGCGGGTGATCGCCTTACCGCCGCCATGTACCACCACTGGATTGATCCCCACCGCTTCCAGAAATACAATGTCGCGGGCCACACGGTGCCGTTCCTCTTCATCCGGCGAGTCCATGAAGCTCCCCCCGTACTTCACGACGAAAACCTGGCCGCGAAAGCGTTGAATATACGGAAGAGCCTCAAGTAGCGTCGCCGCTTTGGAAATAATAGTTTCCATTAACCTCCCAGTGTTGCGGGATCGTTCACGTCACCCTTGTTAAACGCAACATAGTCTTCTGTAAGATCACTTGCCCACATGGTGAAAGCAGCGCGTCCGAGGTGAAGATTGACATGCAGTTGGAATTCAGGCGCGCTCGTAATCCTGGCGAGGGTTTTCAAAGCAAGATTTGTTGGCCGGCCGCGCCGAAACGCGAAAAGTATCTCGCCGCTGCCTGGCTTCGCATAGCCGATATCGACAAGCGATTCGTTGACTTTTGCCTTCGAATAACCGAGCGCGCAGAGGATCCGTCCCCAGTTTGGGTCGCCGCCGCACCAGCTGACCTTCACCAGTGAGCTGTTAGCGATTGCGCGCGCGGCCGCCTCCGCGTCCGCCGCATTGCGCGCACCGTGAATATGGAGGGCAACGAAGCGCGAAGCGCCTTCGCCGTCGCGCACAATCATTTTTGCCAACTCCAGACAAGTGACGTTGAGCGCCGCTTGAAAAATGCCGAACTTCGAATCTCGGTCCGAGCTCTCCACGGTGAGTCTTCGACCGGACTGGCGGCTTCCAATTCTCGGATTTCCGGCGAACCCATTCGCCAACGCGATTACGGAATCGTTGGTGCTCATGTCGCCATCAACCGTGATGCGATCGAAACTTTGCTCAACTGCGATTCGAAGCGCGTGCTTTAGCAGTTTCGGTTCAATCGCAACGTCCGTTGTAATGAAAGCGAGCATGGTCGCGTGCCTGGCAGCCATCCCGGGCTGAATCATTCCGGCGCCTTTACAAATTCCGCCAATCCGCACTGTCGATGTTCCAATTTTAAGTTCGATTCCAATTTCCTTTCGGCGCGTATCGGTCGTCATGATGGCTTCTGCCACCTGACGGGAATTCGTTGCCGATCTTGCGAGTAACGGCGCGCATGCGCGAATCCCCCGCTCAACGTTTTTCATCGGCATCAGCACACCAATTCGGCCCGTCGAACAAACGAGTACATCGCCTTCTCTCAATTTCAGGACGGCCGCTGCGGTTTCAGTCATTCGTTTTGCGTCGACAATTCCCCGACGGCCCGTGCACGCATTTGCATTGCCGGAATTCACCACGATCGCTCGCGCAAAGCCTTTTGCTGCGCGTGACGCACTCAATTTTACCGGCGCAGCACAAACCTGATTGCTGGTAAACATTCCCGCTACGGCTGCTGGCGTGTCCGAAACGATCAATGCGAGATCGCGTTTTCGCCCTTTTTCCGATCCTTTGCCTGTCCCGAGGCGTTTAACGTCGCAAAAAACCGCAGCCGCCTTGAAACCCTGCGGTGCGCAAATTGAACCTTCGATTGTCTTGAAAATTTTGCTGTGGGACATTTCCTCAGATGCCGCCGAACTCACGGAATTTGCAATCCGGTTGTTTCGGGATAGCCGCGCATCAAATTGAAACATTGAATGGCCTGTCCGCTGGCGCCTTTCACAATGTTGTCGATCGAACTCATCAGGATCGCGCGGCCGGTGCGCAAATCCAGGCGCCACGCGATATCAATAAAGTTTGTTCCGCTAACATTTTTGGTATCGGGAAAACGCTCGGCGCCAAGCAGACGGACAAACGGCTCATCGCCATACGCCTTTTGGTAAATGGAGGCGATCGAGTCAGCGTCAATCTCTTTGCTTAGATCAACATAAATCGTGGTAATGATCCCGCGGTTCACCGGAACCAGATGCGGCGTGAATTGAATTGTGACTTTTTCCCCTGCCAACGCTGATAACTGCTGTTCGATCTCGGAAAGATGGCGATGTTTCGGGACTCCATAGGGACGAATGCTTTCGTTGCATTCCGCAAAGAGATAATCCGTTTCGACTTTACGGCCGGCCCCAGTCACGCCGCTTAAACTTGTCACCAGAATGCTTGGGAGACTGATTGCTTTTTCGCCAATGAGGGGCAGCAGCGGAAGTAAAATGCTCGTGGGATAGCAACCCGGACAGGCTACCAGATTCGCATGTGAAATCTCCGCGCGATAAAGTTCAGGTAACCCATAGACGGCTTTGCCCAACAACTCAGGAGCGGGATGATCGTTACCGTAAAATTCCTTGTATACCCTCGGGTCCGTGGTTCGGAAATCTGCGCTAAGATCGACAATGCGCGCGCCGTTTTCCAATAGCGGTTTGGCAAATTCCGCAGCGAATCCGTGCGGCAGCGCGAGAAAAATAATTTGTGCGATCTGCGCGAGCTGCGCCGGATCCGACGCGCCGAAGCGGAGGTCGCCCGCTTTCTGGTGATGTGAAAGGCGCGGAAAAATGTCGGCCAACGTCTTTCCAGCAAATTGTCTGGACGTGACGGCGGCTAGGTCCGCATACGGATGCCGTAAAAGCAGCCGCACAAGCTCTTCGCCAACATAACCGGAACCGCCGACTACAGCGACCTTCGTCTCGCTACGGTTGGCGAGAGCCGTCTTTGCAGTTTTTTTCACAGCGCGCAATGCGTATTTGGTTTCGATCTAATTGCAAACGACATTTGTGAGACATTGGTCAGCGAAACGTTTGGTGTAGCCGCGTCGCTGAGCCTGCCACGCCGTACCTTGGCGAAGGTGGGTCGAGGCGTTCAGGCGCCGTCACTATAGCGCTGGGCATTTACGAGATAGCTTCCCGGGGGGCTCGCTGAAATCAAGAATCAGCTTTTGCGTTTATGCCCGAGTTCTTCCAGTAACTCGATCTGGATCTGCTGAATCTCGAATAAACGGTTGTATTGCTTCCGCAATAAATGGTCGATTTTTTCGTGCAAATGCCGGATCTCAAGCTCGGCTTTTAAATTGACTTTGTAATCGTTCTCCGCCCGTAAACGATCTCGCGCCTCGGCACGGTTTTGGCTCATCATGATGACCGGCGCCTGGACAGCGGCGAGACAGGACAGGATCAAATTGAGAAGGATGAACGGATAAGGATCGAACGCTCTGGTAGCGAGCATCACTGCATTCGCACCGATCCACAGGAAGATAACAGCGCCAAATGTAATGAGGAACTTCCAGCTGCCACCGAACTCAGCGATGCGGTCTGAAAGACGTTCGCCAAAGGTCAGTTTCTTTTCGAATTGCTTCTCGATGTCGCTGGAAAGAATCTCGTGCTGTTCCAGGCTTTCGATGACTTCCTGGTCGAGCGCGGAAAGTTCGCCGATCTCGTCCTGCAAGACTTCTTTTACGTAATCCTTCCGGAAATCGCCCAGATCGTCGAAGCAGATGAACCCTTTGTTGTCCAGGCCGGGTGTTGCCTTCTTGATGAACTCGAGAAGCGAAGGCCGGATTAGCTCCGCGATCATTCCGCTGTTAGGCGATTTCGGTTTGTTGCAGATCTGACAGACCAGCGGTGTCGTTGCAGTTTGGCTCATCGGAATTTCGCTGCTGAATTAAGCTGCTGTCCTGCTACTTGTCGATGCCAGCTTGAATCAATAACTGTCGATCCTAAGATTCCGCATGGAAGAAGCAGAAGTTCCCCTCGAGCATTTGCATGAGCAAGTAAAGGAAACGGCAGAACACAGCGGTGACCCCTGGATTTCGTGGGTTGCCTTGAGCACAGCTATTCTTGCGGTCTTGGCCGCGATCGCCGGATTGCTTTCAGGAGAACACGCTAACGAGGCGATGATGAACCAGATCGAGTCGTCCGACCACTGGAACTATTACCAGGCCAAGAGCATCAAAGCTTCAGTCCTTGATGCGAAAATGTCGCTCGCTGGCGCGCCTAACGAATCAGACCAGTCAAAGCGGGATCGTTACGAGAAAGAGCAGGAACAAATCAAATCGGAAGCGGAGCGCAAGGAAGCCGCAGCGAAATCAAACTTTCACAAGCACGAAGTGTTCGCGCGCGGCGTCACCATGTTCCAAATCGCGATCGCCATCGCGGCAATCTCCGCGCTTACGAGGAGACGCAAGTTTTGGATCGTGAGTTTACTTTTTGGCGTAGTCGGCTGCGTCTTTCTAGTCCTCGCCGCGATCACTGGATAGAGATTGGCCCTAATCACGCGCGGCAGCTTGAATCACTGCGCATCTAACGGGTCGTCAGCTCGACAAGCCACGCTCGCCGAGCAAAGGAACAGGGCGTCGGGAGCGCGCGACGCGTTTGAGTCCGAACGGTTCGATGGCTTTGCTTTGAATATGCGCGATGGCTTCATCCACTGAATCAGTAGCGTAGATCAGGCTTAGGTCTTTGGCGGCGATCATTCCGCGCTGCGCCATTGTTTCGATGAAATGGAGCAGTTCCTTCCAATAATCAGTTCCCATGATCACAATCGGAAAATTTTTGATCTTTCCGGTTTGAATCAGGGTGAGCGCTTCGAATAACTCGTCGAGCGTGCCTGCGCCGCCCGGCATAACGATGAACGCGTAGGAGTACTTAACCAGCAGCGTTTTGCGGGCGAAGAAATAATGCATCCGCACGCAGCGATCCAGATAAACGTTTGTCGGTTGCTCGGAGGGCAGCTCGATCGTGCATCCGACCGAACGGCCGCCGGCTTCTTTGGCGCCGCGGTTTGCCGCTTCCATGATGCCAGGGCCGCCGCCGGTTATCACGGTGAAACCAAGTCGCGCAATGGCTGCGCCCATTTTTCTGGTTAGCTCGTAATGAGGATCGCCGGGCTTAATTCTCGCCGAGCCAAAGACGGTCACGCATGGACCGACAAAATGAAGCGTGCGAAATCCGCGCAGAAAATCGCGCATCACTTTCAGGAGGGTGAAGAATTCGGCTAACCGCGAACGCGGCCCTTCCAGGAAAATTTCATCCGCGGGTTCCGAAGAAGCCGCAGCCGAAGGCGCCGCGGCGCCCGGTTCGATGACGGAATCGTACTCGCCCTGCACAACCCTCACCTCCCGCCTACGCTGCGCTCCGGCGCGGCAGGCGCTCCTCTCCCATTGCCGGGGGAGAGGCGGATCATGCTGTCGTGAATTGTCATTGGGAGACGGTTACGGGTCGCAACGCCCACAAGCAAGTCTTGATTAACCTTGGCGCCGCCTAGCGAAAAGCTAAACCCTGGAATCCTCGGGAATCGGACGTTCGCGGCCGCGGTTGTAAACAACATTGCTCGCCATGCGACGAACTTTTTTTAGCCAACACCGAGCCCACGCGTACTCGGTGGCAAGAATAGCGAGGCCGATCGGAATGACGATGAACGCCGGACCAGGCAAAACCAGTAGTGCAACGCCTATCAGCAAAACAGTCGCTCCGATCACGGAGACGATCACACGTCGGACGACTTTGATATTCTCGACGTTCCAAATGCTGGAGAGCCGTTTCATCCAGGAAGGGGAGCCGATAGACCGTTCCGTGCCAGGCTGAGGCCTCATAATCATTACATCGTCCCCTGCGGGTAAAGCGGTTCGGTGTTGCCGGGCTGATCAGCCTTCAGTCGCGTTGCGTAAACGGTCAAGAAACGGCACCTGCGTCGACTTGAGTTTGCGCCTCGCAACTTCTTCGGAAAAAAAGCGCGCCTGATCGACCTCCGGAAACATCTTGCGCTTTCCGGAACGCGGTGGCCATTCCATTTCGAACAAATTTGATTTCGGCTCGAATGATTCCGGCAAATCGCCTTCGAACGCCCAGGCATGCACAATTTTGCCCCCTTTTTGCTTGATCCACCCAAGCGCGATCCAGTCCAGAACACTTTCGGGGCGGAAACCGACCTCTTCCTCAAATTCGATCTGAGCGCGTGTCAGCAGATCTTCTCCTGGAGCCGCCTCGCCCTTTGGGATGGTCCATATGCCGTCATCTTTGCGGGCGAAGAGTGGTCCGCCAGGATGCGCCAAAAGAACTTCGACTTGATCGTTCTTTCGCCGGAACATGACCAAACCGGCGCTGATGCGACTTCGTTTAGGTTTCGGGTATTCCCGCACCCCGTCATCTTACGCGGAAACCTCTTCAGTGCATTTTGTCGGAAGACACGCTCTTGTCATTTTTTGTCACCCCACAAGTGAAACGTGTAGGTGAACACAACATAACCCATCACGCGGCTCAGATCGTCGTTACTGAAATAGATCGCTGGATTGAACTGGAAATCCCGTGTGACATTGCAAGTGAAACCGATCGTCGACGAGTTTTCAGAACCGCTCTGCCAATCGAACTGCAATCGCCATCTCTCATTGAAGTCATAGGCATAGCCAAGGATTGCTTCGTTCTTGTAGCCGGCATGAATGGCTCCAACGATCACCTTGTGATGCTCGGTGTAGTAGCCGGCTTCGATGAACGGTTGAGGATCTACATCCAGGTGGGGCGACCAATTCACGAACCCAACCGAAAGAAGAAAAGGCTCTTTCGTTAACAATCCGATCTCCGTCCCGAAGATCCAATCGTCCGGCTGGAATCCGCGAAACACGGCGACTTCAGCCCATTTGGTCAGACCAAGCTCGGCTTGCAATTCATACGGGTTCGCAATCCGCTTGTCTTGGATTTGCAGACTCAACGAAAGATCGCCTTCCGGCTGTAAATCGGGCGTCACGATCTGACTCAAACCTTTGGTCGTAGCGAATGATGAAGGCGCAGTCCAAAGAATCGCGATCATGATGACGATGCTCTTCACGCCACTGATTAACTCTTTGTTCGCCGTTCGTTTAAGCAAAGCGTTCGACGTTTCGCCGCGAGTAAAACGGGTCTTTGCGAATTTGTCGATTCCATGTTGAACCAAGGCTGGTCGATTTTAAGGTTAACGATAATGCGCGTGCTCGCCGTTGACGCTTCTCTGCGCAACACCGGTGTCGCAATTGTCGATGCAAACAATGGCAAGCCGCAGTCCGTCTATTTCGGGACGATCCACAACGCCAGCACGCTGCGTTCTTCGTCCTGTCTGGTTGCGATCCGCAATCGGCTTGCAGAACTCATCCGGGAACACGAACCTGATTGTTGCGCGCTCGAGTCGGTTATTTATGTGCAAAGCCATAAGACCGCGATTCTCCTCGGAGCCGCGCGAGGCGCCGCCATCCTGGCTGCCGCGGAAAGCGGATTGCCAGTTTTTGAATATTCACCGAGACGAATCAAACAATCCACCGTTGGGCGCGGCGCGGCGGGAAAAAACCAGGTTGCGTTCATGGTGCGCGCACTTCTCGGTTTAACGGAAACGCCAGACGACGATGCCGCTGATGCGCTCGCCATCGGTCTGACGCACCTGCGCTCGCAGGAAGTCGCGAACTTAGGAATTCCGGGGGCAACGCGGATATGAACGCAGCGGTTGTTGATCTTCGCGTGTGCTGGCTTGGGCGAATGGAGTTCCAACGCGCACTCGCGTGGCAGGAAGAAATTGTGTTGAAGAAGCGTGACGACTCTTTGGTAGAAGATCAATTGCTTTTACTCGAGCACGAACCCGTTTACACGATCGGCCGGACGCCGGATCGATCGAGTTTGTCCGCCCGCCGTACGGCGGGACGAATTCGCAGTGGCGAACTCAGCGCGGCGTATTTGCCGCATCCTCTTTTCGTCATCAACCGCGGCGGCCAGGCTACTTATCACGGACCCGGGCAGCTTATGGGTTATCCAATCATCGATCTGCGCCGATGCGGTCAGGATTTGCACAAATATTTGCGCTGGCTCGAACAATTGCTGATTGATCTTCTCGCCGAAAACGGGATCGCTGCCACGCGGCGCGAATCGCTTACCGGAGTTTGGGTTGGCGATCGCAAGATTGCTTCCATTGGCGTAGGGGTTCGTCATTGGATCACCATGCACGGCTTTGCCTTGAATGTATGCGGCGATCTTTCGCCTTTTAATCACATCGTTCCGTGCGGCATTAATAATGTCGCAATGACCTCCATGGAAAAAGAAGCGGGCGCGGCATTTTCCGTTGCCCGTGTTGCCACGTCGATGGAGAAATTGGCGCTAAATCAGATTGGTGATTTGCGCGTTAGTAGAGAGGCACAAACGATTAACGTTTAAGAAATAGAATTTTAGCAACCGAATATGATTCCTCTCGAAGATAACGTCGGTGATATTATCGGAAAAGCGCAACGCGGTTTGGGCATTTCCGATTCCGAACTGGCAAAAAAAGCGGGCGCCGACTTGCAGACGATCCGCAAATTACGCGAAGGCGATGTCGATGAGCAGGCACTCCTGCGCATTGCGCCCGTCCTGGGCCTAGCCGGGGAGCAGCTTTGCGAGCTGGCAAAGGGCGAGTGGCGTCCGCAAAGAATCGATGAACGAGACGGTTTCGCGCAATTCAACACGCGTTATCACGATATGACCGTGAACGCTTATATCGTCTGGGATCCGACAAGCCGCGCCGCGGCGGTCTTCGATACAGGTGCCGATTGCACCGACATATTGCGATTTGCCAATCGCCACAAATTAAACGTGCAACTGATTCTCCTTACCCATGCGCACCCGGATCATGTCGCGGACCTGCCGCGTCTGCGCGAGGAAACCGGCGCGGACGTTTTTGGCCCTGCTCGCGAACCTGTCTCTGGCGCGGAGCTCATCGACGAAGGAAAGCATTTCCATCTGGGAAATCTGGAAATTGATACGCGACTGACCTGGGGGCATTCTCAAGGTGGAATCACATATGTCGTCACCGGCCTGGCGCACCCCATCGCAATCGTGGGCGATTCCCTTTTTGCCGGATCGATGGGCGGCGGAAATGTGTCCTACCAGGATGCGGTGCAGAATAATCTCGAGAAAATTCTCACATTGCCGGATGAAACGATCATTTGCCCGGGACACGGGCCGATGACCACGGTGGGCGAAGAGAAAAGGCACAACCCGTTTTTCGCCGCAAAGTAACATCATCGTTATGAACATTGGTTTTGTTGGGGTCGGTCGCATGGGCGCGAAGCTTGGCTGCGCCGCTGCTCAAGACTTGTCGGAAGTAACGGCAGAATCTGACGTGATTTTCACTGTCGTGACCGATGACAATGCGATGCGAAACATCTTCTCAGCGAGCGGCGACAACCTGCTAATTAACGCGCGCGGCAAGCTTTTCATTAATTGCGCAACGATCTCGCCGCAGGTGCATATCGAGATTGAAAAGCTGGCGCAACAAGCCGGGGCAGAAACGCTCGAAGCGTGCATGGCCTCGAGTATTCCCCAGGCGCGCGAAGGAAAGCTTTATTTGATGTGCGGCGGACGAGAAGATGTATTTCGGAAGGCCGAACCGATTCTAAAGGAGATTGCTTCGGAGGTGCGCTTTATCGGCAACGCTGGCGAAGCCGCCAAGGTGAAAGCGCTCGTCAACATGGTGATGAACATCAACACAGCGGGGTTGGCCGAGGGACTCGCTCTCGGTGCGGCGCTCGGTCTGGATTTGGAAGTGTTGAGAAAGGTGTTTTCGCAGACCGGCGCGTCCTCCCGCGTGCTTGAAACCGACGGCGAAGATATGCAGAATCGCGACCACAGCTGCTTTTTCTCCGCTGCGCATGCGGCCAAAGATAGCGGGATCGCTCTCGAGCTCGGGCGCAACCTTGGCCTCGATTTGCCGCTCGCGCGTGCGACCAAGGAACAATACGACCGCATGGTTGCGGAAGGTCTGGGCGAGCTCGATAAATCGGGGATCGCCGAGCTCACGTTCAAAGATCGAGATAAACATTCAGGCGATCACGTGTGATTCACTTGTGGTCCCGCGGGAACTTGTAGTTGGAATCGCCGATCCGGCAGGTGATTCATAGGTCGCGGGTAGTTTCCGTCGTTGCCGGTATGGATAAGCCAAGAAATCCGAGCGCCTGCCTATGCGATGGATCGGCGGTTTCCGAAAAAACCTTAACTTTCTGAGAACTCCGTTCTGCCGTCTCCGGAGAAGGAGGTGACAAGATACCAAAGGGGCAGGCAGAAACTCATTCCTCCCCAGTGAGCTAATCAAGCACCGGCTAAATCTCGGTGAGAAAAGTTCGCGCGCCTAAGACGGGACGACTCCGCCTTGGTGGCCTTGAACAAACTACGAGCGAAAAAATGAAAACTAAGAGTATACTACTACTACTAACGATATTGACCTCTAGCGGGTTGGTGACGAACCGGCCGGCCTTTTCCGCGCCGACGCCTCGGCGGCCACTACCGACACGACAGTTAAGAGCGACGCCCGCGCCGCGCTCAATCGCGACGCCTCGCCCTGCGCCGGCCGTCGATTCGATCGGCATTACATATGAAACATCAGCAGCATCGAATATCGCCATCGCGGTCACTGCCGGACAATCAGGAATGCCAGCCGGCTTCTCAATCCAATGGATGACACTGACCGACTACGTGGTCTTGGGAAACCAATGGCCTGTAACTCCAGAGGTTCCCAACGCGCCGGCTCCGAGCTTCTGCAAGGCAAACTTTAGCGGCATCGTCGCATCCCTCGCAGACGAGGCCGAAGCATCTCGTCGTGTTTTAGAAAGCAAATCTTTCTCGGGAACTTCTCCCTGCCGTTTCCGGATAAAGACCTAGAACATGGTCCAGCTGCGGCATCGGACTTCTAAGTCTACGCAGTAGGACTGTGTCTACAAGCCTAGCTTGCAACAGCAATAACATCTGTATAACTGACTAGTGTCACCTGCTTAAGCAGTGGTGTGATTCCTAGCTCTTAGCGCAAGGTAAACAACTGGGAATAGGAGACGACTGCCTGGAAATAGCAGTTGTCGGTCCTACCTAGAAAGAGCTTCGCCTAGCTCAGTAACACCACGGGAGAGTTATATAGCAAAGATTGGCTAGTTAACAATCGCTTTTCGAGAACCTGGTCGCGCCGTTTCCGGATAAAGACCTAAGCAATCAAACATCAACTGCCTTTCGTGTGACGCGATAGGCTTCTCTCCTAACAAGAAAATGAACCCAATAAAGAAAAGAATAGTAATGATACTGTTGGCCGCGCTGGCAGTCCCAGCCCTCGGCCAACCGGTCGGGCCAATCCATAAGAAGGCTGCCCACGCAACACATAACGTGCTGAAGAAACGCACGCCCAAGGGCAAGCTGGTGGTGTCGGGAGATTCAATTCTCTCTGAGACCGGCGGTAATTTCTACCGCGAAGCGGTCAACAAAGCTGTGCAGGACATCAGGCGGGCAATCGGCAGTTCCAACTGGAACGCCACGGAGAAGGCCGGTGCCTATCAGCTGGTAGCCCGCATGGCTGCGATCAATCAGTCCAAGAGCGGCAAGGCCAGCGGCACGTTCGAGTTCCAAGGTTACAAACTGTGCTGGGAACGCACCACAGCGTTCTTTCACGACCCTTGGTACGTGGTGAACATGTGGATTCAGATATGCGATACGCCGCCAGACCCGACACCGACTCCTACGCCGCGTCCGCCGACTCCGACGCCCACACCTACACCCAAGCCACCAACGCCTACGCCCACGCCACGGCCAACGCCGACCCCCACGGCCACGCCAACGCCGATAGCCACGCCAACGCCGACAGCCACGCCGACACCAACGGCTACGCCGACACCAACCGCGACGCCAACGGCAACACCAACTCCCACTGCAACATCGACGCCCACGGCAACACCAACACCAACACCAACACCAACTCCAACGCCCACGGCCACACCAACACCGACCGCAACTCCGACTCCGACGCCTACGGCAACGCCTACCCCAACTGCGACGCCGACGCCAACTGCTACTCCAACTCCTACCGCGACACCAACGCCAACCCCATCGGGCTGCACGTTCACGCAAGGTTATTGGAAGAGTCACGGTGCTGGCGACTGCGCGCAGGGGAACAATCCCGCTCAATGGCTTCCCGCCGCATTGCCAATGCAATTAGGTAACCATAGTTACTCTGAAGGCGATCTGTGCGCGATCTTCAATACGCCAGTTCAAGGCAACGGTTTGATCGATCTTGCGCATCAGTTGATTGCAGCGAAATTGAACATTGCGAATGGCGCTGACCCAGCTCCGATTGCCAACACCATCAGTCAATCTGATGCGCTGATTGGTGATCTCGTAGTTGGAACAGACACGCTCGATCCTTCAGTGGTCTCGTCATTCGTCGTAGCACTGACTGCATACAACGAAGGTAACACGGGTGTGCCGCACTGCGATGAACCATCGCCAACGCCGACGCCAGACCCGACGCCAACGCCGACGCCAACGCCTACGCCGACAGCTACCCCGACACCATCGGGCACGCCTACGCCCACGCCACCGGGTTGCACAGTGACGCAAGGCTTTTGGGCAAGTCACGGCAGCAGTGATTGTCATCAAGGCAACAACGATGACTTCTGGCCTGTCGATTCTCTGATGCTAGGGAACGTCACCTATTCGACTGCCGATCTGTGCGCAATTCTGAACACCCCTGTGAAGGGCAATGGTTTGAATGCGCTGGCTCGTCAGTTGATTGCTGCCAAGCTGAACATCGCGGATGGCGCAGACCCGTCCGCTATCCAAGCGTCGATTGACGCAGCAGACGCCCTCATCGGCGATCTGAATGTATTGACTGACAGCTTGCCGACTAGCGCAACGAGCGCACTGGTTACTGCACTTGATGACTACAACAAGGGCAACACTGGCCCCGGCCACTGCGCCGATCTGCCGCTGATGCCTCCATCAAGTGAGACAGTCAATCCGGTTGGCATCTACGAGTAAGAGTTCACACTCATTCTGCACTTCCTTCGGGGAGTGCAGTCTTGTGTCAACAATCTCACCAACAACGAAGGGACCAAATGACTCGAAGAATTTTTTGGATAGCAGTGTTCTTCATCTGCATTCCGTTCAGCATGTTTGAAACGTTCGACCGGCTGCAGCGTTTTGCTTTTTTCAAGACGTGACTGGCATAAAGATATTCCTCATCACCGTCATCGCGATCGCGCTCATACGGTGGTTGTTCGACATACTCATTTCGGAGAATGTCATTCAGACGACAGCATTCATCGTAGGAATGATTGCACTAAACTTCTAACACAGATAGCAGCAGCATTGGCCATTGTAGTAGCTTTAGCCCCCTGCGTCCCACTCGAGGCAGCCAGACACCGAACGAAAGGCAGCAAAGGCCACGTTTCTGCAGCAAAAATAGATGCTACAATCGCCAAGTTCACACACGATGAACTGGCAGCCTTTCCGAGGGGGGCGGTAGGCGCGACCATCATTCTTTCCGAAGAACAATTCAGAGGGAATGGGTTAAGAACCGCACTAGACAAGGCAACGAGCAAAGCGCAGAAAGCGATTAGCCGCCGGCCGCAAGCCAGTCGCCTACCAGAAGCATCGGCGCATCTGCCTGATCGAGTCCCCGGCTTAGCGATTACCAAGAGCAAACAGCATGATGGTTCATGTTATTTTGCCGGAACCTTTACTACACCGGAAGGATTGTGTTTTGCTGGACGCGGACGGTTGTGTTCGTAAAAGATCCTTGGTACGTCGTTCGATTCACAATCAAAAAATACAAGGATTGTCCAACACCGCCAACTCCCACGCCTCCTCGTCCCACGCCGACACCAACTCCGCGACCTCCGCATCCTACTCCGACGCCGACAGCTACCGCTACGCCGACTCCGACAGCGACGCCAACAGCTACTCCTACGGCTACTCCAACGGTGACTCCCACAGCTACACCAACACCAACTCCAACAGCTACTCCTACGTCGACGCCAACAGCCCTACGTCGACACCAACCCCAACGGCGACGCCAACAGCTATGGCGACTCCTACAGCAACCCCCCACCTGCAACGCCTACAGCAACACCAACCCCGACTCCAACTCCAACGCCAACTCCCTGTCAGTTAGACAAACCGACCATCGCGTGTTCTACGTCGGCAGCTTCGAACATAGCAATCGATGTCATTGCCGGAGAGTCCAGTGCGGCGAATGGATTTATCATTGAATGGATGACGGTGGCGGACTTTATCGCTAACGGCAATCAATGGCCCGATGATCCAGCCGAGGTTTGCCAGGCGAGTTTTCCCAACAGTCTGGCACCAAATCAAACAATGGAGGTGGTGATCGGCGATGATCGACTGTTCGACTCCTTTGGTGTGCGAAGCGGTTGCTCGGGCGACCCGCTCCTGTGCGACACCGCTCATGTGTTCCGCTGCCGCGTGAACGAAACAGACTCTTGTGATGCAAGCCCGTGGGGAAATACCATTGCCTGCGCAACGCTGCCGTGCAATCCGGGACAAAATTGCACGTATCCGCAAGGCTACTGGAAAAATCATTCCGCCACCTGGCCGTTGCAAAGCCTGACTCTCGGCGCCGTCAGCTACAATGGATCACAGCTACTTCAAATCCTTAATCGTCCTGCGCAGGGCAACGGGCTCGTCACCCTGGCGCACCAGCTTATTGCCGCGAAGTTGAACATAGCCAACGGAGCGGATCCGACAGCGGTTCAGCAATCCGTAATCAACGCGGACAATATAATCGGAGGGTTGATCGTGCCGCCGATTGGCAATGGCCATTTATCACCAGGCCAAACCAGCCAGCTGAGTGATACCCTCACGGAATACAATGAGGGAACAATCGGCCCTGGACACTGCGATGACTGACGAGATGGCGCAGTGTCAGGAACTTGATGGCGCAGGGAATCCTGTCCCGGAATCCCTGTGCCAATTTCCATAACCGCGTTTTTGTCACGATTTCCGACGTCAGACCTGCACCCTGGCTCCTGTGGTCGGCATCGCCTCCAGCGCAGGATCGATCTGCCGCAACGCGCAGTATTCCAGCAGCCGGCGGAAAATTCCGAGCTTGCCTAACAATCGTACAAATGAGATGATCCGCGGCTGTGAAACCCGAAGCATCCTCGGCCACCGCCCGCCGCCCCGACCGTTTCATGACGACGCGGTGGAGCATCGTCTTGTCGTGCACGGATTCTAAGGGTGACGAAGAGAAGGCGCACGCCGCCCTTGCCGAGCTCTGTAAGATCTATTGGCGGCCAGTCTTTGCGTTCATCTGCCGCCAGGGCCACTCCGTCCCCGACGCCCAAGACCTGACCCAGGATTTTTTCGCCATGGTGCTGAAAGGCCGGCTTCTGCAGCGGGCCGATCGAAGCCGGGGGCGGTTCCGTTCATTAGTCCTCAAGGCATTGCAGAATTTCTTGCACGACGCCGTGGACAAGCGTCAGGCCCGGAAACGTGGTGGGGACGTGCAATTCGTTTCATGGGACGATTGGATGGCTGAGGCGCCATCGCACTTGTCGATCCCGGAGCAGGACTCGGACAAATGGTCGCCGGAAAGAATTTTCGATGTGCGCTGGGCGGCGACGGTGGTCGAGCGCGCGTTGCGGCGGTTGGGCGATGAATGCGAAAAGCGTGGTCGTCGACGTGTGTTCGATGTGTTGAACAGTTGCCTTGCAGCGGAACGAGAAGACGTTTCCTACGCGAAGTTCGCAAAAACGCTGGGCCTCCAGGAGGCGGCGGTGAAACGCCTTGTGCACAGGTTACGCGAACGCTATCGCGCGCTGCTCCGCGAAGAAGTTGCTCAAACCGTGGAAGGTCCGAACGAGATCGACGACGAACTCCGTTATCTCTGTGCGGCGTTGAGCGCGGCAGAATAGTTCGAGATCCGAGGTCGGAATATCGAAATCAGGGCGTCCACGAGACCGCGAATCGCTCGCGGCCAAAGCGCGTAAAGATCGCTATTCGCGACTTTAGGCGACGGCTCTGATTCTCCGAAATCACGCCTGTTGGCGTCGGCATTTCCACGGCGCGCGCTCTTCCGCAGTGCAACGCGCAGAGGCGTCGAATTTCCGACGCATTTCGTAAAAGACTCTCGAGCGCTGAATCTGTTTTATCCTGCAACGATTCGGTCTCATGTCCGATTTTACCGTCAGATCTCCGGCGGCTCTGGTCGAGGAGCCACCTTGTATCCGATTGCTGTCCATTTGTATTCATTAGGGATCGCGTTTTTTTCGAGAACTCCGCTCCACCAATTCCGGAGAAAGCATAGAGGAGGCGTCGGATCCGACAACCGATACTCGACTCTCGCCCTCGCTCCCTCCCATTTGCAGTCCTTTTTAAGTTTTTTCGGATGAGCGGCATTCCTGTTTCAATTCGTCTGCAAAAGGAGCCGCTGACCTGCCCGCGGTGTGGATCGGCATCGCGCATAGGGCGCAGTCTTTGTCTGAGTTGTTTGCTTGCTCAGGGTCTGCGCACTCGAGTCCCTTCGCCTCAGTCTGAAGAAACGCTTGAGGACGTGCTTGGCGAACTTGATGTGCGGGATGCCGAGTGGCGAGTAGGCGATTATCAAATCCTTGAAGAAATCGGGCGTGGCGGCATAGGCGTCGTTTACCGGGCGCGACATAGGCGCCGCATCGTGGCGCTGAAACGAATTTTGCCTTATCACGCGGACTCACGGGACACGCTGGTGCGTTTCCGACGTGAGGCGGAGACTGCGGCGAGCCTCGTTCATCCGAACATTCTCCCAATCTACGAAGTGAGCGAGTGCGACGACGGGCTGCCGTTTTTCGGCATGAAGTTTGCCGGTGGGGGCAGTTTACTGGATGCGGCCCCGGCATTGCGTGGTGAGCCCCGGCGAGCGGTAGCATTGATGGCGAAGATAGCGCGGGCGGTGCAATACGCGCACGGGCAGGGAATCCTGCATCGGGATTTGAAGCCCGGGAACATTTTGCTGGATGGACGCGGCGAACCGCTGGTGAGCGATTTCGGTCTCGCCAAATGCCTGGAACCAACGAGCAATCTGACACGCACACTTACTAGTTTTGGGGCGCCTGATTACGTGGCACCCGAGCAAGTGGGCCCGGCAGGCGCCGGGTCGGGCAAAATTGGTCCTACGGCGGATGTGTACGGTTTGGGTGCGATTTTGTTCGATTTGCTGACGGGTCGTCCGCCATTTTTGGGTGACCACGCACTGAAGGTGATCCAGCAAGCGAGCGAGAAGCCGGCGCCAAAGCTGCGTACTCTGATGCCTGGATTGGATCGAGATCTTGAAACAATCTGTGCGAAATGTTTGGAGCGCGAACCGGGTGCGCGTTATCGCTCAGCGGGCGATCTTGCCGAAGATCTCGAACGCTGGCTGGAAGGGCAGCCTATCGCAGCGCGGCCTCTTTCGCCGCCTGCGCAGATTTGGCGCTGGACACGACGGAATCCAGTTATTGCGGGAATGGCAGCGCTCCTGATGACGTTGGGATTGGTTGCAGGGGTGACGATGTGGAAGAGCGGCAAGCCAAGTCCTCCAGCGACAACCGGCATTGCTGTTCTGCCGTTCGAAACTCTAAGCGACGACAAAGACGACGCGATTTTTGCCGATGGCGTTCAGGACGACATCTTGACCAAGCTGGCCAGCATTCGCGATCTCAGGGTGATCAGCCACACCAGCGTGATGAAGTATCGCGGAAAGCGGAACATTCGTGAAATCGGCAAAGCTCTTGGGGTTTCTCATATTTTGGAGGGTACCGTGTCCCGCGGTCGCGGAAGCGCCCGTTTTCATCTCAAGGCTCGATTGATAGACGCTGGTAATGGTGCGCTCGTCTGGTCGGAAGAATATGACCGCGATTTGAATGATCTTTTTGCGGTCCAAAGTGAGCTTGCGCAAAAAGTCGCTCAGCGGCTTCGCGCGAAAATTTCCGCTGCAGAGAAAATGGCCGTTGAACAGCCGCTGACAACCGACCTCGTTGCTTTCGAACTCTACAATCGCGCCAAGAATCTTCTTGCGCTTCGCCTTAGCAGCGGCCTGAAAGCAAATTTGGTGCAGGCGGTCGATTTGTTGAATCAGGCCGTCGCCCGCGATCCCTCTTTTCTCCAAGCGTACTGTCAACTCGCCTACGCCAATGACCAGCTTTATTTCGTTGGCTACGACCATACCCCGGCACGGCTGGCGTTGGCTGAAGCGGCCATCGAGCGGGCATTTCGCCTTCATCCAGATGCGGGTGAAACGCACCTGGCGCATGCGCGAAATCTTTATCATGGGCACCTCGATTACGGTGGCGCTCTGGCTGAATTGGATGTTGCTCGGCAGACCTTGCCTAATGATGCGCGGATATTTCGGATGATGGGGTACATCCAGAGGCGGCAGGGACGCTGGCAGGAGTCCACACGAAACCTCGAGCACGCGCTTGATCTAGACCCGCGCCATGTTGAAACGCTCCAGCAAATTGCGCTCAGTTACGGAGTTCTCAAGCGTTACGCTGACGAAAAATCCGTGCTGGATCGCGCGCTGGCGATTGAGCCAACCGATTTCGATACGAAAATCGCGCTTGCAGCTCTTCAATTTCATTGGAAGGCCGATACTCGGCCAATACACCAGACCATCAATTTCATTCGCTCAAAAAACCCCGAAGCCTTGTCGACCGCTGTCGATGAACAGCTCAGTTGGGCCCTCGCCGAACGCGATGTTGCCGCGGCAAAGGATGTGCTGAACACAATCGACCATACACCGTTGACCGACTATTCGGTTCACCTGAATCGCCCCATCATCGAAGGCGTCATCGCTCGCATGACGAGAAATGACGGCGATGCCCGCGCTTTGTTCACGGCCGCCCGTGCTCAACAGGAGAAAACTGTTCAAGCGGAACCAAATTACGGCCCGGCGCTGTGCGTCCTCGGTCTGATCGATGCAGGCCTCGGTCGGAAGGAAGAAGCGTTGCGTGAAGGCCGTCGTGCGGTTGAGCTCGTTCCAGTAGCAAAAGATGCGCTGGTTGGCCCGACCATGATCAAGTATCTGGCCATGATCGCTGCCTGGATCGGCGATAAAGACCTGGCCTGCGAACAGCTCGCTATCGCCGTTCGTCCGCCAAGCACGCTCAGTTATGGTCAATTAAAACTCTTGCCGTTTTGGGATCCGCTCCGCGGCGATCCACGCTTTGAAAAAATCGTCGCTTCACTCGCGCCGAAAGAGGAAGCAAATAGATGAGGAAGAGATTCACGCGTTCTCATGCAAAAATGTTCAAATCTTGTGAATAACTTTGGCAAAAAATTACCATTTTTTAGTTTGCAACTCTGTCAAGTTCACCTACTATCCTGACCTTTCATGCGTGTGCCCTCCAGTTCTGACCCGGTGGACCTCCAAAAGGAGCCGGGATCCTGTCCCGAGTGTGGATCAGCATCACGCGTCGGACGGAGTCTTTGCCTTAGCTGTATGCTCTCCGCAGGCGTGGGCGCCAATGGACATAACGGCGACTTGTCCGCCGAAGCCTCGGCGAAGGCGGAAACGCTTGATGACTTGCTCGGGGAACTTGATGTATGTGACGCCGATTGGCGGATAGGCAATTATCAAGTCCTTGAAGAAATCGGGCGTGGTGGAATGGGCGTCATTTATCGGGCGCGACAGCGGCATTCGCGCCGCATCGTGGCGCTGAAGCGAATCCTATCTTATCACGCCGATTCGCAGGAGACGCTCGCGCGTTTCCGGCGCGAGTCCCAAGCTGCGGCGAGTCTCGATCACCCGAACATTTTGCCCATCTACGAAGTGAGCGAGTGCGACGATGGGTTGCCGTTTTTCAGCATGAAGTTTGCTGGAGGCGGTAGCTTGCTGGACGCGGCTCCGACTCTGCGCAACGAACCGCGGCGAGCGGTGGCGTTGCTGGCGAAGGTGGCGCGGGCGGTGCAATACGCGCATGGGCAGGGGATCCTGCATCGGGATTTGAAACCTGGGAACGTTTTGCTGGATGGGCGAGGCGAACCGCTGGTAAGCGATTTCGGTCTCGCCAAATGGCTGGACACTACCAGTCACTTAACGCGCACACTTACTATTTTTGGCACGCCCGGTTATATTGCACCCGAGCAGGTGAACGGATCGGCGGGCAAACTTGGTCCGGCGTCGGACGTATACAGTTTGGGTGCGATTTTGTTCGATTTGCTGACGGGTCGTCCGCCATTTATGGGTGAGCACGCGCTGAAGGTGATCCAGCAAGCGAGCGAGAAACCGGCGCCGAAGCTGCGCACTCTGATGCCTGGGTTGGATCGGGACTTGGAAACGATCTGCTCAAAATGTTTGGACCGCGAACCAGGTGCGCGTTATCGCTCTGCGGGCGCTCTTGCCGAAGATCTCGAACGCTGGCTGGAAGGCCGCCACATTATCGCGCGTCCTGTTTCGCCGCCCGCGCGGCTCTGGCGTTCGATGCGACGGCACCCACTGACCGCGGCAATGGCGGCGCTGTTGATGGTGTTGGGAACAGCAGTGGGTGCACTGATTTGGAACGGCGAAATGGCCAGTCCTCCAGCGGCAAGTGGCATTGCTGTCCTGCCTTTCGAAAGTCTGAGTGCGGATAAAGAAAACGCATTTTTTGCCGACGGCGTTTACGACGGTGTTTCCACCAAACTCTCGAAGGTTGCCAATCTAAAGGTGATCAGCCACAACAGCGTGGCCAAATATCGCGGCGCGCGGAATACGCAGGAAATTGGTCGTGCGCTGAATATCGCGTATGTGCTCGAGGGAAGCGTGCGCAGGGAGGCAGGCAGGATTCATTTGAACGCTCAGTTAATCGATACGCGCACGGATGCTCACGTGTGGGCGCAGGAATACGACCGGGATTTGAATGACGTCTTCACGCTCCAAAGCGAGATCGCGCAAAAGATTGCAGATCAGCTCGGAGCGGAGGTCTCGTCGACCGAAAAAGCGGCCATCCAAGAGCCACCGACCACAGACCTCGTCGCCTATGATGCTTACCTGCGAGCTAAAGATCTTATTAATGGCATTACGTTTAGCACGCGAGCAAAAGAGGATTTGTTCCAAGCTGTGCAGCTGCTTGACCAGGCGGTCGCGCGCGACCCGTTTTTCTTTTTGGCTTATGGTGAACTCGCAGGAGCGCATGACCGGATTTATTTCCTTGGCTTTGATCACACCGATGCGCGACTCAAGCTGTCCGAAACCGCGATTCAGTCGATCCGCCGTCTGCGTCCCCAGTCTGGCGAGACACATCTGGCCCTTGCTCAGCATTATTATTGGGCCTATCGAGATTACAACCAGGCGAAGGAGGAATTGGCTGCAGCGCGGCGTACGTTGCCTAACGAATCGCGAATTCCACTTTTGGCTGGATACATAGATCGGCGCCAGGGCCACTGGGAGAAATCGCTGGAGGAAATGAACCGGGCTCTGGAGTTGGACCCACGCGATCTTTCCATAGTGCAACAAGTTTCTTTTACTTATGAGGGTTTACGCCGTTACAAGGAAATGGCTGCGACTCTTGATCGGGCGCTATCGCTGGCTCCCAAGGATATTCCCAGTCGACTACGGCGCGCGTCGGTTGACCTCGAATCACGAGCTGATCCGCGGTCGCTGCATACTACAATCAACACAATTCTCGCTGAGGCTCCGGATGCAGCGCCAGTTTTCTTCGACCGATGGCTTCTCCTTGCATTGCGCGAGCGCGATCCCGCTGCCGCTCAGCGCGCGCTCGCCGACATGCCCACCGACGGTTGTTATGATGAAAACATTCCGTTTCCTAACAGTTGGTGTGAGGGTCTAACAAACCGTCTACAGGGCGATCAGGAGGCATCTCACGCTGCATTTACAGCGGCGCGCAATGTACTCGAGCAAATCGTGCGACAACAACCAGACTATGCGCAAGGCCTTTGTGCACTCGGTGTGATCGACGCTGCTCTGGGTAACAAAGACGCCGCCATTCGCGAAGGCGAGCGTGCAGTCGAACTGATGCCCGTCAGCAAAAGTGCCGTGGACGGCCCTGCGTTGATGCGATACTTGGCAGTCATTTATGCGTGGACGGGCGAGAAGGACCGCGCAATCGAACAATTGGCCGAGGCCGTAAAGTTTCCAGTGGTTGGACTGAGTTACGGCAATCTTCGTCTCAATCCGCTTTGGGACCCGCTGCGGGGCGATCCGCGCTTTGACGCAATCGTCGCGTCGCTCGCGCCGAAATAATCGCCCTTCTTAACAGAAGGAAACGAAGGCAACGAAGTGTCCTCTAAGTGAAATTGTATTAATATGGGCCTTTGTTTCCTTCCCTCCTGAAGCTTCTCACAATTTGTTCCTTCTTTTGTCTAGGATCTTCGTCTCTGCTGGGCGCGCTCCAAACCAGTCCTCGCTTCATTGGCGCCAAAGGAATCGTTTAAACCTTTAAGGCGGATATCGCGCTAACGCGGGTTCTTCAGGTTCAATGGATGAACGGACCGCTTTTGCGAGCCTGCGCTCCAGCGGTTGCGATCTTACGTTTGTTAGGCGTCGCATCGCTTCCGCCGGTCAGTCGCTCTACGCCATCCCTACCAGTCTTTTTTAGAGAACCTTGCCGCGCCCTTTCCGGAGAAGTACCAAACCACCAGTGTCCGCCGCCGTCCGCCGAGCTTGAGCGCGGGCCGGCGAATAGACGCGAGTCGAGGTACTCCTCATCAGTGTTCATTGGTGTTTAAATGCGTAGCTAGATTGACGAAACCCACCCCAAATGGCACTATAA
>WNGE01000372.1_pt1 | contig 57692 bp, 54 predicted proteins | sample 5400651 | NCBI WGS metagenome assembly WNGE01 (sample SAMN13153370, study PRJNA577476) | soil metagenome | isolation source: 60 cm soil or saprolite under grassland replicate 2 | place: USA:California | collected 2016-06-15 | reverse complement strand
CCGAGGGCAAGACGCCACGTGAGATCAAACGCTGCCTGAAGCGCTACCTCGCCCGCCGGCTGTTCAAGCTCCTCGAGACCTCACCAGCGCCTATCCCAAACACCCAGATCGCGACCACTTGACAACCATAGAAGCTTCACCGCCCGCGAGCAGACCCGCCTGGCCTCGGCGCGGCAGGTGGCCGCGACCGCGGTCGCCGACATCCCGCAGCGGCTGGACCTGTCGATGCTGTTCGCCGTGGAGGCCTACCAGCAGCGGCGCACGCCGCAGACGGAAGCCGCCCTGCTCCAGGCGGTCGCCGCGAGCCCGCACCTGGTCCGCTTCGCCGACAACGAAACGCCGGTCACGGCCCTCGCGCCGTTCGCTGACGGGACCCGGATCGCCACCGGCGGCGAGGACGGGACCGTCCGAATCTGGGACCTCGCCGGGGATCGCGGCCCGGAGGTCATCGCCGACCTCGACCAGCGGGTGACGGCCCTCGAGGTGGACGAGAAGGCCCATCAGGTGGCCGTCGGTGGTTCCGATGGAATGGTCCAGGTCGTCGACCCGACCACCCACGACGCCGCGGTGCTGCAAGCCAGGGGCCACCCGATCACCGGGATCGCCCTCGACCCGGCAGGCGCGCAGGTCGCGACGGTCGACGACGCCTACCGCGTCGCCGTCTTCGACGTCGGCCGCCGGACCGTGGCCACGGCGGCGTCCGGCTCGGCGCCGTACGTGGTCGCCTTCCGCGCCGGCGGAACGCAGCTGCTGCTCGGGACGGGCACGGGCGAAACCTCGAGCTGGAGCGTCACACCGCTGCGCCGCACCACCCGGTGGTCGTCGATGCAGACCCCCTTCAACAACTACACCGCCGGCTACTCCGACGACGCCGGGTGGTTCGGCTACTACAAGTTCGGCGTCTTCGTGGCGGATGCCGCGACCGGCAAGCACCCACGGAGCTTCCCGCTGTCGAGCCGCACCTTTGCCTCGTCGATCGCGATCGCCAAGGACGCGTCCCGGGTTGCCGTCGCCTCGGGAGGGACCATCAGCGTCGTCCAGGCAGAGCTGCCCTACGAGCGGTACGGCAGCGCGTCCCAGGAAGGAGGCTTGGTCACCGATCCACTCTCCGGTATCGGATCGACCATCACCGACCTGGCCTTCGTGGGAGGACGGGAGCGGCTGGTGTCGGCGAGCCAGCGCATCCTCGCCCTGTGGGACCTCCGCCAGCAGGCTCGCATCGCCCGGCAGGTCGGCCGCCACATCCCCGACCAGACGGAGGCCAGCATCCGTCCTGGCCTGGCCGTCTCGCCGAAGGACGGCACCGTGGCGTGGGTCGGTGACGACGGGAGGCTCGCCGTCCGGGAACCCCGGACCGGGCGCGTCACGGCCAACCCCCAGGGGATGAGCTCCTCTGGCAGGCTGTTCTTCAGCCGGGACGGGAAGCTGTTGGTCGACGAGTCGGAGCGCGTCGAGGTGTGGGACCAGCGCGACGGGACGTTCCGCAGGGTGGCGACCTGGCCCTACCCGAGCGACCGAGGCACCAGCGTGGTCGCGCCAACACCCGACGGTTCCGCGCTGGTCACGGTGGACGACGACGGCGGCGTCGGCACCATCTCCAGCAGCGACGGGCACTCCCGGCACCTGGCCGACGGCGGCAAGCGGTACTCCCTCAGCGTGGCCGTCCTGCGACCCGATGGTGCCGAGCTGCTGGTCGTCCAGGCCGACGGGGCTACGCGCCTGGTGGAGCTTCACGGCGGCAGAACCCGCGCCGGGCCGGCGTTCGGGGTCCCGGTCAGCGCCGCCGCCTACTCGCCCGACGGTCGCCTGCTCGCCGTCACCGACGGGCGGGCGGCCCTGCTCGTGTGGGACACGCAAGCCTCCCGCGTCGTCCGGCGCATCGCCGCCGAGCGGGTCGACCGGATTTCCTTCAGCCCGAAGGGGGACCGGCTGGTGACGATCACCGGTGACGGTCGGATCGCGGTCTGGGACGCCGCCAGTGGCCTTCGGCTCGGCGACCTGAGGGTTCGTCAGCAACAGGCGCTCGACGCGCGCGACGTCGGCTACCAGACCGCGCTTGCCTGGGGCCCTGGCGGCACCGAGGTCTGGACCGCCACCAGCGGCGGATCCGCCCTGCGCTGGAGCCTCGACCCGGCAGCGTGGATCCGCAGCGCGTGCGCCGCGGCCGGCCGGTCCTTGACCGCCGACGACTGGCAGGTCGTCGGCGGCCGCATCCCCGACAACCTGACGTGCCGCGCCTAGCGGGACCGGGCGCCGCATTGCACCGGTCGCCATCCTGGTTCAGTCTTTGCTGGTTCTCTGGCGAGAAGGGATCATTGGGCGGAAGGCAGGTTGGACAGACGGCTGTAGGAGCCGGCGGTTGGCAGCTCTGATGGCTTCCCAGCAGCTCCGGCATGGGTGCCGGCCAGGTGTTGGGCTCGGGACTGGCGGGGGGCAGACATGCTAGTCTCTTCGAACGTGTGTTCTCTGGTGACCGCAGTAGGAAACGTCTACCTGCGCGGCCACAAGTTCCCGCCGACCCATGGTCCGCGGCGCTACCCGGTCTGCCCCAGGTGCAAGGAGCTGGTCGGCATGCTCGGGATCTCTTCACTTGGCTGACGCGCCGAATTGGGCGACGGGGCGCACCCACCGTGCGCTGCTGATCGGCAACGGCCGCTTGGGGGGCGCCTCGGAGCGGTTCGGCCCGTTGCGTTCGCCGCCTGGTGACGTGGCCGCGCTGCGCGCGGCCCTCACCGACGCCGAGCGTGGCCTGCACTCCCGCCGTCACGTGCAGGTGGTCCTCGACGCGCCACGGGAGCGGGTGCTCGCGGCCCTGCGGGCGTTCTTCGACGGCGCCGGACCGCAGGATCAGCTCCTGCTGTTCTACAGCGGCCACGGCCTGGCCGACGAGCGTGCCGCGCTGCACCTCGGCACCAGTGACACGATGGCGCAGTTCCCGGTCTCGACCGCCGTCCCGGCCGAGGTGGTCGGCCAGCTCGCCGACACCTCGCCGGCCGCTGCGGTGCTGATCGTCCTCGACTGCCGCTACGGCGACGCCTGGCCGGGGTCGCCGTCCGCACCGCTTGCTGGGCCGAAGTGTCTGGTGCTGGCCAGCCCGTTCGGTGTCCCTCGGGCCGACGACGACGACAGGGTGAGCGCGTTCACCGAGGTGGTGGCCGCTGGCTTGACGGCTGGGCGGGCCGCCGACCGCAACCGCGACGGGCTGGTCTCGTTCGCTGAGCTCTGCGAGTTCGTTACCGCAGAGCTGACCGAGGCGGGCGACCCGCCGCCAGAGTGCTGGCTGCCCAACACCGGCGCCGACGTGCCCGTCGCGCGGGTCGACGATGCGGGCCGCGGCGGCCGGGCCGGCGGGTCTGGCGCCGAGCCCGAGTGGCGCCTGCCCGGGGAGGAGGCGCCGCTGGTATCGGCACCCTCCGCGCCCGGCTCGCGGGGGCTGGAGCCCTCGTTCCCGCCGCCGCCGCGGCGGGCCGAGCCGCCCTCGCGTCGCGTCCCCGTCCGTGCGGCGCTGCCCGCCGGTCCGCCGGCCCCGCCGGAGCAGCCGGGTAGCCAGGCCCCGGACGGGCCGGTCGCAACCGAGCCCCAGAGGACCAGGGCACCGGCGGCCGGGCCGCACCCGGCACCCAGCCCGTCCTGGCCCAACGGCCGCGCGCCAGAGCCCGGCGTCGACTCCGAGGCCGCGACGGCGCCGGCGGCGCCACGGCAGCCACCGTCCGGCGCTTGGTGGCCCGACGAGCCCGTGCCCGGCCCGGGCGCCGATTCCGAGGCCGGCGCGGCACCGCGGGCCGGCTCCTCCTGGCCCGACGCCCTCGGAGCCCAACCGGGCCCTGGTCCTGGGACCAGGGTGGCGGGGGAGGCCCGCGTGCACCAGGCGTCCGGGCCAGCCTGGAGCGATGGCAAGGGGGACGACCGGGAAGCCGGCCAGGACGAGGTGGAGTCGAACCCGTACCGGCCACGCCCGGCCGGGCCGGACGCCTCCGCGGCCGCGCAGCGGGCCTTTCCGAGCGAGATCCTGCCGCCTGGTCGGCGTGGTCCGGCCGGACCCGCCGCTGCCGGGCCGGGTGCGGTGACCGCAGCGCCAGGTCCTGTGAGCACGGGATCCGGCCGTGACCGCTCGCGGCGAGGGTCGGTGGCGCCGACCGACATCCACCGGCCAGGGGCGCAGGCGGCCGGAGCCGAGCGGACCGGGCCGATCACCAACCTGCCGCAGGCCGGTACGCGGCCGCTGGACGCCGGCGACCGGCTCATGGCCGAGATCCGCAGCCGGGTGGTGGAGCGCGGCGAGCGGGTCCTCACGCTTGTCGGCCCAGGGGCGGTCGGACCGGCCAGCCCGATGGTCCGGTACGCCGGCCTGCACGCCGGGGAGTACCAGGTCTGCTGGTGGCTGCGCGCCCACGACCCGGCGCTGCTGGCCGAGGACTGGCGTTCCCTGGCGGCCGGGCTGGGCCTGCCGGCGCACTCGGACCTGCTGCGGGCCGTGCCGGAGCTGCGCCGCTGGCTGGAAGACGAGCGTCACGGCCCCTGGTTGCTGGTGCTGGACGGTGCACCGGCGCCGGAGGAGATCAGCCCGTACGTCCCCAGGGCCGGCCGTGGCCAGGTGCTGATCACCGCGACCACGCCGGGCTGGGAGGAGCTGTCGAGCTCGAGGCCGCTGTCGACGGCTCGACCGCGTGCGGCCGAGCCGGGCCGCCTTGGCGCACCGCCCGGACCTGGCAGCGAGCGCCGGCCCCCGGCCGGCAGGCCGCCCTCCGCCGCGCCGCCGGCCGCGCGGAGCGGACCTGTCCCGCCCCACGCGGCACCACCGCCCCGGCCCGCCGGACCGCCACCCGCCGGACCGCCGGGGCCACCCCCCGCGCGCGACCTGCCGGTCGAGCCTGGGACGCTGACCGGGGAGCCGCCTGCGCACGATCGGCTGGGCGGGCAGCCGCCACGCCATGCGCCACCTCCGGACGACCCGTGGGTCGAGCAGCAGCCGCCGCGGGCTTCGGCACCAGTCGTGGAGACCCGGCCGGTCCAGCAGGAACCGCCGCGCCCGGGGCCGGCGCCAGTGCCCGAGCAGCCGCCCGCCCAGCGACCGCCACGCCAGGAGCCGCCACCCGAGGACGACCCGTGGGTCGAGCGGCGGCCGCCGCGACCCGGGCCGCGAACGGGCGAGCTGCCGGTCCAGCAGGGGCTGCCGCCTTCGGGACCACCGCCCGAGCAGCCGCTCGCTCAGTGGCCGCCACCCCCGACACCGCCCGTGCGCGACCTGCCGGTCCGGCAAGGCCCGCCGGCGCTGGAGCCACCCGAGTACCGCCAGGCGCGGCCCGCCGCGCCGCCGCTGCCGGGCCGCCCGGTGCAGCCCCGGCGGGCAGCGGGCGGGCACGGGGACCCGATCCAGGGAGAGCCGCTTCCACCCGGGTCTGCCGCTGCCGGTCAGCCTGGCGCTGGACGCCACCAGCCGGCCGGCCCGTACGAGCCGGTGAACGGCCGCACGGGAGGGCCTCGACCGGCGGGGGAGGCCGTCGGCGGGTCAGGGCGGCAGGAGATCCTGCACTGGGACCAGGCGCTGAAGCGGCTGCGGCGGGCGTCCCCGCAGGCCGCGGCGCTGCTGCAGCTCGCGGCGTTCCTGGACTCCGAGGCCATCCCGGTGGGGCTGCTGGCGATGACCGGGGTCGTCCTGCCCGGCGAGCTCGGCGCCAGCCTGCGAGACCCGCAGGTGTTCCATGCCGCGCTGGCGACCCTGGCGCAAGGCGGCATGGTGGCGCACGCCGGCGACCGGCTCGCCGTCCCGCCGCTGGCGCAGGTCGCCGTCGGCAGCGCGCTCGGCGGGGAGGGTGTCCGCACCTGGGCGGCGTATGCGCTGCGCGTGCTCGGGATCGTGCTCGCCCTGCCGGCTGGCGACGGCGAGCGCCCGGTCTGGGCCGAGCCGAGCCGGCTGCTGCCGCACGCCGAGGCCGCCGCGCGGCACGCCCTGGCACTCGGCGTGCGCACCCCGGAGCTGCCGACGGTGCTCAACGAGATCGGCGTCCACCTGCTGCGCATGCAGCGGCCCGACCTGGCCGTGCCCTACCTCGACCGGGCGCTCGGACTCGCCCGCCAGGTCCACGGCCTGAAGCACCGGGAGGTCATCAGGGCGCTCGACCATCTCGCCCTGGCGCACCGGCAGCTCGGTGACGAGGCGCTCGCCGTGCGCCTGCACAGCGAGGCCCTGGCGATCGGCCGCTCCCTCGACCGCCTTCTGCTGCACGACCCCGGACGCTACCCAGGACGCCCCTGAGCGCTGCCGTGGCCGCCTCAGCGGGAGGCGGACCCGTCAGAAGTCGGTCGAGCACCACGGCGCGCGGTCGGTCGCGAACATCGCGTCGGCGCGCGCCACCCCACCGTGGTGGCCTTCGGCGACCCGGCCGGCCCTCGCCAGGCTGGCGAACCGCACCCCGCCCAGGTACACCGCGCCGAGGTCGGCCACGTCGAGCAGCACGTCCGGCTCGTCCTGCCCGGCCCGCTGGCAGGTGGCCCCGTCCGGTCCGCCCTCGAGCACGAAGCGGCCCTGGTTGGCCGGGACGAGCGCGTCGGCGACCTCGAGCACCAGTCGCCCGGCGGTCGCGTAGCGCCGCGCCCGCATGGCCGCCGGAAGGTCGAGGAGCCGCAGCCACAGAAAGTCCGCCACCTGCGTGGTGCGCAGCCGCCGCGGGTCGACCAGCAGCCAGTGCAGCGGCTCATCGAGCGGCCGGTCGCGCAGCTCGACCGTGACGGTGAGGTCGAGGTCGAGGCAGAAGCTCCACAGCCCGACGGCGGCCTCGGGGTTCTCGGCGAGCAGCTCGTCGACCCGGAGCCGCCCGTCGGGCAGGCCGTCGGTCCAGAGCGGGCGCTGCCGGTAGCTGGCGTAACCGTCGGGCTCGCCCCCGGGCGGCTCGTGCACCACCAGGACGGGTCGTTCCCAGTCGCCGCGCAGCCAAGGGGGATCTCCCAGCCACATCTCCCACCATGCCGGGCTGCGGCTCACCTGGCCCGGCCAGGTGCGCCGGACCCGCTCGAAGACGCCGGGCAGGGCCCGGGCGGCCTCGTCGACGCCGAGCAGGCGCACCCGGCCAGTGTCGCCCGGCGACGGCCGCAGGGCGGCGTTGCGCCGGTCGATCACCAGGTGCGCCTGGCGGGTGGCGATGCCGTAGCCGAAGCGCCCGTACAGCAGCGACTCCGAGGCGGTCAGGACCGAGACGGTCTCGCCGCGGGCCAGCACGTCCTCGAAGTGCCTGGCGATCATGGCGCGCATGATGCCGCGGCGCCGGTAGGTGGGCAGCACCGAGGCGAGCGTGAGGCCGCTCGTAGGGACCTGGGCGCCGCCGGGCACGGTGAGCTGGAACGTGTAGGCGCCGATGGTGGCGACCATGGCGCCGGCGTCGAAGCCGCAGAGGCTGCGGTCGAACTCGAAGACGCGGCGCAGGTCCTCGACCCACCCCTGCGGCCAGGGCTCGCCGAACACCGTGCCGAAGACGCGTCCCAGCTCGGTGAGCTCGGCAGGCTCGATGGCACGCAGCTCGACGTCCATGCGCAGGTTGTACCGCGCCGCGCGCCAGGCGCGCAGCCGGGTTCCCAGCCGACCGGCCCGGCCTACGGGCGCCCGGCGCCGGCCTGGGCCGCGTCGCCGGCGCGGGTGGTGGCGCCGAAGCCGTCGGCCACGGCGGCGGCCAGCCGCAGGTAGGCGTCGCGGGTCTCGGGCGCGAGCTCGCCCAGGTCGATCTCGGCGCCGGTCTCCAGGTGGCGGTCGAACGGCACCTGCACCACCGCGCGGCAGCGCCGGGTGAAGTGCTCCTCGAGCTGGGCCAGGTTGACCGCCGCCTTGGGGCGGACGGCGTTGAGCACCACCACCGCGGAGCGGGCGAGCTTGTCGAAGTTGTGCTGTTCCAGCCAGTCGAGGGTGAGGCTGGCCGAGCGCGCGCCGTCTACGCTGGGGGCGCAGACGATCAGGAGCTGGTCGGCCTGGCGCAGGACCGGCCAGATGACGCTGTGGAGCGCGCCGGGACCACAGTCGGTGAGGATCAGCGAGTAGAAGCGCTCGAGGATGGCCGCGATCTTGCGGTAGTCGTTCTCGTTGAACCCCTCCGAGATGCTCGGGTCCATGGTGGAGGCGACCACCTCCAGCCCGGTGGGGGTCTGGGTGATGTTGGCGCGCACGTCGGCGTAGCGGGCCAGCGACGACGCCCCGGCGATCAGGTCCCGCGGCGAGCGGCCCTCGCCGCCGCGCACGCGGGCGCCGAGGGTGCCGGCGTCGGGGCTGCCGTCGACCGCCACCACCCGGTCGGCCCGGTGGGTGGCGAAGGTGTTGCCGAGGCCGACGGTGGTGGTGGTCTTGCCCACCCCGCCCTTGAGGGTGAACACCGCCACCCGCCGGCAGCCGGTGATCGGCGTGGCGATGCGCGCGGCGAGCTCCCGCCTGGCGCGCTCGGCACGGCCGGGGCGGGGCCGGATGCGGCCGTTGGTGAGCCGGTACACGAACCCCTGCCAGCCGCTGGTCGGGCCGCCCGGCTGGCGCTTGACCAGCTTCTCCGGGGTGAGGTCGTCCCAGCCGGGCAGTGGGGCCTCGGCCCCGGAACGGTCACCGGCGGCCCGCTGCTCGGCCAGCTCGGCCGGGGTGGGGGGGAGCGGTGGCCGGCTCGCCGCCGGCGCCTGGTCGCCCGCCGCCTCGGCAAGCGGCGGCGGCTCCGCGGAGGCGGGCGGATCGAGCGGCCCGCCCCAGATCTCGGACAGCACCGCTCCTGGCGGCTGTAGCGACTCGGCGGGGCGGATCGGCGGCGGCGCGGGCGCCGGCCGGATCGGCGTGGAGCGGCCCGCCGGCCGCACCGCGTCGGGCTGCGCCATGGCGCCCGGGTCGGGCTGCGCCATGGCGTCGGGCTGCGCCACTGCGGCCGGGTCGGGCTGCGCCATGGCGTTCGGGTCGGTCAGCCCGTACGACTCGTCCGACTCGGCGGCGGCCTCGCGCAGCCGGCGCACGGCAGGCGACTCGCCGCTCGGCTCCGGCTCCACAGGCTCCGCCGGGGGCGGCTGGTCGGTCTGGTCGAACCCCGGCTCGACGCCCAGCGTCTGGTCGAACTCCGGCTCGACGCCGAGGGTCTGGTCGAACCCGGGCTCGCCGAAGCCTGGCTGCGCTGGTGGCTCACCCGGTCCGAGCTGGCTGGTACGGCCCGGCCCGGGCTGGGCGGCCAGGGGCGGCAGGGGCTGGTTCTCGCCGACCGCACCCGCCTGCCTGGCCTCCAGGTGCTCGCGCAGCCAGTCGAGGCCGTCGTCCGCGGCCTCCTCCTCGGGCTGCTCGTTGGCCGGTTGTCGCTCGAGCGAAGACTGCTGTGGGTCGGCGGGGGGGCGACCTCTTCGTTCCAGGGGCACGGCTCTGCTCCTCCTCGGTCCTGCGTGCCAGACAAACTACCGCACCCTGCCGCGGGCATCCGCATCGCCCTCGTCCCGCCCTCGTCCGCAAACCGGCCGCCGCCGGCGGGCTGCCACGGTCGCCCTGCCCGCAAGCCATCGAGTAGCCTCCGGGCACCCACGACGAGGAGACGAGCATGGACCTTGGCATCGCCGGGAAGGTGGCGCTGGTGACCGGCGCCTCCAAGGGGATCGGCTTCGCCGTCGCCCAGGCGCTTGCCGCCGAGGGCGCCCGGGTGGCGGTCAGCTCACGGGACCGCGAGCGCATCGACGCCGCGGCCGCGCGCATCGGCGCCACCGGGCTGGTGCACGACAGCGGCGACCTCGACGGGGCCGCCGCACTGGTCGAGCGGGCCCAGGCCGCGCTCGGCCCGGTCGACATCCTGGTCACCAACACCGGCGGGCCGCCGGGCAACCCGGACGCGCTCGGCTTCTCCCGCGCGCAGTGGCAGGACGCCTACCGAAACCTGGTGCTCGCGCCCATGGCGCTGGTCACGGCGGTGCTGCCCGGGATGCGGGCGCGCGGCTGGGGGCGCGTGGTCAACGTCTCCTCGAGCGCCGTGCGCGAGCCGATCGCCGCCCTGATGCTCTCCAACTCCCACCGCACCGGGATGCTCGGCGCCTTCAAGACCCTCGCCCGCCAGGTCGCCGCTGACGGCGTCACCCTCAACACCGTGCTGCCCGGCCGCATCGCCACCGAGCGGGCCTACGACCTGTCCGGCGGCAGGCTCGAGGCGGAGCGCTGGGCGGCCGAGAACGTCCCGGCCGGACGCATGGGCGCCCCCGAGGAGGTGGCAGCGGCGGCGGCGTTCCTCTGCTCCGCGCCCGCCTCCTACCTCACCGGCACCACCGTGCTGGTCGACGGCGCCCTCACCCACAGCATCTAGTTTCGCGACGCTCCATCCTGGCGTCCGGTGGCGGCCGGCGCTGCCGGTCAGGCCATTTGCGCTGGGCGTTCCTGCCAGTATGGTGGCTTCGGCGAGGTGCCGGGCGAGGGTCCCTGCCTCGCCAGGAGCGTGATAACTCATGAGCCAGCGGCCACCGCAGGAGCGCATCGAGGCGCTCACCGAGTCGCGTACCCAGCTCGTCCACCAGCGCACCCCCAAGTCGCGCGAGTGGCGCGAGCGCTCGCTGAAGTCGCTGCCGCTCGGGGTGCCGTCGTCGTTCCAGGACTCCCCGCCGTACCCGATCTTCTTCGAGCGCGGCAAGGGCAGCCGGGTCTGGGACGTCGACGGCAACGAGTACTCGGACTACCACAACGGCTTCGGGGTGATGGCGGTCGGCCACGCCCACCCCAAGATCGTCCAGGCGCTGACCGAGCGCCTGGGCACCGGCACCCACTTCGCCCAGCCGGTGGCGGAGACCACCCTGCTGGCCGAGGAGATCTGCCAGCGCTTCCAGCTCGACCAGATCCGCTTCACCAACTCCGGCACCGAGGCCACCATGGACGCCATCCGGCTGGCGAGGGGCGCGACCGGCCGTGACGCGATCGTCAAGATCGAAGGCTCCTACCACGGCCACCACGAGTCGGTGCTGGTCTCGATCCGCCCCGCCAGGGACGCCATGGGGCCGCGGGCCACGCCGGCGAGCGTCCCCTTCGGCCAGGGCACCCCGGCGGCGGTCACCGACCTCACCCTGATCGTCCCCTACAACGACGCCGAGGCGCTCGACCGCCTGCTCACCGCCCATGCCGGACAGGTCGCCGCGCTGATCATGGAGCCGGTGATGATGAACGTCGGCATCATCGACCCGGAGCCCGGCTACCTGCAGGCGGTGCGCGACGTCTGCACCCGCCACGAGGTGGTGCTCATCTGGGACGAGGTCAAGACCGCGGCGACCATCGCCTACGGCGGCGCGGAGGAGGTCTTCGGCGTCGCGCCCGACCTCAAGTGCTTCGCCAAGGCGGTCGGCGGCGGCGTGCCGTTCGGCGCCTTCGGCGGCCGCGGCGACCTGATGGCGGAGATCGCCAAGGACGGCGTGCCGCAGCTCGGCACGTTCAACGGCAACCCGCTGTCCGCCAGGGCCGGGCTGGTCGCCCTGACCGAGATCCTCACGCCGGGCGCCTACGACCACCTCAACCGGCTCAACGACGCCCAGCTCGCCGGCTGCCGGCGCGTCATCGACGCCTACGACCTGCCCATGTACACCACCGGCATGGGCGCAAAGGGCGCGGTGATGTACGCCCCCGAGCGGCTGCGGGACTACCGCGGCTACGCCGGCTTCGACTCCCCCGGCGTCGACGCGGACCTCTCCTACCTCTCCTGGCTCTACGAGATGACCCAGGGCGTGTTCATGACCCCGGGCATCGACGAGCAGTGGACCCTGTCGGTGCAGCACGGCGACGACGACGTCGCCCGCTACGTCAACGCCTTCGAGGCCTTCGCCCGCGAGGTCAGCGGGCACGGCGGGCCGTGACCGAGGCGGCCGCGGCGCCGCACCTGGCCACGGCCGCACCGCTTGACCCTGCCGAGGTGGAGCGGGCGCTGGCGCCGTTCGGGGCGAGCCGCACCCTGCCGGGCGAGGCCTACACCTCGCCGGCGGTGTTCGCCTGGGAGCTGGCACGGTTCCTGGCCGGCTCCTGGTACTGCGTCGGCCGGGTCGCCGACGCCGGCGCCGCCGCGCAAGGGGAGCCGCTGGCCGCCGAGGTCGGAGACGTGCCTGTGGGGGTCGCACGCGGCGACGACGGCCGGCTGCGCGCCAGCGGCCCCGACGGCGCGCCGGTCCGGCTCGCCACCTGGCACGGGTTCGTCCTGGTCGACCTGAGCGGGGAGGCGCCCGCCGTGCGGGCGCACGCTGGCGACCTCAGCGGCCTGCTCGCCCCCTGGGAGCCGGCCCGCCTGGTCGCCGCGGCCAGGCAGGCGTACGTCGTGCGGGCCAACTGGAAGCTGCTGGTCGAGAACTACCACGAGTGCTACCACTGCCCCAGCATCCACCCGGAGCTGTGCCGGCTGACCCCGCCGGACAGCGGCCGCAACCTGGCGCCAGGTGGCGCCTGGGTGGGCGGGGCGATGGAGCTGCGGCCGCGGGCGGCCACCATGGCCCTCGGCGGCGCCCGCACGGCGGCGCCGCTGCGCGGCCTCGACGGGCCGGCGCTGCGCCAGGTCCTGTACGTGGGGCTGTTTCCCAACCTGCTGGTCAGCGCCCACCCCGACTACGTGCTCACGCACCGCCTCGAGCCGCTCGACCCCGGCCACACCCGGGTCGTCTGCGAGTGGCTGTTCGCGCCCGAGGCGCTCGCCGCCGACGGCTTCGACCCCACCCCGGCGGTCGACTTCTGGGACGTGACCAACCGGCAGGACTGGCGCGCCTGCGAGTCGGTGCAGCGCGGCGTGGGCTCGCCCGGCTACCGTCCAGGCCCGCTCGCCCCGGGCGAGGACGCCGTCTACCGCTTCGTCGCCCTGGTCGCGGCCGGCTACCTGAGCGGCCGCGTCGCCGCCTCGGCGTAGCGGCTCCGCACGGGTCGGGCCGCCACCAGCCCGGCAATCCCTTGACGCGGTCGCCCGCCCGGTTGGTCGGCGTCGCCGGCGGCGGCCGGCACCACGAGGCCGCCGAGCCGCCGGCGCGGTCAGGGGCCGGCCAGCGGCAGGGTCGTCGTGGTCGTCGTGGTCGTGGTGGTCGAGGTGCTGGTGGTGGAGGTGCTGGTGGTGGTCCCGGCGCCGGTCGAGGACGTCGGCTCCGGCGTGGTCGACGAGGTCACCCCCGGCCCCACCCGGTTGACGGTCAGCACCACCTCGCCCTGGTCGGCGATCGCGCCGGGCCTGGGGGACTGGGCGACCACCACGTTGGCGGGGCGGTCGGGGAAGAAGCCGCGCTGCACCTTCACCTGGTTGGGGTCGAAGCCGGCCTCGGCGAGCAGGCGCGTGGCGGTGGTCAGGGTCCTGCCGCGCACGTCGGGGACGCGCAGGCCGCCGGGGAGCAGGCTGGTGTCGGTGGTCGACCCGGGGGTGGAGCCGAAGCCGGAGCCGGGCGCCTCTCCCGCCTGCCCAGGCAGGCCTCCCTGCTGGTCCTGGGCCTCGGGCCGGCTCGACGGCGGCCAGCCGGCCAGGAACAGCCCCACCCCGGCGAGCACGGCCAGCCCGAGCACCACCGGCCAGCGCAGCAGGCCGGTGGTGCGCGAGGGCGTGCGCGCCCGCCGCCCAGGAGCCACCGCGTCCGCCGGCACCAGCTCGCTCGCGGTCGGGCCCGGACCCGTCCGCGGCGCCACCGGCTCGGCCAGGCGCGGCGCGGTCACCGGCCGGCCGGCCTGGGCGCGGCGCAGGTCCTCGGCCAGCTCGGCGGAGGTCTGGTAGCGGTTGGCCGGGTCCTTGGCCATCGCCCTTGCGGTGACCGTCTCGTAGGCAGGCGGCAGGTCGGGACGCAGGCTGCGCAACGGCGGCGGGGCCGCGTAGACGTGGCGGGTGGCGATCGCCACCGGGCTGTCGCCCTCGAACGGCGGCCGGCCGGAGAGGCACTCGTACAGGCACACGCCGAGCGAGTACAGGTCGGAGCGGCCGTCGACGGAGGCGCCGCGGGCCTGCTCCGGCGACATGTACTTGGCCGTGCCGACGATCCCGACGCTGCCGGTGAGCGTCACCGAGGCGGTGAGCGTGCGGGCGACGCCGAAGTCCATCACCTTCACCCGGCCGTCCCTGGCCAGCATGACGTTGCTCGGCTTGATGTCCCGGTGGATGAGCCCCTTGGCGTGGGCGGCGCCGAGCGCGGCGCAGACCGCGATGGCCAGGTCGGCCGCCCTGCTCGGCGCGAAGGCGCCCTCGGCGCGCAGCACCTCCGAGAGCGTGGCGCCCTCGACGTACTCCATCACCATGTAGCTGATGCCGTCGTCCTGGCCAGAGTCGTACACGGCCACCACGCCCGGGTGGGCGAGGCTCGCCGCCATGCTGGCCTCACGGCGGAAGCGGACCAGGAAGGCAGGATCGCGGGCGAGCTGCGGGTGGGGGATCTTGACGGCCACCTGCCGGCCGAGCAGGCGGTCGAAACCTTCGTACACGTCGGCCATGCCGCCCGCCCCGATGAGGCGGCCGAGCTCGTAGCGGTTGCCGAGGACTTCGGCGGTGACTGCCATCCTGGTTGTTGAACTCCCCGAAGGCCCGCGAGCTTCCCTCTTGGTGCCCACTATCGCCCGGTTGCGCCGGTTGCGCCAGCGGCATTGCACAGCAACGGAAGTACGCTCCCGCGGCCCAGGTGGTTCAGGCGCCGTCGCGCCCGTCCAGGCCGAGGGCCTGGCGCAGGAACCCGAGCTGCAGGCGGAGCAGGTTCTCGGCCACCAGCTCGTTGCTGGTCATGTGGGTGACGCCGCCGAGCGGCAGCACCGTGTGCGGCCGGCCGGCGGCCAGCAGCACCGCGGAGAGGCGCAGGGTGTGGGCGACCACCACGTTGTCGTCGGCGAGGCCGTGCACCAGCAGCAGGGGCCGCTCCAGCTTGGCGGCGTCGGCCAGCAGGCCGGAGGAGCGGTAGGCCTCAGCGTCGGCGTCGGGCAGGCCGAGGTAGCGCTCGGTGTAGTGGGTGTCGTACAGGCGCCAGTCGGTCACCGGGGCGCCGGCCACGGCGGCGTGGAACACGTCGGGCCGGCGCAGCACCGCCAGGGCGGCGAGGTAGCCGCCGAACGACCAGCCCCAGATGCCGACCCTGCCGAGGTCGAGCCGCGGGTCGGCCGCCGCCAGCGCCTGCAGCGCGTCGACCTGGTCCTCGAGCACCGGGCCGGCGAGGTCGCGCCAGACGGCCCGCTCCCAGCGCGGCCCGCGCCCCGGGGTGCCGCGCCCGTCGGTGACCACCACCGCGAAGCCCTGGTCGGCGAACCACTGCGCCTCGGCGTAGGCGCCGCGGGCGGCGACCACCCGCTGGGCGTGCGGGCCGCCGTAGGGGTTGAGCAGGACCGGCAGCGGGCCGTCCGGGACCTGCCCGCTCGGCAGCAGCAGGGCGCTGCGCAGCTCGCGCTCGCCGGTGCGGTGCAGGCTGACCCTGGGCACCAGGCCGAGCGGGGCGGCGTTGGAGGCGATCTCGGCCACCGGCGCGCCGTCGCGCAGCACCACCGTCCGCGGCGTGTCGTCGTCCGGGCCGCCGGAGGTGAGCACCAGCAGCGGCCCGCCCGCGACCGCCGTGTGCAGCCCCGGCTCGCGCGAGAGCCGCAGCGGCGGGCCGGAGGCCGGCACCGACCAGACGTGCGTCTCGGTCGGCTCCTCGGACGCGGCCACCAGCACGCCGCCCCCGTGGCGGCCGAGCACCTCGCGCACCTGCAGGCCGGGCGGGGTCACCGGCTCGCCGTCGAGCAGCAGCCGGCGCGTGTCGGCGTCGTCGCCCGTCCACACCAGCCGCCCGCCGGGCAGCCAGGCAGGCACCCCGGGCACGATCTCCAGCCAGGCCGGGTCGGCGTCCTCGCGCAGCAGCCGGGTCGCGCCGCTGGCCTCATCGGCGGCCAGCAGGCGCGTGGCGCGCTGGTCGCGCGACTGCACCAGCAGGGTGAGCGGCCCGTCCTCCTCCCAGACCACGGTGACCAGGTAGGGGAAGGCGTCGCGGTCCCAGACGACCTCGACGGAGCGGCCCTCGAGGTCGACCACGGCGAGGCGGACCTCGGCGTTCGGCGTCCCGGCCGCCGGGTACGGGATCGCCGCGGGCGGCAGCATCGGGCTGGTCGGGTCCGACAGCCACCAGCGCCGCACCGGGGTCGTGTCGGCGCGCGCGACGGCCAGCCGCTCACCGTCCGGCGACCACCAGTAGCCGCGCTCGCGGTCCATCTCCTCGGCCGCGACGAACTCGGCCAGCCCCCAGGTGACCTGCGGGTCGTCCTCGCCGACCAGCCGCCCGCCGCCGCCGTCGAGGTCGGCGACGTGCAACGCCCCGCCGCTCACGTAGGCCACCCGCCGCCCGCTCGGGTCGGGCCGCGGGTCCAGCACCGGCCCGGCCGCGGCCAGCTCACGCGGCGCGGCGGAGCCGCTCGCCGGGGGGCCGCCCTCGGCGCCTCCGCCGGACGGCCGCTGGACCCCAGACTGGGCGCTGCCCACGGCGCCTCCGCCGGCCAGGTCGACGGTGAACAGGCGCCCGGCGAGCGCGAACGCCGCGGTCCGCAGCGCCGCGTCGGCCGCGTAGGCCACGATGCCGCCGGCCCGCTCCCTGCTGCGCTCCCGCCGCGCCCGCTCGGCCGCCGGGAGGTCGCCGCCGCCGCCGCCGAGCAGCGCGAGCGGGTCGGCGACCAGCCGCTCCCTGTTGACCGGGGGGCTGCCGCTCCGGTCTGTGAGCCCCCCGGACCCCCCGCCGCCGGCCAGGTCCAGCACGAACAGCCGGTTGACCGGGTCGTCGCCGGCGTTCGAGCGCAGGAACGCCACCCGCGAGCCGTCCGGGGCGGCCTTGAGGCTGCGCGGACGGCCGAGGGTGAAGCGTTGGCTGCGCGCGTACCGGCGCGGGAACGACGAGGCCTCAGACACGGCCGGTGAGCCCGGCCACGGTGACCACCACGGCGGCCCCGAGCAGCAGTCCGGACAGCAGCACGTAGGGGGCCACGCGCTTGGTGGTCGGCTGGCCGTCGGCGATCACCAGCATGCCGACCGCGAAGGCGAAGTAGCTGGCGCCGATCAGCTCCCGCCGGAACAGGCTGACCACCGCCACGGCGAGCACCACCAGGTAGACCCGCATGGCCATGCGGGGATGCAGGACCATGTTGCGCTGGAACACCCGCCCACGCCGGTCGACGTCGCCGACGCGGAGCTTGTGCAGCGGGGCGGCGGGTCTGCGGCCGCCGGACGGGCGGCCGCCGTTGGTCTTGGCCCGGGACGCGGGGGCGCCGGGCGGCGGCTTCGGCTTCGGCGCCGATGTTGGCTGGTCTTGGTCGCCCGCTTCGCGGCGAGCGCGGTCGATGGCGTGGCGGCGCCGCGCTGCCGCCCGGTCCTTGCGTGCCACGAAGACTCCTACCTATCGGTTGGGCGACGCCGTCCACGCCGGCGCCGCTCGAACGGCTCAGCGGACCGGCGCGCCGCGGCGGGCCGGTCCAGGCGGCGCCCATTGCCGCGCCGACTGCCGCCAGTTCGCCAGGATGGTACGCGGCGCCTGCTGGCGCCGTCGAGCCGGTCCCGCGGCTGCGCGGCGGGGCATCCGGCTACTCGCCGAAGCGGCGCCGCCGCTGCGCATAGGAGCGCAGCGCGCGCAGGAAGTCGACCTTGCGGAAGGCCGGCCAGTAGGTGTCGGCGAAGTAGTACTCCGAGTGGGCCGACTGCCACAGCAGGAAGCCGGACAGGCGGATCTCCCCCGAGGTGCGGATGATCAGGTCGGGGTCGGGCATCCCGGCGGTGTACAGGTGCCTGGCGATCTCGTCGGGGGTCAGGCGGGTGGCCGCGTCCACCAGCTCGAGGCCCTTCTCGGCGTACTCGCCGAGCAGGCGCCCGACCGCCTCGGCGATCTCCTCCCTGCCGCCGTAGCCGACCGCGACGTGGAGCACCCCGCCGCTGTGCCCACGGGAGACCTCCTCGGCCTCGCGCAGCCGGGCACGGGTCCGCTCCGGCAACTCGTCGAGCTCGCCGACCGGCACGATGCGGTAGCCGTCGGGGCCGGCGTCGCGGGCGAGCTGCAGCACCTTCGTCTCGATGATCGCCAGCAGCTCGGCCAGCTCGTCGGGGTGGCGCTGCAGCAGGTTCTCGGTCGACAGCAGCCACAGCGTCACCACCGGGATGCGCAGCTCGTGCGCCCAGTCGAGGAAGTGGTCGATCTGGTCGGCGCCGCGCCGGTGCCCGGCCACCGTGTCCATGCCGAGCTGCCGTGCCCAGCGACGGTTGCCGTCGAGGATGACGCCGACGTGTCGTGGCAGGCCGCCACGGCGGCGCAGGTCGGCGGCGAGCCGACGCTCGTAGAGCCGGTAGAGCAGCGCGCGTGCGCCCACGGCAGGCTCTGTCCCCTCCCTCGCCAGCGGCGCGGGTCGATGGCTGTGGGTGGCCACGACGATGGCCGCGGATCATGCTACAGCCCGGACGGGCGGACGGTTGCCCGCCCGGCGCTACCCTAGGAGCGCCCAGACGACCAGCACCAAAGGGAGGGCGGCGTGACCGAGGCCGACGAGGTCCACACCTGCGAGCGCTGCGGCAAGGTGCGACCGGCAGGGTGGACCTGCACCTGCGGCGGCGAGGGCCAGGGCGCGCCGGCGCCGGCCGCCCTGGCGGACCGGGACCCGGCGACGACCCGGAGCACGCGCCCGCGCCTGCGCCTGGTGCAGCGCCCGGCACCTCCCGACGGGTCCGAGTGACAGTCGGGTCCGTGCGTTGCCCCTACCCTCACGCCGACCGCTGCCGGATCGCCGGCGTCGTCGCGACGCACCAACCCGGCTAGTGGACACGGCCGGGCGGGACGCCGCCGGCCCCGCCGAGGCCGCTTCCGAGCGACAGGAGCGCGCCGGCCGCCAGCGCGCCTGGCGGGGCCCCTGGCATCCGGGCACCCACCTGGCCCTGCTCCACGCCGGGCCCGGGCTCACCGTGGTGGTGGTCGGGCTGGCCTTCGGCGTGGTCGCCGGCAGGCACGACCCCGATCCCGGCCGGCTCGGCCTGCTCGCGCTGCTGGTCGCCGGCAACCAGTACAGCGCCGGGGCGCTCAACGACGCGGTGGACGCGCCGGCCGACGCGGCCGCCGGCCGGGACAAGCCGATCCCGGGCGGGGCCATCTCGCGCCGCACGGCCGCCGCGCTGGCGGTCGCCGCCGGGCTGGTCTCGCTCGTCTGCGGCGCCCTGCTCGGCCCGGCGACGCTGGCGCTGGCGGTCGCGGGCTTGGCCTGTGCCTGGGGCTACGACCTGTGGCTCAAGGGCACCGTCGCCAGCGTCCTGCCGTTCGCCCTGGCGCTGCCGCTGGTGCCGCTGTTCGGCTACGCCGCCGCCGGCCGCTTCCCCGCGGTGCTGTGGTGGGCCTGGCCGATCGGCGCCCTTGCCGCGGTGGCGGTGCACCTGGCCGACTCCCTGCCGGACGTGGAGAGCGACCGCCTGGCCGGGGTGCACGGCCTCGCCCCCCGGCTCGGTGTCCGGCGCGCCGCCGGGCTGGTGGTGGCCAGCTACACCGCCACCCTGGCCCTGGCCGCGGGCAGCGGCCTGGCGGCCGGGGACCGGCCGGTCGTGCTCGCCGGCGCGGCCACCTCGCTGCTGCTTGCCGTCGCCGCCCTCGCCGCCGGCGCGCGCGGGCGGCCCGACGACCGCCGCGCCGCCTACCGGCTGCTGCTGGCGGCCGTCATCGCCCTCGCGGTCGGCTGGGCCGCCGGGGTGCGCCCCTGACGGCCCACAGCCCCGGCCAATCCGCAGAAGTGCGGACAGGACGCCGCGCACCACGGCCCGGAGACTCGGGACAACTACGGTGATTCCGGGCGCCTGTGGACGACGAATTCTCACCCTGCCGCGGTGAGGGGTTACGCTTTGCCTGGTCGTCTCCGCGCCCGGCGGCCGCAGGAAGTCTGCGCAGTCGCGCACCACGGAGGTCGTGCATGGTGCTCCCTGCCCTGGATGGCAAGACCCGCTGTCGGTGGGCTGCCACCGATCCCGTCCTCGCCGCGTACCACGACTCGGAGTGGGGAGAGCCGCCGCTCGGGGAGGCCGGATGGTTCGAACGGCTCTCGCTCGAGGTGTTCCAGAGCGGCCTGTCCTGGCGCACCGTGCTGGCCAAGCGCGACGGCTTCCGGCGTGCCTTCCACGACTTCGAGCCGAAGATCGTCGCCGCCTTCACCACCCGGGACGTCAGCGCCGTGCTGCGCGATCCCGGCATCGTCCGCAACCGCGCCAAGGTCCTGGCCACGATCGAGAACGCCAAGACGGTCCTGGCCCTGGCCGAGACGCACGGCTCCTTCGCCAACTGGGCGTGCTCCCAGGCCGGCGGCCTGGAGGACCAGCAGCGCCTCTACCGGCAGACCTTCCAGTTCGCCGGCCCCCAGGTGGTGGAGGCGTTCCTGCAGAGCGTCGGCCGGGTCGAGCCGCCCCACGAGCCGGGTTGCTGGCGCCTGGAATCGTGACGGCGGTGCCGGCCACCGAGGGCGGAGCGGCCAGGTGAGCGACACGCCCCCGGCGGGCGGCGTCCGCGTCGGCGACGACGGCCCGGTGCGGGTCGTCACCATCGACCGGCCCCAGCGGCGCAACGCCGTCGACCTGGCCACCTCCCACGCCCTGAGCGCCGCGTTCGCCGCCTTCGACCACGACGACGGCGCCGCCGTCGCCGTGCTCACCGGTGCCGGCGGCACCTTCTGCGCCGGCGCCGACCTCAAGGCCCTCGCCGGCGGTGAGGCCCGACCGCTGCACGAGGACGGCGCGGAGGCGCCCATGGGCCCGACCCGCATGCAGCTCTCCAAGCCGGTGATCGCGGCCGTCGAGGGCCACGCCGTCGCCGGCGGGCTGGAGCTCGCGCTCTGGGCGGACCTGCGGGTGGTCGCGGCCGACGCGGTGCTCGGGGTCTTCTGCCGCCGCTTCGGCGTGCCCCTCGCCGACCTCGGCACCATCCGGCTGCCCCGGCTGGTCGGCCACGGCCGGGCGCTGGACCTGATCCTCACCGGCAGGCCCGTCGCCGCCGAGGAGGCGCTGGCCATGGGCCTGGCGAGCCGGGTGGTGCCGCCTGGCCGGGCGCTCGCCGAGGCGGTCGCCCTCGGCCACCAGCTCGCCCGCCTGCCGCAGCGCTGCATGCGCAACGACCGGCGCTCCGCGATCGAGCAGTGGTCCCTGCCGGAGACCGAGGCGGTCCGCAACGAGGTCCGCCTCGCCATGGACACGATCGCCTCCGGCGAGACCTTCGCCGGCGCCGGCCGCTTCGCCGGCGGCCAGGGCCGCCACGGCCAGGCCGTCCCCGGGTAGCACGGCGGTTCGCCCGCCCCTCCACGGGGCGGTTGGCCTCCCTGCCCGGGTGACGCCGGCTCGCCCCGCGGCGCCCGTGGTGGTAGGTATCAGTCGTGCCCGCCCAACCCGAACGGCCCGTGCTGGTGCGCACCGCCCTGGTCGACGAGCTGGACGCCGTCGGCCGGCTCACGGTGCGCGCCTACGCCCGGTACGTGCCGTCCACCTCGCCCTACAACCGGCGGCTGGCCGACGCCGCCGACCGGGCCGTCAACGCCAGCCTGCTGGTGGCCGTCGGCGAGGCGAGCCCGGAGCTGCTCGGCACCGCCACCCTGGTGCTCGGCGACGGCCCCTACGCCGAGCTGGCCGGCCCGGGCGAGGCCGAGCTGCGCATGCTCGCGGTCGACCCCGCCGCCCGCCGCCGCGGCGTCGGCGCCGCCCTGGTCCAGGCGGTGCTCGACCGCGCCAGCGCCGGCGGGGCGCGCCGCGTGTTGCTGTCCACCATGCCGGCCATGCACGACGCGCAGCGCCTCTACCGGCGCTTCGGCTTCAACCGTGCCCCGGACCTGGACCACCGGCCCGTGCCAGGGGTCGAGCTGCTCGCCTTCACCCTCGAGCTGTCCCCGCCGCCGGACCGCGACCGGCGGTAGAGTGCCGTCCATGACCGACGAGCAGGTGGCAGCACTGGTCGACGCGATGCCCTTCGCCCGCCTGGTGGGCGTCGAGCTGGTCGCGGCGGCGCCCGGCGAGGTCAGCGGCCGGCTCGCCTGGCAGCCGGAGCGCTGCACCGCCGGCGGCGTGCTCCACGGCGCGGCCCTGGTCGCCCTGGCCGACTCGCTCGGCGCCCTCTGCGCCTACCTGAACCTGCCGGCCGGCGCGGGCACCAGCACCATCGAGGCCAAGACCAACTTCTTCCGGGCCGTCCGCGACGGCCACGTCGACGCCGTCGCCCGCCCGCTGCACGTGGGACGCTCGACGATCGTGGTGCAGACCGACCTCCGCGACGCCAAGGGCCGCCACGTCGCCCAGGTCACCCAGACCCAGTCGGTGCTCGCCCCCGCGGGCGGCGGGGGGTCCGGGGGGCTCGAGAGCGAGGCCAGTGCCCAGGTGGAGGGTGGCCACGCAGAGCCGAGCGGTAGCCCCCCGGTCAACCGGGGGCCCGGCGCCGCTCAGCTCGGGACGTAGATGAAGTAGTCGCCCTCCTCCTCGTCCCACTCCATCGTCACCGCGCCACTGGACGCGGCCGCCCGCACGAACTGCAGGAAGCCGGCGTAGCCGAGGTCCTTCTCCGACCAGCCAGGGTTGCGCTTGCGGAGCTGGTCCTTGAGGCCGGAGAGCGGCACGTCCTCGTCGTCGCCCTGCAGGTCCTTGACGGTCGCCTGGAGCAGCGCGAAGGCCTGGTCGCCCTGCTCGGCGGGGGGGAAGTCCACCGACGGGTCGCCCGGCGCGGCGCCGTCGGCCAGCGCGAGCGCCCCGTTGCGCTCGAGCTGGCGCAGCAGCTCGCCGAAGGCACGGAAGCCGTAGTCCGCCTCGGAGAAGGTCGGGTCCTTGCGCAGCACGGCGCGCTTCAGGGTGGAGGCGAGCACCGGCTCGGCGCCGCTCTGCTTCAGCCCGGCCAGCGTCTGGGTGATCACGCGCTGCAGGTCCTGCAGGTCACGGTCGCCGCCGGTCGGTGCCTGCCGCTTCTTCCGCTTGGCGCCACCCGAGGTCTTCTTGGCCGCGCCGTTGCCGGACCCAGTGGATCGCTTGGGCTCCTCGACGGGTGGCTCGCTCACCCCGGGCAGGCGGTCGTAGAACAGGAACTCGTCGCACGCCGGCGGCAGCAGGTTGGACGTCGACCCCTTGACCCCGATGCCGATCACCCGGCGGTTCAGCCCTCGCAGCGCCGCGACCAGCGGGGTGAAGTCCGAGTCGCCCGAGGCGATCACGAAGGTGGAGACGAACCCGCGCTCGTAGGCGAGCTCCATGGCGTCGACCGCGAGCTTGATGTCGGCCGCGTTCTTGCGCACCATCCCGGTGCGCTGCGGGATGTCGATCAGCTCGCAGTTGTGCTGGACCAGGCTGCGCCGGTCGTCGGAGAACAGCGTCCAGTCGGCGTAGGCGCGCCGGGCCACCACCCGCCCCCGCTCGGCCAGGGCATCCATGACCGGGCCGATGTCGAAGGCCCGGCCGATGTCGCGGGCGCCGATGACGAGGTTCTCGTGGTCGATGAACAGCGCGATTCGCTCTTCGTCGGTCTCCATGGCTGCTCATCCTAGCGCGGACGGGGCGGCACGGGTCGGACCAGCCGACAGGCTGAGATCGCGAGCGGAGGATGAGGCGCGCCATGCCGGCGCGTACCCTTGAGCGCGGGCGGATCCGGGCTCGTGGAGGTAGCTCCGGGTGGGCGGTGGCCCCGAGGATCGAGGAGGCGCCATGCGGCTGCGAGGGAAGCGCGTCATCGCCTTGGTGGAGGCGGAATACGAGGACCTGGAGCTGTGGTATCCAGTGCTGCGCCTACGCGAAGAAGGCGCCCAGGTGGTCGTCGCCGGTCTCGGTGCGCCCAGCTACACCGGCAAGTACGGCCTCGTCGCGGAGCCGGATGCGAACGTGGACGATCTCAACATGGCCGACTTCGACGGGATCCTTGTCGTGGGTGGCTGGGCACCTGACAAGCTGCGCCGCTCCGAGAAGGTACTGGAGCTGGTCAGGGAGGCCGATCGGGACGGCAAGCTGCTCGGCGTGATCTGCCACGGGGGCTGGGTGCCGGCCTCGGCCGGAGTGCTCAAGGGCCGCACCATGACCTGCACCGTCGGCATCAAAGATGACGTGATGAATGCTGGAGCCACGTACGTCGACGAGCCCGTGGTGGTCGACGGCAACCTCGTCACCGCCCGGCGCCCACCCGACCTGCCCGCCTATGGGCCCGCGTTGGTCGAGGCGCTGAGCACGGGCACGGCGTAGCGGGACGCCCCGCCTGGTCCTGCCCTGACGGCGGTGGCGGTAAGAGAACTGAGCGGCGAGGCTAGCGGGCCTGCCGGGTGCTCGGCGCCGCGAGCCGGAAGGTGACCCCGGTCAGGCGCTCGGACCGCTCCCACAGGCGGCGCTGCACCTCGGCGTCGTGGGAGCGGGTGCTGGACTCGAGGCGGACCGGGTGGCCGCCGAAGCCGAGGCGCCCGTCGGGCCCGTAGTACTCGCCGCCGCGGGCGGCCGGGTCGGTGGCGGCGCGGAGCGTCGCCAGCGCGCCCATCGCCGTGCCGCGCTGCCCCAGCGCCGCCATCAGCGGAGTCGCCACCAGCCGCATCTGCGGCGGCAGGTGCCGCTGCAGCTCGGTCGTCACCGCGCCAGGGTGGACGGCCACCGCGATCGTGGGCGCGCCGGCCGCGGCCAGGCGCCGCTGCAGCTCGTAGGTGAACAGCAGGTTCGCCAGCTTCGACTGCGCGTAGGCGGCGGTGCGCCGGTAGCGTCGCTCGGACTGCAGGTCGTCGAGGTCGATCCTGCCCTGGCGGTGGGCCATGCTGCTGACCGTCACGACCCGTGAGCCGGGCACCGCGAGCAGGCGGTCGAGCAGCAGCCCGGTCAGCGCGAAGTGGCCCAGGTGGTTGGTGCCGAGCTGCAGCTCGAAGCCGTCCTCGGTGCGGCCGTAGGGGGGCATCATCACGCCGGCGTTGTTGACCAGCAGGTCGAGGCGCGGGTGGCCGCGACGGAGCTGCTCGGCGGCCTGGCGCACCGAGGCGAGCGAGGCCAGGTCGAGGCGCAGCGTCTCCACCCTGGCCGGTGGCGTGGCCGCGGCGATGCGGGCGGCGGCGTCGCCGGCCTTGCCGAGGTCGCGGCAGGCCAGGACCACGGTGGCGCCACGCCCGGCCAGCACCCTGGCCGTCTCGAACCCGATCCCCGTGTTGGCACCCGTGACCACGATCGTGCGTCCCTGCTGGTCGGGCACGTCGGTGGCGGTCCAGCGCCGGTCCTGGCCGCTGGCGTTGCGCTGGCTCATCGTGTCCTCCACAATCGGGACCGTCATCCCGGTTCAAGGATACGGGACGGCCGTCCCGGTTGTCTACCAACCCATGAGGGGAACTGCGCCGATGGCCACGAAGCCCACGCCGGGGGGGAGCGGCCGGCCGGCGGCCGGCACGCGCCCCGGCGCCGGCAGGGCCGTCCGCGCCGACGCCCGGCGCAACCGGGCGCGGGTCCTCGAGGTGGCGATCGAGGCCTTCGCGACCGAGGGGCTGTCGCTGCCGGTCCACGAGATCGCCCGGCGTGCCGGGGTCGGCACCGGCACCGTCAGCCGGCACTTCCCGACCAAGGAGTCGCTGTTCGAGGCGATCGTCTTCAGCTTCGCCGAACGACTGGTGGAGCAGGCGCGGCAGCTTGCCGCGACCGAGGACCCCGGCACCGCGTTCTTCGGGTTCTTCTCCGCCATGGTGGGCGAGGGCGCGGCCAACCGCGCCCTGGCCGACGCGCTGGCCGGCGCCGGCTTCGACGTCGAGGCCGCCGCGTCCCGCGCCGAGCACGACGTCATGGGCGCGCTGCGCGACCTGCTGGCCCGCGCGCAGCAGGCCGGAGCGGTCCGGGGCGACGTCGACGTCGCCGACGTGAAGGCCCTCATGGTGGGCTGCCTTGCCCGCGAGCGCCCCGGCGGCGACGCCCACGCAAGGGACCGGATGCTCGCCGTGGTGTGCGAGGGACTCCGCGCCGATCGGCGCGAAGTCCGGGCCCATCCGAGTTGACGCGCCCGGCTCAGGCGCGGCGCAGGCCGGCGGCGGCGCAGGCCTGCTCCAGCTGGTCGAGGCCGAGGGCGTCGACCGGCCCGAGCGCGCCGCTCGCCGCTGCGCCGGCGACGGCCAGCCGCTGGGCGCCGACGGCCACGATCCGGCCGGTGAACGAGTAGGGGTCGCCGCCGTCGAGGCGGACGCTGGCCAGCTCCCGTCCGGCCGCGTCGCTGGCGACCGCGAGGATCAGGGTGCCGCCCCTGGCCCGGGCGGCCGCGTCCGGTCCCGTCCCGGTGCGCCGCAGCGCCCAGCGCGAGCCGGCCCGCAGGCCGGCACCCATGACCGGCAGCCGCAGCAGCGCCGGGGCGGCCCTGGCGGCGAGCCCGACGCCGCGGGTCAGCGCGCCGAAGCCCCCGAGGTAGGTGGTGACGTCGGCGAGCTGCGGCGCGACCCTCGGCAGGGTGAGCGGCTCGGTGCCGCCGAACAGCAGCGCCGGCCGGCGCCGCGCGCCGTCGGAGAAGCTGCGCAGCTCGGCGGCGAACGGCCGCGTCACCAGCGCGCCACCGCGCCGCGCGTGGCCCTGCTGCTGCACGGTCAAGGTCGCGGTCGCCCTGGTGCCGCTCGAGAAGCGCGTGCCGCCGAGGAAGAAGTAGCCGACGTCGAGCCGGGTCGCCTCCGGGCCGGCGTCACGCGCCGCCAGGGCGCCGGCCAGGTTGCCGGGGACGAAGTCGAAGCCGAACCCGGGGAGCAACGCGCACCCGGCGGCCCGGGCGCGCGGACCGGCCTCGCCGAACACCTCGCGGACGAAGCCGGCCTCGCCGGCCAGGTCGAGGTAGTGGGCGCCGGCATCGACGGCGGCATCGAGCGCGGCCTGGCCGTAGATCGCGTACGGCCCGACGGTGGTGACCAGCACGTCACCGGGCTGGAGCAACGCCCGGACGCTGCCTGGCCGGGTCGCGTCGGCGACCGCGGCGTCGAGGCCGCCGTGCTCGGCGGCGAGCGCCTCGACCTGCGGCGCGCTGCGCCCGGCAACCACGGGGCGGCAGCCCAGGGCGACCAGCTCGGCGAGCACCAGCCTGCCGGTGTAGCCGGTGGCGCCGAAGACGACGATGCGGGCGGTCATGTCCCGGATGCTACCGGTAGCGACCCATCGGCGGGATTCGCCCCGGTTGGCCCCGGCCGCCCGCCCCGGTCCATCGGCCCATTCCGCGGGAGGCCGTGGGCGGGGGAGTGCGGCGCCCTTGACAGGCGCCGTCTCGACGCGCACAAACGAGTCAACGGCCGCGTCGCGCCGGCGCGGCGCGAGGAGGCAACGCCATGGCTCGTCACCTCATCGTCGCCCACCAGACCGCCGCCAGCCGGGAGCTGATCCAACGCGTCCGGGAGCTCGCCGGGAGTGACCCGGACGCCGAGTTCGTCCTGCTCGTCCCCGCCACGCCAACCAGCCACCTGCTCACCTGGGAGGAGGGCGAGGCCAGGCAGCTGGCCGGCCGGCGCGCCAGCGAGGCCAGCGAGGCCCTGCGGCGCGAGGCCGGCGTCGAGCTGGTGGCCGCCAAGGTCGGCTCGCACTCGCCGCTGGAGGCGGTCGGCGACGAGCTGCAAGCCTCACCCGGCTACGCCAGCATCGTGCTGTCGACCTTCCCCCCGGGCCTGTCCCGCTGGCTCCGGGGCGACCTGCCCAAGCAGCTCCGCCTCCGCTACCGCCTGCCGGTCGAGCACGTGGTGGCGACGCCCTCCCAGGCGGCGACCCAGCGCTGAGCCGGCCTCGAGTCTCGGCAACGTTATGTCAACCTGCGATGCCCCGGTCCGGCTCAGGATTCCTCGGAGCGCGCGACCAGGTAGGCGGCGGCCTGGGCGACGGGGCGGATCACCAGCATGTCGATGTCGACGTGCGGCGGCCGGGTGACCGCGAAGGCGATGCAGTCGGCGACGTCGTCGGCGGTCAGCGGCTCGACGCCGCGGTAGACCTGGGCCGCGCGCTCCCGGTCGCCGTGGAAGCGGATCACGGAGAAGTCGGTCTCCACCATGCCAGGCGCGATCTCGGTGATGCGGATCGGCTCGCCGTTGAGCTCCAGCCGGAGGGTGTCGGTGATCGCCCGCACGGCGTGCTTGGAGGCGGTGTAGCCGACGCCGCCCGGGTAGACCTCGAAGCCGGCGATGGAGCCGAGGTTGACGACGTGGGCGTGCGGCGCGGCGCGCAGGAGCGGCAGGAACGCGCGGGTCACCCGCAGCAGCCCGAGCACGTTGACGTCGAGCATGCGCGCCCAGTCCTGCTCCTCGCCGTCGGCCACCGGCTCCAGCCCGCTGGCCAGCCCCGCGTTGTTGACCAGCACGTCGGCCTTGCCGAAGCGGTCGCCGACCATGCCGGCGAAGGCCGCCACCGAGGCGGGGTCGGTGACGTCGAGCGCCATGGTGACCGCGCCAACCTCCGCGGCCAGCGCCTCCAGGAGGTCGACGCGGCGCGCCCCTCCGGCCACCTGGAACCCGGCGCGGGCGAGGTGGCGGGCGGTGGCCGCGCCGATCCCGCTCGACGCCCCGGTGATGACGGCGACGCGCTGCTGCGGCATCCGCGCTGGTCCTCCGTGGTCGGGTCGGCCGCTCGGCCAGTGCGGCGGTCATGCTACCTTGACGATTCGAACTCTAGTCCCGGCGCCCCTCGGCGCAGACCACCGCGGTGGTGCTGGCCCTGGCCCAGGCTCCCAGCGCCTGGCACTACGGCTACCAGCTGTGCCAGCAGCTCGGCCTCAAGGCCGGCTCGGTGTACCCGATCCTGATGCGGCTGGCCGACCGCGGGCTGCTGGAGACCGCCTGGGAGCCCGACGCCCCGGCCGGCAGGCCGCCGCGGCACCTGTACCGGCTGACCGGGCCCGGCCGGGCCCTGGCGGCCGAGCTGACCGAGCAGGCAGCGCGAGCCGCGGCCCTGCGCGCCCGCCGGGCCGAGGTGCGACCCCGATGGGAGCGCGCATGAGCTGGCTGGAACGCCACGGTGCCAACCTGGTGTCCGCCGCCGTGGCCGTGGTGTTCGTCCCGCTCGCCGCGCTCAGCGCCGCGACCAGCGGCCCTCTGCGGTCTACAGGAGGCCTGGGCGGCGCAGGTAGTCACCAAGCGGCCGGGCCCGGTGCCGCCGGGTGGGCGCGCCAGCGCGCCCCGGCGGTGGCCAGGTCGTCCCAGAAGCCGGGGTAGGTCTTGGCGACGCAGCCCGGGTCCTCGATCACGACCCCTGGGACGCGCGCCGCCAGCGCCGCGAACGCCATCGCCAGGCGGTGGTCGCCGTGGGTGGCGAGGCGGGCCGGGCCGGCGGGCCGGCCGCCGAGCACCACCAGCCCGTCCGGCCGCTCCTCCACGACCACGCCAAGCTTGGCAAGCTCCCGGGCGAGGGCGGCGAGCCGGTCGCTCTCGTGGCCGCGGGCGACCGCGACGCCGCGCAGGCGCGAGCGGCCGGGTGCGAGCGCCGCCAGGGCTGCCACGGTGGTGACCTGGTCGGGCATGGCGCCCAGCTCGGCGTCGACCGGGGCTGGCAGCGGCGGCCCGGTCACGGTCAGGGCGGCGCCGTCGCGCCGCACGGTCGCGCCCATGCGGGCCAGCACCGCGGGCAGGCCGGCGTCGGGCTGGCAGGAGGCCTCCTCGGCGTTGCCCACCGTGACCGTGCCGCCGGTCGCGACGGCGAGGGCGTACAGGTGCGCCGCGGCGCTGGCGTCGTACTCGACCGCGAAGCCACCGCCCCGGTACGGGTGGCCGGGCTCGACCCGCCAGGCCGCGTCGGCGACCCGTTCCACTTCCGCGCCGAAGGCGCGCATCACCGCCGCGGTCAGCTCCACGTAGCCTGGCGCCGCCAGCTCCTCGGCGAACAGCTCGACCGGCGCCGTGGCGTACGGCGCGACCAGCAGCACGGCGCTGGCGAACTGGCTCGACCGCGCCGACGGGACGGTCACCGACCCCCCTGCCAGGCCACCGCCGGCCAAGCGCACCGGGGGGAAGCCGTCCCGGTCGGTCGCGCCCGCCCCGAGCGCCCGCAGCGCCGCCGTGAGCGGCCCGACCGGCCGGGCCAGCAGGCCCGGCAGGCCGCCGACGGTCGCGCCGGCCGGGGTCACGGTGGCGAGCGCGGCCACGAAGCGCAGGGTGGTGCCCGAGAGCCGCGCGTCCACCGGGCCCGCCGGGGAACGCGGGCGGCCGCCGGTGCCACGCACCAGCCAGGCGCCGCCCTCCGCCTCGCCGACCGCGGCGCCCATGGCGCTCACCGCCGCCCGCATCGCCTCGGCGTCGTCGCTGCGCAGCGGGCCGCGCAGCAGGCTCTCGCCGGAGGCGAGGGCGGCGCAGGCCAGCGCCCGGTTGGTCACGCTCTTGGAGGCAGGCGCGTCGAGCCGCGCGCGCACCGGCCCGGCCGGCACCACCTCGAGCAGCGCCGGCAGGGGGTCGGGCGGCAGGCTACCGCCGCCGGTTCGGGCACCTCGGGCAGGCGTCGTCACGGACGATCCCGGTCGGGACGGGCAGGCCAGGCGCGCCACGGCATGCCGCCGCGCGCGCCCGATGGCCCGCCCAGCCTACCCGGCGCGTGGCCGGGCCGAGCACCCGCGTAACGCCACCGGGCCGCCGAACGCTCCCCCTTGCGGGAGTGCCCGTTTTCGGCCGAGTCAGCTATGACCGGTGTGTGACCAATGTGTAATATCGGGCCTGAGCCGCTAGGCTTGAGCCCCACCTGACCGCTCAGAGCAGGGGCAGGGGGTACACCGACCCATGGGAAGACGCTGGGAGCAGTTCAAGCTCGACTGGGAGCAGGGCCTCCACCGGCTCCCGTTCTTCACCCAACGGACCGCCGTGGCGCTGCTCGGCGTCCTGGTCGCGACGCTCGCCCTGCTCGGCGGGCTGGCCACCATCGTGCGCACGCCCAGCCGGCACTACCAGGGCGCGCCCGGCGAGATCGGCGGGGCCGCGACCACCCTGCCGTCGACCGCGCCGGGTGGCGTGGGGGCCGGCGCCGGGCAGCCCGCCACCGGCCAGCCTGGTGGCGGCGCCGGCGGGGCCGGCCCCGGTGGCGGGTCCGGGCCAGGCGGCGGCGAGCCGGGCACCCCCGGCGCGGCCCCGGTCACCACCACGCCGGGCGGCGGAGGAGGCGGTGGTGGTGGCGGCGGCGCGCCCACGACCACCACCGGCGGGCTGCCCGGGTCGACCACGACCACCACCAGCGGTGGCGGCGGAGGTGGCGGGCTGCCCCCGGTGACGGTGACGGTCACCGTCACCCTCCCGCTCCCGCTGCCGCTGATCGGCGCGCACGCGGACGTGTCGCTCCCCGGCCACGCCCAGGCCTGATTGATCCGGGGGGGAGCCCGAGGACAGCTCCCCCCCGGAGGCCCCCCCATCGGGTCCCTTGGCGGGATCCTGTTAGGCCCCGGGTGGCTGTGGCGGGATCTGGTTGGGCGTCGAGTTGGTGTGGCGGGATCATCGAGGCCAAGGCAGGATCGCCGTGCGGTGGGCAGGTCGCGGCCGGGTGCACTAGATTGGCTGCGCCCGGCGCGGGTCGGCCTTGGGCCAGGCCCGGCGCCGACCGCTGACGACGCGATGGGACGACACGTGACCGACACCGCTCCCGCACCCGACCCGACCACGCCCGAGCCGCCGGAACCGCGCCCGCGGCGCGAGATCCTCGGCCCCACCGGGCTGGTGGTCATGGTGGCGGCGATCCTCGCCTTCACCGCCGTGAGCATCATCTTCGAGCTGGCCAACAACACCGACCGGGCCACCTTCAAGGCAACCGTCGACGTGCTCGGCCCGGTCACCGGCAGCCCCAACGAGTACCGCGTGGTCTTCCACGTCCGCAACCAGAGCAAGAAGCCGGGTCACCCGGACAAGTGCGAGGCGTCGCTGGCGGACCCGAAGGGCGACCGGACCGGCACCGCCGAGGTGCGCCTGCGCCAGGACATCCTGCCCGGCCAGACCCTCGACGAGCAGGCCGTCGGGACCGCCGCCGGACGGCCGGTCACCGGCGCGGCCCGCTGCCGCGGCCTGGAACCCGGTTAGCGGAACCCGTCCGGAGGACCGAGCGAAAGCCCCCGGCGACGTGACGATTCGCCGGGGGCTCGGGGCAGCGGAGCCGGGGGGGTCAGCTCGCTGCGCGCGCGTCGGTCAGCACGGCCACCACGTGCTCGACGGGCAGGCGGTAGCGGCGGCGGAGCTGGTTGGGCAGGTCGACCCGGAGCCAGCGGGACAGACCTGGGGGGAAGGTCGACACCACGATGCCCGCGTAGTCCGGCTCGATCCTCAGCTCGTCGCCGACCGCCTCCAGGGGGGAGTGCGAGCCCACCCGTGCGGCCACCACCTCGACGCCCGCGTCGCGCAGTGCCTCGCTGGCATCCCTGGCGCGCTGCGCGGCCAGCTGCCTGGCCTCGCCCTCCTCCCAGTGGAGCAGGTGCCCGGTGGGCGTGGCCGGAACCAGCAGGACGAACTCCGCCTTGGGGTCGCTCTCGGCGAGCTCCCGGACACGATCGACCAGCTCCGGGCTGGCGGCCGTCTGGTGGGCGACGACAAGGTGACGCGCCATGGCACTCCCTTCGTTGCGACCGCGTGACGTGCGCGTTATCCGCGCGTTATCGAGGTGGTACGTGTCTGAATCCCGATTCCACCCGATCGATTCCCCTGCTGATCCGCCGCGCGAAGCTCACTATTCCGCCAGGCGAAGGTCCTGCGTGCCGCCCTGGTAGCCTTCGGGGAGGCAACGCCGCCTCACCGGGAGCGGGCATGGGTCGCTTCGACGTCGAGTCCGAGATCGGCACCCTCCGCGCCGTGCTCCTGCACCGGCCCGACCTCGAGCTGCAGCGCCTCACCCCGTCCAACGTCGACGAGCTGCTGTTCGACGAGATCATGTGGGTCGACCAGGCCCAGGCGGAGCACGACGCCTTCGCCGAGCTGCTGCGCTCGCGCGGCGTCGAGGTGTTCGTGCTGGCCGACCTGCTCGCCGGCGCGATGGCCATCGAGCCGGCCCGCAAGGAGCTGCTCGACCGCGTCGTGACGCTGGACATGTTCGGCAAGGGCCTCGCCCCGGAGCTGCGCGAGTGGTTCGAGTCGCTGGCGCCCGCGGAGCTGGTCCGCTACCTGATCGGCGGCGTCATCGGCGAGGACCTGCCGTTCCGGCCCGACGGCGTGGTGGGCGCCAGCTTCGCGCCGACCACCTTCGTGCTGCCGCCGCTGCCCAACCAGATGTTCATGCGTGACAGCTCGGCCTGGATGTACGGGGGCGTCTCGGTCAACCCGATGGCCTTCCCCACCCGGCGGCGCGAGACCATGCACCTCGAGACCGTCTACCGCCACCACCCCGCCTTCGCCACCGCGGAGTTCCCGGTCTGGTACGGCGGCGACGGGCTCGACCACTACCCGGCCGTGGTGGAAGGCGGCGACCTGCTGGTCCTCGGCGGCGGGGCGCTGCTGGTCGGCATCGGCGAGCGCACCAGCCACCAGGGCGTCGAGACGCTGGCCCGCAGCATGTTCGAGGCGGGCGTGCTGCACACCGTGGTCGCGGTCGAGCTGCCCAAGGTGCGCGCCTTCATGCACCTGGACACGGTGCTCACCCAGGTCGACCACGACGCGTTCGTGCTCTACCCGGGGCTGAAGGGGCGCCTGCGGCCGATCGTGGTCACGCCCGGGCGGGGCAGGCACCTCGACGTGACGGTCGAGGACGACCTGCTGGCCACCCTGGCCAGGGTCCTCGGCGTGCCGCGCGTCCGCACCTTCGAGACCAGCGGCAACCAGCTGCTGGCGGCCCGGGAGCAGTGGGACGACGGCAACAACCTGCTGGCCATCTCCCCCGGCGTGGTGGTCGCCTACGAGCGCAACGTCGACACCAACCAGCGCCTGCGCGACGGCGGCGTCGAGGTCCTCACCATCCCCGGCTTCGAGCTTGGCCGCGGCCGCGGCGGCCCGCGCTGCCTCAGCTGCCCCCTGGACCGCGACCCGCCCCGTTGACGGCGCCTAGCGCCGCCGCAGCGGCTGCCAGCGGCGCCGCCGCGCGCCCTCGGCCGCGTCCTCGCTGTCGGCCGGCACCCCGTCCACCGCGCCGTCCTCGGCGGCGGCCGTCGGGACTTCGGCGGCCGTCTCGCCGCCGTCGTCCGCCCCGGAGCCAGGCGTGGCCGCCTCGCCGATCTCCTCGTCGTCGTCCCCCGCCGCGGCCTCACCGCCCCCGGCGGTGGAGCCGCCCGACGCAGCGTCCTCCGAGGCGACCCGCTCGCCGGTCGCGGCGGCCACCGCCGCCACCGCCGCGGCGCCGGCCTCCTCCTCCTCGTCCTGGTCGGCGCCGCGGCCGCGACGTTCGCGCCACACCAGCGCGGCGGCGCCGACCAGCACCACCGCGATCGACACCCAGGCGTTGCGGGACAGCCCGGCGAAACGGAAGGTGGTGTCGGTGCGCAGCAGCTCCAGGAAGAAGCGTCCGGTGGCGTACAGCACCGCGTAGCACAGCACCAGGCTGCCGGTGCGCAGCCGGCGCGCGCGGCCGACCCAGATCAGCAGCCCGCACACCAGCAGGTTGAACAGCGACTCGTACAGGAAGGTGGGGTGGAAGGTCTCCGAGCCGATGTAGCGGTCGGGCCGGAAGCGCGGCTCCACCTCCAGCGCCCAGGGCAGCTTCGTCGGCGTGCCGAACAGCTCCTGGTTGAAGTAGTTGCCCCAGCGGCCGAACGCCTGCGCCAGCGGGATCCCGGGAATGGCGGCGTCGAGCGCCCTGCCCACCGGCAGGTGCTGCCGCCAGGCGACCAGCACGCCGACCGCGATGCCGAGGGTCAGGCCGCCGTACAGCGCCAGCCCGCCCTCCCAGACCGCGACCACGTGCAGCCAGCGGCCCTCGAAGTCGCCGGTGTGGGTGGAGACGTAGCCGAGCCGGCCGCCGACGAAGCCGGCCACCACCCCCCAGAAGGCCGCGCGCTCAAGCTCGGCCGGGTCGCGGCCCTGCTTGGCCCAGCGCCGCCTGGCCAGGGAGACGGCCGCAAGGATGCCGACCGCGATGCACAGCCCGTAGAGGTGGAAGAAGAGCGGCCCGACGCGGATGCCGTTGGTCGGCGGCGGCGGGATGTACGCCAGCAGGTTCATCGGTCCAGGACCTCCGCGACCGCCTTGTCGACCGCGGCCAGCACGTCCTCGTCGAGGGTGCGGCCGGCGGCCGCGCAGTTGTCCTCGATCTGCTCCGGCCGGGTCGCGCCGACGATCGCCGAGGCCACGTTGCGCTCGCGCAGCACCCAGGCGAGCGCGAGCTGCGCCATCGGCACGCCCGCCTCGGCGGCCACCACCCGCAGGCGCTCGACCGCGTCGAGCACCTCGTCGCTGAGCCAGTGGCCCACGAACATGCCCATCTTGCGGCTGGCGGCGCGGCTGTCGGGTGGGTGGGCCTCGCCCTTGCGGTACTTGCCGGTCAGCACCCCCTGGGCGAGCGGCGACCAGACCAATTGGCCGACGCCCTCCTGGGCGCAGAGCGGCACCACCTCCGGCTCGATGCGGCGCTCCAGGATCGAGTACTCGGGCTGGTTGGAGACGATCCGGTCGAGCCCGAGGTCGTCGGCGATGCGCAGCGCCGCGGCGATCTGGTCGGCGGTCCACTCGCTCACCCCGACGTACAGCACCTTGCCGCGGCGCACCAGGTCGTCGAGGGCCCGCAGGGTCTCGTCGAGGGGCGTCTCGTCGTCGTAGCGGTGGCATTGGTACAGGTCGACGTAGTCGGTGCCGAGCCGCCGCAGGCTGGCGTCGCACTGCTCGAGCACGTGCTTGCGCGACAGGCCGCGGTCGTTGGGCCCGTCGCCCATGGGGAAGAAGACCTTGGTGGCCAGGACGTAGGAGTCGCGCGGGTAGCCGGCCAGCGCCTCGCCGACCACCCGCTCGGCCGCGCCGCGGCCGTACGCGTTGGCCGTGTCGAAGAAGTTCACGCCCAGGTCGTAGGCCCTGGCGACGACGTCCTTGGCCCGCTCGGCCTCGACGCCGACCCCGTAGGTGAGCCACGAGCCGAGCCCGATCTCGCTGACCCGCACGCCGCTGGCTCCCAACCGGCGGTACTCCACCTCACGCCCCTCTCGTCACCTGTGCGACCCCTGACCCTCCCCGTCGGGGTGGGGTACTAGCCTGCCACGGGCCGCGGCGGTCTGCCGACCAGCTCGCCGCCGCCGCGCACCACCAGCTCGTCGCGCAGCGCCCACAGCGTCGGGAAGAAGCGCAGGCGCAGGGTGTGCTCGAGGTACTTCACGGCCATGCCGCCGGTGCCGCGCGCGTGGAAGCCGAGCGTCCGCTCGACCAGCGCGACGTGCTCCTGGCGCCAGCGCGTCCAGCGCGTGTCGTAGTCGACCAGCGCCTCGCAGACCAGGTAGAAGTCGGTGCGGCCGCCCTGGTCGGCGTAGAGGTCGGCCCAGGCGGCCGGGCCGTCGAGGCCCAGCCGCGCGCCCGCGTCGGCGTGCGCCTCCGCCAGGGAGCGCTGCGCCAGCCTGGCGGCCAGCGGCGGCGGCAGCCCGCCGCCGTACTCGATCTCCAGCGCCTTGAGGTAGGCCTCCTCCCGCAGCCCGGACAGCAGCTCGAGCTCGCGGAACTGGCGCGACTGGAAGCCCGACGCGGTGCCGAGGTAGCTGCGGAACTGCTGCAGCGCCCAGGGCGGCAGGGTGTGCAGGCTGCGCATCTGGTCAAGGCCGCTGGACAGGTTGGCGTTGACGCGGTTGAGCAGGGCGAGCGCGCGGGCGTGGGCGTCGGCGTCGAGCTCGCCGATGATCCGCTCGAGGTCGTGCAGGGCGAGCTTCATCCACAGCTCGAGGGCCTGGTGGACGATGATGAAGTGCAGCTCCTCGGGGTGCGGAGGCTGCGAGCGTGGCCGCTGCAGCGACAGCAGCTCGTCGATCCGCAGGTAGCTGCCGTAGGTCAGCTCCTCCTCCACGCCGCGTCCACCAGCCTTTCCGCACATTCGGCGCGTCCGCGCCAGGTCGCGTCGCCGCCAGGCGCCGAAAGCGGCAGCCTATCGCTGCCACCCGGACGGCGGCATCCCCGCAAGCCGACGCCAGGGCCGGCCAGCTTCATTGCCGACCCGATGCGACAGCCATAGCATGCAGCCGGAGCCATCGAGAGGCACCGTGGCCGGGTACGGCGCCTCCGCCCGAAGGAGGGATCGTGCGACGGACCCTCGTGCCGCTGGCCGCGGTCGGCCTGCTGACCGTGCTGCTCTGGCCGGCCACCGGCGGCGCCGCCGCGCCCGGCTCCCGCCGCGCCAACGCCGCCACCGGGCAGGACCCCGACGCCTACGGCCACGAGCTCTACCTGCAGTCGTGCGCCTCCTGCCACGGCGTCAACCCGGCCGGCCCGAGCAACTACGGCACGGTCCCGTCGCTCAAGGACGTCGGCGGGGCGGCCGCGGTGGACTGGGCGCTGCGCTCCGGCCGCATGCCGTGGCGCTCGACCAAGGGCCCGGTGACGCGCGGCAGGCCGGCGTTCGACCAGTCGCAGATCCGCGCGCTCAGCCTCTACGTCGGCGACCAGGTCGGCGACCGCGACCTCCCCACCGTCGACCCCAGCCAGGGCAACCTCAAGCAGGGGCGGGACCTGTACTCGCAGGCGTGCGCGGCCTGCCACGGCATGAACGGCGCCGGGTCGGCGGTCGGCGGCCACGACGTCGCGCCCAGCCTGCAGGGGATCGACGCGCTCAGCGTCGGCGAGGCGATGAAGATCGGCCCTGGCAACATGCCGGTGTTCCAAGGCGACGGCTACGACGCGGCCGGGGTGAACTCGATCGCCGCCTACACCGACACCCTGGACAAGAACGTCGACAACCCTGGCGGCCTGCCGATCGGCGGCAAGGGACCGGTGCCGGAGGGGTTCGTCGCCTGGCTGATCGGCCTCGGCGTGCTGGTCCTGTTCGCCAGGGCCTTGGGAGGCCGCAACTAGCGACGTGCGCGGGAGGAATCGAGCGAGTGGACGACCAAGAGCAGCAGCGCCAGGCAGGGCCGGAGGAGCCGCTCAGCCGCGAGCAGCGGCACGCCGCGCGGCTGACCGCGACCTGCTTCATGGTGGCGATCGCGGCCGGCGTCGCCCTGTTCGTCGTCTACTTCGCCGGCGGCCAGACCCAGCTCGAGGGGATCCTGTTCGCGCTGGCGCTCGGCGGGCTCGGCCTCGGCATCGCCGTCTGGGGCGAGCGGCTGCTCGCCGCCCACGAGGTGGAGGAGGACCGCCACGAGTTCACCGTCGGCGAGGAGAGCCGCCTTGCCCTGGTCGAGTCGTTCGAGGAGGAGACCGGACCGCTGCTGCGGCACGGCGCGCGCCGCTCCTTCCTGGTGCGGCTGCTCGGCGGCGCCGCCGGCGCCCTCGGCCTCGCCCTGCTCCTGCCCGCCCTGTCGCTGGGCCCGTCGCCAGGCCGCGGCCTGGCGCACACCTCCTGGCGCAAGGGCCGGCGCGTGGTCGGCGAGGACGGCAAGCCGATCGTCTTCGACTCCCTGCCCGACGACGGCTTCCTCACCGTCTTCCCCGAGGGCGCGGACGCCAACAAGGCCGACTCCCAGGCGCTGCTCATCAAGATCCCCAACGGCCTGCTGGAGCTGCCCCCAGACCGGCTGGAAGGGGTGCCAGGCGGCACCCACGTCGCCTACTCGAAGATCTGCACCCACGCCGGCTGCCCGGTCGGCCTGTACCGGGCGGCGACCAGGTCGCTGATCTGCCCCTGCCACCAGTCCCAGTTCGACGTGCTGCGCGGCTGCAAGCCGTACTTCGGCCCCGCCGCCCGGCCGCTGCCGCAGCTCCCCCTCGGGGTCGACCGCGACGGCAACCTGGTCGCCCTCGGCGACTTCTCCTCGCCGGTGGGACCCGCCTTCTGGCACCGGATCAAGCGGGGCAGGTCCTCATGAGCATGGTCCGCCGCTCGGTCCGCTACCTCGACGAGCGGCTCGGCACCGCCAGCTTCGCCCGCAAGACGCTGCGCAAGGTCTTCCCCGACCACTGGTCCTTCCTGCTCGGCGAGATCGCCCTGTTCGCCCTGGTGGTGCTGGTGTTCACCGGGGTGTTCCTGACCTTCTTCTACACCCCGGACGCCCGCCCCACCGTCTACCAGGGCGCCTACGAGCCGATGCGGGGCAAGGAGGTGTCGGCCGCCTACGAGTCGGTGCTGCGGCTCTCCTTCCAGGTCCGCGGCGGCCTGCTGATGCGCCAGGTGCACCACTGGGCGGCGCTGGTGTTCGTCGCCGCGGTCGTGGTCCACCTGTGCCGGGTGTTCTTCACCGGCGCGTTCCGGCGGCCGCGCGAGGTGAACTGGCTGGTCGGCATCGTGCTGCTGCTGCTGGCCATGGCCGAGGGCTTCACCGGCTACTCGCTCCCCGACGACCTGCTGTCCGGCATCGGCCTGCGCATCTTCTACTCGGTGGTGCTGGGCATCCCGCTGGTCGGGAGCTGGTCCGCCTACCTGCTGTTCGGCGGCGAGTTCCCCGCCCCCGACATCATCTCGCGGCTGTTCGTCTTCCACGTCATGCTGCTGCCGGCGCTGCTGCTCGGGCTGGTCGGGGTGCACCTGGTCATCCTGGTGCTGCAGAAGCACACCCAGTTCGCCGGACCCGGCCGCACCGAGCACAACGTGGTCGGCAAGCGGCTGTGGCCGCAGCAGACCTTCAAGTCGGTCGGGCTGCTGTTCGTGACCACCGCGGTGCTGGCCGCCCTCGGCGGGCTGGCGCAGATCAACCCGGTCTGGCAGTACGGCCCCTACGTGCCGTTCAACGTCACCTCGCCGGCCCAGCCGGACTGGTACATCGGCTGGCTGGACGGGGCGCTGCGGCTGGGGGGGCCGTGGAGCTTCACCGTCTTCGGCTTCCCGGTCTCGGAGGTGTTCTGGCCGGCCGTCCTGCTGCCGGGGATCGCCTTCGGGACGCTCACCCTGTGGCCCTGGATCGAGCGCCGCTTCAGCCGTGACCAGGCGGAGCACCACCTGCTCGACCGGCCGAGGGAGGCCCCCCTGCGCAGCGCCATCGGCCTGGCGGGCCTGTGGGTGTTCTTCGTGATGTTCCTCGAGGGCGGCAACGACATCATCTCTGTCCTGCTCAACATCTCGGTGGAGAACATCACCCGCGTCCTGCAGGTCGCCTTCGTGGTCGGCCCGTTCGCCGTCGGCCTGGCCACCTACGTGGTCTGCAAGTCGCTGCAGAAGAGCCATATCCACCCGGCGACGGCGACCGCCGGCCTGGAGCTGCGCCGCACCGCCGACGGCGGCTACGAGACCGTCCCCCTCGAGCCGACCTCCGAGTAGCGCCCGCGAGCCGCCCGCCCGGGGTGCCTACCCCGGGCCGGGGTCGTGCTCGCGGCGGTCGGGCTCCAGCCGGCCGTAGCGGTTCTCGCGGTTGACCGCGGCGATCCAGCCCCACAGGCTGGCCCCGACCAGGACGCCGCCGAGCAGCAGCAGCCACAGCCCGTAGATCAGGCCGGTGGTGAGCATGGCCACGCCGACGGCGAGCAGCAGCGGCCAGATCGACGGCAGCGGCAGGACGGCCAGCCGGTCGGCCGCGTACTCGCTGGGCCCGTCGGGGTCGCGCCGCGGGACGCCGGCCAGCCGCCGCGCGGTGTCGCCGAACCCCTCCCTCGGACCGGGCTCGCGACGTTGCCGCAGCAGCAGCCAGACCGCCGCGAACCCGGGGCCGACGCCGAGCAGCAGCAGCGCCACGACCCCGAACCACTCGTAGGTGACCAGCCAGTAGATGGTCCCGGCGACCACGCCGAAGATGGCGACGCGCAGCAGGATGGCGGCCTCGTCGCGCATGCCTAGCTCCGGCCCGGGTCGTCGGTCTCGGGATCGCTCGCCGGCGCCGCCGCGGAGACCGCCGCGGCCTGCTGGCGGTGGTCGAAGGTCGGCCGCTCCGAGAGGATCGGCGGCAGCTCGTGGAAGTTGTGGGACGGCGGCGGCGAGCTGGTCGACCACTCCAGGCTGTTGCCCTCCCACGGGTCGGCCCCGGCCGGCGCGCCCCTGCGCAGCGACCGGTACACGTTCCACAGGAACGGCAGGGTCGACGCGCCCACCAGGAAGGCGCCGATGGTGGACGCCAGGTTGGCCGGCTGCCAGCGCTCGACGTGGTAGTCGGCGATGCGCCGCGGCATGCCTTCGAGACCGAGGTAGAACTGCGGGAAGAAGGTCAGGTTGAAGCCGATGAACAACGACCAGAAGTGCAGCTTGCCCCAGCCCTCGGAGAGGAAGCGGCCGCTCATCTTCGGGAACCAGAAGTACAGCCCGGCGAACAGGGCGAAGAACAGCCCGCCGACCATCACGTAGTGGAAGTGGGCGACCACGTAGTAGGTGTCGGTGACGGCGAAGTCGATCGGCGGCGAGGCGAGGAACACGCCGGTGATGCCGCCGATCAGGAACACCAGCAGGAAGCCGACGGCCATCAGCATCGCGGTGGTGAAGGTGATCGCCCCGCGCCACATGGTCGCCACCCAGTTGAAGATCTTGATGCCGGTCGGCACCGCGATCAGCATCGTCATGATCGAGAAATACGGCAGGTTGACCGCGCCGGTCGAGAACATGTGGTGCGCCCAGACGCCGAACGACAGCGCGGCGATGCCGAACACGGCGAACACCATCGCCCGGTAGCCGAACAGCGGCTTGCGCGAGAAGACCGGGATGACCTCGCTGATGATCCCGAACGCCGGCAGGATGACGATGTAGACCTCGGGGTGGCCGAAGAACCAGAACAGGTGCTGGAACAGGATCGGGCTGCCGCCGTGGCCCGGGTCGAAGAACGCCGCCCCGAAGTTGCGGTCGAGGAACAGCATCGCCAGCCCGGCGGTCAACGGCGGGAAGGCGAACAGGATGATCAGCTGGTTGACCAGCACGGTCCAGGTGAACAGCGGCATCCGGAACATGGTCATGCCCGGCGCCCGCAGGTTCAGGATGGTGGTGACGAAGTTGACCCCGCCGATGATCGCGCCGATGCCGACCACCGCCAGCCCGATGATCCACAGGTCGACCCCGGTGCCCTGCTGGTAGGTGGTGTTCGACAGCGGCGGGTAGACCGTCCAGCCGGTCGCCGCGGTGCCGCCGGAGACGAAGAACGAGCTGAACACGATCAGCGTGCCGAACAGGTACAGCCAGTACGACAGCGCGTTCAGGCGCGGGAAGGCGACGTCGGCGGCGCCGATCTGCAACGGCATGAAGAAGTTGGCCAGGCCGGTGGTGACCTGCACGGCGAACAGCAGCACCATCATCGTGCCGTGCATGGTGAACACCTGGTTGTAGGCGTTCTCGCTGAGCGCCTGCAGGCCCGGCGCCGCCAGCTCGAACCGCACCAGCAGGGCGAGGACGCCGGCGAACAGGAACACCCCGAACGCCGTGTAGACGTAGAGGATCCCGATCTTCTTGTGGTCGACCGTGGTCAGGTAGTCGACCAGCGTGGCCTGGTAGCGCTCGTGTGGCGCCTCGGGCTGAGCCGGTGCGGGTACCTCGGTCGTTGCCATCTGGCGTGCACTCCGTTCCGTGGCCTAGGGTCCGGCGGCGCCGCTCCGGGCGGCGCGGTTGGCCCGCAGCCAGCTCTCGTACTCGCTCTGGGACACCACCTTGACGTCGAACAGCATGTCGGCGTGCGCGACGCCACAGAACTGCGCGCACTGCCCAGGATAGGTGCCCACCTGGTCGAAGGTCAGGTCGAAGTGGCTGGGGAAGCCGGGGATCGCCTGCCGCTTGAACAGCGTCTTCGGGATGTAGAACGAGTGGACCACGTCGGCGGAGCTCAGCTCGATCCGGATCGGCCGCCCGACCGGCACCACCATGGTGGGCCGCTGCTTCGGCTGGCCGACGACGCGGACGCCGTCGGGGTAGTCGAACTGCCAGCTCCACTGGAACCCGGTGACCTTGATCGGCAGCTCCTCCGGGGAGCGCCGCAGCACCTTGTCCTGCGCCTGCACGGTCGCGACGATCAGGACGCCGACCAGGAGCGTGGGGATCAGCGTCCAGACCAGCTCCAGGGTGTTGTTGCCGTGGGTCTGCTCGGGGAGCTCGTCGTCCCTGCGGCGGTAGCGGACCACCGACCACAGGACCAGGCCGGACACCACCACGAACACCACCGCGGCGATCCACATGAACAGGTTGTAGAGGCCGTGGATGGTGCGGCCCTGCTCGGTGACGCTGCTCGGGGTGCAGGCGGCGGCCAGCAGCGGAAGGACCAGGACAGCCGCCCCGCGGCCCGCGGCCCGGAGCCGCCGCGGCCGCGTTGCCCGGCAAGGCCGATGGCGAAGCGCCAGCGTGTCCCTCCCCGTGCTCAGTCGGGCCCGGTGCGTGCAGCCCTGGACTCTAGCATCGCTGCCAGCGCGCCGGCCGCCTCGACGACGGGTAATGGTGAAGAGCGGCGCGGCACCGATACGTGACCGGCTCCCTAGGGCAGGCCGAGCCCGGTCATCAGCGCGCGGGCGGTGAGGCCGAAGATGAAGAACGCCCCGATGCTGAAGAACAGGTGGAACGGAGGCTTCTCCAGGCCCCGGCTGAAGACGTGGCAGACGACCAGCACCAGCGCGGGAAAGACGGCGCCGTAGGCGTAGTGCAGCAGCGGCGGGCGGCCGCCCATGGCGAACAGCGCCACGCCGGCCAGGAGCTGGACCCCGAGCAGCACCTGCAGGACGGTCAGCAGCCCCCAGTAGAGCCGGCCCGCGTCCCGCTTGGTGATGAACAGGCCAAGGCCCCAGAGGAACAGCAGCCCCCACCCGATCACGATGGCGAACCCCTCGACCTTGTGAAACGAGGTCATCCCGCACGCTCCGCTCGTCGTCGGACCCTTGCTCATCCGGGGCTACCGCTGCGCTGCTCGAGCCCCGGACCCACCGGGCGCAGTCTCCCAGGAGTCGGGTGATCCCGCTCGCCGGCGCTTCGCCGTCGGCGGAACGGGTCGTCGGCCGGCGCTTGGAGCGCGTACCCTGCTCGCATGGACACGGGCACCGCCTTCGAGCTCTTCGACCGACCGGTCGACCCCGTCGACCGCCTGCTGCGGCGCCGCGTGGTGCTGCTGTCCGGGGAGATCGACACCGCCAGAGCCAACGACGTGATGGCCCGGCTGCTGTGGCTGGAGCACGAGGCCGAGGACGAGCCGATCGAGCTGCGCATCAACTCCCCCGGTGGCGAGCTCCTCTCCGGCCTTGCCCTGGTCGACACCATGGCGCAGGTGCGCTGCCCGGTCGCCACCACCTGCGCCGGGCTGGCCGCCTCGATGGCCTCGGTGGTGCTGGCGGTCGGCGCCCGCGGCCAGCGCCGCGCCACGCCGAACTCCCGCATCCTCATCCACCAGCCCTGGAGCGGGCAGTTCCAAGGCCAGGCCGCCGACCTGGAGCGCACCGCCGAGGAGGTGCTGCGCCTGCGGCGCCGCCTCGACGGCATCCTGGCAGAGGCCACCGGGCAGACGGCCGAGCGCGTCCACCACGACACCGAACGGGACACCTGGTTCTCGGCCGAGGAGGCGCTCGCCTACGGCCTGATCGACGGGGTCGCCAAGTGACCCGCATGCGCGACCTGATCGGGGCCAGCCTGCGGCGCCGCCGGCAGGCCCAGGGCCGCACCCTGCGCGAGGTCGCGCAGGCCGCCGGCGTCTCGCTCACCTACCTGTCCGAGGTCGAACGGGGCCTCAAGGAGGCCTCCTCCGAGGTGCTCGAGGCGATCTGCGCCGCGCTCGGCGTGGTCCTGTCCGACCTGCTGTTCGAGGTCGCCGAGGCGCTCGTCCGGCTCGAGGTGCAGGCCGGCGCCCACACCACCGCGGTCGGCTTCCTGCCGGCTCCGGCCGCGCCGGCCGCGGGGCGCGCCCAGCCCATGGCCAGGGTGCTCGACTTCCAGGCGTTCGCCAGCCGCCGCTCCGCCTGAGCGCGCCCAGCCGCGGTCAGGGCCGAGACCGCGGCGCCACGCCGGCAGGCAGGCGGAACCTCACCCGGGTCCCCTGCCCCGGCGCGGCGTCGATGCGCAGCGTCCCGCCGGCGCCCTCGATCCGCTCCACCATGAAGCGCAGGCCGAGGTGGCCCGTGGCCGGCGCCCGGGCGAGCAGCTCGTCGGGGTCGAAGCCGGCGCCGTCGTCGAACACCTCGACGACGACCATGCCTCCCTCCGGCCAGACCCTGATCGAGGCCGCGGTCGCGTCTGCGTGCCTGGCCACGTTCGCCAGCGCCTCCTGCACGGCGCGGAACAGGATCGTCTCGCGGTCAGGGTCGAGCGCGCCCACCGGCGTCCAGTGCAGCTCCACCGCGCAGCCGGCCAGCTCGGCCAGGCGGCCGAGCTGGCGCCGCAGCGCGGCCTCGAGGCCGGCCTCGTCCAGCTCGGGCGGGCGCAGGTCGAACATGAAGGTGCGGGCGGACTGCAGGCCGTGCTCCACGTTGCGGCGGATGCGCTCGGCGGTGAAGCGGACCACCTCCCGTGCTTCCACGCCGCCGGCATGGTCGTCCGCGGCCCGCTCGACGCGCGCGTCCAGCACGTCGAGCAGGAGCAGCGCGGCGGCCAGCGCCTGGATGGTGTCGTCGTGCAGGTTGGCGGCCAGGCGGCGGCGCTCGTCCTCCTGGGCGGTGACCAGCTGCCGCAGGAGGCTGCGGCGGTCCCGCTCGGCCCGCTCGAGCGCGGCGACGTGCCCGGTCAGGTCGTGGCACTCGGCCAGCACCGCGTGCGCCTCGCCGTACGCGTCCCGCAGCACGGTCACGGCGGCGGCGACCTCGACCGCGCGCCCGCCGCGTCCGGCGAGGACGCAGCGGTGCCCCGGGTACAGCGCCGCGTCCTCGCCGGACGCGAGCGCGGCGGCCACCTTCCCGACCAGCTCCGCCCGGTCCTCGCGGCGCACCAGCGGCAGCACGCTCCTGCCGGCCAGCTCGGCCGCGGAGCGCCCGAGCAGCTCGCGCATGGCGCGGTTGGCCCGCAGCACGCGGCCGTCCAGGTCGAGCAGGGCCATGCCGGCGGCCGCGCGCTCGAACGCGATCCCGAGCGAGGCGGCCAGCGCGTCGAACCCGGCCGGCGGCGCCCACACCACCGGGCCCGGACACGGCATCGTGGACGACGACGCCGGCCCGCCGTCTCGTCGGCCAGCTGGCATCCGGGGCCTCCCTCGGCGTCCGGCACGCGCCCCGCTGCGTAGCGTAGCGCAGCGCGCACCGACGGTCCCCGCCGGGCGCGCTCCCCGACCAGGCCAGACGCCGGCGAGAGCGCTCGTGAGCTGGGCGGACGGCAGGATGCAGCGGACCCACGGCCAGGTTGGAGAGTCAAGACTTGATCCCCGGGCGGGCCCGTCGCACCCTAGGAGGCGACACATCCGCCGCTCGTCCGGGCCCGGCCACCGCACCAGCGCCGCAGCGTGAGCCCAGCTTCCCGCCCCCCGGTGGACGCCGGTGGCAGGGCCGCCCGGACGCTCTGTCGTAGCAGCCGTACACTCGACGTAGCAACCACAGCGAACAGCCCTCGGCAACCGGCCGGCACCAGCCGACCACGCCGACGACAGCGTTCGCCGGCGCCAGCACCACGAAGCGAGCTGGCACCGGCCTCCCCGACGGCGCGGGCCGTGACGCAGCGACGGCGTGCGTACCGACCGCCCGCCCGCGGCCCCGCCGCCGGGGAGCCGTCGCGACCCATCTCCAAGGGGGAGTCATGCGCCTCGCCATGACCCGGCACGCCACGCCGCCCTCGGGCCGGCCCAACACCCCTCGACGCCTGTCCGAGCTCAGCACCCACGCCTGGTTCTGGATGGTGCTCGTGCCCTACCTGGGCGCCACCCTGCTGCTGCTCGCCACCGTGTTCGCCCTCAACCCGCACCGCGCCGGGGATCCCCGCGCGCCCGCCGGGACCTGGGACTACCAGCGCGAGCTGGTGGCGGTCGACGGCGGCGGGGCCGGCAACGCCTACGCCCGCGGCGCCATCCGGGCCGCCGCCGGGATGGCCAAGGGGTCGATCGAGCGCCAGCGCGACGTGTTCCGCCTCAACCTGCTCGACTTCCTGGTGGGGCGCCCGCTCGCCGGCGACCTCGGCGCCTGGCGCGACACCTGGCGCCCGCCCCTGCAGGGGGGCACCACCGTCCTGCTCGCCGCCCTGATCGCCTACGGGGTGCTGCGCCGGCCCGCCCGCCGCGTCTGGCTGGTGGCCGCGCTCATGCTGATCGCCGCCACCCTCGTCGTGACCAGGCCGTACACCACCACCAGGCTGGCCGCGGCGCCGGGGGTGGCCGTGCCCGGGATGACCACCACCGTGGCGGCGGTGATGCGGCTCGACGGCGAGCGCGTCGACCCCGACCAGGTGCGCGAGCGGCTGGCCGGCCGCTACTGGACCGAGTTCGTCGCCTACCCGCTGTCGCGGCTGCAGAGCGGCGGGACGACCCTGGCCGAGTCGCCGCCGGCCGGCAAGGCCGGCGTGCTCGAGCTGCTGCGCCGCCGCGTCGCGGGCGTCAACGACTGGGCGATCGGCCGCCACGGCCCCGAGCGCGCCCTGATCGCCAGCTCCGCGACGCTGTACGTGCTGCCGTTCGCGCTGCTGCTCGGCGTGCTCGCGATGGTCGCCACCTGCGCGCAGGCCCTGCTCTACCTGCTGTGCCTCGCCGCGCTGGTGGTGCTGCCGCTGGCCGCCGAGCCGCGCTGGCGCCACGCCATCCTCACCTGGTGGCTGCTGCCCCTCGCCGCCGCGGCCACCCTGCTCGCCGGGGCCAGCCTGGCCTCGCTCTCGGTCCTCTGGCTCGGCCAGCTCGTCCACGCCGCCGACGAGCAGCTCAGCCTGCTCGTCGCCGGGTCGATCGGGCCGCTGGCCACGGCCGTGCTCGCCAGCCGCTGGCTGCGCCGCGCCCGGCGCGAGCGCCGGGTCGCCCTCGGAGGTGCGTGAGCATGAGCCCCTCCACCGAGCTGGTGCCCCTCCGCCCCCAGCGCCCGCGCCGGCGGCGCGGGCGCTGGGCGGCCGCCTGGCGCAGGCTGGCCCGGTTCTCGCGCAGCCAGCCGACCCGCCGCGCCGCCCTCGCCGTGCTGCTGGCCGGGGCAGCGGCCGGCCTGGTCGGCCTCTCCTACGCCACCGCCGACGCCGACCCGGCCCGCTCCCGCCCCCGGCCCGCCGCCGTCGCCGCCCCGGCCGCCGAGCCGGGCGGCGCGGCCGCGGAGCGGGCCGCCTCGCCGCGGACCGGCACCGGGGCGGCGGCCCGCCACCGTCCGTCCCGTCCTGAGGCAGTGGCGGTGGACTGGTACGCCAAGCGGCTCAGCCTGCCCACCGGCCGGGTCCGCGCCCTCGGCAGCCAGCGCCTCGGCCCCGGCCGCCTGCGCGTGCTGGTCCTCGCCGACGACCACAGCCGCCGCCCCACCGCCTGGATCCCCCTGCGCCACAGCCACGGCGGCTGGACGGTGGCGCGGTGACCCGCCCGACGATCCGCGCCGCCGCGTGGCCGGCTCTGGGCGTAGCCAGGTGGACCGGGAGGTGACCCGGTGAGCCAGCCCGCCACCCGCAGCCGGCCCCGCCGGGGTGCCCGCCCGAGCCACGGCCCGGTCCCGTCCCGCCACCAGACCGCCGGCCGTGGCGGCGGCCGTGGCGGCGGGAGCGGCCGGGGGAGTGGGCACGGCCGCGGCGGCATGGGCCGACGTGACCCGCGGCGGGTCGCGGCCGCGCAGGTCGGCGGCCTGCTCGCCGCGCTGCTGGCGCTGGCGGTGCTGGCGGGCGCGGCCTCGCCCGGCTTCCCCGTGCCGCACCTGCCGCACCTGCCCGGCCTGCCGCGACCCGCCCCGGCCGGCAGCCGGGCATCGGCCCTCTTCCCCAGCCGCGCCGGCGACGCCAGCCCCTTCGCGCTGGCCGACATCCCCCGCGCCTACCTGGCCCAGTACCTCGCCGCCGCGCCGACCTGCCCGGGGCTGACCTGGCAGGTCCTCGCCGGCATCGGCAAGGTCGAGAGCAACCACGGCCGCTCCGTCGCCCCGGGGGTCCACACCGGGCTGAACAGCGCCGGCTGCTGCGCCGGGCCGATGCAGTTCAACCTCACCGACGGCCCGCCGTCGACCTGGGACTCGTTCGGCCACGGCGGCGACCCCTACCAGGCCGCCGACGCCGTCCCCGCCGCCGCCCGCAAGCTGTGCGCCAACGGCCTGGCCCAGCCCGGCCCGGCCGCCCGCGACCCCTGCCCGCAGGTGCTCGGCCCGGCACTGCTGCACCTGGCGCTCAAGCGCTACAACAACGCCTGCTGGTACGTCCACGAGGTGGTGACCCTGGCGCAGCGCTACACCGCCACGGTGGCCGCCACCCTGACCCCGTCCCGCGACCCGTTCGTGGTCGCGCTGGCCCACAACCCGCGGCTGCAGACCACCCGCAGCCACGGCTGCGACCCTGCCCCCGACCTCGCCTCGGGCAGGCTCGACCTGCGGGTCACCTCGCTGCTGGCCGCGATCACCGACCACTACACCGTGCGCGTCTCCTGCCTGCACAGCGGCCACTCCCGCTTCGTGAAGGGCACCCACCGGGTCTCCAACCACACCGTCTGGCGGGCGGTGGACATCGACCAGGTCGACGGCCAGCCCGTCAGCCGCCACAGCAAGGCCGCCAAGCGCCTGACCAGGTGGCTCGACGGCCTGGAGGGCCCCCTCCGCCCGGCCGAGATCGGCTCGCCGTTCCCGATCGGCCACCGGCCCTGGTTCAGCGACGAGGGCCACCAGGAGCACGTCCACATCGGCTACAGCCACTAGGCCCGAGCCGTTCCGGCCTCCCTGACCGGCTCAGCCAGGGCCGAGCGCCACCCGCAGCGCCTCTTCGGTGGCCAGTCCGCGGCCGCTCCCGAGCGCCGCCTGGACGGCGTCCGCGCCGAGCCGTTCGAGCCGCCGGCCTGGCGCGCCCGGTGGGTCGAGCGGATCGAGCAGCCCCGGGCGAGCGCCGTCAGCCAGCCGTAGCCGTCGTAGGCCTTCCCGGCGGGGGAGGGGCCGCGAGCAGCAGACGAGCCCGGCCGGAGGCCCGGCCGGGCTCGCCGCCGCGCTCAGAAGGTCACCAGCGGGTGGCCGGTCGCCTCGTTGACCACGAAGTTGAGGAAGAAGAACCCGAAGAACAGGAAGTTCGCCAGCAGCAGCAGGTAGATCCGCGGCGACGGGCGGGCCGGCCTCGGCAGCCTGCTGTTCAGGTAGATGATCACGAAGGGGAAGATCAGCGCCCCGAAGTTCGACATGTTCGCCGAGATCAGCACCAGCCGCGCCGGCTGGAAGAAGTGCAGGAACACCGCGACGACCGCGGTCAGCACGACCATGAACGGGTAGTAGAAGCGGCGCGGGTCGCCCGCGATGGTGCGCTGGAAGCGCGAGCTCATGTTGAGCGCGTCGGTCATGTTGCGGACCAGCGCCTCGAAGATGCTGATCTGCGCCTTGTACAGGATCAGGAAGCCGATCAGCAGGGTGAAGTAGAACACCCAGCGGCCGTACTCCTGGCCGAGGACGTTGGCCGAGAAGGTGGACACGTTGGCCTGCGTCGGCTGCTGGCCGGAGAGCAGCACCATCTGGCGCATGAGGATGATGGGCAGGAACATGCCGACCATCGAGCCGCCGAAGAAGATCAACCAGGTGTCCAGCTTCAGGTAGCCCATCCAGCGGTGCCACAGGGCGATGTTCTTCTCGTCCTCGGGGAAGATCAGGCCGCTGGACCGGACCGCGCTGCGCTCGCCGCGCAGCCCCGAGATGAAGCCGACGCGGTGGCCCATGCCGTAGCCCTTGTCCCGGTAGTGGCCCAGCGCGTACCAGTTCAGGCCCGACGCCAGCGCGGTGAACCCGGCCAGCCCGCCGATCAGGGTGGCGTCGCTGCCGGCGGGGGGCAGGGCCGGGGTGATCAGACCGCGGATGCCGTCCCACCACACGCCGATCGGCACCACCAGCAGGCAGATGGTGAACAGCAGGATCAGCTCGATGAGGATGGCGACGCCGTTGAAGAGCTCCAACCCCCTGGTGACCCTGCGCGAGGCCACCGCGATCACGAACACGCCGAGCAGTAGCAGGACCGCCAGGAACTCGACGATGCCCGAGTCCGCGTCGCTGGGAACGCGCGCGTACAGCAGGGCGAACAACGCCTGGGCCGCCGCCTTCGCCCAGCCGCCCCAGATGAGCGCGAAGAACAGCGTGACCAGGGAGAACGGCACCCACAGGAAGGCTCCCGGCGGCACCCGGGCGAAGCCGACCACCGGCACCTCGCCGGTGGCGATCATGTAGCGGCCGAACTCGATGTTGTAGAACGTCTGCAGGAGCGCCGAGACCAGGATGACCCAGCCGATGCCGATGAAGCCCAGCCTGCCGACGTTGAGCGGGCCGAGCAGCCACTCGCCGCTGCCGATGGCGATGCCGAGGGCGATCAGGCTGGGGCCGAGGACGAACTGGACGGTCTCGGCGGTGCCGATCTCCCTGAGCCCGAACACCTCCTCGGGAGTCGGAAGGTCCGCGACCTCCAGCGGCGGGCGGCTGACGCCGATCTGGTAGCCCTTATGGCCGGCCTTGTTGGGTGGTGGAGCTGTCATCCTGTCCATTCGACACCTCCTGACCCCCCACCAGGCGATTCTTCGCACCTAAGCAGAACTCATCAAGCGCGCCAACGCAAATCAGGAGATACCCCTCGGCCGGCCCTGCCGAACCTGGGCAATCGGCACAACGCGTGCGCCGCCAAAAGGGGACGGTGGGGTGACCGCCGAGCCGATCGGTACGGGGGCGTGACCGCGAGGCGAGAAACGGGCTGCGCCGCGCCTTGCGGCGCGGTACAACCTGCACATGGACATCGAGATCCGAGCGGTCACGCCGGACGAGGTCACCGAGGTGGCGCGAGTCTTCGGCACCGCGTTCGGGGAGCGGTGGCCGCCCGAGGCGATCGAGGACGTGCGGCAGGTCCTCGAGTTCGACCGCAGCCTCTGCGGCTTCGACGCCGGCGCCATGGTCGCCACCGGCGGCGCCGTCTCCTTCCAGCTCGCCCTGCCAGGCGGGACCCAGCTCGGCGCGGGCGGGCTCACGCTCATCTCGGTGCTGCCCACCCACCGGCGCCGCGGCATCCTGCGCGCCGTCATCGCCCGCCACTTCGAGGACGTGCTGGCCCGCGGCGAGCCGGTCTCCATCCTGCTGGCGTCCGAGTCGCTGCTGTACGGCCGCTTCGGCTACGGCCTCGCCACCCATTCGGCGCAGCTGGCGATCGACCGGCGCCACGCCGCGCTGCGGCCGTCGGCGGTCACCTCCGGCCGGGTGCGCCTGCTCGGCGCCGAGGAGGCCGCGCAGGTCGTTCCCGAGCTGTTCGAGCGGATCCGGCGGGCATGGCCGGGGCAGGTGAGCCGGTCGCCGTCCTACTGGGCGATGTGGCAGCGGGACCCGGAGTGGATGCGCAGCGGCTGGGACCCGCGCGTGGTGGTGGTCCACGAGCCACCCGGCGGCGCGCCCGACGGCTACGCCAGCTACCGGCAGCGGGGCCGCTGGACCGACGGGGTGGCCGACGGGGTCGTGCGGGTGGACGAGCTGTTCGCGGCCGCGCCGGAGGCCACCGCCGGCCTCTGGCGCTACTGCCTCGACCTCGACCTGACGGCCGCCATCGAGCTGCGCGACCGGCCGCTCGACGAGCCGCTGCGCTGGCTGCTGGTCGACCCGCGGCGGCTGCGCACCGCGCTGCTGGCGGACTTCCTGTGGCTGCGCCTGCTCGACCTGCCTGCCGCGCTGGGCGCGCGGCGCTACGCCGTCCCCGGCCGGGTGGTGCTGGAGGTCAGCGACGCGCTCGTCCCGGCCAACCAGGGCCGCTTCCTGCTCGAAGGCGGACCGGACGGGGCCACCTGCGGGCCGGCCGGGCGGGCCGAGCCGGACCTGCGGCTCGACGTGGCCGAGCTCGCTGCCGCCTTCCTCGGCGGGGTGCGCTTCGCCAGCCTCGCCCGCGCTGGCCGGGTGGCCGAGGCCCGCCCGGGCGGCCTCGCTCGTGCCGACGCGATGTTCGCGGCCGACCCGGCCCCCTGGTGCGCGACGGGCTTCTAGCCGTCGCGCCCGGCGACCCGGTAGCTGAGGTGGGTGACGCCCGGGGCGTCGACCACCTCCTCGTCGGTGACGTAGTGGTGCAGGCGGCTGGAGCCTTCGAGCATGGCGGTCGCGCGTTGCGCCAGCCCCGCCCGACGTTGCGCGATCGCGGCGCGGAGCGCGTCGCTGCTGCCGGTCCGGCGGAGGCCGTCGAGCACGAGCTGGATCTGGGGCAGGGGATAGCGGCCCTGCCGCAGCATGCTGACCATCCGCGCGTCCCGGACGTCGGTCGGGCCGAAGCGGCGGTACCCGGTGGCCGGATCGCGCTTCGGGGTCAGCAGGCCGGCGGACTGCCACACCCGCAGGGCGGAGGCGCGCACCCCGAGCAGGGCGGCCACCTCCCCGATGCGCGTGCCCGACCGCGGCAGCGCCGAGCTGTCCGGGGTCTGCTCCGCAACGGCCTCGAGCGCCTCGCCCGCCGCCTGCAGGGAGCGCCGCTGCTCGTGCAGCGCGGCATGGCCGGCATCCACCAGGGTGAGCGCCAGCGGCAGGTCCCCGGCATGGACGGCCTGCATGATCGCCCGGGCGGTGTCCGACCCGTAGCCCTTCGCGAGCGCACGGTAGGTCAGCAGCGCCCGGCGGTGCCTGGCCTCGAACCTGCGGTACCCGGCCGGGGTCCGTTGGGCGGGAGGCAGGATGCCCGCGTCGAGGTAGTTGCGGACCTGCTGGGTCGAGATGCCCGCCGTTCGCGCCAGGTCGACGGGGCGAAGGCCGATCGCTCCATCCTTCACCTGTGATTTGAAGGTCGGCCGCACATGCCTCCAGCATACGTCGCTGGCTGCGAAGCAAAGCCTCAACCTGCAACTTCAATGAGACAATTGAAGGTGCGGAGACGCTCTCCGACCGCGACCGGCCGACGTGCTGCAGGAGGCCGCAACCATGGGCGACTCGATCCTCGTCAAGGGCGCGCGCCTGCACAACCTCAAGAACGTCACGCTCGCCATCCCGAAGAACCAGCTGGTCGTCCTCACCGGCCTCTCCGGCTCGGGCAAGTCCACCCTCGCCTTCGACACGCTGCACAAGGAGGGCCAGCGGCAGTACCTCGAGTCGCTGGGCATGGTCACGTACGGCAGCAAGCCCGCGGTCGACTCGATCACCGGCCTGTCGCCGTCGATCAGCGTCGACCAGCACCTCACCAACCGCAGCCCGCGCTCGACGGTCGGCACGGCCACCGAGGTCTTCACCTACCTGCGCGTGCTCTGGGCGCGCATCGGCCAGCGCCCGTGCCCGGCGTGCGGGCGGGACGTCCCGCCCTCCTACCACGTCAGCGGCGACGAGGCCTGGGACGACGAGCCGGCCGGCGACGAACCGGACGAGGCGCCCGAGGCGGGGGAGTTCGTGCCGTGCCCGCACTGCGGCACGCCCGTGCCCGAGATGGGCATGGCGCACTTCTCGTTCAACAAGCCCGCCGGCGCGTGCCCCACCTGCACCGGCCTCGGCACCGTGCACCAGGCCGACGTGCACCGCCTGGTCGACCACGAGCGCAGCGTCGCCGCGGGCGCGGTGCTCCGCTGGCACCCGCTGGTCACCGAGCGCAACACCGCCATCCTGCAGGCCGCCGGGGAGCACTACGGCTTCGTCTTCGACGCGGACCTGCCCGTGAACGCGCTCGACGCCGCCCAGCGCGACCTGCTGCTCCACGGCGTCGACAGCCCGAGGTTCCGCCGGCACTTCCCCGGCGTCGCACCGCCGGCCACGGTCGCCCGCGGGCGCTTCGAAGGCGTGGTCACCAGCCAGCTGCGGCGCTACGCCGAGCACATCGAGGACGCGAGCTACCGCGAGAACGCCGAGCAGCTCCTGCTCGAGGAGGAGTGCCCCGACTGCCACGGCACGCGCCTGCGCCCCGAGAGCCGGCGCGTCACCGTCAGCGGCCTCACCATCGTCGACGCCGCGCGCCTGCCGCTCGGCGAGCTCGCCGCCTGGCTCGACGCGCTGCAGGGACGGACCACCGCGGAGGAGTGGCTCGTCACCGAGCCGATCGTCGCCGACCTGCACGAGCGCGTGCGCCGGCTGGTCGACGTCGGCGTCGGGTACCTGACGCTGGAGCGCGCCACGCCCAGCCTCTCGGCGGGGGAGGCCCAGCGCCTGCGCCTCGCCGCGCTGCTCGGCTCCGGGCTCACCGGCGTGCTGTACGTGCTCGACGAGCCCACCATCGGCCTGCATCCCAGCGACACCGCGCGGCTGCTCGGCGTGCTCCAGCGGCTGGTCGACGCCGGCAACACGGTCGTCACCATCGAGCACGACCTCGACGTCGTCCGCGCGTCCGACTGGGTGATCGACCTCGGCCCCGCGGGCGGCGCCGCCGGCGGCGAGGTCGTCGCCGAGGGCACGCCGGAGGCGGTCGCACAGGTGGCCGCGTCGCGGACCGGGGCGGTCCTGTCGGGATCGTGACGGCCCGAGCGCACGGCCCACAACGCCGTGTGGGCCGATCTCGGCTCAACGAGGTTGGCTACTCGCCGCTCCTGGATTGTGGACGAACCTCCCGAGCGTGCGTTGCCCGGCCTTATGAACACTGACCACGAAGCAGACACGATCGCCACCACGGTTGGGAAACGGAGCATTCGTGTACTTGACGGAAATGCGGTCCATGTACCGGCATCCCACGTCGGACCGCACCTCGACGACCCGCCCCTGGAGCGAAGCCATCCTGTACGGGTTGTCCAGGTCGACGATCGACAGGGCGACCCGAGGATCGCGGCGCATGTCCTTGGCCTTCCACGACGACTCGTCCGTGCACACGAGAAGGTGGTCGCCCTCGAGTCCGACCCACACCACGTGGTTGCGAGGAGAGCCGTCCGCCCGCAGCGTGGACAAGTGCGCATAGTTGGGTGCATCAAGCAGCGCCCGGACATCGTCGGGGATTGGGATCGTCTTCGCGTCTTTGCTTGGATCCATGCGTCGCACAACGCGGAGCAACGTCCGAGCATTCCCCAGTGGCCTTGGCTACGCAGGGGTCGCGACGGTGCCGGGCTGGCGCCCGCCGATGCCCCTGCCGGCAATCCCCCATAAGATACGTTATGTTAACTTACCCTCCTTGGCGGTCCTTCTCGCCGCGGTGCGAGGCCCGCCGGAGCAGGGAGAGGCCCATTACCGCCCGCCGAGTCGCCGCGCGAGGACCATCGAGCTCAAGCGACCGGGTTGCCATGAGCCCTCCTCTCCCGGACTGGGTGAGGACCGGGTGTCGCGCCCATCCGCTCGGCACGGACCTTGATGCCTTTCAGCACCCTGCGCATCATCGGAAAGTCGCCGAACTCCAAAAGGACCAGGGTGAGGATCGCCGATCCGGGCCTCTCCCAGGCGTAGCGGCCTTCAGGCGCAAGATCAGGCGGGTGCGTCCCCCGGGCTGCGGGAGCAGCTTCCACGCCCAGGTGCTGTCCGGCTTCTCCCACAGGAGCCACTGGTTCGGCTCGAACGCCTTCACCTTGAACGCTGTCGTCTCGTTGACCTTCCTGGCCATCGGCATCCAGTCGCCGATCTTGGGCGGCTGGTACTCCTCGAGGATGCGGTCGGCGCTGTCGTGGCCGGCGTTGTCCAGCAGGGCGTAGGTGTAGAAGCCGGCCCGCCGGTAGCCCATCTGCACGATCCACGGCCACACCATCTCGGGTGGAGCGTCGATCGTGATCGCGCGCGTGGCGTTGAAGGATGGTTTCGGAACGATCTCGTCGCCGGGCATGGAGCCGTGCACCTCGTCGTCGGTCGCGCCCCACCGCAGGTGCCAATGCCGGTACAGCGGAGCCGTGGCGAACAGCGGCAGGCCACCCAACGCATCCAGGATTCCGTGACCGAGCCGTCGATCCGTGCCCTCCGGCATCGTGGTCAGCTCCCTGCGAGGACGTGACCGTCCACCCAGCGTTCCAGCGTCGGCACCAGCAGCAGGACCAAGACGCCGACGCTGCCGAGCGCGTGGACTAGGACGTTGAACTCCGGGTTGACCTCACCAGCGTGGTGCGCCGCGACCCAGTACGGCGCCAGCACGGCGAACCCGACGGCGGCGGCAACGACCGCGACGGCCTCCCACCATCCGGCCTTCGTGAACAGCCCCCAGGTGGCCGCGGTGACGAGTGCTAGCGTCACCAGCGCGAGGACTTGCGTGACCGACCACGCGACCCCCTTTGTCGACACGCCCGGGCTTGCGAACGAGGGCGTCAGCCACAGGAAGGTCGTTCCGAACAGGAACAGGGCCACCCCGCCCAGGTTCCGAATCGTGAACATGGCGAACCACCTCCGTACCGAGACTGCAACTCCGCCGGCGCCGCGACCAGGGTCGACCCGCCCGCGACAAGAGGGACTTTCGCGGCCACGCGTCCTTCCGCACCAGCCGCAGCCGCATGGGCGGGTCACCGACCGTACGGTCGTCCGGCCGAGGCGTGGTGGGCGCCGAACGGTCACATCGATCGGTCGCGATCCGTCATGGCGGTGACGGACGAACCCGAGACGACGGGACCACGAGGAGGGGAACGGTGCCAGCAATCGTGTCCAGCTTCGAGATCGCCCGGCCGCCGGACGAGGTCTACTCGTACGCCACCGACCCGTCACGGTTCCCCGAGTGGCAGAACGACGTCGTGCGCGTGCGCATCGAGGGGGGTCGCCCGCCCGGCGTGGGCACGAGGTTCACCACGATCCGCCGGATCGGCCGCGTCGAGCAGACGACGACGCAGGAGATCACGGAGACCAGTCCCCCAAGGAGCTGGGCTGCCCGCGGCGTCGACGGACCGTTTCGGCCGAGCGCGGGCATCACCGTCGAGCCGCTCGGCGACGGCACGCGGTCGCTGGTCACGATCGCGCTGGACTTCGAGGGGCACAGGATCGGCAAGCTGCTCCCGCTGGACGTCATCCGCCGCATGGCGGCCAAGGGCGCGCCCAAAAGCTACCGGAACCTGAAGGAACGGCTCGAGCGCGGCGCGTA
>WNGE01002793.1_pt1 | contig 57706 bp, 49 predicted proteins | sample 5400651 | NCBI WGS metagenome assembly WNGE01 (sample SAMN13153370, study PRJNA577476) | soil metagenome | isolation source: 60 cm soil or saprolite under grassland replicate 2 | place: USA:California | collected 2016-06-15 | reverse complement strand
TACAAGAAGCTGAACAAGCAAAGGATGACGAGAAAAAAGAACTAAAACAACGGCTAAAGCAGTTAATCGTCGATCAGATTAATATTCTTGAGCTTGAGAGACGCAAACTCATTCAAGCACAAGCAGACCTTGAGAAAGAGGCAAACGGTGCTCTCGGCTCACTTGATGAGGAAATAAAAGACCTTGAAACGTTGTGGCCTAAAAAGACCTTTGAGAAACGCCGATCACTCCTTAATTTTCTTATCCAAGAAGTTGTGATTGATAGCATGTCTACTCATTGGATGAGAGTACAAGTATTGTGGTTACATGAAGCATGGGGAAGAGAGGAAATGTACTACCGCCGCAAAAAAGGAAGCGCGAAAGAATGGACTGATGAGGAAGACGCAATATTATACGCATACTATCCAACCATGCCAAAATCACAGCTTATGGAGTTACTCCCTGAACGTGGTTGGGAAGGTATTATCGCTCGTGCAATGAGCAAAGGTGTCTCACGAGAATTGCACGGGAGACCAACGGGTGAAACTGTAGGGGGGAACAAACACGACTCGTCTACTGACCGTTTGTTTATGCACGAGCAGAATATTGGAGAAAGTACGAAATCTACCAACTGGTGCAGACGGTGCTTACACTCACAATCAAGTTTTGGGCGATCTCACGATTGGTCTGACCCTGTGTGAGCAGCTGAAGCACTTCGCGCTCGCGTGGGGAGAGTCGCCCTGCAAGTAGTTCTTCTTGAGAGGGCGTTTCACTCGCCATGCGCCTAAGCAGGAGAATCACGAGCTCCTTGTTCAAGATCGACTCCCCGCGCAGGATGCCCTTGATAGCCGTGATCAGTTCGCCTTGGGAGATATCTTTGAGCACATACCCTGCGGCACCTGCCTTGAGGGCGTCCAGGAGGTACTCGGGATTTTCGTGGATGGTGATGAGAATCACGCTTGTTCCCTGGCACTCCTCTTTGATGGCACGACACGTGGCCAGGCCATTCTGCTCGGGCATGCGCACGTCAATCAAGGCGAGATCGGGTTGCAAGCGACGGCAGAGCGCCAGCGCCTCGCGCCCATTGACTGCCTCGCCTACAACCTCCAATCCGCGCTGACCAGTGAGCATGGCACGCAGGCCAGCCCTGGCAAGTTCATGGTCATCAGCAATCACCAAACGCGCTGGTTTCGCCTTTCGCGAGAGTAATAGCTCATTGCTCATGGAACGTGTCCCCCTCATCAGATGCCAGCAGCGGTACCTCGGCTACGACCAGGGTACCATCACCCGGTCGGCTGGAAATCATCAGGTGCCCACCGACCAGTTCGACTCGCTCCTGCATTTCGCGGAGCCCAACATGCTCGCCGAGGCTAACCTCTTGGAGCACAGCCAATGGCTCAAAGCCACAGCCCCAATCTTGTACCTCCAGGCGGATCGTCGACGCGTGGCGCTCAAGCGCAAGACGTGCCCGGGTCGTGCTTGCATGCTTGCGTGCGTTGGTGAGCGCTTCCTGCGCAACCCCGAAAAGTGTCGTCTCAATTGTTGGTGGCAGGCGTTCTGAACCGAGCGTCTCGCCAAAGGTGATCGTCCAACCTTCGGTTCGCCGTGCCTCGACTTGCAGGCGCAGTGCCGTTGCCAACCCAAAATCGTCCAGGGCCGTTGGACGGAGACCAGCAATGAGCCGTCGTGCTTCCCTGACCGAGCGCTGTGCTAGCTCCAGTGCCTGGTCAAGCTCCAGGCAGGCCTGTGGCGAGTGTGGATGATAATGGCTTGCAAATGCTTGCAAATGCTGATGGGTGCTCGCTACTACCTGTGCCAGCCCGTCGTGCAGCTCATAGGCGACGTGATGCCGCTCCTCTTCGAGTAGTTTGGCTCGCTTGCGCTCGATGATGTTCTCAAGCATCATCAAGCCATAGATAGCATGTCCGTTGTGATCACGAATCATCGTGGCAGTAAGATCAGCCCAGAGCGTTTCGCGATTCTTTCTCAGGTAGCGTTTCTCCACTTTATAGCTGGTAATCGCTCCCTTGAACATCTGCGCGGCAAGCAAGCCATCCTTTCCTACATCGTCGGGATGGGTAATGTCCGAGAGAGTGCGTGCAGCCAGTTCTTGTTCGCCATAGCCTAACATCTCATAGAAGGTTTTATTCACTTGCAGCAAGGTGCCATCCAGGCCAACGACAGCCATACCGATAGGTGCTTCCGCAAAAATGTTCCGGAAGCGTTCCTCACTTTCTCTGAGCGACCTTTCCGCCTGCTTGTGCTCGGTAATATCATTTAAAACAATCAGGCGCCCAGCAACAGCGAAGTGACCATTTCGTCGATACAGGGGTGAGATGCTCAGGTCGAAGTAGCGTAGCGCTTCTCCCTCACCCAGGACGACTTCTGCATCAGCCTCGGTCACATCGCGATAGCGCTCGACCAGTTCAGGCCAGGCGGCAAATACCTGAGAGAAAGTTTGCCCGACTGCTTTTGAAGCTGTACAGACGGCGAGACGTTGGGCAGCCGGGTTGAGGTCAACGATACGATTCTGCTCGTCCAGCACAATCACGGCATCACTCATGCTTTCGATGACTGCTTCGCGTGCCACCGGTATGATGTCTAACAGCCGGAAGAGAAAGAGGCTTGAAGCCATTGCTACCCCTGTGACAGTAAAAGCAAAAGGGGTGAGATCCAGCTTAGGAAACGGGTTCAAGCCAAAGATCGTTAATGCATTCCCCACCCAGGGCGCTATCACGGCAATCAGCAAAGCAACGGCCTGTCCAAGATACAGGCGTGCCGAACGCACAAGCGACTGGATGAGCATACCGATCAGGATGGCACCAACAAAGAGCAACAGGTAAGAATAGGCTATATTGATCCAGTACCACGCGCCATACGTCACCTCCAGCGCTGCGAACGAGCCGCTGGTGTCCAATCTGATGTTGCTCTCGATCAGGCCGTGGAACTGATTGGTCCAAACCAGTACCAGTGTGACGAGAGGCTCAACCATCAGTATGGCTATATTGCGACGTGTCAGCCATCTTGCTCGACCGGTGTATTGCAGCACAAAGGTCAGCCACAGCGTGGGCGCAAAGGCAGCACCTAGCCAGGTAATATTGTCCCAAAAGAGGATGGTATGCAAATCAGCACTCACCAGTTCCAAGGCGTACGCCAGCGACCATTCAGCTACCGCCAGCATGAGCAAACTGAACGATGTCGCACCAGGGGCAGGGCGACGGTGCCAGGCGTTGAGGGTGAGCGCAGCCGCTACAGCCGCTGAGGCGATCACAGGGATCACGTAAGGAGTGAACTGCCAGTGCATGATCTCCCCCTTTCATGCCTTACCTACCACTTATAGGTCAAATCAGGTTCCAGCGTCGTTGCATCTTGCCGAAGAATCATGAGTGATAGATCCGGCCTTCTTTCTACTCCCTCCCGAGCACGAGGCTCAGGAAGTCAAAGGTAAGTTGGTTATGCCTCTAGTACCACTCTCCCCTAACTATCACTACTTTACCTTATAAATAGTTTCAACAAGCAAGGGGCATATTTCTTCAATGCATAAATAAGCACAAGATTGCTTTCTAAGCAAGGTCATCAGGAATATCTCTCTTGTCGAACATGAAAATCATTCTTGTAAAGTAAAAATCGCATTTGAGTTAAGGGTGAATCATTTTTTGCATCTTGGTTTCCTTTCTCTACATACTCTAAAGGTATATTAGCCACCAGCACCTGTGGTTGGTGTAGCAGTGGGGCTTGCTGCAGGTACAGCTGGCGTAGGAGTTGTGCCAGTAGTTGGATCTGCAGTTGGACTGGGAGTTGGTGCTGTTGGCGTAGAAGTTGCACCTGTCGTTGGGGTAGGAAGTACTGTTGGATTTGTAGCAGGTACAGTCGTCGTAGTAGGCGTACCCGTTGCAGGGGTAGTATTTGTGCCAGTTGCCGGGTTAGTGTTCTGGTTTTGTGTATTAGTACTCCCAGCATTAAAAGTTGCACTAATGGCCACCCCGTTTCCATCGGTAGTGACTGCTACAGGGTCCGGCATATTCAACAAGCCTGCACAGTTCAGCCCATTTGCTCCATAACTGGCAACAAAACGTTGCGCGAGAAAAGTGAAGAGCGAATTGGCGGCTGCAGGATCAGGCGAAGGTTGTCCCTGTGTGAACTGCATATCAAGTTGTATACGGGCTGGCCCTATTGCAAGCACCTGCTTGCAATAGGGCGTCGTGCTGGCTGCCGCTAGCGTTGGCACAGGAGATTGATCGACACCTCTGCGATAGGCTTTGAGCTTGTTAAGATCGGGCTGATTGTTGGTGAGTACCATAGGATCACCTGCCGGTACGAGCGCAATGGGAGCCGCCTGTTGTGCAGATGCCTGAAGTTCGTTGAGCGGCAAGGCAGGTAACATCTGACCCGGGTCCGCCAGGTCAGGGGCCTTCCAGGGAGTACAGCCTAGCGTACTGTCCACGAGCGTGAGCAAGCGTTCATCACTGCCATTTTTCTGCACTTGCCCTCCGAGGGCGGCAGCGTTGGCCTGGTTGTTTTGTGCGACCTGGTCGGAAGCGGTGATGAGATAGGTGGTCGTCACATTGTCGCTCTGGTCTTGATCAACTATCGAAAAGTCTCGTGTCGTGGGGCAGGTGAGGCCGTCTTGCCCCATGCCGAGCACGGGAGGAACGAGTTTGCCTGCCTGTATCGTCTGATTGGCTGCCCGGAAAAAGTCGGGGGCATTACAGTAAGAGAATTGACCAAAGATGGAGCCCCTGACTCCGTTCACACATCTGCCCTGGCGCAGACTGCCGTTCATATCCTGGAGGGTCAGGGTGTTGCCGTTCGACCCGAACCATAGAGCCACGATACCATTGGCTGGAAGTTGTGGGACTGCTGGCTTGATCGCAGGTTGGGTTCCCTGGTCGATGACGAGCGGGTTGTAAATAGAGATCTGGCCGGTTGCCGGGTTGATCACCGCGCCCTGAACAAAGGCTGCCTGAGCCTTATTCGACTCATTGCATGGTCCGTTCGCCGGATCAGTTGCGACGAGTTGATAAGGCGTAGCCAGTCCCTGAGCGGAAAGTGGTTGGGAAGGCACAATCAAAGTACAATCGCCATTGACTACTGCCGCGTGAGAACCGAGATGCGGTAGGATGAGCATTGCCGAGGCTATAAGGGCCAGCACAACTGGGACGCTCAATCCAACCAGCATGAGTGGTGAAAAATGTTTGCGTCGTGCTAATAATGTGACAGCTTTGCTCTTGGATCGCTGGTGCATAAAAATCTCTTCCTCCTTATTTAACAGAGCTTCAGAGATACATGCTCTGTTAAGCTCTGAAACATTTTGATTTGTCTTGAGTCTGTATGACACAAAAAGATATTACCCGTTAGAGGGAGAGGTGCATGCATTGGGATCTAATTTTCTGGCAGAAAAGTACCTGAAAGACATTGAGAAATCTTAACCCTCAATTTTCGGTTATGACGAAATGTTCTTATTTTGGATGAAGTTTGTAAAAATTGGGTATGCTATTCGTAAGGGAGAATTTACAAGTTTGTGGTGTTAGAAAAAACTACAGTTATGTCCCAAATCGCTACTGCACGATTTGGGACATAACTGTAGTTTTTGAGCATTAAGTTAGCTCAGTTACAATGGGTGCCTTACTGTTGCATCGGCGGCATTTGCTCTGGATACTGCGCCTGGGGCTGATCATTGTCATTTACCTGTCCTTGAGGACGGTATATAGGTTGCTCATATTGATAACCCTGCCCATATTGCTGATATGGCTGCTCTTGTCCCGCCGGAGACGTTGGCTGATAATAAGGTGATTGTGGCTGGTAGTAGGGTGGCTGCTGACTTTGTGAGGTAAATTTCTGCTGCCACTGTTTACCTGTTCCCCACATCGCATTCCATGCTGCCTGGGGACTTCCAAGCGTAATTGCTCGGAAGATAAAAATGGCCAGGGCGGCGAGGAGCAAGATGCCTAGAACGTTGAACAATACATGAAACAACCCGAAGAACAGGCTAATGCCCAATGGGAAGATTAGCGGAAACGCTATTGGGATAATATGAGGGAAAAACCGTATTCCCCTGCGGTAAGGTCGATATCTATTCCACAAGTTTGATGGTTCTTTCTTTACAGTGAAGCGATGCATTCCACGCTCTCACTCATTTCATTTGTTTTCGCTTTTGATGTATGCAAAACATACATTCTGTAAACTATACGGATGAAATAGCGTGGAGTTGTGCAATGTATAATAAAAGGCTAACATGATGAAATTCAGTTACCTTATATCCCTGCCATCGTCATGTATTGTATCGTATAGGGTCATGCTAGTTCCTATTGAAAAGGAACTATGCGGCCAATTCACTGTCAGGAGTAAACAACAGTGGTTAAAAATGTGGTGAAACATCCTCACATGTGTGTGTTTAGACCACGTTTTATCTACTAGACAGAGTGCATACAAAGATATACAATATATGCATGGAAACACAAAAATATACCGTCTTACGTGTACGGAAAACCACACGCGATACACTCAAATTGGTCTCGGTCTTATCCCATGAAAGCATGGGGCAGACGATTGATCGGCTTGCACGGCAAGAGCTGGCTCGTCTTCAGAAAAGACAGGGAAAGCCAGAGGGCTAATATGAATCGTTCGCACGTGATCAGATTACATGCTACGCCAGAACAAGAGGTGTACTTCCGCAAAGCCTGCGTCGTGAAAAGACACGCCTTTAACTGGGCACTTGCTCGCTGGAAAGAAGCTCTTGCAGAGGGCGAACGGGTCAAGATGAACGATCTCAAGGCGGAATACAACCAGATCAAGGGTGAACACTTTCCCTGGTGCTACGAAGTGACCAAATGCGCTCCTGAACAGGCATTTGCCGATCTTGGGCAAGCCTTTGCCAACTACTGGCGTATGAAAGAGAAAGGAACCCAGCCCAAGCTCAAACACCCACGCAAGGATGGAGAGGAAGCGGGCTTTCCGCACTTCAAGAGCAAGAAACGAGACAAATTGAGCTTCTACCTGGCCAACGATAAATTTTCAGTTGATGAGCATACCCTCCATGTTCCCAAGCTGGGCGATGTCAACATGACCGAGGAATTGCGTTTTGCGGGCAAGATCATGAGCGCCACTATTTCCTATCGCGCAGGCTGGTGGTTCGTCTCCATTGCAGTCGAAGTGGAGCATGAGACGCCAACTCATCCTGGTGGAACCGTTGGGATCGACCTGGGCCTTAAGACCTTAGCAACCTTAAGCGACGGCACAGTCGTTGAGAACCAAAAGCACTATCGCCGTGGCTTAGGACGCATTCAGGGCTTGAGCAAGGGATTGTCCCGCAAAGTCGAGGGCAGTCAGAACTGGAGGAAGCAGAGCAGGAAGCTGGCAAAGGCGCACTATCGCGTTGCCTGTCAGCGCCAGGATACCCTGCACAAGATGACCACGCGCGTGGCGCGAACCTACGCCTTGATTGGCCTGGAAGACCTCCACACGAAAGGGATGCTAGCCAACCACTCGTTAGCGCAAGCAGTGAGCGATGCTAGCTTCTTTGAGGTCAAGCGTCAGCTGCTCTACAAGTCTGAGCAGTACGGCGGCTCTGTGCAACTGGTAGATCGTTGGTTTCCCTCATCGAAGACCTGCCATGCCTGTGGCTGGGTCAAGGAAGATTTAACCCTGGCTGACCGTGCGTGGACGTGCGAACAGTGTGGTACCGTTCATGACCGCGATTTGAATGCCGCCATCATGGTCGAAACTGAAGCCGTCCGTTTGAGAACGGATGTCCCGGTAGTGGCTTCATCGGGACACAAATTCGCCTGTGGAGCGGGAAGCGCTGGCTCTTGCGAGAGTGAAACTTTCTGCTGTGAAGCAGGTACGACGGTGTTGTAAATATGTTTTACTACATTTTAGAAAGCAGTTACTGTGATGCAACATTGCGAAGAATGTGGTGCTGAACTGCCCAACAATGCTCTTTTCTGTGGGCACTGTGGAAAGAAGACAACGAGCGAAGACGAGATAGCTATAGATTCGACATCAGAGCATGAGAATGAAGAGCGAACGCCTTATCCAACATCAGAAAAGCAACAGGTGCAGCATTCGCCTTCTCCGACATCAGAGCATGAGAATGAGCAACAAACTCAGCAGGACTATCTTGAGCCAACTAGCTCAATGCCAGGTGATGCAGATTCAGAACCAGAGATGCCAGCAAATCAGTTCCTCGACGAACTGCCCCAGTATGGTCAAACACTATCTGTAACTCAAGAAGCGCTGAGTCCTCATGCTTCTGCTCAGAAGTCGGAAGCACGACCTGCTTCAAGGTGTCTTCTCTTTTTCCTCGCTGGCTTCATCGTTGTTGTGGGAGTAGTAGTTGCACTGATGGGATTGTTCCATCTAAATCTCCAGGGAATCGGTGGAAGTTCTAATGCTGTATCTAACTCATCCGATAACGAGATTGTCAATCCTACTGGATCCTCTTTAACAGCCTCAATCTGTGTTAAAACCTCGACACCTTCAACCTCTGTAACAAATCAGGGGGCTACCTTGATACTTTTTTCCTCATCGGGTTGCTCAGCAGTTGTAGCATCAAAGGCTAACTCCTCTTGTCTGATTTTTCCGAATAATACTGGTGCTTCTCATAAATATATTTTTGATGTTTCCAATGCGGCAATTGATAGTAAGGCTTATCACCTGGTTCTTGGTGTTGTAAATTACACAGGGCCTACCACTTATAACGATGCGAGGCATATCTCGGTAGGTCTAAGTGAAGGTTCAACGGGCCGAAACTTCTCGTGGCTCTATCGTTCTGGAAGTGTTATCATCAAAAACGATGAGCAATCAGGGACAATGGATGTGATACTGGAAGCAGTGCATGGTGGAAATACATTACATATAGTGGGCGATTGGGCCTGCGGCCGTCAAATGAAAAATACATAGCATCAATTCAAATCACGTACCATAGGAAGTCTCAATGTAAAAGTGCTTCCTCTACCTGGTGTACTCTCGACGTCTATGTTACCTTTGTGCTCTTGTACTATATTCTGTACAATCGTCAAACCTAAACCGGTGCCGCCACGATCGCGGGAGCGAGCACGGTCTGCACGATAGAAGCGCTCGAAAATATTAGGCAGGTCTTCAGGTAGAATACCGATACCTGTATCACTTACTTTTAAGTTGGCATCATTCTTATCTGTCGTGAGCGAAAGCGTAACGGATCCCTCGTAGGGAGTGTATTTCAGCGCATTATCTATTAAAGCCACCAATACTTGATGAAGCTGGTCAGCATCACCAAAGACTTTTGCCGGGGTAATATTTTGTAGCATCAGTCGTGGCCCTTGCTGAATTTTATTCCTGTTTTCGCCTTCGGCTGTCTGCCTGAATTGGCGATAAACCTGGAGCAAGAGACTATCAAGGTCTATTACTGGTTTCTTGAGATCAACTTTCCTATAGCCTTTGGTTTTGATTTCTTGAGCGGTTTCGTCAGAACGAGCAAGTGTCAGGAGGTCATTCACAAGGCGACCCATGCGATCTGCTTCGGCGCGAGCGTCGGCCAGGGCAGCTTGCGCTTCGTCGAATGGGAGATCAGGGGCTCTAGCAAGCAGGTCGAGATTGCAACGAATTGAGGTTATTGGGGCACGCAGTTCATGTGAAGCATCCGCGACAAAACGTTGTTGGCGTTGATATGCCTTTTCAAGATTTGCCAACATTTCGTTGAAAGTGAACGCAAGTGAGGTTAACTCATCTCGACCAAAGCGGGAATTGTCAGGTACTCGTTGGCTGAAATTGTGAGAAGCACTGATGCTTCGTGCCGCTTTTGTTATGCGTTGTACTCTTGACAATACACTCCATGTGATGAACCACCCACCGATTAAGGCGAATAGAACAACAAGAGTGCCACCACGCCAGAGTAGAAGGCGCAGATCTGTCAAAGATTGTTCTATATCTTGCTCTGAACGTGCTGTCTGAATGATATGCCCTCCATTAAAATCATCGTTCATCATTGTGTAAATTCGTATGTTCTGACCTTGATATGAAATCGTGCTGTAAATACTGCTAGCATCACCATTAGTAGCGAAAGGATGTTGCACAATGCGTCGAGCAGCTTGTATGTCCCATGGCACAGGGCTGTTTACAAGCCCACTAACTCCTGTTTGAGTAATATTTGCCGAGTTGCCTGAGGTAGTTGCGAGCAGGTGTAGTTGGTTGTCCAGTACTTCAATAGCGACGCTACCTGAACCAAGCCCATCTACACTGGGCAATGAAAAGGGCAGATTGGAAGAGTTTTGGTTACCCAGGAGGTCTTTACCTAGTCTTATGCTGGCGGCACGACTACTTAATGTGTTGTCAAGATCGTTGTAAGCTCGTTGCTGCGCTTGAGCATAAACTATGGTTCCAAATATCCATAAAGTAATAACTAGCAGAAAAGCATAGAATAACATCAGTCGAAGTTGTATTGGAAAGTACATTTTGTACAACTCCTCCTTTACTATTTAGAAGTACGCAGGACATAACCCGCCCCACGTACTGTTTGGATCAGACGTTTTTCACTTTGCTTTTCTAACTTGGCACGCAGGTGGCCGATATACACCTCTAATACATTGGGACCACCTTCGAAGTCGCTTCCCCAGATACGATCCATCAACAATGAACGGGTCAAAACCATGCGTGGATTGCGCATAAATAACGAGAGGAGTTCAAATTCTGTTGTGCTTAGATCAATCAGACGATTACCTCGCTTCGCCTGACGTGTTGCTGTATCTAATTCCAGATCTTCGAAGACCAGCACTTCGCGAACGATATCATGTGGATTGCGTCTTCGGAGAAGCGCTTTGACTCGGGCCAATAATTCCTCTAATGCAAATGGTTTTACAAGGTAATCATCTGCTCCCGTTTCAAAGCCAGCTACTCGATCTGCCACTGCATCACGGGCTGTCAGCATAAGTACTGCTATACCATCTCCTGCGCAACGTAGCCGACGACAGACCTCAAGTCCATCAATACCTGGGAGCATAAGGTCGAGTATTACCAGATCGGGAGGCCTGATTCGAACAATTGACAAGGCTCCCTCACCGTTTGCTGCGATTGAAACCTGGTAGCCTGCGTAGGCAAGAGTTCGGCGCAGGGCACTTGTCGTGCGGTTGTCGTCATCGACAATGAGAATGTGTGCATTCATGGGCTCTCGGTTGGTAATCCGTTCTATGCCTAAGGAACGTGCGGAGTATGCATATATTCATCATATCATATTCCGGTATATTGGATATGTTATAGTACAAAGACCTGAATCTAAACTGAATTATAAATACGAAGTAGTAACAATTCAGCAGGGGTCTCTTTGAACCCCTGCTGAATTGTTACTACTTTTTTTGCTTGAGGTGACGCAAACATCTCTTCAAGGTTAAATTTAGAGATCTGCGCTACCAAAGAAACGGCGTACAACGAAGAAAACAACTCCGGCTACAGCCACTAGAGCTAGTGGAGTAAGCAACCAGAGCATCCAAACTCGTCCAGTTTCCTCAACGATTTCGTCAAGAACTTCTGGATTCAATTCGACATCTGCTTGTGTTTGTGACATTGGTATAAACGTCCTTTCTAAATAGTGGTCAACTTGGTGACAAAATATTGTGCATGCAAAGCTTGTCCACATCCATAATTCAGAGAAAGTTCTCTGGAAGAATCGCATGCATGTATACCAAAGCAGAACTATACTGGTAATTCTATGTGACTGATGAAAAAGATGCAAGGGGTTTGTGGTATGAAAATACTTTATATGTGGGGTTGGTCCGAAATTTCTTGTTCAGTGTAGCTTGTATGTTTATTGTGCAGTTCGTGAATAGAACGCATCACATTTGCCAGAGAATCATCCATTGGTTTGGAGGTATCAATGGTGCAACCGCCATCCTCATATTCCTCGAAGCGAGATTTCCACTGCTCCCATTCGTCCCAGGAAGTAATTTGAAATGCTGAAACGTTCCCTTTGCGACCTTCGAGACGACGTTTCTGTACCTCAGGTGGGCATTGGCAGTGGACAACCAGCATAGGTGTCTGGAACTCTTTCGCCAGTTCTTTGCATTGTTCATATGTGGTTCGATAGGTAAGTGGTGTATCAACTACGACACTAAGCCCCAGACTCAGTTGTTCGCGAGCCAGGGCAAACATAAGCTCATACGAAAACTGCCCGGCTAGAGGCAGTTCTCCAAATATATGAACAACCGTCTGGCGTATTATATCTCTATCAATTAGTGGTGCATGTAATGCTGCGGCAAGCAGTCGTGCAATGGTACTTTTCCCGGTCCCCGGAAATCCGCGCATTACAATAAACGTACTTCCAGTATGCACAGGCGCATTCTCTCTTCCAGGATAATGGAGAAGTTTTATATCTTCTTTCAGGGCTTCTCACAAGGTGCTTCTTCACCTGGATTGGCTCGCAAGAGAGCCATTTTCTTGATCGTGTGGAAGGCGCACAAAAAAAATCACACATTGATTTGTGAGAAGCCTTGATACCCTTCTTTAGAGCCTTTGAAACCCATCTTTAGAAGTGGTAAAGTAGCATATGACTCGGGTTTCCAAGGTGGTCTTTCAAGGCATTTAATCGAGTGTATTTTTCGCACTTTTAGAGTCTAACGCTCATTCAGTATAGCAATAATTTGAATTCTTGTCCAGAATTGTTGAACTTTTAGAACTGTTTGCTCTGTGCCCTGAGAATATCAACCCTCTGCTGTCTTGACGCATCCTTTCTATCAGGCTATCATCTAACATACCAAAACAAGAAAAAGTTGAAAGAAGAAGATATGTAATGATGAAGAAGTTGCGAGGCCGTAACCTGTCTCATCCAGGTTGTCTCATAGGAATAACGTTAGGCTTGACACTAGGCATTGTGCTTGCAGCCATCTTAGCCACGTTGAATGTTGCTCTAAACACAGATTTACTTATATGGCTTGGCCTCACGATAGGACTCGGTGCCATTGGATGGGTTATTGGTAATCGGCTTACTTCGCGCTTTCCAGCGTTGGATAAACAGACCTCATTAAAAGAGACAACTTCGAAAGGTACCTCTGACTAGCACTTTCCATAAAAATATGCTATATTTGATGTGCATCGATGATATACATCGCTTTTCTATATCGTCGACCCATCGAGCAGAGTTGCTCCTAGGCGATGATGCGCGTTTTTGTATATGCCGTGTCGCCGTGGATTTACCACTATTGATGGCCACTAGATACGGGTTCCCCCTTAACCTTTGTTTATCAAAATGCCGTTCGGTACTTACCCGATTAGCATTACTGGGAGGATACCTCATGTCCGAAAATGAATTTAGACGATCAGTCTCTGTTGATGGCGTTCCTCGCGGAAGTCGTTGTGAGTGGTGTGGGAAGCCTGCAGAGGTGCAGTTGACTGCTATAGGCGGCCTTTCTCACAATGAAAGTGGACTATTCTGCCGTTCTTGTGGCGAGGACTTTACTCGTGCTGTGATTAACATATCCAGTATGACACCATCAGTCGATGCAACTTTGTAGTCGTTTTAAGAAAAGCTAGTCTAGTCACAATAAATGAGGGACACGGTTTAGAAGACCGTGTCCCTCGTATTGCATTTTAGGTGAGGAAGAATCAGGAGTATCGTACCATATAGCGATCGATATCGAACTCTTTAGACTGCTGTACCAAATGGTGTGCTGCCTGATCCATCGTTTGGCGCTCTTCCTGGAAGAAGAGACCGACATACGGCTTCTCCGTTTCCATAGCCAATTCGATAGACTTAGAGCGATTGTGCGTGTCGTGATCGGCTGGAATCGGTGTTACAGTACCTTTCCACACGTCCATTGTATTGTAGAACGTTGGGCATGGGCTGAGTACATGGATAAACGAAAAGCCGTGGTGCTTAACTCCTTGCTCTATCAGTGCAGCCAGTTCTTTCGGTTTGGAAGAAAATCCGCGTGCAACAAAACTGACGTTCAGTGACAGCGCAGTCGCGATAGGGTTGAATTGTGAAGCGAGCAAGCCATACGGGGTTGATTTTGTTGTATGACCTGTTGGGGATGTTGGGGATGTCTGACCTTTTGTCAATCCATAGGTCTCGTTATCCATAACAACTACTGTGATATCAATGTTGCGTAAAGCTGCATGAATAAGGTGGCCAGCACCGATACTGAAAAAATCGCCGTCGCCACCAACTGCTAAAATGGTCAAGTCAGGACGCGCCATCTTCATCCCTTGGGCCACAGGTAGTGCGCGTCCATGCAAACTATGAAACCCAAAAGTTTCCACGAAGTGCGGAAGGCGGCTTGAGCAGCCAATTCCTGAAACAACAACGGTCTGCTCTAGAGGCAACTTGAGGCTTGCCATGCTGTTATAAATAGCATTTAGCACACCGAAGTCACCGCACCCTGGGCACCAGGTTGGCTTTACATCACTTTTATAGTCTTTTGGAGTTAGAGTTGATTGTGTCACGATTAGCTAACCTCCTCGATTGCTCGCAATATTTCACCGGCGGTAAATGGGATGCCACCAAATTTATTCACACGAATCGCTTGTAAACCATACTTAGCACCTAATAGATTAGCTAGTTGACCTGAGTAGTTGCACTCAGGTACGATTACCGTCTTAACTGAGCCAATGAAATCTTGGATAGTGAGATCAGGCAATGGAGAGAGTATTTTGGGGTGTAAAGATGCAACTTTGTATCCATTGGCACGCGCGCGATCAACGGCTTCGTGAATCGTCCCCTCCGTTGATCCCCAGCCGATGATTCCGATGGTGGCATCTTGATCACCGTATCGTTGGGGCTTGGGTAGTTCTTCAGCCGCTGTAGCTAACTTCCGATACCTTTTCTCCATCATTGCTATATGGTTTTCTGGTTCGTAATTTGGATGTCCTCGGTCATCATGTTCCAGACCTGTCGCGACATATGTGTATGCGCCTGTTCCAGGTGCCGAGATGGGAGAGATACCGCTTGCAGTATATGCGTAGCGTCCATAGCTATGTTCTGCTGCTTCTGCCCCTACGGTGACCGCTTCACTTAGTCCGTTGGCTCCATTTGTGCCATTGCCGTTGTATTGGAGACGTCCATGGATTTCTGTTGGTTTGAAGACGCTGCGATCAACGCTCTCAACGCGAGCGGTTAATGACTGATCACTCAGGAAGATCACAGGCATCTGGTAACGTTCGGCCATCTCGAACGCAAGAATCATCAGGGAGTAGCAGTCGGCGACATCAGCGGGTGCCACAATCATACGAGGAGTATCGCCATGACCAGCATTGAGGGCGAAACTCAGGTCAGATTGTTCCATCTTGGTCGGCATGCCTGTGCTAGGGCCAGCGCGTTGGGCATCTACGATCACGGCTGGTATTTCTGCCATTGAAGCGTAGCCAATAAGTTCGGTCATCAACGAGAAGCCAGGTCCGGAGGTAGCTGTCATAGCACGCACACCTGTGAAAGAGGCCCCCAGGACTGCGGCAAGCGCGGCTATTTCGTCCTCTGCTTGCATGAAAGTTCCACCGACCTGCGGTAGTTCTTTTGCTAATCCCTCCATAATATCGCTTGCTGGAGTAATGGGATATCCGGCAAAGAAGCCGCAGTGCGCAGCAAGGGCTCCGGCAACAGCCGCCTGATTCCCATTGAGCACGACTCTGTCTGCTTTCTCTACAGATCCCAAATGGTATGAATTCCGTTTAGACAATTGCTCTGTTGCATACTTCTTTGCAATTTCTAATGCCAGCATATTTTTTTCCATCAATATAGGATTGGATTTACGCGATCTGGAAAGCTTGGACTCAACCACCTGGGAGATAGCTTCTAGAGGTGGTCCAAATAGGCCAGAAATCGCGCCCAGCATAACCATATTCTTTGTCTGGTAAAGCTGAACCTCTTTACGGGCTATTTCATTAAATGGAATGGCATAGCTTATGAAATCGCCAGCTTCGGGCGTAAAATCTGAAGGATCGTAGATAAGAACGCCGCCATGACGCAAGTCACTAATATTCCGGTCATATGCTTCTTGATTTAAACAAACGAGCACATCAGCATAGTCGCCCATTGATTTCACGGACTGGTTACTGATACGCACTTGAAAGAGACAAGGGCCGCCTAGAATATCACCACCAGAAATGGTTCCCTCTCCCGATTCGCCGCCAATACGAATCGTTACTTCATTCACCATCGAATGCTCCCCTAGAAAATTATCGACCGCACCCTATGCTCAACATGCGGCGCGGCCCTGTTATTGCGGGTATTTCTTGCTCTTGAACACCTCAAGAAATCTTTCTTTTGGAATAGCCACTTATCAATACCGTCGCTTTGTCTCTGTTCCTGAGTATTCTCACTGGCAAGGACTATTCCCGCGCAAAACGGAAGGAACAGAACAATTCATATAACATCCCTAATTATATCACACTTCACAGTGGATATAACATCCGAAATCACGAATTTCGCAGGACTCGGGCAAATCCTTTCTGTTCAGTAGGAAGTACAGCGACGTTCCCAGGTCTGGGGCCAGAATACAAGCTGCTTCCCAAAGATTTGCCTCTTTGCGCGAAAAATGGCGCTACTACTACATGGAAAGTGTGTAGCATTCTCATGCTACAATAGTTTATAGCGATAACTCCTATTGGATACTGTCGCGGTCGAGTTCTATATTAAGAAGGGAAGGTGGCTCCAGGAGCATAAAGAGCAGCATGAAAAGGAAGTTCTGGATTATTCTTGCAGCTATACTAATCGGTAGTATACTGTTATCAGCATGCCAGATTCAAATCGGCGGAACAGCACAGCAACCAGAGGCGTCTCCACCTGCTGGATTGCGTCCGGAAACGGTACTCGGCATCCAGGGAGATGTCACCACTTCCAGTTCTTTTTCAGGTATCCCCTGGGTACGCCTGAGCTATCCAACATGTGTCTCCAGCAATTTGAGTGGTCAGGTGCTCAAGGATACCATTAGCAGCTACCATAAGCAGGGTATGCATGTCCTGCTCACATACTGTCAGACAGGTGGCGATAGCCTCTTTGATACGAATCCACTCAACGATGTAGCGCAGTCGGGGGCTGATGCAGTGCAGTGCGGCAACGAGCAAATAAAGCAGAGCGCTACTACTCTCTATGTCACACCAGATCGCTTTGCCAGGTTTTTTGATCTTTGCCAGCGTACTATACATGCGGTGCGCCCTGATATCCCTATTATTCTTGGGGCTATGGACCCTCTCGTGGTTCCTGACGACAATACAAAATTGATGAACCAGGTGCATTATCTCGACACGATGCAGTCAGCTATGAACTCTTCGGTGCATCCTGGAGGCAATTGGGACTGGCGCTCACAGGTCTTGGGCCTGATTGATAGCTGGCACAATGGCTATCCCGACTCAAATACAAATAATCTCTACCAGTTGTATGCATTCTGGGCGCAGCAGCTCCATGTTTCTATCAGTAGCGGTAATTTAGGCAAACACCTGTGGATAGTCGAGGGGACGGGTTGTGTGAACGGCTGTGGTATTGACGCCGGCAGCGCGCGGGAAGTGGCTATCTCGCATATACTGACGCTGATCACCGATGTGCAGACGACGATAAAGTACCATGTGCCTTTCTTTTACTTTGGCGGCAGGGACTTTTACACCCCTCAAATTGGCTGGATATATGGCGTTCTCGATGCAAATAGCCATCCTAAGCCGCTTCGCCAGGATCTTCAGATGGGATCGGTCAAGTTGGAGATGTCCTGCTCTTCTTCTGGAAAGGTCGTTGTGGCTGATCAAGAGCAGTTATTGGCAAGGCTCTATAGCGGTTGCACACTGCCGGCTAACTATGTCAGTACACTGGAAAGCTGAAATGGGGAGCGCAGTTACCCAGAATGATTCTAGCAAACCGGGTGTTGTCATATATGGAGGAAGTGATAAGATAGCCCAACATTCTTATGTGCCAACTGAAAATAAGCAAAAGCCAGAGTAAAAAGTCTTCCCAAGTAGAAGCAGCTATGGTACAATACATCCCGCGAGGGCCCATAGCTCAGTGGTTAGAGCAGCCGGCTCATAAGTGCGCCCATGTGTCTTTACATTCCATGCCTACAGAGGTAGGTGGCACTGAGGTTAACGTGTCTAAAGCAGGGTCTTACCTGGATGGGAAACTTGAAAGGGACAATAGCATGACCTGTAAAAGTCTGGTCGAGAAGCCAGGCAGCTACGCTGTATATGGTTAAGGCTGAATTGCTTGAATCCCAGTCCGTGCAGTGTGGAGTTAGCAAGTGTGGTTATGAGGCTTGCTAAAAACCTCCTCCACAATGATGCATGTTAAAAGCGGTAGGACGAACGGGGAACCTAAGTACAGACGTGGGATGTAAGGGAACTTGGGGATCGTCTAAACGTCGCGAGACGCATGGCGACGGAGTGTCCATAGTACTCAAATGCCCGGTGTAATGCCCGGTACACGGGGAAGGGACACAGGTAACGAAATTGGTAATCAGAAAAGCTTACGGGCTTTCCCGTTACTAAAGTAGTTATTGGAGAGCCGTGTGCATTGAAAGGTGCATGCACGGTTCGGAGAGGGGTAATTGGAAACGCGCTGGTTATCTACTCTACCTGGTTGGTCGCTGGTTCGACCCCAGCTGGGCCCATTTATAGTTCATAGTCTCGTGCCCACCGCACATTCTTTTCTTGTTTGTTCTTGGTTGGTTCTATCCTCAGGTGGGCGCGAGTTCTCCCTACTTGGTCTACAGGAACAAGGTACACTTTGCCTAGATCAGCACAATATACGGCAAAATATTCACATTGTCCTCGATAGTGCCGCCAATCCCTCTTAGTTCCCGTAACGTTATGGTTAGCAGTATCAAAATACTTTGCGCCATTCTCAATCCACCCTGATTTACACTGGATACGCCAGAACTGCCCATCAACATCCTCAATCACAAGATCATACCGCTCACTCCCACCAAAGGGTGTCAGCACCACATATCCGCATTCCAGGAATCTTGTGACAATTGCTGACTCACTGATATGCCCTTTCCTTTTCGAATCGGAGCTTCCTTTTCCGAGCAGTCCCATGTTGGTTCTCCTTGATTATTATCAAGAGCCGCTTGAACAAATGAAAAACATACTTTGCGATATTTAGCGTCATCTAGCGATGAATAGCATATCATTAATATATAAGTACGTCAATATACGACAAAATAAGGAATCCATAATACTTTATTTGACAAATAGCGTCATTATCCGTATAGTATCCTTTATCATTTACTATTCTGAGGTGCGTAATATTGACTAAACAAGATGATGAAGATTTCATGACTTCCCAAGAAGCACGTATGCGTTTAAATGTTTCCTCTCGCACGCTTGAACGCTATGTAAGAGGAGGCCTTTTGAGAAAATACCGACGCAAAATCGGACGTGAAGTGTTCTATAGGCGGTCGGAAATCGAGGATCTGTTGCGAATTCGGCCCGCGGAAGATATAGAGGACCAAAGTTAATAGCACATTATACTGTTACTTAACAAAGCTGTAGTACTGTATTATTGATTATTAAAGCGAGCAGCTACGATTTATTTCAAATCCCGAAGCTCAGATTCCATCCTGTCTATTTCTTGTTGCTCATACTCAAGTTGTCGGTTTATTTCCACAGAGAAGCCTCGAATAGCCTTTTCTAGCTCTAAATCCGTAACATTCTTCTTTCGAATTGCAATCATTACCCGCAGCATGTTGCTTCGATGCTCCTTATATTCGCTTTCCAGTTTTTCTGGATTCGGAATCTCCCCACGCTGAGCCACAATTTCATCTAACTCTTCTTTCCGCTTGCTGAGTGCTGTAATTCTCCGCAAATCGGGTTCTATTTCTGTGCGATAATTACGCCATACATTTTCTTGTCTGAAGTCTTCTGGATCGCGCTCCAATATTTCTTGTTCCCACGTCATTCTACGCCGTTTAATATCTTTGCGGGAGAATGCGATAGACTCGGCATCTGTGTTAAGATTCAGTGCTCGATAAACAGTCTCAAGATTTTCAAGAGCTCCCGTCATAGTGTTTACTCTCTGTATTATCTCCAGAAAATCCGATACTTGGGCGTAAAAATTGGGGAGAACAGATTGTGGAAGGCCAGCGCGGGGATAAATAGCTATAGTAATAGAGCCAGTACTTGTAGGTTGATTGACATGTGCTGCTATCTCAAGCAGCATTGCAACCGAAGACCGTTCTGGGGACAGCCTAGCTGCACCCGTGGCGAGAGCTGGAAAAGCTATTGACCGATAGCCAAGCTCATTGCAAATTGTTAAACACTTTTTAGTGACTTTTCGAATCAAATCGATTGTTGTCAAAGATGGTTTGTTGCGATTTAAAACAGCTGCATGGAAGATTTGTTTGGCCTTCAGATGTCCTGCTGTTGTGATTGCGATGTTCCCTAACTCAACAGGAACACGTTTTCTGCTCTCATACCAGACTTCTTGGCCTCCCATTCTCAATAATGCCTGAGATACTCCCCCGCCCATTGATAAGTCGGTATCATCTGAACTAACTACCACATCAACTTCTAGAGCCGTGATATCGCTATATTCAACGCGCAAAGTCGTGTTACCAAAGGTGCGCGCAAGGGGACGAAAGATATTCTCAGGCATTCTCGATTCTCCTTCCGAAGACCTGTTCTAGTAGGCTCTTAAGACGCGCTGATTTTTCAATTATCGCGTCAGCTTCATCTTCAATATCCCTTTTAACGCCTAGAGGAGTTAATGCACCATATTTTGCTTCAGCTGTTTCCAAGTCAACTAGGTTTCTGCGATGTGTTTGAATTTGCTTAATAAGTCCTCTGATCTCATAAGCATCCGTCTCAGCTAAATGGATATTGATCGAGGACTCCAGTTCTTTGGGGTTTGCTTCTAGAGTAATAAAATCCTGCCTTGTTAGTCTAGAAGCATGATTGATGGCAACATTATCAGTTGATTCTGTTGAAGTCTTCTTACTTCGTTAGCGGACATCGTCAATCCATTTACCAACCTCATCGAACATGAATTTTGTTGCTTCAGTTATGACGGGTATGAAAGGGGTTATGTCCATATTCAATTATCCATATATAGCTTGAAAATGCAGAAAAAGATGAAAGATGCAGAGTCGGCGTTAGTATACTATGCTTTTGTATGTTCTGCAATAAGCAAAAATGGAAACTCAAGGCGATGTAAAAGTCTGATCGAGAGGCCAGGCAGCTACGCTGTATACGGTAAGGCTGAATTGCTTGAATTCAAGTCCAAGCAACGTGGAGTTAGCAAGAGTGGTTATGAGACTTGCTAAAAACCTCCTCCATAGCGATGCTTATTAAAAGCAATAGGACGAACGGGGAACCTACGTACAGATTGACTGTATCTGGAGAGCAGTGTGCATTGAGAGGTGCATGTATGGTTCGAGAGGGATAATTAAAAGCGTGCCAATGTAGCGCAGCGGTAATCTACTTTACCTGATTGATCGCTAGTTCGAATCCAGCTAGGCCCATTTATAGTTCGTATTTTTAGCGATACAACCGCTTCTTCGTATCCTCAACTAGAACCAGGTCATCTCTCGCCTCCTGCTATAGCCACCAGCAAAGTCACATGGTCTTGATCATGAAGGAGTGTTGCTGGCGTGGCATCGGGGTCTGGGCGTACCTCGTTAATGAGGACACGCATGTAGGGTGGCAGCATGCCAGCTTCATCTAACAAGTACGGTTGAGCACGAGGATACAGAGCAATCAGCTTTTCCAAAACCTCCCTAGTGTGATTGAAGAAGAATCGATTGCTATGTCAACATGTGGTTGGCCGATGACGACTCGTGCTGCGCCATACAGTGCGAGCCATACATGCATAGCTCCCGACCTCCTTAAAACAGACTGAGCTGTTCTGCCCTGGCTATTCAAGCCAGGGCGACAGATAATCTTTTTTACCATACTCAGATGCACTACAGGCTGTATTGCTGGCGAACATAAGAGCCAATACCAATGGCATCGAGCTTGTCCAAAGGGACAAGCATGTTTAACTGTACGACACCGGGTAGGCGGCCAATCTCTACTCCCCCGGTAATGGTACACCGATTGCGTACTTCGGCCTTCGTCATGTGTAACACATCGGCTGCACGCTGGATGGCATTATCGGTTGCTTCGTTGAGGGTTGGCCCGGTGCCGATGAACTGGGCAGGGCCGACGCTGTGCTGCAATGTGAGATGGTAACGCTGAGCCAGGCGTTTCCCTGCTTCCAATTCCTCCTTTGAGAAAGGCCGGGCGATGAATGGTAAATCTTCGGGCACGGGCAGCAGGATGGGGCCATCCAAAGCCAGATTCTTGATGACATTCACACTTACACGCGCTTCGGCGGTGATATCGGTGGTATGCAGGCCCAACTCGCCATCACCCTGGTTGGCGTGGCAATCACCAATATAGACACCGCCACCATCGATTTTGACAGGGCAAATGAGAATGGCACCGGGACGTACTTCGTTGGTGTCGAGGTGTGCATCTGTCTTCACACGATTGAGCGTTTCCAGCGACATGCCATACGGGTGATGCGCTCCGACCAGGAAATTGCCGAAGTCTCCGGCGTTGTGTGAGTCAGGCAAATCGGCGCTCGGCGTTGTCCCGATATTCCCGATAAATGGGCGCAGGCGGGCAAGTGTACCGGGAATGGTGTGAGGCTCAAAGAGGAGAATGGGGTGTTGGCGTGCATTTGGCGGGAGGGCCGCAACCTCACGAGCTCGTTGAGCAAAAGCGTGGGCATTGGCAGCATCCATGGTCAGGCCAAGCTGGCTGTCGTGGTCGAAGACGATTGTATATCCCTCCTCGAAACCGAATGGATTAACAACTGTTCCGCATTTCATGCAGCGTATGCTGCTCTCTCCGGTTCCCTCAACGCGGCTAGGGGGCCATAGAGTGCCACACCCTGGACACTTCTTATCCACGAATGGATCGTCGCCAAAGGCGTCTTTGATCGTTACCATCGTACCAGAAGAGGTTGCCAGTGAGAGCACGCGCATAGACTCGATGGTAATAGCCAGTGCATCGCCGACTCTAGCTCCCTCTACAGCTACCGGGCGCGTCACTTCGTGTCCACCATGAAATTCAGGTGTGATCATCGGTCCCCAACAACCAGGAGGAACAACACAGCGAATGTGTCCACCATCCTTAATCGTCGCCGCGAAGCCCAGGCTTGGACCGACGAGCCCTCCCGTATACTCATCTACAAAGACCTCATCCTTGATTTCTCTATCCGTAGTCTGCATAAAAGCAATCTCCTTTCACCATTGGAAGGATACACAGAACAAGACATGAAACAGGAAAGATTTTCCCTCACCGAGTAGTTTACAACTTTCCAGGGTCTCTGTGCCAATAAATGTATCTTCTCCTTCTCGTCAACCGTGCAATAAGTAAGAAAGAGCTTTTCAGACTTGAGCACTTATACTTAGACTCTGCAAACGAGACATATCCTAAAAGATAAGTTGCCGTCGTTCACGAGGGATAAACATGAAGATTGATATACTGAGACGATGTGTTGCTGAATGCGTCGGAACTTTCGCCCTTGTCTTTATCGGATGCACTACTCGAGCAATGATAGGTGATACGACAGACTTTGCTGGAATTTTAGTCGTGCATTTAGCCTTTGCTTTTACCATCGCAGCAATGATTTATACCTTAAGTCACATCTCCGCAGCTATTTTTAATCCCGCTCTCACTTTTGGCTTTGCTATTTCAGGACGATTTCCCTGGCGCTATGTTCTTCCCTATTGGCTAGCTCAATTTGTTGGTGCTGTGTTGGCTGTAGGCCTTGATTTCATTCTGCTGCCGAAGCAGGCTTCGGCGGTGCATTTTGGGGCAACAATGCCAAAAGCTGGTATTCTTCCAGCACTAACTATTGAGATCATCCTCACCTTCTTTCTGATGCTAGTGAACATGTCGTCAGCGACAGATAAGCGGTTCAAGCGCGCTGATAGCGGTTTGGCGGTAGGGTTTGTGATCCTGGCGTCTGGGTTGATGGCGAATTCCTTATCGGGCGCAAGCATGAATCCTGCCCGTAGCCTTGGACCAGCACTTTTTGCCGGCGGAAGTGCGATTATCGATGTCTGGATCTATTTTGTGGGTCCATTTCTTGGAGCACTCCTGGCAGTTGGATTGTATCAGATGATACGTGGAAGCGGTGATCATACCAAGGATGTTCTTGAGGAACCACCAGACGAAGAAAAGGCCATACTTCAAAAGAAGCCCGACACCATCAATACTCACCTGTTACAAGGAAGCAAATGACTTTAATTTGTATCACCTACCTGTTTGCATCACTGGCAAAACTTCAGTAGAGCCAGTTATACTATGGATAGTGAGGGCGCGGTACCCCTAATAGCCAGATGAAGGTAAAGCATTGTAATGAAAGCAAAACAGTACGTTTAATCGGTCTTCGGCTGCGAGCCGGTAAAGGAGATACATCTCTATGTCTGAACAGCACCCTACATCCAAAGACCTTTTCCAGAATGACTCCCTTATTTACGACTGGAATCAGTTGTCTCCATTCACCTGTCAGTTTAATCCACCACAAATTATTGAACTTAACGATGAGACGCTGCGCGATGGTCTTCAGTGCCCTTCAGTGTTGCAACCAACTTTGGAACAGAAGCTAGCGTTTCTACGTCTCATGCCTAAACTGGGTATCGACTCTGCTGATATTGGTTATGCAGGGGCTAGCAAGGCAGCTCTAGATGATGTGGTAGCATTGGCAAAGACCATTATGGATGAAGACCTACCTGTAAAGCCAAACTGTGCTGGGAGAACGCACGAAGCCGATATTAACCCAATTCTCGAAGCTCAGCAGCGCAGTGGTCAGGCAATCGAAGCTGCACTATTCATCGGTTCCAGTCCAATTCGCCAATTTGTTGAAGGCTGGGATTTATCATTCCTACTCAAAACGATTGAAAAAGCAGTCTTGTATGCACGTAGCCACGATCTTTCAGTCATGTTTGTTACTGAAGATACAACGCGTGCGCTACCTGAACATATCGCGGCAATGTATCTCACAGCGGCACAAGCTGGAGCTACGCGCCTCTGTATTGCTGATACGGTAGGACATGCGACTCCATCGGGTGTACAGCATCTCGTTGGGTTTCTCCGTGAGCAACTTCAAAAAGTAGGTTTCGGTGATCTTATGCTTGATTGGCATGGTCATCGTGATCGCGGTTTAGATGTCGTGAATAGTCTGGCGGCTCTTTCAGCTGGTGCAAGCCGAGTTCATGGGTGTGCACTTGGCATTGGAGAGCGTGTCGGTAACACTGCCCTGGATACTCTACTTGTGAACCTGGTACTCCAGGGTTGGATGGACCAGGATCTAAGCGCACTTGATGAATATTGCAGGTTAGCGAGTGAAATGACTGGTGTACCAATTCCTCGTAATTATCCTATTTTAGGTGACGATGCCTTTGTCACAAGTACTGGTGTCCATGCAGCAGCAATACTCAAAGCTCAAGCCAAAGGTGATACATGGTTGGAGGATCGCGTCTATAGCGCTATTCCTGCTGCCCTGGTTGGACGACATCAGACTATTACAGTTGGGCCAATGAGTGGACAAGCGAATGCTGTGGCATGGTTAAAGGATCATCACATGGAACCAACACCTTCACGTATTACAGTGATCTTGAACGCAGCCAAGCAAACAACGCATATCCTAAGCGATGAGGAGATAATGAGCCTTATGCAGGTATCCTCGCTCGAAGAGTAATAAAAAATACAGGTCAGGTTGGCGCTCAGCAAAGGAGCGCCAACCTGACCTGTATTTTTTCGGGTTACCTATAAACCATGCATGAATCAACCCCAGCGAATCAACCCCATCTCATGTTTACCTGCAAGTTCTGGATGGTTAGGCAGTACCCGCACGCCGTAGGCAATACTGCCGCTTGTTGGAGGATTTAGGTGAAGCTGATAAGAGTACGAGCTGTCTAACTCCTTCTTTATATATACCATAGGCAGTACATGCTGAATGACAATGTTTTCATTTGAAGCCTCACCGAAAACAAGTTCGACGGCAATATCTCCAGGTTTAAGTTTATCTGAACGTATCCACGCTCGCACATCGATGCCCTGTCCGAGGCTAAGTTGCCCTTCGCGTTGCCCTTCTACATACAGTTGCAGTTCAGGCCAGGCTCGCTTTACTTTGTCTTTCCAGGAAGCTAAGGTGCGTGCTGCAGCGTAATTGTTCTGTTCAATTTCCAGACTTTGCAGAATCTGTGGCACATAAAAACGTTTGGTGTATTCTTTCACCATCCGTCGCATGCTGAAAACCGGAGCGCAGGTTCGAATAGCTTCCTTCATGAAAGCAATCCAGGCATGAGGAATACCATCATCGCCTCGATCATAATATGTTGGAACGATCTCTTCCTCGATTATCGAATACAGCGAGAGACTGTCAGCCTCATCCTGCACATTTGGGTCGTGATATTCACGTTCCTCGCCAATCGCCCAGCCATTTTTGCCATTGAAACCCTCAGCCCACCAACCATCGAGAATACTACAATTTGGCTGACCATTGAGCGCAGCTTTTTGGCCACTGGTACCACTTGCCTCATGGGGGCGAATAGGATTATTTAGCCAGAGGTCCGTACCGGAAACCAGGTAACGTGCCATATCTATGTCATAATTTTCCAGGAAAATGACCTTACCCCGGAATGCATCGCTACGTGAGAAACGGTACACTTGCTCGATCAGAGCTTTGCCTGGCCCGTCAGCTGGATGAGCTTTACCCGCAAAGATGATTTGTACGGGTCGGTCAGGATTGTTGAGAATACGTCTCAAGCGTTCAGGGTCACGGAAGATGAGCGTAGCTCGTTTATATGTCGCGAAGCGCCGTGCAAAACCAATGATTAAGGCATCGGGACGTAGCATTTGCTCGAACTCAGCCATCTGGACAGATCCCTCTCCCAGGCGCAGGTGGTGACGTTTTAAACTGCGACGAGCATACCTGACGAGTGCCTCTTTCCGTTGCACGTGAATATTCCATAGTTCCTCATCAGGTATATCCAAGATTGCATTCCATAGATCTAGCTCATCCACATGTTCCTCCCAATCTTCACCCAGATAGCGTTTGAAGAGATTGTTCATCTCTGGTGCGATCCACGAAGGAGAATGCACTCCATTAGTAACAAAATCAATTGGCACCTCGTCGGCATCTACACCTGGCCATAAAAACTGCCACATATCCCTGGAGACTGCTCCATGTAGAGCGCTTACACCATTATGCTGACCGGTCAGGCGCAGCGCAAGTACAGTCATGCCATAAGAAGGTCCCCAACCGTGATTCTCGCCTGCCACGTCCATAAATTGATCACGATTTAATCCAAGTTGGCCCCAATAAGAACTGAAATACTTGTCAACCAGGTCATAGGAAAAGGTATCATTACCTGCCGGGACAGGAGTATGAGTGGTAAAAAGCGAATTTGCAGCAACCGCTTCACGAGCTTCGTTAAAGCTTAGCCCTGAGGCTACCAGTTCTCGACAACGTTCCAAATTAAGAAATGCTGCATGACCCTCGTTTATATGCCAGGCGGCGGGTGAGATGGCCAGGGCGCGCAAAGCGCGTACACCACCAATACCCAGTACAATCTCCTGAGAAATGCGCATCTCTCGATCACCACCATATAAGCGAGCTGAAAGCTCTCGGTCATTTGGAGCATTGGGAGCGACATCTGTATCCATCAAATATAACGTTATGCGTCCAACCTGCAATTTCCAAACTTTGGCGTGAATTCGTCTTCCCGGCAATTCGACCTGTATCATTATTTCGTTACCATCTGGGTCGCAAGCTGGGATGGCGGGAGCTTCAGAGAAATGCAACTTGTCATAATACGCCTCTTGTACTCCATCACGAGTCACGCTTTGCCTGAAATACCCTTGAGGATATAAGAAGCCAACGCCAATTAATGGCAGGCCTAGATCACTTGCCTCTTTGCAGTGATCACCTGAAAGAATGCCGAGGCCACCAGAGTAAATAGGTAACGCTTCATGTAATCCGAATTCTGCTGAGAAATAGGCTATCGTATTATTTACCAATTCGGGATAATTTTGTGAAAACCAGGTTTCAGTGCGGGGATGCATGTAGTGGTCGAAATCTCTGAGTACACTATCGTAGTTTTCCAGATAAGTAGCGTTATTAACCCCTTGTTGAAGATGCTCAGGTTGAACTTCGGTGAGAAAACGAACTGGGTTGTGCCCAGTTTCTTCCCATAGTTTTGGATCAAGCTCTTTATACAAAGCAAGTGCTTCTGGGTGCCAACTCCACCATAAATTGTAGGCTAGCTCGTAGAGTCGACTGATGCGGGAAGGCATAGTAGGGAAGACTGTCACGCGGCCAAAAACTTTCACAGAGCAAAGTTCCTTTACTTTAACTATCGTGCATCTGAATCCAACCATGACGTAGCGCATGCACAACAGCAGCAGTACGATCATTGACTGATAGCTTTTTAAGAATAGATGTAATGTGATTCTTCACCGTTTGGTCACTTATCTTCAGCGATTTAGCGATTTCTTTGTTGCTGTTGCCCTGCGCAATATAGTCCAGGATTTCAACTTCACGGCTTGACAACGGTGAGTAGGAATCTTTGCCGGGGGCTTCTTCCTCTTCTACTGACAGCTCTCTAAACGATTTGAGGACACGGTTGGCAAGTTGTGGTTTCGACAGCACATCATCATTGATGAGATATTCGCCATGGCTCACCCTGCGAACTGCATCTGTTAATTCTTCTGCTGTGATATTGCGCGTATAGTAAGCAGCGGCTCCCACTTTGATCGACTGGAACAAGCGCTCCTCATCTTCCGAGGGAGTGAGGATCATAATAGCCATTTGTGGCACAAGATGGCGCATTTGCCTGGCTATCTCTAATGGATCAGCAGAGGTGAGACCCGCATCGATAAGTGCCACATCGGGGTTTCCGGTGCGGGACAGTTCGAGAATCTCTTCAGCATCGGTAGATTTACCGATGATCTCACAATCGCCCATTTGTTCGAGCGTAGAGCATATACCCTGACGAAACAGGGGTTGCTCGTCAACCACGATCACTCTTATCGTTTCCATCAAATTCCTCGCAGCAGAGCAGCTAGAGCGGAATTGCCGCTGTACTGCCTACACTTCTATCGTTCTATTCCCAAATTGTGGGGAAGGCATTCACTCCTCAAGTTTAAAGGGGGGGAGTGCCGTTTGGATAGTTATGCTTTCAGCAAATTCCTAACTATTGCATCATTATACACACAAATCACGCGTTGAACAATCGTTAAATAGCCAATCTGGTGATATGTATGTGCATTGGAGACAATCGAGGTGTAAATATTTTTTGCAACTAAATTCGTTCGAGCCTTCTTAGAGTGGAATTGATGCCTACACGCAAGCATTCGATCACGCCTTTACCTGTGACAGCGACGGACTCGAAGCTTGGTACATGGTAAGGGTTGAGGTATTGTTCAAGTACAGAAACAGGCAGTATATCCTGTAAGTCCCTTTTGTTCCACTGCATAACCAAGGGAAAATCGTTAATATCTTTGTTCATACGCCTGAGTTGTTCCTGAAGTTCATTCCAGCTTTCGATGTTCTCTTGCAATTTACTAGCCTGAGAGTCGGCAACAAAAATTACGCAGTCAGCCCCTTTTAGTACAGAGATACGTGTCTGTTGATAGAGCACCTGACCTGGCACTGTATAGAGTTGGAAGCGAATTTGGAAGCCGTGAACCTTGCCGAGTTCCAGTGGAAGCAAATCGAAATAGAGAGTACGCTCGGTCTCAGTGTCAATCGAGACCATGTCTCCTACGTCTTTGGGGTTGACTGCCTGGTGTATATAATGCAGGTTAGTGGTTTTGCCACACAGACCAATGCCGTAATAGACTATCTTGCAGTTAATTTCTCTTTTGGCCATGTTTATTAGGGACATTCGTGGTTAATCTCCTACCCGCTGAAACGTGTCTATTCCAGAACGCACTCATCACGATTGACAGATAAACTGTAGAGGCGACCTCTGATTCGGTCGCCTTGTTGCAGTCATCTTTGTTACGCAACAGTATACAATAAATTCCCTGGATGTCAATTGAGCTTAGAAAGCCCCTCAAAAGCTTGCGCTTTTAAGTAAACGTCTGTCGCTTGTTATTTTGCTCATCTGCTCCTCGGGTAAGAGGGTGGATTTCCATAGTACTTTAATCCTACACATGCTGAATGGGTAGGAAAAACAGGTAATACGAGTCGAGCATAGTGAAGCTATCTTTTCACTGTTACAACCTCGGACCCACGAATTGCGTGATGAGGTTGTAGCAGGGAGCAAGCAAGCATAAAAAGTACCTCAAAAAAGGCAACAAGGGTAATTTGTATCAACAAAGAGCTTAGGCGTCAGAAGGGCCAGGAATCCAACCTGTCTGTTGAGCCCATTCGTCAGCTTGAGCGATAACCTTCCAGATAAAAGGTCTCTTCGCCTCCGTGTAAGCAGCTCGATCCTCAACCTGAGAATACCGCTGTGCCAATTCGATTTTCAACTGAGCATATTGGGACGCAACATCTGAGTGCGTCCGCACATAGTCTCGAAAGAGCAGCGCGAACTGTTCGCTGAAACTCCCTGCGCGCTTCACATGGATATGCACGCGCGGATGTCCAGGGGTCTCGCGGAAATAGCGTTCTGTCCGATTGGGATTGTCAGCGCGAAAGATATATCCCAGACGCTCTAATGGGAGCCGATAAGCATCAAGAGGTTCAAAATCAGTCACCGAGATTTGGATATCAATGATCGGTTTGGCGGCAAGTCCAGGAACGGAAGTTGAGCCAATATGGTCAATGCGAAAGGCAACAGGACCAAGGGCGTTGCGCAATGGCTGTGCGAGTTGTTGAAACCACTCGGACCAAGTTGCATTGTAGTGAGTGATCCATACTGGATCACCAACTTTCATGAACTGAGACATACGTATCATCTCCTGGAGAACATGGGCGAGAGGGCTTGTTCGGGAAGAGCAAGCACATTAGCGACTCTCGTGGTCAAAGCGTCTGGCTCGTAATGCTCGGGAACGCTCACCTCCTTGTGTGGATATCATCCTGTTCGGTGTGCCCTCAGCCTTTGCAGCCTTGCTCGGTCTACCGACCGTCTGAGAGATGAGCACGAATCAGCAGGAGCGTGGGGACTTCGCGGGTGCCCGGCACCCGCTCAGCTTGTCTGGCAGAGGGGCCTGGTTCGAGGGCACGTTCAAGTACAAAACCCGCAGCGGAGAGCTGGTTGAGATACGTGCCGAGCATGCGGTGATGGTCTCCGACCCGGCTACGGACTCCGTCCTGGTTCGATGAGACCCATTGTCGTTCGTCAAAATAGCCAGTGACGATCCTGCCAAGTGGATGCTCAGGATCAGGCAAAGATGTCCACTGAGCGTGAGGGGTCTCGAAACAGGGGTGAGGAATGGCAAAGACCAACCAGCTTCCCGGTTTGAGAATCCGTCGTATGCTCTGAAAGGTGACTTGTAGATCAGGAATATTGATCAGCGCCATGACACAGACACAGCCAGTTTACTGGCTGTCGCGAAGCTGCTCAGCCCGTTGAGCATCTCCTTGCACATACACAATGCCCAGTTGCTTCTGCTCTTCAGAGTGTTGCGCGAGTGCCAGTAAGTTCGGTGCCAGATCAAGGCCAGTGACCTGTGCTCCGCGTCGGGCCAACTCGCGCGCTACCCAGCCCTGCCCGCAGGCCAGATCACAAATGACTTCCCCCGCGACCTCTCCAACGAGTGCTAACAAGTTCGGAAGGATCACTTCCATGTATACCGGTCTTTCTCGCAGAAACTGATCATACCACTGGGCGATAACATTGTAAGAAGCTCGCGTCATAGCTCTCTCCTTGCTTGATGTCGAATAGATCTCCTCCTGGTAGTATACCATGTAGACTTCTTTGGGGAGAGAGACATGAGATCTACGGAAGATACCTCGTTGCGCAACTCGTGGTTACTACGACATAAAGCGCCGGATGCAGTCCCATGAAGCCTATGAAGCGATGCCAGCGAAGGTTAGTCAACAAATCCTGCTGCTACTAGCCACCAATTGTGAGTCCTTCAAGAGAGCAAAAGCGGCCTACGAGGAAGACCCGTCCAAGTTCACCGGACGGCCACGACTCACCAGGTACAAGCACAAGACCGAAGGGGAGAAATATCCTTGTGTACACTATCCAGGCGGTGAGCAAGCGAGGGTTGGAGAAAGGACTCATTCGGCCCTCACGGCTTTCTATTGAGGTGAAAACCAAGCACAAGGACATCAATCACATACGCATTATTCCACGCAATGGCCATTAGGTCGTAGAAGTCATCTACAGCAAAGAACCCGTTCAGACGCCAGTAGACCTTTCTTTCTGTGTTGCTATCGACCTTGGTGCCACAAATCTGGCGTCTATAATAGCAAACCGAGAGGGTTTTGTCCCTCGCCTGGTTAACGATCGACTGCTCAAGGCCTGGAACCAATGATACAACAAGCGCATGATTGACTTTCTAGTAAGCGAGGGAGTAGATACCATAAAGAGGGCGGACAAGAAACCGCCTTAGTTTTTGGAACTATACAGCATATCGTCGAAATTGCCAACTTGCCAAATATTCACTAAACTATAATAAGTGACTACTCCCCATCCCATAAGGGAGGGGCTTCTAGGGCTAAGCCCAGGCTGTGTAGTCCCACAGCACGAATATTGAGCGCAGCATTGAAGTCTCGATCAAGTTGAACAGAACAGCAGGGACAGGTGAAAATTCTTTCAGAGAGAGGCATCTTTTGTCGATGTCCGCACCTGCTACAGGTCTGACTCGTATAGGCGGGATTGACTTTGACCAACGTTCTGCCAGCTTCTTCCGCTTTGCAAGAGAGTTGACCAAAGAAGGCCGACCACGAGGCGTCTGCAATGCTTTTCGACAAACAATGGTTATGAATCAACCGATTCACCGAGAGGTCTTCGACACAAATGATCCCATAGGTGTTGACGATCTTACGACTCTGCTGATGGGTAAAATTCTGTCGTCGCCAAGCGACGCGTTCATGCACACGGGCCACTGCTTTGCGATACTTGCGTCGAGCAGCGGTGCCTTTCGCCAGTTTAGAATGTTTGCGTTGTACCTTTGCCAACGCCTTCTCTTCCTTACGGAAAAACCTGGGGTTCTCAATCTCCGTGCCATCCGAGAGTGTTGCAAAAGTCGCAAGTCCGACGTCAATACCCACTTGTGTAGGGGTTTCTGGCAAGCGTTCTGGTTCCACCTCACAGGAAAACGAGACGTACCACTTGCCTGTCGAGGAACGACGAATGGTAGCAGTCTTGATCTTTCCACGGATGGGACGATGATAGACCAGCTTGATGCTGCCAATCTTGGAAAGGCACACCCTGTTGTCATGGGTAAGGGAGAAACCCGATTGAGTATAGGTGAAACTGTCATAGCGCCCTTTGCCTTTAAAGCGGGGATAGCCTGAGTCTTCACCTGCCTTACAACGGCGGAAGAACGCTTGGAACGCCAATTCCACCCGTTCGGTGACATTCTGCAAGACTTGCGAATGCACCGATTTCAGAGAAGGATGTTCAGCCTTGAGCAGAGGAAGACGGGCTTTCGACTCATAGTAAGAAACAGGGCGTTGCTCTTGTTCCCATGCGTCCTTGCGACATGCCAGGGTGTTGTTATACACCCAGCGACATTCCTCAAGCGTGGATTCAAGAGCCTTCAGTTGTTTCTTAGTCGGGTAAAGCCGATACAAAAAGGTCTTTCTCATACTCTACAGTATAGGACACATTTAGATAGATTGCAAGCGTTATCTAAAGTCGGGGGACTGAGAGGGAAAGCTGTATCCCCAGGTCTAAAGATTCGTGAGCTTAGCTTTCCCTCTCAGACTCTCCCTGTTGTTGCTAAACGAGAGACACAGGCTTTCAGGAGTATCAAATGTACTGTAATTGGGGAATTCTTGGCCCTGGATTTATTGCAACTCGTGCTATTATCCCAGCCATACAAGAGGTATCCAACTCCCGTATATTGGCTGTTGCTAGCAGCAATGATCAGCGTTCGAGAGAAGTCGCTCTCCGCTTTGGCATAGAGCGGTTCTATTCTGATTACCAGGCTATGCTTGATGATCCTGACATTGATGTAGTCTATATTGCTTTACCTAATCATCTGCATCGCGAATGGACAATCCGCGCGGCCGCGGCAAGGAAGCATGTTCTATGTGAGAAGCCACTCGCAATGTCTGCTGCTGAATGCAACGAAATGATTACTGCATGCCAACAAGCTAATGTACTTTTGATGGAAGCCGTGATGTATCGTTTCCACCCTCGCATGCTCTACCTGAAACAAGTGCTGGTGGCTCGCGAACTTGGCGATGCACGTTTTTTACATGCCGCGTTTTCTTTCAATTTTAACGCACCAGACAATTATCGTGCTTATAAACAATTTGGAGGTGGCGCCTTACTTGATGTAGGTAGTTATTGTGTAAATGCCGCTCGTTGGCTTATTGGCTCCGAACCAGTATCATCGCAGGTAGTCATTTCCTATAACCAGGAATCTATTGACCTGAACACAAGTGCCATTCTGCGTTTTAGCGAAGATGTGTCTGCGCATATTCAATCTAGCTTTGTGGCCGCAGAGCATCAGGTAATCGAGGTAGTGGGCACAACTGGCGCTGTCACGGCGCCACTTGCCTTTACAGCATGGCGTGATGATACAACAATACTGCTCATCCAGCGTGGCACAGTCTTTGAGGAGAGGGAGTTTGCGCCATCTGACCCTTATAAGCGTATGGTTGAGCATTTTACGACTTGTGTAATGGAAAAAACTCCCTTGCTCTATCCAGCAGAGGATGGGTGGGCGAATCTGCACGTTTTGGATATGTTAAGAGGCATTGAAAATGCTATGTAAAAGTGTGATGTAACCTTGACTTCTAACCATTGACGAATGGCCTGGAAAGGGCTAGACTTACAATCAATTGAACTCGCTATGTATAAAAATTGATACAAAAAGTCAGGTAGGAAAAAATGGCTATTGAGACTTTAATTGCTGCTGATTACGAGGTTGTCATTGGACTTGAAGTACACTCACAACTTCTAACCAAAAGCAAAATGTTCTGCTCGTGTAGTACGAATTATGCCTATGCCGCTCCAAACACTCATGTCTGTCCTATTTGTATGGGTATGCCCGGTGTATTACCTGTTATGAATCAGCAGGCCATTGCTTATACGATCATGACGGCTTTGGCCCTCAACTGCGAGATTCCTCGATATTCAAAGTTCGACCGCAAAAACTATCCATATCCTGATCTCATGAAGGGTTACCAAATCTCGCAATATGACATACCTTTGAGTAAAAATGGATACCTGACCATTGATCACAATGGTCAGAAAAAACGTATCGGTATTACTCGTGTCCATCTCGAAGAAGATACCGCCCGTTTACTGCACCATGATGGCTACAGCCTGGTGGATATTAACCGTTCAGGCACACCGTTGATGGAGATTGTGAGTGAGCCTGATTTGCGTTCACCAGAAGAAGCACGGCTCTATATGCAGAAACTGCGCGAAATTCTGGTGTACCTGGGTGTTTGATTGAGTTGCTGCGAACTGGACAGACAATTCATCAGGAAACACGTGGTTGGGTTGAAACAAGGGGTGTTACTGTCCCACAACGCAGTAAGGAATATGCGCATGATTATCGCTACTTTCCTGAGCCGGATCTTCCACCGTTGCTAATTAGCAGCGATTGGGTTGAAGAGTTAAGGGCACAGCTTCCAGAATTGCCTGATGCTCGACGCGTCCGTTACATTGAAGAATATGGACTTTCAGCTCAGGATGCAAATGTATTGACTGAAGATAAAGCACTAGGTGATTACTTTGAGCAGGTTTTAGCAGTTTCTCAATCAAGCGATCTGAAAGACCGAGCAAAAGCTGTCGCCAACCTGGTGCTCAATGATGTAGTGCGGTTACTGAAATCTAACTCTATCTCCGTAGCCGAGAGTCCTCTTTCTCCAGCAGCATCAGCTAACTTGCTGGATCTACTGGAGAAGGAACGCATAACAGGCAAACAAGCCAAAGATGTATTGGAGGAAGCTTTTGTATCTGGCAAAATGCCTGATGCGATTGTGAAAGAAAAGGGGATTGAACCACCCATAAGTGATCAAAGTGAATTGGAGCGTATAATAGAGGAGGTGATAGCCAACAATCCCAAGGCAGCCAATGACTATCGAGCCGGCAAAACAAACGCTTTGCAGGCATTGAAAGGTCAGGTGATGAGACAAACTCGCGGCCGGGCAAAGCCCGATAGTGTATCAACATTACTCATAGCAAAACTAGACGAGACAGCATAGGCGGTGTTTCGTCTTCTTGAAAAGGAGAAATGCAGACCATGCACGATGAAGTGAAGTCTGCCGCATTGAATCCCTATCATATGGCGGTTCAACAATTCGAAGCAGCCGCTGACAAAATAAACCTCTCAGATGATATGCGAGAGATTCTGCGACAACCCAAGCGTGAACTTACAGTCAATTTTCCGGTTCGACTCGATAATGGACGGGTCAGAACCTTTACAGGTTATCGCGTTCAGCATAATGTCAACCGTGGCCCGGCCAAAGGTGGTATTCGCTACGGTCCTGACGTTACTCTCGACGAAGTCAAAGCGCTTGCCATGTGGATGACCTGGAAATGTGCTGTCGTGGGTATACCTTTCGGTGGCGCGAAAGGCGGCGTTATTTGCGATCCGAAGCAAATGAATCCCAGTGAATTGGAACGTCTCACTCGCCGCTATGCAACTGAGATTTCTATTGTCATTGGGCCTCATAGCGACATTCCAGCGCCTGATGTCAACACGAATGCTCAAGTGATGGGGTGGATCATGGATACGTATTCCATGCATGAAGGCTACTCTATTCCCGCTGTGGTTACGGGCAAACCTCTTTCTATCGGTGGCAGCGAGGGTCGTAACGATGCCACCGCTACAGGTGTTTTGTTTGTTACTCGTCAGGCCGCTAAGCGTATCGGTATGCCATTAAAGGGTGCTCGTGTGAGTATCCAGGGCTTCGGAAATGCTGGCTCCATCGCTGCACGACTTTTCCATCAAGAAGGGTGTAAAATCGTCTCAATGAGTGATACAAGGGGCGGTATTTATAATGAAGCTGGAATTGATCCTGCTACTGTGTTGCGCTTCAAGCAAGAGCAGGGCAGTGTAGTCAATTTTCCACATGCGCAGAAGGTAAGTGTACAGGATGTGCTGGAGGTTCCTTGTGATATCCTGATACCTGCTGCTACCGAAGGTGTCATTACTTCAGCAAATGCTGACCGCGTCCAAGCTAGTATTATTTCTGAAGCTGCTAACGGTCCGACAACTCCTGAAGCGGATGACATACTTTTCAGAATGGGCGCGCTTGTCATTCCTGACATCCTTGCAAATGCTGGTGGTGTGACTGTTAGCTATTTTGAATGGGTGCAAGACTTGCAAAGCTTCTTCTGGGGTGTCGAAGAGATTACAAAGAAGCTTGAAATGATCATGAATCGTGCCTTTGCAGCCGTCGCTGAGAAAGCCGATCAGTTTTCTTGCGATATGCGTTTAGCTGCCAATATGCTTGCTATATCACGTGTTGCCGAAGCGACACAGGTCCGCGGAATTTATCCCTAAGCTTGCTATTCTATGCAATGAAAGGAGAGGCTGATAGGCTTTGTAACCTTCAACCTCTCCTTTCATTGCATGAACTTGCGAAGATTAAAAACCCCGGCGGGGCTCCCGCTTTGGCTTCTTCGTCGGTTTTGGCGTTTTCACCTGCCTACCGGGCTTTGGCTTTTTGCGACCACGAGCGCTCCAACCATCTTCATCTTCATCTTCATCTTCAACGTCTTCTTCAAAGAAGAGTTCATCTTCAGGCTCTTCTATTTCCTCCTCGTCCGGCATTATGTCAGCTTCGGGGGTAATCGTTTCCTCTACTGGTTCATCTAAAACATTGTCCGGAAGTTCTAAATCAACTACATCATCTGCCAGTTCAAATTCACTCTCATCACTCTCTTCGAATTCCTCGGGCACAAATGCTGGTTCGACCACGGTTTGTGTTCGTGCCGACTTATAACCATCATTGACCGAAGCTGCATGATTGCGCCCGGCTCTTCGTAGAGGCGTTGGTTCTGGCTCTAATTCTGGTATCTCGGTCTCGTCTTCGACTAGATCAGTCTCATCTTCGACCTTGGCGGCGCCAATGACTGTGCGTCCTGCGGCCACATCTAACCAGAACTGGGAGTAGTAATGTGGCCTGTCCGTTTCTTTCTCGCTATCTTTCCTTGTCATTCTTCACCTTCTTATGCAAGAGAGGATCACACAAGCAGTCCGAAGCCTGAATCGCTACCTGGAGCGTCTCTGGCTCCATTGCCATGTGAAGATTATCCCTGCAAGAATCGCACTTAATACCACTTCATTGATAGTGGTATTTCTCCTGTCATCATATGAAGAAAGTGTAAACATGTCAAGATGCCTTCTGATCATACTCAAGCCGCCTGTGGAGGGGAATGAGATGCCGTCAAGACCTTAAGTGCATGAATTTTCAGGACAAGGTATTTGCAGAGACATGCATTCAACCTTATAATGTAATGTAAATGACCTGATAGACCCTTTTCGTTTGAAGAAAGCGTCATAATTGTAGCGACATACCGATACTAGTAAATTTAGTTCCTACCGCTTCTCAATCAACAAGAGATTCACAATCAACGACTATGGCTTTGGTTTAATATAACCATGTAAAGCTAATAGGCAGGTTTGCAAGTGGTACCCAACATCGGTACACCAACAATTGGAGGAAATAATTGACCAGGATTCTCGACAATATTGATAGTCCATTACAATTACGCGCGTTGAAACCAGCGCAAATGACCCAATTGGCCGAAGAAATTAGGCGAGAAATCGTCGAAAAAGTTGCGCTGAAAGGTGGCCATCTTGCTCCTAATCTTGGTGTAGTTGAGTTAACCATGGCTCTGCATTATATTTTCGATACACCAGACGACTTATTGGTTTGGGATATAGGGCATCAAGCTTATGTGCATAAACTTTTGACGGGAAGGCGTGAGCGTTTTCATACAATTCGACAATTTGGAGGTCTTTCGGGCTATCTCAGACGCGAAGAGAGTGAATACGACGTATTTGGAGCAAGTCATGCCAGCACGTCGATATCAGCAGCGCTTGGGTTGGCTGTTGCTCGTGATTTGCAAGGCCAGAATTTCAAAGTGGTTGCTGTAATTGGCGATGGCGCATTGACAGGTGGTATGGCTTTGGAGGCCATCAATAATGTAGGCAGCTTAAAGAAAAATCTGATCATTGTACTGAATGATAACGAAAAATCAATTTCTGATAATGTTGGTGCGCTCCACCATTATTTAAGTAATGTACGGCGTATGGAAACCTCGCCGAGTTATAGACGTTTGCGTGAGATGGCTAAAGGTTCGATTGAGAAACTACCTAAGGTGGGAGATAGGGCTCGTGAAGCCGCTGGATGGGCAGAAATGAGTTTCAAGAATTTTGTCTTGCACAATAAAAATGGAATGATTTTTGAGGAGCTAGGTATCAAGTTCTTTGGGCCATTTGATGGGCATGATTTGCCTCTCTTGCTAGATGTTTTTGAAAATATTAAACATGTTGAAGGACCGGTAATCGTACAGGTCGTAACGAAAAAAGGTAAGGGCTGGGAACACGCTGAGAACGATTCGACCAAGTGGCACGGACCAGGAGCCTATGATTTTGCTACAGGTGTCATAAAGAAAAATCTCAATGATCCTCCAACTTATACAGAAGTTTTTGCCAATACCCTTGTAGAGATGGCTGAGAAAGATAAAACTATTGTTGGTATTACGGCTGCTATGGCCGAAGGTACTGGCTTGAAGAAGATGCATCAGCGTTTTCCAGAACGCTACTTTGATGTTGGCATCGCTGAACAACATGCTGTTACGTTTGCGGCCGGGCTTGCGGTTGGTGGCCTGCGCCCCGTAGTTGCCATCTATTCGACATTCTTGCAACGGGCCTATGACCAGGTTATCCACGATGTTTGCATGCAAAATTTACATGTTGTGTTTGCAATGGATCGAGCAGGAGTTGTTGGTGAGGATGGCCCAACTCAACACGGCATATTTGATATTGCGTTTATGCGAACTATCCCCAACATGAAACTCATGGCGCCTAAAGACGAGAATGAACTGCGTCACATGTTGTATACGGCCGTTTATATGGATGGCCCCGTAGGTTTGCGTTATGCACGAGGAAAGGCCGTTGGAGTTTCTCCAGATCGCGAACTTCACAAGTTAGAGATCGGTAAAGCAGAACTCCTTAGCCCGTCTACACTTGAGGAAGCTGAGCAGCAAGAATGTGTCATTCTTGCGTATGGCACCACAGTTGCACAGGCTGAGCAGGCGGCAAAAGAGTTGAGTGAAAACGGAATTTACGCTGCTGTTGTGAATGCGCGTTGGGCTAAGCCACTTGACGAAGAGTTGATTTTACAGCTGGCGGCAGGAACACGTCGCGTTGTCACAGTTGAGGATCACATGGTTGCTGGTGGCTTTGGTAGTGCGGTACTTGAGCTTTTAGAGTCCCATGGCCTTCTACAGACTGTGGAAGTGCGGCTCGTTGGTTTCCCTGATAGGCTGATCGAGCATGGCGCACCTTCTATTCTCAAAGAATTGTATGGGCTGACTTCTTCGCATATTAAGGATGTGGTACGGGAATTGGTGGAGGCCGAATCAAAAGGCTATGAGCTAGCGCATTAACCCTATTTACCTAGACGATATTCCCATCTTGCATACGAATGATACGATTTGCTCGTTGCCCTACTTCTAAGGCATGTGTCACAATAACCAACGTCTGACCGTGTTCGCGATGAAAAAGAGAGAGCAAATCCATCACGTCATTAGCGGACTCACTATCAAGATTTCCTGTGGGTTCATCAGCCCAAACAATAGCAGGATCATTCGTCAGCGCGCGTGCAATCGTAACGCGTTGGCGTTGTCCTCCTGAAAGTTCAGCCGGTCGGTGGCGTGCTCTATCTGCAAGACCAACACGATCCAGCAACTCCAATGCTCGGCTGCGGGCTTTCCTTGTAGAAATCTTAGAAACTAACATAGGAAGTTCAACGTTTTCCACCGCGCTAAGCATAGGCAAAAGGTTGAAATCTTGAAAGACAAATCCCATATATTTGGCACGGTATGTTGTACGTTGGTTATCAGTCAAATCACGCAGGTTATCACCCTGAATAAAAACGTTTCCGTCATCGATGGTATCTAAACCTGCAAGACAGTTGAGCAGCGTTGTTTTGCCACAACCGCTTGGGCCCATGATAGCCACCATCTCGCCCTTAGCCACTACTATATCAATTTTGCGCAACGCCTCCACTCGTAATTGCCCGCTATGATAAATTTTATGTACTTCTTGTGCTTCAATAATTGGTTGTTCTAGCATTTGATCTTCCTTCTACGACCGCAATGCCTCTGATGGAGCAACCCTCCCAGCCTGCCATGCAGGTAGCAGAGCCGCAATGAGAGAAGCTAATAACGCAATACCCACAAGCAACCCCAGTACTTCCCAGGGAATTGTAAATGTTAAGCCAGTATGAAATTGCTCAAAAAAATTTACCGCAAATATGTTACGCGAGAGAATGAGTCCAAGAGTTACACCTATCAGACTGCCAATACATCCTATGAAGAACGATTCACATAGGAAAGCTCCTTGCAACAGGCGTCTCTTAGATCCGAGTGCGCGCAGCATTCCAATCTGCTGCCGACGTTCGACCACAGCTCGAGTGCCGGTAATGGCAAGCGCGGCTACTCCAAGTAACAATGTCAAACCGACTACTCCTAATAGCACATTACTGAGTAGAATGCGTGGCCCTCGTAGCGTCCAAATCGCATCTTCCAAAACGGTTGTCTCCAGGCCATTATCCAGAAAGGCTGATCCCAGTGACAGAGCTAAAGCCCGTTTATCCTCACCTGGGGCCACCTTAAAGTAGTATGTCTCAGCTTCAGGTGTCGATGGATCAGTTTGGAAATTGCTATAAGCTTTTTGGGAGATGTAAAGTCCGAAATGAGCGCTATCGCTATTATCTACGACACCGATAATGGTCAGCTTTAGTGCTGAACGCTGCTGGAAACCAGCTACCCAGATCGGTGTAGGTGTGAAGCTTGTATCACCCTGGTATACTCCGTTCATTGAGTAGGTGAAATAGGGATCAAAACCTGGTGGATAAATGGGTGAACCAGCAGCGGCAGGTGATGGCGCGTTTGGATCATATACAGGCGAATTGACCAGGCTAAAGGGACGGTAAGGTAATGCCGTATTGTCGATGAGTGCATAATTGGGATGTGATTGTAATGCCTGCCATACGGCGTTATCGTCGTTGAAGCCCACAGCTCGCGCTGCAAGGTGCAACCCATAACCTTGCAAAAACCCTCCGCTTACAACTTGCGCTGGATAAATGTGCCAGGCCGGAGTATCAGCGTTTGGCTGAATCACTCCTACTGCTGTTGAAGCCTGGGTACCTATTGTGGTGAAAACGTTGGGATCTATGCCATGGTTCGCTAATGCAGAGCGTATGTCAGGGATTGGCTTGAAATATGCCACCGCCTGAATATCGTAGCCGCCAGTCTGGAAGTTAATATCGGTATAGTTGTTCTGCATCGCATTCGTTATAACTGCCATGGTCGTCATTGCGAAAACGACAAGGCTAAACATTACAATACTTAAACCAGTTCGGAAGCGGTGGTGCAGAGGATATGCTGAGGCCAGCCTGGTCATGATTTGTAATCCTGGTAACCACGAGCAGAGCGCTAACAGCGGGCGTATAAGTAGATCTGCATTAGCAATGAAAGCCCAGACAACTCCAAATACCATCATTAGGGCTGCTACGAAAAAAACCTCTACTCCTCCCTGAAAACGTGGCAAACCCAATACTGCTAATGCGTCAAAGGGCAGCGCCCAATAGGCAAAGATCGTAAGCCCTACAACGGCGGCGAATATTCTTTGAACTGACTTCTTCCAATTATTTTTCCCCAACTTGCCTAAGGTCCAGTCAATGCCAGACACGAATAGCAACCCGATGCCAATCACAAGCAACGAAAGGCCAAGAGAAAAAGGCGTAATTTGTGATCTCTTTAACCCCAGCTCAAGCAACAGGTAGCCTGCCAGTAGGGGTAAGATGCCTAACCGTGCCAGCCTACTAATTAATCCAATCAACGTGTCGGGAATTTGTTCTACTAAGATACGCCGTATATTGTGTGTCGAGCCAATGCGTTTCGTTAAATCAAGGAACTTTGTTAAAAGCTCGACAAGAGATGCAGAAGGCCGTTCTGACTCAGGAAGGTTGCGTAATGCATCTACTATAGTCATACGACTTACTACCCATGCCGAAAATCCTACTGAACAGAATGTGAAGATCACTCCCAGACAATAGGCAATCATCAGGCTGCGTGGCTGAATGGCGAGTTTAAGCGGAAAATTAAAACGCGCAAGGATGGGTTCCAGGAAGAGGAAAAGTATCGCTCCTATACCTAAACCGATAAACAGGCCAATAAATGAAGAAATTAAGTCGTAGACTGTTCCCTCAAAGATGTACATCAATATGAGGTGCCGGCGCTGTACACCTATAGCGCGTGCCATGCCCATCTCTGCTCGACGTTCAGCCGCTAATAGCACAAATATCAGGAATATCAAGAGTAGACCTATAGCCAGGGCAAAGAGAGCAAAAAGCGAAAAGATGCGGGAGAAGATATCATCCGCGAGTTGCGCAAACTGCGCACCCTGTTCTTTGACCTCGTTGACGTGTAGATAGGAGGGAATCCTCTGGCTCAGTGTCTGCTTTATAGCTTCTGAAACATCAAATCCAATTGTATCCGTTCCATGAATTGACACAAAAATTTGGGTGATATCATCAAAGCGGTGTTCGATGTCACGAAATGTTTTAACCTGGCTTACAATATAAGGTTGCTCCCCGACAAGTCCTCCATCTGCAATGATTGCTTGCACATGCATCGTATAGCGTTTTCCGGGCCAGCGTTTAGAATACAAGTAGATCGTATTTCCAGCATGTGCGTTCAATAGCACTGCCAACGTGTGATTGAGATAGACCTGGTTAGTTTGAAGATCAGCAATATGATACGGTACTTTACTGATATCATCCTGAATTGCGCCGAAACCTTGCTCACTACCAGGTATGACACCAAGGGCTGTAACTTTGGAGCGTACCTGGCGAGAAGATGCATCTGCTACCAATACTCCTTGTTCTATTAATGCGGCCCCGATCGCTGCAACATTGGGATCATTTCGTACCCGATTGCGCAGTTCAAAATAGAGTCTATCGTCGAAGAATCCAGGTGAGCCGGAGCTTTGAATGGTCTCATCCACATTGCCAAGGTTTGAAACTGCGATTGTTTGCACTGCTGCAGTAATCACGTCACCAGTTGCCAGTACGCTAGAGAGGAGTGTAGTTGAAAGCATTAGGGCGAATACAATCAGCAGCATTTGTGTGCGGCGGCGGGGAATATTTCGAATGCCAATTTTGAAAAAAATTGCATTTGTGATTGCCAGCAATCCTACTCCAGCTACGATACTAATCGTTAACGCTAGTAAAATGATGGTGAGGGTATCGAGTGGTATTCCAAAAAGTTGTGTCATGTATGAATGTTCATCCCTGAGATTCCTGTAAAGTTTTGTAAAATAACTCTGCAAGCTGTAAATATCCGAGGTCCGTTGGGTGTAGGCCATCATTGCCGATGTATTCAGGATGCTCTTTCAGGTTATAATTTTGCTGCGACAGGTTAACTAAAATGGCGTGATGTTGTTGCACTTCGTGAGCGATGGTTACATTGTATTTCTCGATTATTTGATGCAATAACTGCTGGTTGTACGATGTAAAATAAGGCAAAAGTGTTAGATCTGGTATATTTGCGATCAAGATATGCGCAGACGGCGCCTGAGACTTTAAGCGCGTCAACATGAGATCCAGGTCGTGAGAATAGCTGTTAATTGGGACTTTATCAGCAATGTCGTTCACTCCTAACCAGATAGTTACCAATTCAGGATGTGAGTCGAGCGCAACCGGAAGTTCTATGTTTAAAGCATCATGTAAGGTTATTCCCGGTATACCAAGATTGATGAGATGGACCTTCTGACTAAGTTTTTCCGCCAGGTCTGTAGGCCAGTTCTGTGTGTAGGGATCTGACGTGCCAATTCCAAAGGTATCGGAAGCGCCAATTGCCACGTAGATAATCTGGGAATTAGATACCTGGTTAACCCGCTTCGGGTTGCCAGTATTGCTAGATTGCCCTTCCGGTGACTGGCCACAACTTACTAAAAAGAGTATGAGGAAACAGAGTGAAGCAATCGAAAAAACTACTTTCACCTGCGAGCGTATTCTTGGATAACGATGATAATGGCTATGCAGAGGATTATCTGCGCTATATAGTATGCCAGAGATCACGGTTGAACCAGGTTTTCTTTCTGGCTGTAGAAATCGACTAAACAATCTTGAAAGATTATAACATATTCGTATGCTTTTAAGTCTTCTACATACTCCTGATATTCCTACTTTCCCGATTGTGTATGATAAACTGTAAAGATGCTTCTTGTGAGCATTTTCCTTGAATGTAGTATATCGTTTGGCTGGAGGATGTTCGCCTTACACCTCCAACATCAGAAATAGTAAAGGTAGCAGTACTTTATGGAAAATGAGAATGGCTCAGTAAATCCTCAGGTAAATCTTTCTTCCAACACGAGGTCGGTCGAACTTCAACCTGTGATCGATCCATCCATGCTTAACTCGCTCGAATGGCGTCTTATCGGCCCATTTCGCGGTGGACGGGTTGTCGCGGTGGCGGGAGATCCAGTGCATTCCCAGGTATTCTATTTTGGCTCGACGGGCGGGGGGGTCTGGAAAACAACCAATGGTGGTATTCTTTGGGAAAATGTATCTGACGGTTTCTTTAAACGTGCTTCAGTTGGAGCGATTGCTGTCTCAGACTCCGATCCTAACGTTGTGTATGTTGGCATGGGCGAGACTACTATCCGCGGCAATGTCTCTCATGGCGATGGTGTGTACAAATCCACTAATGGAGGAAGAACCTGGACTCACCTGGGTCTGGAGAATACCAGAAATATTGCTAAAGTACGCATTCATCCCCTGAATCCTGATCTGGTGTATGTAGCAGCGCTGGGGCATGCGCATGGGCCAAATCCTGAAAGGGGATTATATCGTTCGTCTGATGGTGGAAAAACATGGCAGCAGATCCTCTTTCACAGCGATAAGTCAGGGGCAATTGATCTCGCGTTAGATCCAAATAATCCTCGCATCTTATATGTGTCCTTCTGGGAAGCTGAACGTAAGCCGTATACGCTCATTAGTGGCGGTGAAGGCTGTGGCATCTTCAAATCGATTGATGGTGGCGATACCTGGACTGAGATTACACGCAAACCAGGTCTGCCGAAGGGGCTGCTGGGTAAGATCGGCCTTGCTGTTTCGCCTGCTAGAGAAAACCGAGTCTGGGCTGTTATTGATGCGGAGGATGGGGCAGTTTTCCGATCCGATGATGGGGGTGAGAACTGGGAGCGACTCAGCGAGGATCGCAATCTGCGCGCGCGCCCATGGTATTACCAGCATATTTATGCTGACCCACAGGATCCGGAAACCGTCTGGGTATTGAATGTCCAGGCCTGGAAATCGGTCGATGGTGGGCAAACCTTTTTCGAGATATATATTCCTCATGGTGATCACCATGACCTGTGGATTGACCCATACAATCCCCAACGTATGATTCAGGGTAATGATGGTGGCGCCTGCATCTCATTCAACGGAGGGACTGGCTGGTCTACAATCTACAATCAGCCCACAGCGGAATTCTACCATGTTACAACCGATACCCAGATACCTTACAGGGTTTATGCTGCGCAACAGGACAACACGACTATCAGTTTGCCCAGCCGCTCGGCTCTTGCTGGCATCACGCAATCTGACTCGTATGAGATTGGAGGTGGCGAGAGCGGCTATATTGCTGTTCATTCAGATAATCCGAATATTGTGTTTGCAGGAAATTATCATGGCTATCTCACCCGCTACGACCACCAATCTCGGCAGATACGTGATATCACTGTCTGGCCCGAAGCCGCGACTGGCTGGGGTGCGAAGGACGTGAAGTATCGTTTTCAATGGACTTTTCCCACCCTGCTTTCACCTCATGACCCCAATGTGCTTTATGTAACTGGTAATCATGTGTTTCGTTCAACCAACGAGGGGAGTAGTTGGGAAATTATTAGCCCTGATCTCACTCGCAACGATATCACCAAGATGGAACCTTCTGGTGGTCCGGTCACCAGAGATAATACGGGTACTGAGTTCTATTGTACCATCTTCGCTTTTGCCGAGTCACCTATCGAACGGGGACTTTTCTGGGCTGGCTCCGATGATGGTTTGATTCATATTTCACAAGATGGCGGCAAGAACTGGAAGAACATCACTCCACCAGATTTACCTGAATGGACACTTATCAGTATCATTGAGCCTTCTCCGCATGATCCTGCAACTGCCTATGTGGCAGCAAACCGCTACAAGTGGGACGATTTCCAGCCTTATCTTTATAAAACAAATGATTATGGAACAACCTGGACGAAAATTACCACGGGTATCGCAGAAAATGAATTCACACGGGTGATCCGCGAAGACCCCGTTCGGCAAGGACTTTTATATGCTGGAACAGAAGTCGGTATACTCGTTTCGTTTGATGATGGGGAGCACTGGCAATCTCTACGCCTGAATTTGCCCGCAGTGCCAATTCATGACCTTGTTATCAAAGATAATGACCTCATTGTGGCAACTCACGGGCGCTCGCTTTGGATTCTGGATGACTTGACGCCTTTACGTTCTATCAGTCAAGAGCTACAGGATGCCGCGATCAACCTGTTCAAGCCACGACCTACATTACGCTTTATGACCAGTTGGGGGTATTCTCATCCAACAGTGCCTGGGATTTTTTATCGTATGACAGGCGATAGGATGATTACTGCTCGTCGCCAGCAGAAGCCTGATGGGAGAATGATCGATCGCAATATCGATGCTGGTGAAAATCCACCCGACGGCGTGATCGTGTATTATTATCTCAAGCAGAAACCAGAAGGGGAAGTGAAACTCACTTTCCGAACTATACAGGGAGAAGAGATCAAATCCTTCACAAGCGAAGCTACACGAAACCAGTCGCTAGCAATAGAAGGCCCTGTGGATCCAACAGATGAAGAGGAGGATAAAGAGAAAAAAGATCCGAAAGTTCCCAAAGAAGCAGGTACAAACCGTTTTATCTGGAATATGCGCTTCCCGGACCCAAAGAAAATAGATGGCTATGTGGCTTCTGAGGCTGTGATGGCTGGCCCATTCGCCGCTCCTGGTACCTACCAGGTGGAATTGAAGGTGGGAGATCAAACCCTGACCGAAGTTTTCGAAATCCAAAAGGACCCACGTGTATCTGCTTCACAGGAAGACCTGGATGCACAGTTCGAGCTACATCTCAGAATTCGAGACAAACTTTCGGAAACTCACGATGCCATCAACATGCTCAGAAACATCCGGCAGCAAGCAGAAGATTGGGCAAGACGTTCGAGTGAACGGAAAGATCACGAGGCGATTGCCGCATCCGCCCGGTCATTAAAAGAGAAATTAGCTCCAATCGAAAACGAACTGACTCAGTCAAAAGCCAAAACTCGGCAGGATACGATGAACTGGCCAGTCAAGCTCAACGGTAAACTGGCATGGCTCGCAGCCGTCATTTCTAGTGCTCAGGCTGCTCCCACAAGACAGGCATACGAACTCTATGAAGATCTTTCACAACGCATCGATGTACAGCTTCAAAGGCTGAAAGAGATCATCGATACCGATATGGCTGCTTTTAATCAACTAATGAGTGAGTCTGGTGTACCAGCCGTCATCCCCATTGCGACACTTCCAGTTAAACGCTGAATATGGGAAGATAGCACAATCTATGGTATCATACATCAAAACCTGAAGAAGGAAATATATGAATCAAGATCCAACTAGCCAGCTACGAAGATGGATAAATGAACTAGGGCTTGACGCCTTTCTCGTTATTCAACCACAAAACCGTTCGTATTTGAGCGACTGGCTCAATGATGATACAGAGGGCGCTGGTTTGCTGCTGGTAGGACAGCAGCAACAATTATTATTGACCAATCCACTTTATAAAGAAATAGCTGAAAACGAAGCTACTGGTTGGGAAGTAATTGTGCCGTCGTCACGTGATTATGCTCCAAGTATTGCTGAACTTGCAAGTGAGTATGGTTGGAAAAAAATCGGCTTCGAATCTGCTGCCGTCAGTTATGCCGAATATGAGAAGATTAGCAATGCTGGCAAAGACATCTACACTCTCCAACCATTCGAGCAAAGCCCTGTAGACCAACTACGCCTGGTAAAGCAACCACAAGAACTGGAACTACTCAAGCTTGCAATTTCCATTACTGATCAGACATTTGCCCATATCTGTGACTGGATACAACCGGGTATGACTGAAAAAGAAGTGCAGTGGGAAATTTTGCGCAAGATGGTAGCATTAGGAGCTGATGGTACATCTTTTGAATCGATTGTCGCTTCCGGTCCAAATAGTTCAATGCCCCATGCTCATGCAAGCCAGCGCCAAATACAGGCGGGTGAACTGATCACAATCGATATGGGGGCTCGCTACAAAGGCTATTGCGCAGATATGACCCGTACCATTTGCCTGGGTGAGCCTGCTGATCCACGCGCGCATGAAGTTTACCAGGCTGTACTTCGGTCAATGAAAACATGTGAGTCAGGAATTTACGGAGGCATCTCAGGCAAAGATGCCGACGCTTTAGCGCGCAATTCCCTTGAAGATCTGGCGGAGTACTACGTTCATAGCACAGGCCACGGCGTGGGCTTGCAGATTCATGAAGGGCCGTCACTTTCACCACGTGCCCCTGACGATCTACAGCTGCCTGTTGGCTCTGTTGTCACAGTTGAACCTGGCGTCTATATCCCAGGCTGGGGTGGAGTGCGTATTGAAGATTGCGTTCTGGTAACGGAGAATGGCTCTGAAGTGTTAACAAAATCACCGACCGGACTGGTGGTTTCGCGATAAATGTAAGGAGATTTGAAAAATGATATCTACCAGTGATCTTAGAAAAGGAGTAACCATCGAATTTGAAGGGCAGCCGTGCAGTATACTTGATTGGCAACATGTAAAAATAGGTCGTGGTGGCGCGATCATTCGTATGAAACTACGTAATTTGCGTACCGGCTCTACGATCGATCGCACATGTGACGCAGGTGATAAGTTCAAACGCATCTATTTGGATCGCAGCTCAGTTATCTATCAATATCAAGATGATGACCAGTATCATTTTATGGATACCAGCACCTATGACGATATTGTATTGACTGGAGAACAACTCGGCGACACCAAAAATTATCTGATTGATAATCTGGAACTTGATTTGATTCTCCTCGACGGGGAACCTATATCGGTCGAGCCACCAGAAAAAGTGGTATTACGTGTTGACTATACTGAGCCAGGATTCAAGGGTGATACTGCTACAGGAGGTACCAAACCTGCAACTACGGAAACTGGTCTTGTAGTACAGGTGCCCCTTTTCGTTTCAACAGGCGATATGATTCGTGTTAATACCACAACCGGTACCTACGTAGAACGTGCTTAGAAGCATTATTTTTATCTGGTTGGAGAAACAATAATGGACGGAATCAGTTACAATCCCTCTGTGGAAACCGGTCCGGCCAATTTATCGCAGGATGATACCACTGCAAATGTCATTAGTATAGAGCAGTTACAGCATCTTGTTCGATTGCTCGATAATAGTGACGTCTCCGAACTTGAGTTGAAACGAGCAGGAGAGGGAACGCATCTGGTGCTGCGTAAGGCAAAGGCTCCCGATAGCAACGAACATTCTGTAGAGCGCCAATATGTACCTGCGCCCGTGAATATTCCTGTTGTTGAAGTACCTGAAAAGACAGAACACCAAATTCTTGCACCTTTGGTTGGAACTTTTCACACCTGGGCAAAACCAAAGGGTGGTGCTCTGGTTGCTGTGGGTGACCGTGTGAAAGCAGGTCAACTCGTAGGTACCATTGAGTCACTTAACGTGCTAAACGAAGTAGAAACTACCGTCGCTGGCCACGTAGTTGAGATCCTGGTGCGAGAAGGGCAACCTGTAGAGTATGGGCAGGTGCTCATGACTATTGATAGCCTGGCTGGGGGATAGAGGGCACAATGTTATTTATGGATACGGCATCGATCTTCAGCGTCACGCAAATATCTCGCTATCTGAAAGAGCTAATGGATACGGATGAGATATTACAAGATGTATGGATTCGTGGCGAGATATCTGGATGCAGAACGTATCCTTCGGGTCATTGCTATTTTACCCTTAAAGATGCTGAAGCACAACTGCCCTGTGTCTTTTTCAAGAATGCCCGCCTGCGTTCATCAACACCAGAACTTCGTGATGGCATGGCAATTGCCGCGAACGGTCGCATCTCCCTCTATGAACGTGACGGTAAAATGCAATTGTATGTTGAAAATGTAGAACTGTTTGGTGATGGCGCTTTATTTCTACGTTTTGAGCAACTCAAAGCACGATTAGCTGACGAAGGACTTTTTGATGAATCACGGAAACGCCCCCTCCCTTCGAGTCCATCAATAGTTGGTATTGTGACATCTCCAGAGGCAGCTGCGCTACGCGATATGCTGCGCGTACTTCGCACTCGTTTTCCCCTTGCACAAGTCATCCTCTACCCTACACTTGTGCAAGGGATAGAAGCTCCAACAGCCATTGCTCATGCGCTTGATGCACTCAATGCGCACGGTAAAGCAGAAGTCATAATTCTGGGACGAGGCGGTGGTTCCATAGAAGACCTGTGGGCATTTAATGAAGAAGTAGTCGCACGTGCCATAGCACGATCGCGTATCCCTGTTATTAGCGGCGTTGGCCATGAAACGGATTTCACTATTGCTGATCTCGTTGCAGACTATCGTGCTTCAACACCTACGGCTGCCGCCGCCGCTGCCGTTCCTGATATGAACGAATGGCGTGAGAAACTATTGGAGTTTGAGGAGGAATTAGCAGAATCTATCGAAACGTATCTTATCGAGCAACGCGAGTTACTCGGGCGAATCAAGCGTGATTTATTGCGACTGAATCCGCAGTATCAGCTTGAACGATTGCAACAGCGACTTGACGACACTTCTGCGCTCTTGCAAGCACGCATGGAACATATTCTATCATTGCGCATGGAACGTCTTAGAGGTATTGCCTTGCGTTTACACTCATTAAGTCCCTTACTAACAATTGCTCGTGGTTTTGCAGTTGTGCGCCGAGACAGCGATCATTCCCTGGTAACCAAAACACAACAGGTACATCCAGGAGACGAGCTCACAATTCAGGTCACTGACGGCCAAATCCATGCTCAAGTAAAAGGACAAAAACTTACTGACGACAGTCCCAAATCAGGATAAGTCCCACCATCATCTGGACTGAATGAACGAGTAGGGTTCTTAGGGACTGCAGTCCCTAAGCGGGGTGACAATGAAGTCCCATTCTCATCTGGGCTGAAGAAACGAGCAGGGTTCTTAGAGACGGCAGTCCCAAGTCAGGATGAGGATGAGTCCCACCATCATCCGGGCTGAATGAACGAGCAGGGGTCTTAGGGACTGTAGTCCCTAAGCGGGGTGTGGGGTGTCCCCACCTTTTCCTTTACACGGGGGAGGGGAAGGGAAAAACTCTAGAAAGGTAAAAAATGGACACTTTATCCTTTGAACAAGCCTTCGAGCAACTCGAAGCAGCAGTAGAAGCACTACAAGATGGACAAATGCCTCTTGAACGCGCACTCAACTATTACGAAGAAGGCATGAAATTAGCTCAACACTGCAACGAACTGCTCGAAAAAGCCGAACTACGTGTACAGCAACTTCGTGTAACCAGTGAAGGATTGCCAGTTTTAGAACCTTTCGAATAAAAAAGGGCAAGCCATGTGCCGAAAAGCGTCTGCGTGAGCTTATCGGGCATCCACTGACCCAGGTCATCGTTGGTGGATTGTCAGGTATTGGAGTCGCGCTTCTTGTAACAGGCTGAGTCCGAATTCCCAACATTTTGGTATCCTTTAAGCCTGCATGGTAGTTTGCTCCAAGCCACTTACGCTTCTCCATGAGCATTGCAAATTCCAGAGTTTATGGTATACTATCGCAAATGGTAGCATTGCTATTTTTTCATCCTCTTCTTAACTCCGTAATTCGCTAGTAAAACACAAGGAGGTGTCTTTAACAGCAAAACAAACAATCGTCAATGGGCAACCTTATATTCGCCTTACGTATTCGCTGTCTTATCTTAGCATCAGCAAACGTGATATTCAACCCGTCAAAGTGTTGAAATAGACGTCATACAATCAGATGACGTAAAGGAGGATATCCCGTATGGATACAAGTGTCCGTGAAGTCACAACCTCGGCGACTCTTGAAGAGAAAAAGAAGCTTCGTAAAGAGTTCAAAATCTTCGACATGATCTTCATCACCATTGCTGCAGTTATTGGAATTGACACGCTCGGTGCCGTTTCTTCAAGTGGAGCGCAAGTTCTCACCTGGCTGCTTTTTTCGGCGGTAACGTTTCTCCTCCCTTATGGTTTGCTCATTGCGGAACTCGGCACTACTTTTCCCCAGGAAGGTGGCGTCTACGAGTGGTGTAAAATGGCGGGCGGACGCTATTTTGCTGCACTGGCTTCCTTGCTCTACTGGATCTCCAACCCGCTGTGGATTGGTGGAACATTGTCAGTCACTGCCATCATCGCCATTGCCACGTTCTTCTATGGTGACCCGAATGCCCAGGTCGGTGGGAGCGTCCTGACTAACACCATTTTCAGAATCGTGGTAGCCCTCATCTTCATCTGGGGGATAACTTGGTCCGCTATCCTTGCCCTGCGCGTCGGCAAATGGCTCTCCGTCATTGGTTCCTATGCCAAATTCGCACTCTTCGGGTTGTTCACTTTGCTGGCTCTTGCCTTCTTCTTTGGTGGTCACTCTACAGGCCAGCATGTGGCCGCTGTTGATTTGATCCCACATAATTGGGGTTTAATTGTGAGCGTCATTCTTCCCGTCGTGATTTTTAACTGGGTTGGCTTTGAACTACAAAACGGTGCGGGCGAAGAAATGGTCAATCCGCAGCGCGATGTGCCTCGTTCGTTGATCCGTGCAGGCATCATTGCAGTGATTGCCTATGCCATTCCGATTTCTGCTATTCTCTTTACTCTCACGAAGAGCCAGCTCTCCAATGCGAGCGGTTTCATTAAAGCGTATCAAGTTGTTGTTGGAATCTTGCCTTCAGGCATAGCCACCGTCCTAGGCTGGCTTGTAGCATTAGCTTTTGTGCTCGGCCTGGCTTCCAGTGCTAATTCCTGGATCATTGGCGCCGACCGCACCTACGCAATTGCCGCGCTTGATCGAACTGCCCCATCCTTCTTTGGTAAATTCAGTGGTAAGTATGGCACGCCGATTGTTGTGAATTTCATGTCTGGAATAACAGCAACGATAACGATGATCGCAGCAGTTATGATCACTGCATTTGGTACTGGTAGTATTTCGACACTATTTGCGCTGGTGCTTGGTTTTGTCATCTCGACAACCGTCCTGTCGTACCTGTTTATCTTCCCTTCATACCTGATACTACGCTACAAATACCCCAACGTGCATCGTCCCTATAATGTACCAGGAGGCATGATTGGTGCGTGGATCGTAACGCTGTTTCCGCTGGCTTATGCTGCCATCGCCGGCTACTTCATTCTTATTCCAACCAATGCCACCGTTGCCGGCTATGGCCTTGATCGGCTCACCTATGAGCTGACCCAGTTCATACCGCTGGCTATCATCGTGTTGCTGACAACGGTGTTCTACATCTGGGGACATGCGGAGAAACGCAACCAGGATGTAGTGGTTGAGTTTAATCTTCAGGACATGACAGAGACATCTGCCAGTGGCGGTGGCGAATAAGTCAATTGTGGTTGAATAATTCCTGTTAGTGTTTTCCAACCGACCTCCGCTTGTCATCCTGAGCGCAGCGAAGGATCTCACTTGTTGGGCCGAGATCCTTCGCTGCGCTCAGGATGACAAGCGGAGGGATAGCCAGGATGACAAGCGGGTGCTCTGCATTCCAGCCGTGTTCTGGCCATCCCTTGCGAGACTCCTGAACAGAGGCAGTGGAGTCAAAGATCCTTGCGGTCGTCCTTGAAACAGGGTTCAGCTTCTCAAACTCGATCAAAGGTTATTCTATGCCTTCAGCAACAAAAGCAAAATCAGTTCCTGTAATTCCAATACTCCTAACCATCGGCGCTGTCTGTGGCTTAGTGGTCCTGGCAGAGCGTATCTATCGTCGTCCTCGAGAAACCATGGTCGATCTGATTCGCGCAGGTATGCTACTGGCGGGAATACGTGAGGAAACTTGCAATCTAGCAGGCGTTACCATGCATTATTATTGTGCTGGGAGACGTGATTCACCGGTTGTTTTGATTCATGGCCTGGGTAGTTCGGCAGAGACCTGGGCTGCCCTCATGCCATTACTGAGCAAAGAATTCCTGGTGTATGCTCCTGATTTACCCGGTTTTGGTAAGACACCGTTGGCTCCAGAAGGAACCAATATCAGTACCCATGTCCTTTACCTGGAACGATTCCTCGACGCACTTGGCTATCCACGTGTGACGTTAGTTGGCAATTCTCTGGGCGGCTGGATAGCCACGCGCTTTGCTGTGGAACATCCAGAGCGCGTGAATCGACTCTACCTTCTCAATAGCGCAGGTTTGAGACGAGAGAACTTGCGTTCGCCTTATGCCGAAGATCGCATAGCAGCACGGCGTGCCCTTGAGCATATGTTGGGATTTTCATTTCCTGTTCCTACATTTGTGCTGGATGCCGTTGTGCGCAACTCACAAACTCCGGCATATGCTGGGTTCATTCGCGGTTACGACCCTCGCGAAGAGTTGGATTCTGTCTTAGCAGATGTACAAGTTCCAACGACCATCATCTGGGGAGAGCAGGACAATTTGCTCCCATTGATCTGTGCTCATAATTTGCATAGCGGTATTGCTAGCTCTGAACTAGTACTACTGCCGCATGTTGGGCATATGCCCCAGATACAAGCCCCTGTAAAAGTTGCGCATATAATTATACAGAATATGTCTTAAGTACTTTCAGGTCATAAGATTCTACATCCATCTTGAACCATGCGATAATAGGGAAAAGCCATAAGATAGTCATATCATTCAAGCCTTGTGTGCTTAAGCGTCTCATGGTATACTTTTTGGGCGTCAAGAATTACTTATGGAGCTGCTTTCAATCAACGACCTGGCTCGTTGCTGCTCGGAAGAAACGAACAAATTTCTCAAGCAGAGCGTTTCTAATGATCGTTATTGCTTAGAATTATTTCGTCGTGCCATAAGCAAGCGTGATGAAGATGCCTGGGCTTGCATCTACCAGCAGTATGCTCCGCTCGTACTCACATGGGTGAATCAACACCAAAGTGCAACATCCTTACTTGGTCTAGATGGTTGCGCTCCCCTGGTAAATGCATCCTTTGCAAAATTCTCACAGGCGCTCACACCAGCCAAAATGGGAAATTTTGATTCGTTGGCTGCTGTTTTGAAGTATCTGAAAATGTGTGTACATAGTGTCATAGCTGACGAGGTTCGCTCACGTCAGGCACGTCAATATGAAGAAACGCTGGAACTCATAGATCATGAACCAGCCTCAGATGATCCCGCCGACGATGTCGTATCGAATATTTCGGCACAAGGTTTATGGCAGGTTATTCAAGAAGAGCTTAATGGTGAAGACGAGCGTGTTTTGATTTATCTTGCGTACGTTCAAGGAATGAAACCAAGTGAGATTAGCAGTCAGCATAATCGGCTCTTCCCTTCGGTAGAAGATGTGTATCGTATCAAGCGAAACGTCTTGGAGCGGTTAAGACGCAATCGTCGTTTACAAATGTTGTTCAAACATCAATATCTGTAAGTTCTGGAGTGTTTAGCTAACATGTGACTTTTGCTTTGCTTACAAAGGCAAATGCTAAAATAGCAACGTTATTCGTTTATTCAGGTGAAAAGGACAATACAAGACTGCTGAGTAGCTCACAGTTTACGAATTCAGGGGAGAATAGAACGTATTCTGTAGACTACCTATTTGGTGCAGACAGCCCTTTTGTTAAACGGCAAGCGATTTTCAAATAGCGCTGTCTAAAAAATATCCTAAGTTTAAAGGAAACGCTCATGGAGTGTAGTGAACCAGGGACAATTCGGGATGAAGAACTGTTCGCTTATCTGGCGGGTGAGATAGTACGGCCAGGCGTTCAGCAGCATCTAGCACGATGCCGGAGTTGTTCTGCAAAATTAGCGGAATTTCGTCGAGTTGAACGCTCGCTTACCGGAAAGCTTTACCGGTGGGATTGTCCACCTAATCAAGTACTCGGCGAATACCAGTTAGGGTTACTCAGTAACGAGAGTGAAACAGCTGTTAAATCGCACCTGAGTTCATGTGTTCTCTGTGCTGTGGAGATTGCAACACTCTCACATTTTCTAGCGAATGACCCTATGCTCGTTGAGCGTGTATCTGTTCAACCTTTCTCCTTAAGTAATAATCATGTGCCTCATGCAGTGAAACCTTTAATAGGCCATCTGCGTGATGTGTCGAGTGGTCAAATTCGGCGTGTTATTGCTACCTTTTTGCCACCACAGCCCCGTTTAGCCTATCAACGTGAAGTCGCTAGTACCGAGATCTGGCCACGCAGTTATTCT
>WNGE01000471.1_pt1 | contig 57770 bp, 59 predicted proteins | sample 5400651 | NCBI WGS metagenome assembly WNGE01 (sample SAMN13153370, study PRJNA577476) | soil metagenome | isolation source: 60 cm soil or saprolite under grassland replicate 2 | place: USA:California | collected 2016-06-15 | reverse complement strand
CGCGCTAGGCCTGCCCAATCACTTCCCGCGTTTCGATCCTGTCGACCTTGACTCCCGTTGTCGGTGAGCTCGGGGGCTGGATGAGACCTGCGGCCTTTCGGGCAGCTTGCTCGCTTTCCCATAACGTCACGGAGATGCCCTTGCCGTCGAGGGGCTCCAACCAGTAGCCAGCCACAAAGCCCGGAGTCTGACTGACCCTAGGAATCACCTGGTTGTGCAGCCCCCGTCGCGCAGGGTCAGCTTGGGTTGCATCGATGTTCACGAATACGACGTTTGCGTGCACCGCGGCTCCCTTCGCCCCGCCACCACGGTCGCACATAACGACGAGGCGCGCCGACCCGAGCAGCCACACAGAACCGGCAACTTGTTTAGGTCCACCGCGGGAGCCTGAGAGCTAGTCAGTCTCGGGCGTTGGGTCCGACGGGATCGCTCGCGAACCGGCTGCCGCCCGTGGGTTGGCTCACGAACGGAGTGCGACCCGTTCGGGCCCACCCGGCGGGGAGTGGCTGAAGAGAGGTCTGCGTTGCCCGAAGTTGCATTGCCCTCCTCGTTTCACATCCATCCCGACGTGGAGGAGGAAGGCAATGGACGAGGTGCTCATCAGCGTTGATCCGCACAAGGCCAGCAGCACGCTGGCGGTGTTGGACCCGCTCACGCGAACGGCCATTGATGGGGCGAGTTCGCGAACACCAAGGAGGGTTACCGCGAGCTGATGCGGTTCGCGGCTCGGTGGAGGCACCGCCGGTGGGCGGTGGAGGGCTGCCATGGCGCGGGCCGGTCTTTGGCCCAGCGCCTCGTGGTCGACGGTGAACGGGTGGTCGACGTGCCCGCCAAGCTGGCGGCTCGAGTGCGGGTGTTCTCCCAAGGCCACGGCAAGAAGACCGACCGCGACGACGCCGTGTCGATCGGCCTCGCGACCCTGGACGCCAACGGACTCCACGACGTCGTCCTCGACGACGCCACGGTCACCCTCCGGCGGCTCTCAGACCGCCGCGAAGAGCTCGTCGCGTTGCGCACCCAAGCGATCTGTCGACTCCATCGCCTCTTGGCCGAGCTCACCCCCGGCGGGGTGCGCCGCGAACTGACCGCCACCAAAGCCGCTGCGGTGCTGGCGCGCCTGCGGCCCCGAGACGAACCGGGCCGCGTCCGCCGCCTGCTCGCCATGGACCACCTCCGCGACGTTCGATCTCGACCGGCGCATCAAGACCGTCGGCACCCAGATCCCCGAGGCCGTCGCTGCGACCAGCACCACCTTGGTCGGCATCTTCGGGTGTCGGCCCCGTCATCGCAGCCCGCATCCTCGCCGAGGTCGGCAACGCCGCACGCTTCCCCGACAAAAGACCACTTCGCCAGCTACAACGGCACCGCACCCATCGACGCGTCCTCCGGCGAACAGCAACGCCACCGCCTCTCACGGGCAGGGAACCGCCGCATCAACCACGCCCTGCACATGGCCGCCGTCACCCAGCTACGCAACCCCACCAGCGCCGGCCGCGACTACTACGAACGCAAACTCGCCGCCGGCAAAACCCGTAAAGAAGCACTGCGCTGCCTCAAGCGACGGCTCTCCGACGTCGTCTTCCGCCAACTCGTCATCGACCTCGAACGACCCGCAAGCATGATCTCTTGACAGAGAGGAGCCAATATGAGCGGCACTCCTCGGACGGTGGGCGCGGTGCTAGGCCAGCCGGTGGGAAATCTCGAGCCTTAGCGTGGGAAACCACTCTTCGAGCCCGTCGAGAAGACAGCGAAGAGCGGGCTAAGCGAGTTCTGTCGGCAACCCTGAGTGGACGGTGCTGCCCGAGAGCGCGGGCCCGTACCTGCTGTTCCTGAACCAGAAGGTGGGCGACCAACTCGTCCCGTCGGTCGGGCATCAGACGACGCTCAGCGGACCGGCGCCGCCCCAACCGTCGCAGGCCGCTCCGCCGGCGAACACGGACGCGCCCACGGCGCCATCGGCGCCGCCGGCGGGACCGAGCTTCCCCGCGCCGACGCTTCCGCCGGGGGGCAGCCCTGACTCGACCCCGCCCTCGAGGGGTCTCCCCATTCCCGGCCTCGGTGGCTCCGGTGGCCGTTGGTCCGCAGCGGGACACCCCCCACCGTCGGGCGGCGGCCGCCGGGGCGCTCGCCATCATCGCCTGCGCGGTGCAGCTCGCGGGCGCGGTGCTGTTTTCCGCGGCTCCCGCCGCGGCCCACGAAGCCGATCCGGGGTGCACCCGGTGCTCGACGCGGTGGAGCCTGCTGTCCCGGGCGTGACCGTGCGGTGGCGGCGAGCGTGACCGCGCAACTCGTCGTCGCCAATCCGACCGCGACCGAGCTCGCGGCGCTCGACGGGAACGGGCAACCGTTTCTGCGCATCGGGCCCGACGGCGTCCTCGCCAACCTCGCGTCCCCGTGCTGGTACCTGAGCAACAGCCCCAACGGGGACGCCGACGTCCCGGCCGAAGCGCAAACGGGCGCGCGTGCCCGCTGGGCGCGCGTCGCCGCCGAACCCGCCTAGGGCTGGTTCGAGCACCGCCTTCACCCCGGGCCGCGTGCCGTTTCCCGCCGGGTGCGTGACGCCCACAAGACGGCGACGCTCGCAGAATGGACCGTGTCGCTCGATTACGGCGGCCAGCCCGTGACCGCCCGCGGGCGCATCGTGTACGAGCGCGAGCGCGGCGCGGTGAGCGCGCGTTTGCGCGGACCGGCGCGACCGTTCCGGGACGTCACCGCGCAGCTCGCGCCCGGCCGCGTGCCGGCGCTGTACGTCACCAACCGTGGCGCCGAGCCCGTGGTCGTCCTCGGGCGTGACGGTGAGCCGTTCGTGCGTGTCGGGCCCGGCGGCGCCGAGGTCAACCGGCACAGCTCGACGTGGGCCGACAATGCCCGGGCGCAGGGTCAAGACCTTGCCGTCGCGGCGGCGGTCGTGGACCCGGGCGCGCCCCCGGAGTGGACGCTGGTCAGAAGCGCCCCGAACTATTCGTGGCTCGAATTCCGCGGCCTCTACGAGCGTGACCGTCCACCGCGCCGCGTGCTCAAGTCAGGCGAGACGAAGGTTCTGCGCGCGTGGACGGTGCCCATCGAGCAGGGCGGCCGGCGCGTGGAGCTACGCGGCGAGACGGTCTGGAAGCCTCTTTAGCTAACAGCGGCGGCTTTGCTGACCGCTGCCGCAGAGCCCGAGCTTTGCGAGGGCGACAGAGGAAACCGAGCCGGAGCTTGCGACGGCGACTATCAGCGCCGAGCAGCCGTGACCTCGCGCGCCGGTGTGCCCGGGTACCCCTCGGGCAGCAGGAAGGTCCCGTGCGTCGTCGAGTAGTAGACCTGCCAGTGGTAGTAGCCGAGGAAGGCGCGCTCCTCGGACAGCATGAGCTGCGCGTGTGCCTGGACCGCGTCGACGTAGCGGACGCTGTTGTTGTACCGGTACAGCGCACGTTCCATGTCCGCCGGCGCGCCGTTCGACTGCAACAGCCGCGCCGCGGCGAGGATCGCGTCGCGGTTGTCGTTGATGTCACCCTGCCCGTATTGATCCCAGGTTGCCGGGATGAACTGCATCGGGCCCTGCGCACCGGCCGTGCTCGCGCCGCGGATGCGGCCGAGGTTGGTCTCGACGAGGTGAATGGCCGCGAAGAACACCCACGGGATGCCGGACGCCGCCTCGGCCTCGGCGTAGTAGCCCCGCAGCACCTCGACCGGTGGCGGCGACAGGATCTGCCAGTCCGGGAGGTCGGGCTGTGGCTCGGTGAGGGCGGCCAGGTCGCCCCGGGCGCGCTCGTTGGCCGTCACGATCGGCTGCAGGTCACCCGGCAGCCGGGCGAGCACGTCGGGAACCCAATCGGAATGGGTGCGCAGGGCTCGATACGCGTTCTGCTGTTCCCACCCCAGCCGGGGCAGCTCTGCGGGCCGCGTTTCCGGCGCCCGCAGCGCGCGTTCGACGCGATCCAGCGACGCCGCCACCTTCTCTGTCGTGTCGGGGAGCGCGATGTCATCCGGTCCGCGCACGACGGCGGTCGTCGTCGTCGCATGGTCACGACTCGCGGTCTTTGGCGCGCCGTGTCTTCCGTTCCCTCCGCTACCGCTCGAGCACGCCGCGCCGGCGAAAACCGTGCCCAGCACGACGAGCACGGACGCGATCCCGACTGATCTCCGGCGCATCGGTCAGACGAGGTGGCCCGGGCGACCGTCGTCGGTGACGATCGGCTTGCCTGCAGCAGCCCACGCCTCGAGCCCCCCGTCGAAGTTCACGGCCTGGAACCCCATCTCGCGCAGCTCGACGGTGGCGTCGGCGCCGCGCTCGCCGTGCCGCGACATCACAACCAGCCGGCGGTTCATCGGCAGCAGGAACCGGTGCGCCTCGAGGTCGGCGTGCGGGATCGACCGAGCCTCCGGTGCGTGCCCGGCCGCGTATTCGCGGGGATCGCGCACGTCGACGAGGACGTCGTCCGCCAGGTCGCCGATCGCGACCTGCGGGACGCGCTGGCCCACGTAGCGCGGCATCCGCGGCCCTCAGGCGACCGTGCCCGGCTGGCCGTCCGAGGTGACGATCGGAAAGCCGGCCGCCTGCCACGCGTCCGCCCCGCCCGCCACGTTGGCGGCGTCGTACCCGGCGGTGACGAGCGCTTCGGCGACCCTGCCCGACCGCGCGCCCGACTTGCAGATCACGACGATCTCGCGTTCGGTGGGCAGCTCGCCCTGACGGTCGACGAGCTGGTTCATCGGGATCCACGTCGCGCCCTCGACGTGCCCCGCCTCCCACTCGTCGGGGTTGCGCACGTCGAGCAGCATGGCGCCGGCATCGACGCGCTGCTTGGCCTCCGTAGGAGCGAGATGCGGGACTTCGGGCGGCTGCGCCGACGTCATACGGGCTCCTCCTGCGTCTCGCGCTGCCCCTTCCATGCTTCGTACCCACCGAGCAGGTCGGACACGTCGTTGAAGCCGGCTGCGGCGAGCACGCTCGCCGCGATCGAGGAGCGGTAGCCGCTCGCGCAGTACACGACCGTCGGGCAGGTCTGGTCGAGCTCGACCAGCTGGGACGTGAGCCGGGGCAGCGGCATGGTGACCGCGCCCGGGATCACGCCGCCCGCGGTCTCGCCCGGGTTGCGCACGTCCACGATCTGCAGCCCGGGAATGTCGCGCCGGCGCGTCTCGAACTCCCGCACCGTGAGCCGTGAGCTCGGCTCGACCACCTCGGCGTGCTCGACGAGCACGCGGAGTGGATCCGCCAGTGCGCCGTCGATCCGGTCGAAGCCGACGCGTGCCAGCCGCACCTTCGCTTCCAGCTCGGTGCCGGGATCGCCGACGAGCACGAGGGGGCGGCCCGGCGGGAGCACGTCGCCCGCGAACTCGGCAAACCTGCCGTGCAGCCCGACGTTGATCGAACCGCGCAGGTGCCCGGCGGCGAAGTCCATCGGGTCACGCGTGTCGAGCACGGCGGCGTCGTCGCGTTGCGCCAACAACTCGTCCAGCGTCAGTTGCGCGGGCAGGTCCTCTTCGTCCAGCAGCGGGTGCGCCTGCCGGTTGCGTTGGGCATCGAACGAGAAGTACATCGGCTGGAGCGGTTGCCCCTCGGTGACGAGCGCGACGAACTCGTCCTCGCTCATCGGCTGGAGCGCGTAGTTCGTCTGCCGCTGCTCGCCGAGGGTCGATTGCGTCTCGGTCGACAGGTTCTTCCCGCACGCCGAACCGTCAGCCAGGGCGAGCAGCTTCGAGTGCAACGACCGGTAGAGGCTCCGGGCCAGCTCGTCGGGGCTGACCCCGGCTCCGCTGAGGAGATCCGGCCGTCCGACGTCGCCGATGAACATCGTGTCGCCGGTGAGCACGCCGAACGGGACCGCATCGCCGGCGTGCTCACGCACGACGATGCTGATCGACTCGGGCGTGTGCCCCGGGGTGGCCAGGATCTCGAGCGTCACGTTGCCGAGGCTGAGCAATTGGCCGTCATGGAGGGGCTCGATCGGGAAGTCGACCTCGGTGCCGTCCCCGTACGAGACGGCGGCGCCGGTCTTCTCGGCCAGCTCGAGGTGTCCGCTGAGGAAGTCGGCGTGCACGTGGGTCTCGATCACGCGCTCGATCCGCAAGCCGGCCGCCGCCGCGTCGTCGAGGTAGCTCTGCACGTCGCGTCGGGGATCGACGACGACCGCCCGTCCCGACGCCTGGTCCCCCACGAGGTACGACGCCTGCGACAGGCAGTCCAGGTAGTACTGCACGAAGTGCATGCCTCAATCCAAACCTAGTTCGCGCTCGATGGCTTCCACCTTGTGACGCATGGCGTCCTCGACCCCGGGGCGGTGGTCGATCTTGATCACGACGCTGACCCGGGGCGCCCGGGCGGCCACCGCCTCGATACAGCGGTGGATGACGGCCATCACCTCGTCCCATTCGCCCTCGATGTTGGTGAACATCGCATTGGTCTCGCTTGGGAGCCCGCTCTCGCGCACGATTCGGACCGCTTCTGCGACCAGGTCACCGACCGAATCACCCACGCCCAGCGGCGTCACCGAGAACGCTGCGAGCACGCCAGTCCCTTCCACGGCGCCGTTCAGAAAGCCCTCAAGTGTCTCACCTGCGGGGGCCGATAGTCGGGACAAGGAGGTTCCGTGCAGCCTTCGGCTCTCCACACCGCACCACCGAGCGCTCGCGCCAGGATGGCGCGATTCGCCCTCCTGGCGAGCGTCGTCGTGGCGGCGCTCGTGCTGGTGGTATCGGTCGGCTTCCTCGTGGGCGGTTGGGAGGCCGCGCGGCTCGCCGCCACCGGGGCGCTGCTGTTCCTGATCGGCGCCGCCGCCTGCGCGCTGGTCGACCGAGGCGACCGCCGCCGCCGGCGGGCCGGGCTGCGGGCGCTCATCGATTTGGGTCGTGAGCTTGAGAACGTCCGGCCGAGCGACGATCTCCCGGCGATGCTCGCCCAGTACGGGCGGGCCCGGCTCGGGTTCGAGCGGGTCGTCGTGCTGACGCGCACCGGCGACCGGTGGAAAGGGGCAATCTCAACGGACGCCGGCGGGGTGTCGGCCACCGGTCCGGTTCACATCGGCCCCCTGGCCGAGCGCGTATGGAGAACCGGCGCCCCGAAGCTGGTCCGCTCACTTGGCGGAGACGCCGTGCTGGACCAGGTCCTGCCATCGGCACGGAACATCGTCGTGGCGCCTCTGGTCGCCGACGGCGAGCCGCTCGGCGTCGCGCTCGCGGAATGGGGCCGCCGTCGAGGGCGGATCCCGGCGGTCACCGTCGAGACGCTCGCCCAGTCGGCGAGTCAGACGGCCGTCGCGTTGCGCAACGCGGCGCTGCTCGCCGAGGTCGAGTACCTCGCGAGCCGCGACGGCCTCACTCGTCTCGCAAATCGGCGTCTGTTCGAGGAGACCCTCAACCGGGAGATGGCCCGCTCGTACCGGCGCAGCTCTTCGCTGTCACTGGTCGTGATCGATGTCGACCACTTCAAGGACGTGAACGACGCCGCCGGCCACCAAGCCGGTGATGCCGTGCTGCGCGAGATCGGACGAGCGCTGGTGCGCAACACGAAGGACAGCGACCTCGTAGCCCGTTACGGCGGCGACGAGTTCGTCGTGCTGCTCCCTGACTGCAGCGGCCTCGATGCGCTGCGCGTTGCCGAGCGCTGCGCGCTGCGGTTGCTCGCGACGTCACCGCGGTGCCGGTGACGGTGAGCGCCGGGGTGGGCGAGATGCCGGGAAACGCAGGCGACGGTGAGCGGCTCGTCGCGGCCGCCGACGCCGCGCTCTACGCCGCCAAACGAGATGGTCGCAACCGGTCGGTCGGATCCGACCGCGTCGCCGAGCCTGGGGAGGTGCCGCCGCACCCCTCGCTGCTACGACGACCGGTCGAGCCCGCCGCCGTGACTGCTGACGGCGTGGTGGCGTAAGCGGGACCGAGGCGACCTCGCGACTGGTTCGCAGCGACTGCACTCCGAGGTGTGAGACGCCGAGGGCCAGCGCTCCTCCACGGGGATGCTCGATCGGAGAGGTTTTCCAGCAGGCGGTTGCTAGCCGAAGCCGCCCCGGTCCTGTCCCGGCGAAGCGAGCGAGTGTGCCACCAGCTCACCGCCAGGAAGCGGCTTCTCCGTCTCTCCGTATTGCATTTCCCTGTGGAGGAGGCGCCGGCTCCCCGGCTTGGACCACGCGCCGACCAGACTCGGGGCGGAGAACATTGAGCCCATCAGCGCGCTTTGCCTCACAGGTGGTGACGATGACACGCGCGCCCCCGAGTGGGCAGGGTCCAAAGTCCCATTTCCTGGCAAAGTTGGTCGGCCCTGCCAACATGGGCGCAGCCTGGACGCGAACTTTCGTCCGTTTCAGGCAGAAAGGACGATATGGCGGTCAGCACGGGGTCGGCCCTACGGGCGAGTACACAGAGGGGTCGTGGTGCGGCTGGCGCTCGCGGGCGACACGATGCTCGGGCGGTTGGTCGGGGAACGGCTGACCGCAGACGGCCCGGCCTCGCTGTTCTCGCCCGAGTTCATCGACGCCGCCCACGAGGGCGACCTGTTCGTGCTCAACCTCGAGTGCTGCATCTCGGAGCGCGGCCGGCCATGGCCAGCGCCGGGCAAGCCGTTCTTCTTCCGAGCCCCACCTGTCGCGGTAGAGACGCTGCGGCTGCTCGGAGTCGACTGCGTCACGCTCGCCAACAACCACGCCCTCGACTACGGCGAGGAAGCGCTCGCCGACACACTCGATCACCTCGCCGCCGGGGGCATCGCGGCCGTCGGCGCGGGCAAGGATGTCGAATCGGCGCGCGCGCCTGAGGTGTTGAAGCACGACGAGCTCCAGCTCGCCGTGCTCGGTGTCACCGACCATTCGGCCGACTTTGCCGCCGGGCCCGACCGACCCGGTGTCGCGTTCGCCGACCTTTGGCGCGACGTACCCGGATGGCTCACGGCCGCGATCGACGAGGCGAGCGCGATGGCGGACGCAGTGCTGGTCACGCCGCACTGGGGCCCGAACATGGTGCCGGCGCCACTGCCCCACGTCCGCAATGCGGCCGGCGCGCTCCGTGACGCGGGGGCGACCATCGTCGCCGGACACTCGGCACACGTGTTCCACGGTGTCGACGACCACGTGCTGTACGACCTCGGTGACTTCATCGACGACTACGCGGTCGATCGTGTCCTGCGCAACGACCTCGGTCTGCTGTGGCTCGTCGACCTCGACGACGACGGCACCCCGACGCGACTCGAAGCCGTGCCGTTGCGACTCGACTTCTGCTACACGCGGCTGGCCACAGATGACGACGCGGCCTGGATCCGCGAACGTTTTCGCGTCGCGTGCGCCGAGTTCGGAACGACTGTGGTCGAACGCGACGGCCGGCTCGTCGTCCAGTGGCAGTGACCATTACTACAGCTCTTCGCGGAAGCCGTACGAGCCGACGAGACGCACGAAGCGGGCGCCGGTCAGCACACGGACGCTGACCGGCGCGCCTTCGCGCTTCTCGAACAGCACGACGTCCTCGCTCCCGCCGCGGCCGATCGGCTGCACGAGCCGGCCACGCTCGACGAGGTGCTCGGCCAACGGCGCCGGGACGTCGGGGAAGGCGGCGGCCACGACGATGGCGTCGAACGGCGCATGCTCCGGCAGCCCGAGCGTGCCGTCACCGACGAGCACGTGCGCATTCACGGCTCCGTGGGCGGCGAGGTTGGCCCGGGCGGTGTCAGCGAGGTCGGCGAAGCGCTCGACGCTCCACACTTCCGCCGCCAATCGCGCGAGCAGCGCGGTCTGCCAGCCGTAGCCGGTGCCTATCTCGAGCACGGTCTCGCTCCCCGTGAGGGAGAGCGCCTCGACCATCTGCGCGACCAGCGACGGCTGCGTGGTCACCTGGTCGTGCGGGATCGGAACGGGCGTGTCGTAATACGCCTCCCGTACATGCTCGGCGGGCACGAAGCCGGTCCGCGGAAGCTCCGCGATCGCGTCCAGCAGCCGTTCGTCGCGCACACCGGCAGCCCGGGCCGCGCGCACGAGCTCGGCCGGTCCTCGTTCCACGTCCCCGAGTGTCGCGGACCGGTGCGTTTCTGAGGGACGCCCGGCGTGCTTGAGAAACGCATCAGGGGGCCGCCGGTAGGCTCAATCTTCGTGGCTCTTGCGAGCGGCGCCGTCGAGGTCGACGGCTTGGTCAAGCGATTCGGCGACTTCACCGCCGTCGACGGCATCTCGTTCTCGGTCGAGCCCGGCGAGCTCTTCGGCTTCCTCGGCCCCAACGGCGCCGGCAAGACCACCACGATCTCGGTGCTGTGCACGCTGCTGCACCCCAGCGGCGGGAGGGCCCGGGTCGCCGGGCACGACGTCCTCCACGATCGCAACGCCGTCCGCTCCAGCATCGGGCTCGTCTTCCAGGAGACGACACTCGACGACTACCTCACCGGCGAGGAGAACCTGCGGTTCCACGCTGTCCTCTACGGGCTGCACGGTCACGACATCCGGCGCCGCATGGATCCGCTGCTCGACATGGTCGGCCTCACGGATTGGGCCGGGCAGCAGACCCGCTTCTACTCCGGCGGGATGAAGCGCCGCCTCGAGATCGCCCGGGGCCTGCTGCACACGCCGAAGATCCTCTTCCTGGACGAACCGACGCTCGGTCTCGACCCCCAGACTCGCGTCCACATCTGGGACTACGTCGACGAGCTCCGCCGGCGCGAGCGCACCACGATGTTTCTGACCACGCATTACATGGACGAAGCCGAGCGGTGCGACCGCATCGCGATCATCGATCGTGGTCGCATCGTCGCCATCGACTCGCCCGACGCGCTCAAGGCATCGGTCGGCGTCGACACGGTCACGATCGAGACGGCCGACGATGTCACCGCCCGCGACGAGATCGCGCGTGGTCTCGGAGTCGAGGGCGAAGTGCTCCCCGACGGGGAAGGGCTGCGCATGCGCGTCCCGGACGGCGAAGCGTTCGTGCCCCGCGTGTTCGAGCACCTGACGGTCGGGGTGCGCAACGTCAACGTGCGTCGACCCAGCCTCGACGACGTGTTCATCCGCTACACGGGGCGTGAGATGCGCGACGCCGAGGCGGGCGGCGTCGATCAGTTCAAGGCCAACCCGATGGTGCGGGGCTGGAGGCGCGGCTGATGGCGACGACAGACGCCAGAAGGGCCGAGCGGCTGCCCGGCGCCGGCGACACGCACGTCGAGCACGCGGCGCCGCCCGCGCCCGAGGGCGCGCTCATCAGGAACCTGCGCACGATCGGGATGGTCTGGAGGCGCGAGATCATCCGCTTCCGCCGCACCCCGGCCCGGATGGTGTCCGGCCTCGCGCAGCCGATCCTGTTCCTCTTCGTCCTCGGCGCCGGCATCAAGCCGCTGGTCGGCGAGACCAGTGCGGGCGGTGTCGACTTCCAGCAGTTCATCCTGCCCGGCGTGATCGCGATGTCGGTGCTCTTCAGCAGCCTCTTCTCCGCGATCTCGATCGTGTGGGACCGCGAGTTCGGCTTCCTCCGCGAGATGCTCGTTGCACCGGTCAGCCGCACCGGGCTCGTGCTCGGCAAGGCGGCCGGCAGCGGCACGGTGGCGGCCGCGCAGGGCCTGCTCCTGGTCGCGGCGGCCCCGATCGTCGGCGTCCATCTCGACGCGCTTCAGATCATCGAGGTCATCCCGCTGCTCATGCTGCTGGCGTTCGCGTTGACGGCATTCGGGATCGTGATCGCGAGCCGGATGCAGCGCATGGAGAGCTTCCAGATGGTGATGGGCCTGGTCGTGAACCCGATGCTCTTCCTATCGGGAGCGATCTTCCCGCTGGCCGGGCTCGCGACGTGGCTCGCGGTCGTGACGCGTCTCAATCCAGCCACGTACGGCATCGACCCGATCCGGCGCGTGATGCTCGGCGAGAGCGACGCCGCCCCGCTCACGATCAACGGTTGGGTCGTCCCGATCTGGACCGAGGTCCTTATCGTCCTCTCCCTCGGCATCGCGATGCTCGCTCTCGCGGTGCGCAGCTTCCAAAAGACCGAATAGCACCTTCGCGATCCCGCGCGAGTCTTGTGACATTTGACCGTTCGCCAGGACCTCGCGGCTTCGGGCTTACGGGTGCCCGATAGCCTGCGCCGCAGTGAAGCGCATGGTTGCCATCCTCGCGGTCTTTGGTGCGCTGGCGGCGTGGGTGTCCTTCAACTCGGCATCGTCGTCCGTGTCGGCGCCGACGAAACGTCCGGGCCCGGTGCTCATGTACGGCGACAGTCTCCTCGAGGAGGCCTCGTCTTACGTTCGGAGCACCGACCAAGTGAGCGCGTTCGGCGGCACCGCGCTCTGCGACTGGGTCGACAACATTGCAAGAGCGTCGGTGCTCGAGCAGCCCAGCGTGATGGTGATCGAGTTCGTCGGCAACAACCTGACGCAGTGCATGAACGGCTACACGACCCCTGAGCAGATCCGCGCGAAATACGAGGCCGACATGGCCGAGCTGAAACAGCGGGTGGACGCGCCGATCCTGTGGGTCGGTCCGCCGCGGTTCCGCGACCGTGCTCCTGCCGCCGAGGGCTTGTACGACTCCGAGCGGCGATTCGTCGACGCGGGGCAAGCGGTGCTCGCCAAGGGCGCGTACACGGACACGCTTCCATGCCTTCCGGACGAGGGCCCCGGCAACGGATGCGTGGGCGGACGAATCAGGGTGCGCGCGCCCGACGGCGCCCACTTCGCGACCTCGACGACCGGCTACTCGTCGGGCGCCCGCCGCTTCGCCGAGGCGATCGACAAGGCCGTCAGGGACCACGGGTAGCGCGAGCCGGGCTGGTCCCGAGCACGGCCGCCCGGCGGACTACGCGTTCCGAGACGTGATCGTGGCGTACATGCCCTTCTTCCAGTGGGGCGTGCCGCCGTGCTCGTGGCTCTTCCTCTCCGCTTCCTGCGCGCTGGTCGAGCCGACGGGGAGGAAGCACGCCACCCCGTAACGTCCCGGCTTGCTCATGTCCACGATGACGTAGGTCGTGTCCCCCGGCAGGACGATGGTGCCGCCGGCTCTCTCGACCTTCTTGTTTTGCTCTTTGTTCGGAAGCCCGAGCACCTTCTTGACGGAGTCCTTCGTCTTGAGCCGGAATGACGCCAGTTCGTGCAGCTCGGCGCCGGTATCTGTGAGCTTAATCGCGACCGGGCCAGGGTTGACCGTCTTCGGGAGCCCCACGAACTCGTACTCGGTGGCCGTCACGTCCGCGGTCTGGTAGCCGCACGAGTTGTACCGGTACTCGTTGATCGCGTTCAGGTTCCTCTGGAACGCGGCGTCCTCGCCCGGGTCCTTGCCGGCCTGGGCGGCGTTACGCGAGGCGTCGACGGCCTCCTGGACGGTTGCGGCCAGCTCGGGCGGGGCGGCGCTCTGGACCTGTGTGAGCGCGGCGTCGAGCGCCTGCACGTCCTTCTGTTTGGGCTTCGCGGCACCGAATACCTTGTTCGAAGCCTTGTCCGCGTTGAGCGCGGCATCGCAGAACGCCGTGACGTTCGGCGCGGGTTGCGCCATCGCAGGAGTCACCCCCATGAGCGCCCCGACGATCGGGATCGCGACGAAAAACCCGAGCTTTCGCATGAGACTCCTTCGTGTTGATTCACACGCGGGGGAGAAACTCTACGATCGGAGCCTTTGCACGGCCAACCGACGTAAAGCTTGATAATTCGCCTTGCCGGCCGCGTTGCGGTCGAGCGAATCGACGAACAGGAAGCGTCGGGGCTTCTTGTATCCAGCGAGCCGGCGGCGGCACCACGCGTCGAGCTCGGCCTCGTCGAAATAATGGCCGTCGATCACCTGCACGAGGGCGACGACGATCTCGCCGAAGCGCTCGTCGGGGACACCGACGATCACGCAGTCGAACACGCTCGGGTGCTCCCGCAGCGTGAGCTCGACCTCTTCGGGATACACCTTCTCGCCGCCGGTGTTGATGGATGCCGAGCCCCGTCCCAACAGCCGGATCGTGCCGTCCGCGTCGACCTGGGCGTAGTCGCCGGCCAGCGCGTAACGGCGTCCACCGATGACCCGGAACGTCTGCGCGGTCTTCTCGGGGTCACGCCAGTAGCCGAGCGGGATCCGCCCTCCGACTGCGAGCAGCCCGATCTCGTCACTGCCCGGGGTCACTTCTTCTCCGGTGTCCTCGCGGAAGACCTTGACCCGCTCGTTGACGGCAAAGCGCGCCGGCTTGATCTCGGGATCGTCGGCCCTGGCGGCCTGCCGGCTCGCCATGCCTTCGGACGCGCCGAGCGAGTCGAGCAAGGTGATCTGGGGGGCGTGCCGGAGCAGTCCGGCCTTCGTCTCCGGGCTCCACGTCACCCCCGAGCTGGTGATCGCGCGCAACGATGACAGGTCCCACCGTTCCGGCTCGGCGTCGAGCGCGTCGAGCAGAGGACGCGCGAACACGTCGCCCACGATCGTCAGCACCTCCACCGCGTTCCGCTCGACCTCGCTCCACACGTGCGCCGGATCGAGGCCCGGCCGGTCGATGAGCACGCCCGTGCCTCCGCCGCTGAGCGTCGTCAGCGCGATGAACAGGCCGGTGCCGTGCATGAGGGGGCAGGCGGGCAGGCACGTGCCGGCGCGCTTGCCCGCGAGTACCGCCGCGATCGGGTCGGGCGGTTCCGTGCCCGGCCGGCCCATCCGCCACAGCGCGACGTAGAGGTCGTCGTTGCGCCACATGACGCCCTTGGGCATTCCCGTGGTGCCACCCGTGTAGAGGAAGATCAGGTCGTCGCCGGTGGGACGGTGGGCAGGCTCCCATTCGGCCGTGGGAGGGGCGGCGGCGAGCGCGGCTTCGTACGGCTCGCCGACCTGCAGTGTGAACGGGCGCCATGGCTTCTGGATCCGCTTGAGCGCTGTCTTCACCGTGTCGGCGACCGCGGACGCGCACACGACTGCCTTGGCCTCCGAGTTGTCGATGACGTAGTGCACTTCGTCGGGGACGTACCGGTAGTTGACGTTGACCGGTACGCAGCCGAGCTTCAATGTGGCGAAGAACGTCTCGAGGTACTCGGGGCAGTTGACGAGGTCGATAGCGACCTTGTCACCCGGTTTGACCCCAGCCTCCTGCGTGAGGTGCCAAGCGAGACGCCGCGAGCGGTCGTCGAATTGCCCGAAGCTCAGCCGGCGCTCGCCGCAGACGATCGCCTCGCGGTCCGGTGTCGCTTCCGCGATGCCCCGCCACACGGCGGCGAAGCTCCAGTCCGACACGCGTGGAAGGGTACCGGCGCTGCCTGACGAGGAGCCGTTGCGTCAGAATGCGAGACGAAGAAGCAGCCTCAGTCGTGGAGCGCGCCGTGGCGACGGACCTCACCCTCTACCTCGACGATCAGCCGGGCGAGCTCGCAAACCTGGGTCAGGCGCTCGGTCGCGCCGACGTCAATGTCGAGGGCTTCTGCGCGACGACGAGCGGCGGCGGCCAGGCCGAGGTCCACGTGCTCGTCGAAGATGCCGCACCCGCGTTCGCAGCGCTCGCCGCCGCGGGTATCGAAGTCGTCGGGGAGCAGGAGGTGGCTGTCGTCGACGTCGAAGACCGGCCCGGTGTCCTCGGTGAGGTCAGCCGAAAGCTGGGCGACGCCGGCGTCAACATCACAGTCGCCTACCTCGCGACCAGCACCCGGCTGGTCTTCGGCGCCGACAACCTCGCCCTGGCGAAGGCCGCTCTGGACTAGCGCCCCGATGCCGCCCCGGCGCTACAGCCTCGGGAGTCCGGCGACGAGCACGACCGCGTACACGAGGCTGATGCTCGCGAACACGAGCACGGTGATGCGCATGAGTTGCCATGCGAACCGAATGGAGATGCCGGCGAAGAAGAGCACCGCGGCGAAGAACACGGTGCTGAGCACATACGAATCGGTGTTCTCGGTCGCGTCCTTCGCGAGGTCGAAGCGTTCGGTGCCCACTCGTTCCAGGCGGCCTGACTTCTCGAGCTCAGCCACGTGGTATTGCGGCAAACGCAACGGGCTTGGTTCCGCGGCCGGATTGTTCAGCGGGTCCTGCGCCAGCCACGCCTCGAACGCGGGCCGGAACTCAGGCCGGAAGCGCCGCTCGTAGAGAGCAGCCAGGGTCTGGTTGTTCTCCGTCGTGACCTCGAGCCACCGATTGAAGTTCAGCTGGTCTTGCGTGCGTAGCTGGTCGCCGTTGGTCGCGGCGCGATTCGCAAGGCTCCGGGCCGTGTTCGCGGCGGCGTATCGCTCCGCCTGCCTTCCATTCCAGCGCGCCGCCTCGTACCCGCTCCATGCGATGCCCAGAGTTGCGAAAGCGAGGAGGAACGTGGCGATCAGCTCGATGACGCGCTCGGCTCTCGCTGTCGAAGCGCCCTCTGACTCGGTGAGCTCGTGGTGCGCATGGAGGTGCACGTGCTCGGACATCTGGCAGTGGAGCCTACGTACCGGTGCTCACTGAATCATCACAGTGGTGTGCGACTCGTCTCACGAACCGGCGTTACCGTCTCGACCGTGCGAGGGTTTGCGATTGTGACGGCCGGGGCCGTCTCACTCGGCGTGGTCGTCGCGCCGGCCGCGCGGGTGCCGGTGATGCCGATCAGCTGCCGCCGGGCGACCAGCAGTTCACGGTCCAGTTCGACGGCGGGGCGCGGGAATACATCGCCCACGTGCCCACCGGTGCCGAGCCCGGTCGGCGTCTGCCTGTCGTGTTCAACTTCCACGGCGGCGGCAGCGATGCGGTCGCCCAGAAGGCCTACTCGCAGATGGATCCCACCGCCGACCGCCACGGCTTCATCGTCGTCTACCCGCAGGGCACGCCACCGGCGCCGGGCCAGCAGAGCCTTCGAACCTGGAACGCCGGCAAGTGCTGCGGACCCGCCGCGAGGACCAACGCCGACGACGTCGGCTTCACGGTCGCGATCCTCGACGACCTCGCACGGCGCACGCCCGTCGACCGGAGGCGGGTCTACGCGACCGGCATCTCCAACGGCGGGATGATGGCGTACCGCGTGGCCGTCGACGCGTCGAAGCGCGTGGCCGCGGTCGCGTCGGTGGCGGGCCAGGTCGAGGTGAGGAAGTTCGCGCCGAGCCGGCCGGTCGCGGTGATGGAGTTCCACAGCGTCGACGACCCCCGCGCCCTCTACAGCGGTGGCCTCGGCCCGCCGTTGCCGGGCACGGCGATCCAGAACCGGTTCGACTCCGTGCAAGAGGGCATCGACCGGTGGGTCGACTACGACGGCTGCCGGCGCGAACCGAAGACGGGACCGACCGAGCAGGGGCAGCCCGGCACCGCCGATGCCGGCGAGACCGCGACGCGCATCAGCTACACGCGCTGCAAGCAGGGCACCGAGGTCGTGCTGTGGAAGCTGACGGGCAGCGGCCACGTCTGGCCCGGCACGTCGATCGACCTGAGCGGCACTCCCCGCGGCGCCGTGCTCGGCGAGCCCACGAACCTCGTCGACGCCAACGAGGTGATGTGGGAGTTCTTCTCGAAGCACCGACTCCCGAAGCGATAGTCGCGGGGCGAGTTCATCGCGCGAATCGCGACGCCGGACCGACGGTGAGCGCTCCGGTCTCGTCCAGTGCCAGCGGTGGGAGGTACTCGGCGACGGGACTGCGGGACCACCACGCTCCCGTCTCGCGACGCTCGGCGCGCGTCGTGAAGCGGTAACGGAACAGGCGGGCACGCACGAGCGCCGGCGGCCGGTCCCGGAACGGGTTCCGGCGCAGCAGCTTCAGCGTTGCCCGATCACCCTGGAGCAGACGGGCTACGAGATCGACGATCCACGGATACCGCTCGGGCGGCCCCATCGCCGCGAACCACATGAGCCAGTCGAGGCGCAGGTGGTACGGCGCGACCTGAGGCGGGATCCGCTTGGGATCGCCGGGTTTCCCCTTGAACTCGTATGCCTTCCAAGCCTCCGAGGGCCCGGCGTTGTCGGTGCCTTCGAGAATGATCTCGTAGCGCGTCTTCGTGATGTGCCCGAACGCGCCGTAGGTACCGACGAAGTGCAGGCGGTTGAAGCTGAAGTTCATGAGCTGGCGGCGAGAGAGCAGGTTGCGCACGGGCCAGTAGCTGAGCGCGGCGACAAGCACGGTCAGCGCGATCACGAGGCCTTCGAACCAGTGGGGCGTGGCCGCGAGCTCGGGCCGGTCGAAGGGGAACACGTGGCCGAGCGTGCTGTCGCTGAACGCGAAGATCGCCAACACGATCGTGATGAAGTTCAGCCACGAGAAGTTGCCCGAAAGGATCAGCCACGTCTGCGTGAGGACGATGATTCCGCCCGCCACGCTCGCGACGGGCTGTGGCGTGAACAAGAAGAAGGGCACGACGAGCTGGGCGAAGTGGTTGGCGAGCACCTCGACCTTGTGTGCCCGGCCCGGCAGGTGGTGGAAGAACCAGCTCAGCGGGTTCGGCATCGGCTGGGTCTCGTGGTGGTAGTGGAGGCAGGTGAGGTCGCGCCAGCACCGGTCGCCGCGCAGCTTGATGAGACCGGCGCCGAACTCGAGCCGGAACAGCAGCCACCGCATCAGGAACACCACGAGCACGGGCGGCGCCGTGCGGGCGTCGCCGAGGAAGACCGCCAGCGCGCCCACTTCGCACAGCAGCGATTCCCAACCGAACGAGTAGAACGTCTGGCCCACGTTGACGATCGACAGGTACAGCGCCCACAGCGCCAGCCACACGAGCATCGACGCCCACAGCGGGCCGGCCTGCGGCAGTCCCACGATCACGCTCAGCGCCAGCAGCACGCCCGTCCACGCCACCGCGGCGAGGAGTCGGTCCGAGTAGCGCAGGTGGAACAGGCTCGGCGCGTCGCGGAACCGGACCATCCGCACGAAGCGCGGCACCGGCAGCAGGCCCCGCTCGCCGAGAAGCGGGCGGAACTGGTTGACGGCGACCAGGAACGCCACCAGGTAGATGACCCCGAGGGCGCGCTCGAAGACGAACCTGCTCAGCCAGTACTCGGGCGCCTCGAACCAGTCCATGGGCGGACTCCGGCGGGAGCTCCGACGACCCCGTTTTCGGGCCGCAGCGTAGGTCTTGGCGAAATCCAAGGCGACGTTCAGGTGCCCTTCAGACCGGTCCCCGAAGCTGCGGGACAAGTCGACCCCCAAGCAAGGGACCTGCCATGCGATCGAAACTGCTCGCCTCGGCCGTCGCCGCGTCGGCCCTCGCCGGTGGTGCCACGTTCGGTGTCACCGGTATCGCCGGTGCCCAGAGCGGCGACGACCGACCACCGGCCGAAGCCGGCCGGCCCGGCGGACACCGCCCCAAGCTCGACGCCGCCGCGCAGGCGCTGAACCTGAGCGTCGGCGATCTCCGGTCGAAGCTGCGTGATGGCAAGACGCTGGCGCAGGTGGCAGCGGACCAGAACGTCGACAAGCAGAAGGTGATCGACGCGATGGTCGCCGACGCCACCGCACACATCGACTAAGCCGTCCAGGACGGCAAGATCACCGCCGACCAGGCGAACGAGCGCAAGTCGAACCTGCAGGACCGCATTACTCGCCTCGTCAACGAAGGCCCGCCCGAGCGCGGCGGCGAGCGCAACAACTGACACGGCTGGCAAGTAGGGCCCGGGAACCGGCTTCAGATGCCCTTCAGGTTCCCGGCCAGACTTGCGAGTCAGGTCGCCGACCAGCACGGCACCGAGGTGAGAATCGAGTCCCCACCCGGCGGCGGCACGCTCGTGCGGCTGCGCTTTCCGCTACTGCGCGCGTAGGGCCAGGTCGGCTTCGGCGGCGTCGTCGACGAACGGCTGGCCGTCGACGTCGACGATCACGCGGTGCAGCCGGCCCGTGAACCGGAACGGCGAGCGGTAGTCGTCGACGACCGGCATTCCGAGGTGGTAGCCGCAGCACAGGCCGGCGTCAGTGATCGAGAAGCGCGTCGGAGTGAAGCGCGGGATGTCGCCGGCGGCGACGGTCTCGCCGTCGACGAGGAGGCCGCCGCGCCCTTGGTGCTCGTCGGTCTTGTCGAAGCGGAACTCGAGCGTGTGCCGCCCCGGTGCGACCTCGACCGACGACATCAGCCGGTGCTCTTCGAGACCGACGAAGTTGTGCACGTAGTGAAGCCGCCCGTCGAGCACGTAGAAGGCGTACCCGCCGAGGATCGACCCTTGCGCGAGCAGGATGCCCTCGGCGCCACCATCGGGGACCTCGACGTCGGCGGTGATCCGGTGGGATCGGTTGCGCACGTTGACGGCGGCTTCCTCGGTCACCGGTCCCGCGAACGGGTAGTAGACGTACCGCCGTCGCCCGTCGTGGCCGGGGCGGTCCTCCCCGAAGATGCGGTCGAACGGCATGTTGTCGAGCGGTAGCACGCGGTTCTTCTCGGCCTCGCTCCACCAGAGCTCGACGAGGTCCCGCAGCTTGTCCGGGTGCTTGGCCGCGAGGTCATGGCACTCCGACGCGTCCGCGTCCACGTGGTACAGCTCCCACGGATCGTCGTCGAATCGCAGTTTCTGGTCGAAGAGAGGGTGGTACACGACCGCCTTCCAGCCCTCGTGGTAGAGCGCGCGGCAACCGAACATCTCGTAGTACTGCGTGGTGCGCGGGTTCGGCGCGTCGGGATCGTCGAAGGTCGCGGCGACTGACACGCCGTCGAGTGACGTCTGCGTCACGCCGCCGATCTCGGCGGGCGCGTCGATGCCGAGCAGGTCGAGGACGGTCGGCGCGAGGTCGATCGCGTGCACGTACTGACGGCGCACCTCGCCCCGGGCGCGGATGCCGGCCGGCCACGACACGACGAGCGGGTCGGCCACGCCACCCTCGTGCACTTCGCGCTTCCAGCGCCGGAACGGCGTGTTGCCCGCCACCGTCCATCCCCATGGGTAGTTGTTGTGCACCCGTGGCCCGCCGAGCTCGTCGATGCGGGCTACCGCCTCCGAAACCGGACGGCCGAGGAGGTTCCATGGCCGCGCGTCGTTGATCGAGCCGTGCTTGCCGCCCTCCGACGAAGCCCCGTTGTCGGAAAGCGCGAACACGAGCGTGTCGTCGAGGCGGCCGATCTCGTCGAGGAAGTCGAGCACGCGGCCGACGTGATGATCGGCGTGGCTGAGAAATGCGGCGAAACACTCCTGGTAGCGCGCCGCGACGCGTTGCTCGTCGGCCGGCAGCGAGTCCCACGCCGGCACCCACTCCGGGCGCGGTGACAGCTCGGTCCCGGGCGGGAGAACACCAAGGGCCTGCTGCCGGGCGAAAGTCTCCTCCCGCCACGCGTCCCAGCCGGCGTCGAACCGGCCCCGGTACCGCTCGATCCAGTCGGGCGGCGCGTGATGAGGCGAGTGGCACGCGGCGGGGCAGAGATAGAGGAAGAACGGCTTGTCGGGCTCGGTGGCATGGAGGTCGGCGAGGAACTCCAGCGCCCGGTCAGCGAGGTCCTCGCTCAAGTGGTACCCGTCCTCCCACGATCGCGGCGGCGTGACCCGGTGGTTGTCGGCGACGAGCGCGGGCGCGAACTGATGGGTCTCGCCGCCGAAGAACCCGTAGAAACGCTCGAAGCCGCGACTCAGCGGCCACCGGACGCGTGACGCGCCGAGGTGACACTCGTCGTCCGGTGTGAGGTGCCACTTGCCGACGGCGTACGCGCCGTAGCCGAGCGGCACGAGCATCTCGGAGAGGAACCCGTGCTCCTTGCCGATGCGGGAGTGATAACCGGGGAACCCGGTGGCGAGATCCGTGATGCGCCCCATGCCGACGCGGTGATGATTCCGACCGGTGAGCACACACGCACGCGTCGGCGAGCACAGTGCGGTGGTGTGGAAGTTGGTGTAACGCAAGCCGTTCGCCGCCAAGCGATCGAACGTGGGCGTGTCGATGTCGGAGCCGAAGCACCCGAGTTGCGCGAAGCCGACGTCGTCGAGCAGGACGACCAGAATGTTCGGGGCTCCGTCCGGCGGTCGCAGCGGTTCGGGCCACCACGGTGTCGATTCGTTGCGGTATCGGCCGATCACCCCGCCGAACTCCGACCATTGGCTCAAGGGATCGTGACCTCCTCGCCGCGACTCTCGATCCCGAGACCCGGCGTACGCTGGAAGGTGTGGAAGACGACCATCGGGACGAGCCCGAAGACGAGACTGAAGAAGAAGCCGGCTCGATCGAGCGACCAGTCGATCGCTTTCGACGTACGGCGACCGGCGCCGTCGTCGCGGCCGGGATGCTCGGCCTTCGTGACGCGCTCGAAGGACGCCCGGAGAAGGAAGAGGTCGCGATCGTGAACGAGGCGCCCGATGCGCCGCCGCCGCGCGACTTCGAGGTCGTTCTCGACTTCGACCACCCCGAGAGGTCGGTGGCCGTCGTCCGCCGTCGGGACGACGACGCTGCTGAGGGCGGCGGCTAGGCCGGGCGCGGTCGCCATCGGGCGTCAGGCTCTCACAATCCGTGTTGCGAGCGAGCGGCGGCGAGCTCCCATCGTGCCCACGATGGCGAATGCGACCAGGAGCGCGACAGGCGCGGCATAGAGAAGCAGACCGCGTACCACGGTCTCGAGCGCGCCGCCTTCGACCGGGGACGGCAGCTTCCACGCCGCCAGCAACACCGCGGCTTGTAACCACACGACCCACGCAACTGCCGACGGCGTGCGGTCGGCCAGCGCGGGCAGGGACCACGCCGCGTACCACGGAAGCGTGTATTCCGCCGCCACCGTGTACGACGCGGTGGCCGTCCCGACCGCAGGCTCCGCGCGTTCGGCCCGCGCCGCGACCCAGCTCACACCGATCGCGAGAAGCACCACGAGCACGAGCGACAGGTAGAAGAGAGTTGTGAGCGTGGTGTTCGACTCCAGCGGGGAAAGGTCGCGCCCGGCGTCGTGACCGACGAGCCATTGCGCGGGCGCGCTCCAGAACGACCCTGGTGTCACCGTGTGGTCGGCGCCCTCCAGCACACCGAAGGCGCCTCGGATGAACGGGAGATAGACGAGGACAACGAGCGCGCTCGTCGCTGCCACCGCGCTGACCGCGACACGCTGCTCCCGCCGGCGCCAGCCCCAGAGCACCAGGCCGACCAACGCGAGGAGGGCGGTCAGCTTGGTGAGCGCGGCGGCCGCGATCGAAACACCGGCCGCGATGCCGCGCCTCTGTGTCGCGAGCAGCGCGCCCGCAAGGATGGCCAGCCCGACGAAGGCGTCGACCTGGCCGCTGTTAACCACGGTCGCGCCGAAGAGTGGGTGCAGACCGAGCCAGGCGACCGCAGCCGGGCTGCGGGTTCGACGCCACACCAAAGCCAGCACCGCTGTCACCACGATCGCGGCCGCCAGCTGGAAGAGCACCCGAGTCGTCGTCGGCGAGTCGCCGGCCGCGTAGGTGACACCGGCTGCGAACGCGACGAACGCCGGGCCGTACACCGAGCCCCGGTGCCGCCAGACCGGGCTCACCTCGTCGAACAGAGGGTCGGACCGGAAGTCGGCGGGCACGTGCTCGTAGGGGCTGGCGTGATGGACACTCACCATCCGTCCGTAGATCGCGTACGACCAGATGTCATTCGAGGCGCGCGGCGGCGCGATCAACGCCACCACGAACACGACGCCCACCGCTGCCGCAATCGGCCGCAGGCCGAGCCGGGGCCGACGACGCTCGAACACCACGAGCACGGCGCACGCCGCGGTCGACACCGCGACCAGCAGCACGGCCAGGAGTGAGTGTCGTGGCGCGACCGCGACGAGCAACGTGGTCGACGCCACCGCCACCGCCAGTGATCCAACCTGCATGCGACGCAGCCGTGCCGTGCGCCGCGGCGCTCAGCCGCCGAGCTCGACGGGAAGCCGGCGGGGACCGATCTCGAAGAAGGTCGGCACGTTCTCGAACTCGTAGCCGGGCACGAGCCGGGCCGATCCGGGCGGGAACCGGTCGAGGAACGCCGTGATGCCGATGCGGGCCAAGATCCGGGCGAGCGCGGCGCCCGGGCACACGTGCGGCCCGTACCCGAACGTGAGGTGCTGGTCGGCGTTGGGTCGGTCGTGCCGGAACGTCCCACCGTCGTCGAAGATGCGCTCGTCGCGATTGGCCGACCCCGTCCCCACGATCACCCGTTCTCCCGCGTGCACCGGCGTCTCACCAATCGACGTGTCGTGCACGCAACCGCGGGCGACGAACAGCACGGGCGGTGAGAGCCGCAGGCTCTCCTCGACGGCGCCGGCGAGGGCGGCCTCGTCGGCCCGCACGGCCTTGTCGAGCTCAGGCTCGGTGAGCAGCTGGTAGAGGAGGTTGCCGAGCAGCTGGCTCGTGGTCGTGAGCCCACCGGTGATGAGGTTGCGCACGAGCGCCCGCAGCTGCCGGCGCGTGAGGCGCACACCGTCGACTTCGAGCTGTACCAGCCGAGTCAGCACGTCGTCGGGCGTATCTTCGCCGCGGTCGAGCTCGCCGACGCGCCGCTCGATCTTCTCGTCGATGTAGCCGGCGAACTCAGGGAACGCGCCCGAAAACCCGTCACCGCGCGCGGTTCTGTTCGTGCGCGGGAACTCGCTCACCATGAGCTCGCCCGCCCACGCGGCGATCGTGTCCGCATCCTGAGGTGGGAACCCGAGGAGGTGGACGGTGACGCGGTTCGGCAGCGGAACCGTGAATGCAGGGACGAGATCAGCATCACCGGACGCGGGCACGGCTTCGAGCAGCGCGGCGGCCGTGTCGCGGATGAACGGCTCGGCGGCGTGTACGACCTTGGGCGTGAGCGCGGTCACCATGACGCGCCGGACTGCCGTGTGCTGCGACGAATCGAGCTCGCCGAGGATACGGTCCTCGAACGGCACGTCGACGCCCGGCGCCTTCATGCCTGACGCGTTCGAGAACGATTCGGACTCACGCAGCACCGCCCGGCACTCGGCGTGGCGAGTCACGTAGTGCATGCCGCCCGAGATCGGCGCCACCACGCCCTCACGCCGCAGCTTCTCGAGCAACGACCATGCGCGCTGCGCCTGCCCGGGATCGAACGGATCGAACTCCGCCATTCGCCGGAGCGTAGCTGTGCCCCGATGATGCGTATCTGAAGGACGCTCAGCGTCGCTCATGTACGCATCGTCGATCACTCGTAGCATGGCGCCGTAAATACCGGGGCAGGTGAGGCAAGCCGCCCGGAGACGGCCACGGTGCTGTTCACGGACCTCGTCGGGTCCACCGCGCTGCGCCAGGCCGTCGGCGACGACGCGGCCGACGAGCTTCGCCACTCCCACGACCGCGTGTTGCGCGACGCCGTCGGAGCCCACGGCGGGCACGAGGTCAAGGGCACCGGCGACGGGCTCATGGTCGTCTTCGACTCCGCGGTCGAGGCCGTGGCCGCAGCCGAAGCGATGCAACGCGGCATCGACCGGCTCAGCCGCCGCGCTCCGGCACGGATCGCGATCCGCGTCGGGCTCAGCGCCGGCGATGTGGTGTGGGAGGGCTACGACTGCTTCGGCACTCCGGTGGTCGAGGCCCGGCGACTCTGCGACCACGCCAACAGCGGCCAGATCCTCGTCGGCGACGTCGTCCGCCTGCTTGCGGGAACCCGCGGCGGCCACGAGTTCCGGCCCGTCGGCGCGCTCGAGTTGAAGGGCCTCGCCACGCCGCTCGCCGCCGCTGAAGTCGTGTGGCACGTTGCCGAGCACGCTCCACCGCTCCCCGGACCACTCGCCGGCCCCGAGACGATCGGGTTCGTCGGCCGCGTCGACGAGCTGGAGCGGCTGTGGACCGCGTGGAAGCACACTCGAGCCGGCGACAAGCGGCTCGTCTTCGTGTCCGGCGAGCCCGGCGTCGGCAAGACCCGCCTCGCCGCCGAGCTCGCGCGGCGCGCCCACGCCGAGGGCACGACCGTGCTGTTCGGGCGGTGCGACGAGGAGCTCGCGGTCCCGTACCAGCCGTTCGTCGAGGCGCTGCGCGCCTACGCGCACGTCTGCACGCCCGCTGACGTCGAAACCCAGATCGGGCCGTTCGGGGGCGACGTCGCCCGTCTCGTCCCCGAGGTCGCGCAGATGGTGCCGGGCCTGGCTGAGCCCCTTCGCGCCGACGCCCAAACCGAGCGGTACCGCTTGTTCGAGGCGATCGCGGCGTTCCTCGACGGTGTTGCCGGGACAGCGCCCGTCGTCCTCCTGCTCGACGACCTGCACTGGGCGGCGAAGCCGACGCTGTTGATGCTCCGCCACCTGGCGCGAAGCGCGAACGACACACCGCTCCTCATCGTGGGCACATACCGCGACACCGAGCTCGACCGCCGCCACCCGCTGGCCGAGATGCTCGCCGACTTGCGTCGCGACCAGGCTGTCGAGCGCATCGCTCTGCGCGGACTGGACGAAGGGGAGGTGACCGAGCTCGTCGAGACCGCTGCGGACCATCCCCTCTCGCCCGAAGTCGCCGAGCTCGCCCACGCCGTCCACGCCGAGACCGAGGGCAACCCGTTCTTCGTCGGACAGGTGCTGCGCCACCTCGTCGAGTCGGGCGCAGTGGTCCAGGAAGACGGGCGCTGGGTGCGCGCCGCGACAGCTGATCGAATCGGCATCCCCGAGGGCGCCCGCGAGGTGATCAGCCGCCGCCTGGCAAGGCTCGACGACGAGTCGAACGCGGTCCTCGCGGTTGCGGCGGTCATCGGTCGCGAGTTCGACGCCGAGCTACTCACCGAGGCCACTGACGTGGATGGCGAACGCGTCCTCGATGTACTGGAGATCGCCGAGGCCGACCGGCTGGTCGAGGCGACCCCCGGACGCGCCGAGTTCACGTTCGTCCACGCGCTCGTCCAATCCACCCTGTACGAGGAGATCCCGACCACGCGTCGCCTGCGGTTGCACCGCCGCGTTGCCCAGATGCTCGAGCCGCGCGCCACCGCCGGCGACGACACCCTCCTCCCGAGCCTGGCCCGCCATTACTGCGAAGCCGCCGCGCTCGGTGAAACCGAGCAGGCCATTCGATACGCCACCGAAGCGGCACGCGAGGCGCGGGCGCGCCTCGCGTACGAGGAAGCAGCAGACCTGTACGAACGCGCCCTCGCCGTGCTCGAGCCGCACAGCGACGCCGAACGCCAGCATCGAGGCGACCTGCTGATCGCGTTGTCGAGGGAACGTTGGTCGGCGGGGGACCGCGGGGGAGCCCGCGAAGCCGCGCACGACGCAGCCCAACACGGTCGCGACATCGGCCGGCCGGAGCTCATCGCCGATGCCGCGATGGCGATCGGCGGCCCTCGCGGCTGGAGTGAAGCGGGCGTCGTCGACGAAGAGCTCATCGCGTTGTGTGAGGACGCCCTGGCGCGGCTACCGCCAGGCGACTCTCGAGACCGGGCGACGGTGACGGCCCGGCTCGCCGCTGAGCTGTACTTCCGGCCCGGATCCAGTAAACGCAGGCGCGCCGTGACGAACGAGGCCGTGCTGATGGCGCGCCGGCTCGGTGATCCGACGACGCTCGCGTACGTCCTCGGCAGCGCGCACTGGGGCGTCTGGGTCCCCGGCGGTGTCCACGAGCGGCTCCCCATCGCGGAGGAGATCCTCCGTTCCGGGCGAGAGGCGGGAAACCGGGAGCTCGAGTTCAGCGGCGCGTCCTGGGCCTTCTCGGACCTGATGGAGTTGGGCGAGACCGCACGCGCGGACGCGATGCTGTCGATCGAGCTCACCATCGCCGAGGAGCTGCGTCAGCGCGACTAGACGGCCACTACGACGAGGCCGAACAACTGGCCAACAACGCGCTGGCGTACGGCCAAGCCGCGCAGAGTGCGACGGCGATCCAGATGTACGGCTGCTGGCAGTTCGAAGAGGGCCGCGCTCGCGGAGGGCTCGAAGCGCTCGAGCCTTTTGTCGCAGGCATGGTGGAGCAGTACCCCCTCCTACCTGCGTGGCGGTCGGCCATCGTCTATCTCTACGCCATGCTCGACCGCCCCGACGAGATCATCCCCCACCTCGGCATCCTCGCCGCTGACGATTTCGCCACGCTTCCGTTCGACTCCAACTGGCTCATCGGAATGGCCGTGCTCATTCATGCATGCGTGGCGATCGGCGATCGCAACCGTTGCGCGCGGCTGTACGAGCTGTTCCTGCCGTACCGGCAGTACCAGGTGACCGTCGGGATGCCGGCCGCGTCGGTCGGATCAGCTGAGCTTCCGCTCGCACTGGCCGCCGGCACCGTCGAGCGCTGGGACGTGGCGGACGATCACTTCACTCGGGCGATTGCGGCTAACGAACACGCCGGGAATCGGACCTGGACCGTGCACGGCAAGTACGAGTACGGACGGCTGCTTGCCCGCCGGGCCGACCCGAAGGACCAGCCTCGCATTCGGGAGCTGCTGCGCGACTGCATGGCCGGCTCCACCGACATGGGAATGACCCGCGTGGTCGAGCAGGTGAGGACGCTCGCGGATGCGGCGGGGGTCGAGCTCTAAGTCACCGCCTGCGGCTCGCGGCCTCGACACGCCAGACCGGCACGCGGCTAGAACCGCGCCCATGGCGTTCACTCTGATCGAGAAGCCCCGACCGCACGTCTCGCTGATCACGCTCAACCGCCCGGAGCGCATGAACGCGATGGCATTCGACGTGATGATCCCGTTTCGCGCCGCCCTCGAAGAGGTCAGCGCCGACAACGACACGCGCGTCGTCGTGGTCACCGGCGCCGGCGACGGGTTCTGCTCGGGGGCCGACCTGGAGGAGTCGGGCACGATCCCGAACATCGCCGGGCTCACCCGGTCCTCGATCGCCCGGCGCTCGATGGAGCTCCTCGACGACGTCATCCTCGCTCTCCGCCGCATGCACCAGCCCGTGATCGCCGCCGTCAACGGGGCCGCCATCGGCGGCGGTCTGTGCCTCGCCACGGCGTGCGACATCAGGATCGCGTCCGAGCGCGCCTACTTCCGCGCCGCCGGGATCAACAACGGGCTCACCTCGACCGAGTTGGGGCTCAGCTACCTGCTGCCACGCGCGATCGGGTCGTCGCGCGCGTTCGAGATCATGTTGTCGGGCCGCGATGTCGACGCCCTGGAGGCCGAGCGCATTGGCCTGGTCTCGCGTGCCGTGACCCACGACGAGCTGCTCCCCGCGTGCCACGAGCTCGCTGATCGGATCATCGGCTTCAGTCGCGTCGGCGTCGAGGTCACCAAGCGCCTCCTCTGGTCGAGCCTCGACGCCAGCAGCTTGCATTCGCACATCGACCACGAGGGTCACGCCCAGCTCTACGTTCGGCTGACTACAGAGAACTTCGAGGAGGCTGTGCGTGCCCGGCGGGAACAGCGCGCGCCCGTGTACCGCGACTGAGCGGCGACCGCCGGATTCTGACCCGGCGTTCAGCTTCCTCTCAGTTTGGTTTCGTACGTTCGGCGCGTGGGGAAGCCGTCTCGCCGCGTGAGTCGACGAGACCTATTGAAGGCCGGCGGCGCGAGCGCGGCGTTCGGCGCGCTTGTGCCGTCGTGGTTGCACCTCGACGACCCGTCGCGTGATGAGGGCTCGGGCTCGAACGAGGGCTCCGAGGAAGAGCGCGACCCGCAGATCAACCTGGCCAACGTGCAGGGCAACGTGCTGGCGGGCTTCAACAAGGACCACCAGCGTCTGCTCTTCTTCCAGTTCGGCGACGGTGCGAGTGCGCGGCGATGGTTGGCGACGGTCATCGACGAGACGGCGACGTCCGAAGAGGTGCTCGACTTCAATGACCTCTTCCGCCGCACGCGATCGCGGCGCGGCACCGAATTGTCCGCGCCCGGGGCGGCCTGGATGAACATCGCTCTCACGCATCCCGGGCTGGCAGCGCTCGGCGTCGGCGAAGCCGAGCTGGACCTGTTCCCCGAGGCATTCACGCAGGGCATGGCGGCCCGGTCCCAACTGCTCGGCGACGTCGATGACAGCGCCCCGGCGAACTGGGTTGGTCCCTTCGCCTCGCGCGACGGGGTCCACGGGCTGCTGATCCTCGCCGCCGATGCGACTGGCGCGCTCGACCGCCTCGCTCGCAGTCACACACAGCGCATGGCCGCGAGCGGGGTGGAGGTCGTGTTCGACGACGGCGGCCGCGTGCGCGAGGACCAACCCGGCCACGAGCACTTCGGTTTCAAGGACGGCGTCTCGCAACCGGGGATCCGCGGCGTCACGCGCCGGCAGAACCCGAAGGACAGCGACCAAGGCCTGCCCGGCCAGGACCTTTTGTGGCCGGGCGAGTTCGTCATCGGCTACCCGACGCAGATCGCACGGCCCGATCCCAATGGCGAAGAGAAGGGCGCAAACCGCAAACCGGGCCCGCGATCCAGGTCAGGCCCGGCGTGGACCGTCGACGGGTCGTACCTCGTGTTCCGCCGGCTGCGTCAAGACGTTCCCGGCTTCCACCGCATGCTCGCCCAGGGTGCCGCCGCACAGGGCGTCAGCGTCGAGCAGTTCGGCGCCAAGTTCGTCGGCCGTTACAAGAGCGGGGCACCGCTCGAACGGACCAAGGACCAGCCCATACGGTTCGACCCCTCGAAGGCCGACCCCTCGATCAAGAACCCCGCCATCCTCGATGCGCAGCGCGTCAACAACTTCGAGTTCGCCGACGACGCCGACGGCAAGCTCGTGCCCCGCGCCGCGCACATCCGCAAGGCATACCCGCGGAACGAGCGGACGCCCCAGGGCGGCGAGGCCGATACACAGACTCACCGCATCCTCCGCCGCGGCATCCCGTACGGCGTCTCGTTTCGGCCGGGCGCGCCGAACGGCTCACCAGAGGGCCCCGACGCCGACCGCGGCTTGCTGTTCCTGGGCTACCAGGCCTCGCTCGAGCGCCAGTTCGAGTTCGTGATGTCGGAGTGGTTCAACAAGACCGACCATCCCGAATCCGGTGACGGCCACGATCCGCTGATCTCGCAGGTGAGCCAGAAGCGTTTCAATCTGCCCGGCGGGCATCCCGCCCACCTGACCATGCAGCCATTCATCTTCACCACCGGCGGCGCGTACTTCTTCCAGCCGTCGATCTCGGCGCTCCGGATGTTGTCGTCGCCGGTCGGAGCGAACGCGCCGTCCTCGCCGGTGCCGTCACCGCAGCGGCCGCAGCCGCCCCCGCCACCGGGGCGGCCGCCCGGGCCCGGACGCCCTCGCCCGGTCGCCGGGCCCTGAGAGAGCTGGTCAGGCGGGCGGGCCGGACGCCAGCGTGACGTCGGCGGTGTGCTGCCGGCCCGAACTGTCGGTCCAGCTCACCGCGACCTTGTCACGCGGGTGGTAGGGGGCCAGCGCCGAAGTGAGGTCGTCGAGCGAACGGACCTTCTTGCCGCCGATCGAGCCGATCACGGCGCCTTGCCGGATCCCGGCCTTTTCCGCCGGTGAACCCGACTGTACGTCCGCGATCTCGGTGCCGGCGCCGCTACGGATCGACACGCCCAGGAAGGCGCGCTCACCGACGTGCGTGTCGCCGCTGCCCTGCCCGGACTCGATCTGGTTCGCAACCGAGAACGCCGTCTTGATCGGGATGGCGAAACCGGTACGCGAGCCCGAGCCGAACCGGAACCCTCCGGTGCTGGCGGCGGTGTTCACGCCGATCACTTCGGCGTCGGCGTCGATCAACGGACCGCCGGAATCGCCGGGCTGCAGCGACGCGTTCGTGCGGATCAGGTTCGTCAACCGGTGCGCGCTCCCGCCCAAGTCGCCCACGGTGATCGCCTCGCCGACCGCCGTCACAGAACCGGTCGTGGGCTCCGCCGTGTCACCGCGCCCGCCTCCGTTGCCGAGGGCGACGACCAATTCCCCGACTGAGGGGGACGTGTCGGTCGTCACCGTCTTCAGGTCGGAGACGCCGTCGACCTTCAGGAGCGCGATGTCCTCGCGGACGTTGTAACCCAGCACCTCGGCCGAGTGGCTTCGGCCTGTGCCACCGATCCGGACGCGAATGCTGCCCGCGTTCTGGATGACGTGATTGTTCGTGATGACTTCACCGGACGGGGTGATGACCATGCCGGTTCCGGCCGCTTGGCCCTGGCCACCGGCGAGGGTGTTGGTGATGCTGACCACCGCGGGATTCACCTTTGCTGCGATCGCCTGGGCGTCGGCGCCGCCCGAGCTCTGTGCACCGGCTTGCGTCGTGGTGAAGCCGACGAATCCTGCCCCGACGACCAACGCTGCGATCGCCGCCAGGCGGCGCAACGATCGGGCGGGACGGCGTGGGCGGGACGCTTCCGGGCTGGTCATGAGTGGCACTCTCGCAAGTGAACCTTTGAGCCTCCTGTGCAACCGCTGAATGCCTCGCCAAAATCCCGTCCCTGACCGCCGGTGATCCCCGGGGCCCCAGCGATCCGAAATAGCGTCAGGCGCCGCAGAGCAGGGAGGTCCCCTATGGCCGATGTCCGCACGATGGAGTTCGAGCTCCCCGGTTTCGGCGGGGAGCTGTTGCGCCCGGGCGATCCCGGCTACGACGACGCGCGCACCGTCTTCAACGGCATGATCGACCGCCGCCCGGCGGTGATCGCCCGCTGCACGAGCGCCGACGACGTCGCCGCCGCGGTCAACGTCGCCCGCGAGCAGGACATCGCCCTCTCCATCTATGGCGGGGGCCACGGCGTGAACGGATCGGCGGTGGTCGACGCCGGCATCTGCGCCGACCTGCGCACGATGAACCGCGTCGACGTCGACCCCGACCAGCGCATCGCGCGCGTCGAGGGCGGGGCGAAGTGGGGAGCGATCGACGCCTCGACCCAGGAGCACGGCCTCGCCGTCACCGGCGGGCGCATGTCGGACACCGGCATCGGCGGACTCGCCCTCGGGAGCGGCAGCGGCTGGCTCGAGCGCAAGTTCGGGTTCGCGTGCGACAACCTCGTCAAGGCCGAGGTCGTCACGGCCGACGGCCGGCAGGTGATTGCGTCCGAGGACGAGAACGCCGATCTCTACTGGGGCCTACGTGGCGGCGGTGGCAACTTCGGCGTCGTCACCGCGTTCCACCTTCGCCTGCATCCGGTCGGCCCGATCCTGCTCGCCGGTCAGCTGATGTACCCGGCGCCGATGGCGGGCGACCTGCTGCGCTTCTACCGCGACTTCATCGTGTCCGCGCCTGACGAAGTCTGCGGCGGGATCGCGTTCATCACGCCGAGCTGCCCGACGAGGCGATCGACGTGTTCGTCGGGTACGCCACCAAGCCCGTCTCACCCTTCAGCCAGATGCTCGTGCTCCCCGGAGGCGGCGCGATCGGCCGCGTCCCCGAGGACGCCACGGCCTTCGGGCAGCGGGACGCTCAGTGGAACCTGCACTATCTCTCGTTGTGGGACGACCCGGCCGAAACCGACCGCAACATCGCGTATACGCGCGAGTTCTCGGGCTCGATGAAGCCGTGGGCAACGGGACGCGCCTACCTCAACTTCCTCGGCGACGAGGGCCTCCAGCGCGTGGAGGCCGCCTACGGTCCCGAGAAGTTCGCCCGCCTCCGGGCGCTCAAGGACAAGTGGGACCCGACGAACCTGTTCCGCCACAACCAGAACATCCCACCTTCGAGCTGAGGCCGACATGTTTTTGGCGTCGCCTACATGCCAAATAGGTATGTAAACGACGCCAAAACGAGCGCTACTTCGACCTACGGGCGTAGCCGCGAGACGCTGCCGTCGGTCTGGTTGGCCACCCACACCGCCCCGTCGCCCACTGTGATCGCGGCGGGATTGGCGCCGACGTCGATCGTGTCGGTGACCGCGTTGGTTCCCGGATCGATGCGAGAGACGGTGTTGTCCTTCACGTTCGCTACCCACACCGCGCCGGCGCCGACGGCGACGGCGACCGGCCGGTCGCCCACGTGGATGGTGCCAATCACGGCGTCAGTCGTTGGATCGACGCGTGCCACCGTGTCGTGCTTGGCGTTCGCGACCCAGAGGGCGCCGTCGCCCACTGCGATGGCCGCGGGGCCCGCGCCGACGGGTATCTCCGCGGTGACGGTATTGGTGCTCGGATCGATGCGCGACACCGTGTCGTCCTTCGCGTTCGTGACCCAGACAGCGCCTTCGCCCACGGCGATGCCCCCTGGGCTCGAGCCGACGGCGATCGCTGCCGCGACCGTGCTCGTCAAGGGATCGATGCGCGACACCGTGTCGTCCTTGGCGCTGCCGACCCAGATCGCTCCCTCGCCGGACGCGACCGCGACGGGTCGGCGGCCGTACCGGCCCAGCGCGATCGTCCGCCCCGCCGTCCGCGTCCGGGCCTCGAAGCGCGACACCGTGTTGCTCCTCGCGTTCGCGACCCACACCGCGCCGTCACCGACGGTGACGCCGAACGGCGCCTTGCCGACCTTGATCGTCGCCGTCACCTTCTGGGCGTGTTCGTCGATGCGCGACAACGTGTTCGAGTCGGCGTTCGCAATCCACGCCGCGCCGTCGGCCGCAGCCGCGCCGCGTGGTCCGACCCCAACGCCGATCGCTGACCGGTCACCTCCACCCCGCGTGACGACCAGAAACAGAACGCCGCCGAGCGCGAGGGCCATCAGGACGGCGAGCCCGAGCGTGCGCGCGCCCACGAACCTGCGCATCGATGGCGGGGTTTACGAGCGCCGGCGGGTTGGCTTCAACACGACGAGGCTCGCGCCGCGGCTCCCGCGGGCCGTGTGCACCGGGGCGGGCTCGGGCGCCGGCTCCGCATCCGGATCGATCACGACGTCCCATGCCAATGGCGCCCCGCCCGTCGGCGTGGCCGGATGGCAACGGGCGCGAGGGTTGCCTACGCGTGCGATGGCGTCGAGCGCCGGATGGGGGCTCTGCCCGAGTTGCGCGAACCACGAGTAAGGGTCGGCTTCCTCGAGCGCCGGGCATTCGCCGAATGCCAGCACCGCGTGCCGGTCGTCGACGACGGCCACTCGCAGGTCGACGTAGGTACGGGGGTGGAAGCACGGGTGCAGTTGGAAGAGCTTCGCGATCGCGGCGGCGTCGTCGCCTTCGACGCGCATGGCGGAACGGAGCCGGTCCGCTGTGAGGCCGGCGATGCCGGTCCATTGAATGTCGGCGATCTCGCATGCAGCTTCGTCGTCCAGCCGCTGCGCCACCGTGAGAAGGAACGACCGGCACAGCAGCTGTGACTGGGCGGCGAACTCCTGCAGCGCGAGCACGAGCGCCCGGTGCGAGAGGTGCTCGAGCGTGAAGTCGGGGTCGAAGTTGCCCGAGTAGTCGGGCATCCCGCCCGGCTCGGCGTCCACGCCGGGGTCAACGACCCCGACCGACGCGAGCCGGGACTGCCGCAGCAACTCGAGGTTGGGGTGCATCTCGAACGGCCGCGCGCCGGGAGTGTCGTCGAAGAAGACCCGCCAGCGGCAGTGCGGCTCGCGTCCGGCCGGCTCGCGGGGCGGCCGGTGCACCGGACGGATACGTATCAGTGGATTCGTGGCGGCGGCCGTGGCATCGAACGTCGGATCCTCGATGTCATGGCACATGTCGCGCACCATGCCCTCACCGAACGGCTCGACGTCCTGGAGCGCGCCGCAGCACGCCAGCCAGAACTCGCCCGACCGCTCGTCGTGGAGCTCGTAGCGCACGTCCATGTACTGGTGCGAGAACCCGATGTCGAGCTGCAGGTTCTTGAACAGCGTGCGCACGTCGTCGCCCGTGAACCGAAGTGCCCGCTGCATCCGCTTCGAGTAGATCGGGCTGGCGCTCATCCACTCGTCGATCGCCACGCCGACCCACGCGTCGGCACCGGCGCGGGTCATCACGTGGGGGAGCGCGGCACGGTCTTGGAGCTGCCCGTGCAACATGTACTCGCGTCCGAGCACGGCAAGCGGGGCGCGCCCGAGATCGGTGAGCGAGAACTCGGCGTCGAACGGGCCCGAGGCGTCGGCGAGCACCACGCCTGTCTACTCCTATTGCGCGGTTCCGTGGGCCGCGCCGGGACCCATGGCAACCAACCTCGACCCGGCTACTGTCCGGGAACATGGTCGTCGCCGGCGCCGTCCGATACGACCCGTACGACTACGCCGTCCACGAAGACCCGTACCCGACCTACGCCCGCCTCCGTGAAGAGGCGCCGCTGTATCGCAACGACGAGCTCGACTTCTGGGCGCTGTCGCGCCACGCCGACGTCGTCGCCGCGTTCCGCGACGCCCAGCGGTTCTCCAGCTCGTACGGCGTGACCCTCGACCCCCACGTCTGGGGACCGCAGGCGGAACGCACGACCTCGTTCCTCGCCATGGACCCGCCGCGTCATACCCGGATGCGGGCGCTCGTCTCCCGAGGGTTCACGCCGCGGCGCGTGGCCGAGCTCGAACCGCACATTCGTGAGCTGACCGTGCGCCAACTCAGCGCGGCCGCCGCCCACGGGACCTTCGACTTCATACGAGATCTCGCCGGCCGCGTCCCGATGGACGTGATCTCAGAGCTCGTGGGCGTGCCCCCGGCCGACCGGGACGAGCTCCGGCGCCTCGCCGATCTCGTGCTGCACCGGGAGGAGGGCGTGACCGACATGCCTCTGGCGGGCATGGAGGCCGCCCTCGAGCTGTCGGCGTACTACGCGGAGCTGATCGCGGCGCGCCGCAAGAGTCCGATGGGGGATCTCACGTCCGCGCTGCTCGAGGCGGAGATCGACGGTGACCGGCTCACCGACGACGAGATTGCCGGCTTCCTCTTCCTTCTGATCGTCGCCGGGAACGAGACGACGACGAAGCTGCTCGGCAACGCCTGGTACTGGGCGTGGCGCAACCCTGACCAGCGCCGCGTCCCGTTCGCGGATCCGCAGCGCATCCCCGACTGGGTGGAAGAGACGCTGCGCTACGACACGTCGACGCAGATGCTGGCTCGGCTCGCGCAGGCCGACGTCTCCCTCCACGGGAGCGTCATCCCGGCCGGCGCGCGCGTGCTCTTGCTCGTCGGCTCGGCGAACCGCGACCGGCGCGTCTTCCCCGAGGCCGACGCGTACCGGGTCGGCCGCGACACGAACGAGATCGCCAGCTTCGGTTTCGGCCGTCACTTCTGCCTCGGCGCGTCGCTGGCGCGCCTGGAGGCGAGAGTCGTGCTCGAAGAGCTGGTCGCCCGGGTCGCCGACTACTACGTGGACGCCGACAACGCCACCCGCGTCCACTCGGTGAACGTGCGCGGATTCGCCGGCCTACCGACGACCGTGCAGCTCCGGTAGCGAAAACCCGCTACGCCGGTGCTTGCGCTTCGCTCACGCGGGCCACGACGGCCTGGACGACGCCGGGGCCCTCGGGGATGCGCTCGCCGAGGTTGGTGAAGTTGAAGCCGATGAACGCTCGCCCCACCCGGACCCCGATGAAGTCGATGTAGGCCGGGGTCAGTTGACCCTGGACCGGGAGCTGGATCGTCAGCTCGTGGCCGACGGCCTCGTCGCCGACACCTTGGAGGTCCGTGACCGGCGAGATCGTGGGAGATCCTTCGGTGGTCTTCCCGACCGGCGATTTCTCGAGGCTCTTCTGTAGACACGTTGCCGCTGCGTCACCCTGGAAGTTCGCGAGGAACTTGCCGGCCGCCGTCGCGTCCTTGAAGGCGTACACGGTGCTCTGGGCCGACGTTGCGCCGTCTGTGATCGCGTCCGAGAAGGCGCGCGAGTCGGCCCGCGGCTGGTTCTTCTTCGCCTTCTCGATCGCGGCTCTGATCTTCTTGCACTCGCTGATGCCGCGCAGCGCCTCTGAGCTGCTCGACGCCTTCTTCGAGGTCCAACCGGCCGGGACGTCGTTCTTCGTGATGACGCCGGCCTTGAGGATGGCCTTGTCACTCTTGGAGTCGGCCGCTGCCGGCCCGGCGCAGGCGACGAGCACCGCAAGCGGGACGGCGACGAGAGGAGCGAGAATTCGTATCCGGCGCATGATCATCCCGGGGACGCTAGCGCGCGTGCATCGCTAATCGTGCGCGCCGAACTCTCTCAAGATCTCTCTGATGAAGCTGATGACCTCGATTCGACGACCGGTGCCGTGTTCCCGGATGATGTCGCAGGCGCGTTGGGTGGTGCGTTCCGCCAACGACCGGCGGACACACACTTGACGTCGAGCTGGAGCGGCAGATCCGGCGGAATCAGCCCGAGGACCTCTCGCAGGCGCAACGGATGCTCGTCGCTGAGGTCACCTCTCAGGTCCCGGATGCGCGCGCCCCGCGATCTCGTCCGCGCGATGGTCCTCGGCCCATCCGACGCGGTCCGTGGAGGTCGGGATCGTGCAGACAGAAGACCTCCTCGTCGGCGCTCAAGGTGACGTCGCACTCGAGTTCGTCGACCAGATCGGGCCCGATCGGGACGGCTTCCTCCGCTTCTACGCCGAAGAGGTCCTGCCCAAGGTCTGAGAAGCGTCCCGCACCGTCGCGTCCGCGCGCATTGCTTGACGCGCGATTTCGTCGCGCTAGTGTCCGAAGCGCAGGGGGGGTTTCGCGCCGACCAGGGCAGGTGTGAACGTGAGCGAGCAGGTCAAGCTTCAAAAGCAGCTCGAGACCGCGGCTGTCAGCTTGTCGCAAGAGTTCGCCGGCAAGGTTTCGTCCGAGGACGTCGACCGGTATCTGGCCGAGGAACTCCAGCCGTTCACGGACGCCCGTGTCCAGGACTTCGTCCCCGTCCTGGCCGAGCGCCGGACCCGGTCACGGCTCCGCGCCATCGCTCAGCGTCCCTGACCAGCACCAACGTTCGTCCACAGGAAGCTGTGGAAAGACGGGACGCCGCCCCGGGAGGAAGAGATGGTGGCTCGCGGCGGCCACCGGGCCCCACTCGCCCCCGCCTGACGACCTCGAGAGGGGGCAGCAGCCCCCAGCCACTCTCGGGCAGGGAAAGAGCGACCCGAGAACCGCTGCCCCGCCTCAACATACCGGATCGGCGGCGGGTCGTCATTACTGGAGCAGGGACGCGACGACGTTGATCATCATCGCCAGGATCACCGCCCCGAACAGGAAGGCGAGCAGGGCGTGGGCCAGGACGGTCCGCCGGATCCGCCGGATCTGGATGTCGGTGTCCGAGACCTGGAAGGTCATCCCGACGGTGAACGCCACGTAGGCGAAGTCGCGATAGTCCGGCGCGTAGTCTGTCCTGGACTTGAAGTCGATGCCGCCGATCGGGGGCATGTAGTACTCGTGCGCGTACCGCAGCGCGAAGGTCGTGTGCACGACCATCCACGACGCGATCACGGTGAATACCGCCATGCCGGTCAGGAACCCCTTGCCGGGCCCGGATACCTGGCTCGCCTTCAAAAGGGCGAAGGCGACGCCCAGCAGGCTGGCGACGCATGCCCCCAACAACAGGAACTGCGCGGACACGCGGCTGTCGTCTTCCCGGGTGGCGAATTCCCGCGTCTCGTCCGCGGTGAATCGGCCTGCGGTCAATCCCACCCACGCGACGTTCGACACCGCCGCGACGTCCCACCCGATGAGCGGCGACACTTGCCACGGCGTGAAGAACGCCGCGACGGTTCCCGCGATGAGCCCCGCGCCCGCCGCCATCAGCACCCTCGTCCGCGCGGAGACTGCCCAGAGCAGCCCGATGTGCGGTGGATGACGGACGCGAGTCACGATCCCACGGCTACCGGCTGCGCGCCGTCCGGCTCGGCCTCGAGCCGCGGGCGACGGAGCGCCGACGCGATCGGCTCCGCCGCCAGACCGGCGACGGCCCAGTACGGCGCGTAGTCGAGGCGAGCGAGACCGTCCACGTTGATTCCTCGGCTGCCATAGTCCCACGGACATTCGCCGGTCGCGCGTCGCAGCAACCAACCGGCGACGTACTCGATCGCCAGGCACGACGCCGCGTACGCGATCGCACGCACCCACCACGGGCTACGACGCGTTCCCCGATGCACGACTTCCATGGCGAGGCCGCCCGCGCCGTAGATCGGATGCATCCAGAGATATGACTCGCCCCGGAGCCGCCGGTCACCGCGGCCGCTCACGGCCCGGCGCGTCGCGGTGAACACGATCTCCATGCACCAGCCCAGCAGTCCGTACACCGCAAAACGGCGAGCGGCGTTCATCGGCAGCGACGCTAGCGGGGGCGTCGGTCGCGCGGCACCGTGATGACCTCGAACCGCGGGCCGTAGCCGGCGACGACAGGGTCCGACAAGCCGTCGAGACTCGCGTCGCGAGTGTTGACGTTCCAGCTCACCAGCAGCCGCGCACGCGGCAGCCTGACCGCCGCGTGCGGCACGGCGAGGTACGTGAACTCACCCGGACGCCCCGACGTCGGCGCGGCGACCAACGGTCCGGTCGCGCGCCACGGGCCCTGCGGCCGGCGTGCGGTCCAGCCGACGACGGCGGCGCCGTCGAACTCGCGCTCCTTGGCGATCGCGACCCAGCGGCCGTCGCGCAGGCGCACCATGGATGGGTTGTTGAACGGCCCATAGGTGAGGACAGGTTTGGCGCTCGCGGGGTCGCGTCCGAAGCGGCGCCCGTCCCAGAACTGCCAGCGTCCGTGCACGTTGTCCGTACGAACGCGCGCCAGGTAGGTCGACGGGCCCGGCGCGTAGCCATGCCCGAAGAGATAGAGCCAGCGGCCGTCGGCGACGACCGAGGACGCCCACAGCCGATCTTGGTAAGGCAACGCTCGCACGCCGATGAAGGTGAGGTCGGCGCGCCGCAACTCGACGACATCGGCGCCGACGGGGACGAAGTCGAAGACGCCGGGCCCCGTCCGCCGCATGCGTGTGACGAACACGTCGACGACCTGACCGCGATCGCCTCCGGGCACGTAGCCACCCGACGGCCACCAAAAGTCGTCGCTTCCTGCGATCGTGAGCCAGCCGGTTCCGCCCGCGTTCCCAAGATCGGTGCAGGCGCCGGTTTGCACCAGCGCGCTGTTGTGCCAGAACGTCGCGCCGGATGCGATTCCGCCGTCCGGGTTGCGTGCGCCGATCCATGTGTCGCCGAACAGCCACAGCACCCGGCCGTCGCGCAGGTCGACGGACGCGGGGAGATCGGCGGCGAGCCACCCGTCGGTACGGCCCGCGGTCATGAGCCTGAAGAAGCCCGGCGCGTCGGTGCGCTGGCGCGCGCACGGGCGGGGGTCGGCGGCGACCGCGGGCCCACGCCCCGCAGCGACTGGGGCCGGGCGCGACCGCTCAGCTCGTGGGGCGTCGCGGGCGCATCCCGTCGCGACCGCGCTCAGCGCGATCAGCGCCGCAGCCGCAACGGCCGCACGCTTCAGCGCGCGGCTGTTTCTTCTTGCCGGACCTTTGCCCACGTCGCCTCGACGGCGGCCACGACGTCCGGCACGGCTTCACGCACGGCGGCGGCGTCGGCGTCGGACCACGACTCGCGGGCGCCGACAGCGGCGCGCTCGAGCATTCGATGGAGATCACCGAGCTCGGCTGCGAGCCAGCCGGTCGGATCCTGCTTGATCTCCTCGGGCCAGATCCGATCACACGGCTCGACGCCGTGGAACATGGGGTGGAAGTGCGCGCTGCGCAGGTTCCCGGGGGGATGTCCGGCTTGGTCGAAGAGGTCGGCGCGGAAGACAGGCTCGTCGATCACCACGCGCTGGGCGGCGGAGGGTGACCCGCGGTGAGGCTCGTCCGCGAGGAGACGCACCTCGACGCGGGCACCACGCTCCGGCGGGTCCATCGGCTCGCGCCACGGGAACACGAGCACCGCGACCTTCTCGAACACGAACGCGTGCAGCATCGGCCGGTCCTCCCCGCATGATGCGTCCCTCGATCAACATAGTGATGATCGAGGGACGCATCGCCCCGAAACTGATCAGCGAGGCGCAGGTTCGGACGGCGACCGTTCGCCGTCACCGGCGCGCTCGACGCCGGCGCCGAACGCGTCGGGAACCGGTCCTGCCTCGCGTGCGCCTTCCTCGGCCTGTTGCTGCCGTGCCTTCCACGCGAGATAAGCGGCGGCACCGCCGCCGACCACAATGATGATCAGCATCGAGCGCCGGCGAGTGCGGCGCCGGCGTCGCTTGTCGATCGGCGTGTCGATCTGGAGCCGGCGCGCCGCCTTCTCCAGTCGCCGCTCGAGCTTGCGGGTCTGCTTCTTCGCGGTGCGCCGGTACCGCCGCCGCACCTTCCTACGGTTACCGCTCGCGATCTCCTGCGCCTTCTCGGCCGCCAGACCGGACAGCGCTTGCGCCTTGCTCGCCACGTCTCCCAACAACACTGATCGCGCCCCCTCTCGACCTTCACCGGGCGCGTCTGCTGCACCCTGGCGGACGTCGCCGTCCGCTTCCACTGTCACTTCCATGTCCCCTCCTCACGGTCGGGACCGCGGGTGACTACCCCTCATGTGATAGCCGAAAACTCAGCCCGCGATCCCGGATCGGGTCGCTTCCTCCTTGGCCTCCTTGGCGTCGGCGGCGAGCATGAAGCCCTGGCGCACCGCGCGGTCCGTCGCCTGCCCGAACTTGGCGACGTAGTCGCGCTGGGTCGGGTACAGCGACGCCAGCCGGGCGGCGTCGAACGCAGCCGTGAACCCGAGCAGCGAGCAAAAACCCGGGCCACCGCCCGGCTCACCGGACAGGGTCGCGGTGGGCGCCTCCAGCTGGGGCAGGCGGATGCCGCCGCGCGCGTTGCCGAATTCGTCGCGCTCGATCGTGGGCGGCTTCCCGGACGTCGCGACCCGAGGCGCGCGCGGCGGTGGGGGTCCACCGTTCGCCCACCGCGCCAGGTCGTGGATGGCGGTGTCGACGATGTAGCGCTGGGGCGCAGAGTTGATCCGCGGCGTGCAGCCCAATGGGGGTGTCTTCGCCATGTCTTCCTTGGGGATGCCCGTGAGCGCGTGGAGCCCGTCCTCGTCGTAGTGCGCGGTGCCTGCGACCTCCCACAGGCGATAGCGCGCGCTGTCGGGCTGCCGGGCGGAAAGGTGCCGCGGCACGTCGGTCTCCGACTCGAGCACGAGCACCGGCGCCTTGCCGTCCGTGCGGATGAACGTGGGGTTGGGGATGGCCCCGCTCCCGCCTTCGGCGAAGGCCGAGCCATTGGAGAAACGGCTGTGCACGAAGAAACCGTCGAACATGCGCGTGAGCGGCTGAATGGCGTTGATGTAGCTCACCATGCGGAACGCCGACTGCGACTCGCCATCGGCGATCAGCCGCTTCACGTTGTACTTGCGGCCGCCGAGCAGGTTCGTGCCGCTCGGGCGGCGCAGCGCCTGCGCGGCCTGGGAGTAGATGTCGTACGAGTACGGGTCGCCGGGGTGATCGAGGGTTCCGTAGCGGTCGGGATGGCTGTCCTTGAGGTTCATCACGCCGGTCGCCTGCGCGGACACGCCGACCCACGCGAAGCCACCTCGCAGCAGCTCCGCGTTGCCGAGCCCCCAGTCGGGCGCGGCGTCCAGCCCGCCGCTGACGTTGAGCCACTCGACCTGGACGACGCCCTTGAACTTGGACGGGTCCTTTGGGCGCCGGACGAGCACGCGTGTGCGATAGGGCGCCGTCGTGCTCGTCTTGACGCTCCAGCGGCCGTCCTCCGGCAGCGGACTAGAGGGCTCGTAGGCGCGCGCGGTGCCTTCGAGGAAGAACTCCTCCTCCACATATCCGTGGGCGGCGAGGTCGACGGCCGACAGCCCCACCGGCTGCCCCGCGACCGGGCCCGTCACACGCGGACTTGGGACGGGCTCTCTTTCGGCGTGGGCTACCGCGGTCGACGCCGGGATGACCATTACACCGACGGAGCCGACTGCGACAGCGAGCACGCCGACGAGCGGACGGGGCAGTCGCATGCGGGGAATCCTCTCACCCGCGCCGGAGCACGTGCTCGGACGCGGCTGTCAGCAGGCTGCGTTCTTGAGGGTGGGATACGGATCGGTACCGTGCGAGAGGACGCTCCCGAGCCGAATCTCGAAGTGCAGGTGCGGCGTGGTGGCGTTGCCCGACTCACCGACCAACCCGATCGGGTCGCCCTGTACAACGCGCTGGTCGCCGCCGCCGATGATGCCCGACATGTGCGCGTAGTAGTAGACGTTGCCGCCGTCCGCGAACACGTACGCGGCGAGCCCGCCGGCGTCCTCCGTCGCGTAGTGCACGTTCCCCGGTTTGACCGCCCACAACGTCGTGCCGGTCGGGGCGAGCATGTCGATCCCGTAGTGGAAGCCGCTGCCGCGGGGGCCGTAGTCGTCGGTGTACTTCGAGCCGTCCACGGGGCAGCGGAAGTCGTCGATGATCAATCCACCCGGCGACGACCGGAAACATGCCGCGGTCGCAACGACCAGTACCGCGACCGAGATCCACCACCATCGCACACGCATGCTGGGCTCCTTTCGGCGCGCGAAGAGAGCCCAACTCCGCCGCGGAATCCGCCCAGCCTAGGCGCCGACGTACGCTTCTCTCACATGACCGACTGAGGCGGTGGGCATGTTGCTCGACGGCTTCAACCACGTGGCGATCCTCACCAGCGACACGAAGCGCCTGCACGCCTTCTACGAGGAGGTCTTCGACGCCACCGTGCCCCGCGACGGCCCGGAACCCGGAGAATCGGATGTTCGCCTGTCGGTCGTGCACGTCGGCCCTCACTCGGAGCTCAACGTCTTCGAGATCAAGGGCAACACCGAAGCGCAGCGTCAAACCCCGATGTTCGGCCGAGGTCGCATCGATCACCTCGCGTTGCACGCCGAGTCACTCGAGGCCTTCGAAACGATCCGCGACCGCCTCATGGCGCGCGGCGCCAGCGACGGTTTCGTGACCGACTTCGGCCCGATCCTCAGCGTGTTCTTCCGCGACCCGGACGGGCTCGAGTGCGAGGTGTGCGTCGAGAATCCGGACGCCGTCCCCGGCGTGGGCAACCCGCCGGGCACCCCCGCGGCTCGCTACCACGGCGGGTCGTAGCAGACCGGCCGTACTCCACGCGATGGCTGAGCCGGCGGATCTCTTCGAGCGTCGGAACCGCAATCGTCCGGCGTGACTGAGCGTTTGGCGCGCGAGCTGCTGCTGGACGAGCGCATCGATCACTCGCGGGAGCTTGCTGGTGTGCCGCCCGGGAGGCCAGCGCCGGCACGACCGGCTGAGCCAACTCCCCGGGGCGGCCTGCCTTGCTTGCACGACGCAGCACCTTCTGACCAGGTGAGGGTGACACCGGGAAGCTCGCGGCACTAGGGCCGTTTTCCACGATTCACGTAGTCCGTCCGGGCCGCGTCGCCTAGTCACGACGCGGCCTCGGGCTAGGTCGTCAGGACCATGGGAACCGCGGGATCACAAGCAGACTGCGACACTGGCCGTCGTGCGGCGCATCGCATGCCGTCGACCGACGAAGAGTGTCCGCGCCGTAGCCGCGGCGCTTGTGGTGGTGGTCCTGAGCGGTTGGTCGACGTCGCCGAGACCGCAACGTGAAGTGCCGCGATCCGACACCTTCCGCGGCCGGGCCTTGAGCCGGTCGTGGTCGGTCCTCCAGCGCGAGCTCGTGCGCACGAGGGTGGGAGGTGGCGCGCTCTCGCTCGAGCTCGGCGGGGCGGCGCTGTGGTTCAACGATTCGATGGGCGTGCTCGTCTTCAAGCAGGTCACCGGCAACTTCAAGGCCACGGCCACGGTTCACACCAGCAGCGCGTCGGCCCGAGGCGCGCCGCCGGGCCCGGCGATCCGGCTGGGCGGGCTCATGGCGCGAGACCCGGCGAGCGACAGCACGCACCTGCAGAGCTACGTGCACATCGTCGCCGGCAACGGCCCGTCCGGCGTGCTCGCCGTCGAGCACAAGACCACGCAGAACAGCACCTCGGTCTACGAAGCGCCCGAGTGGCCGTCGCCCGACGCGCAATTGCGCGTCTGCCGCGTCGGGTCGACCTTCAATCTCTACAAACGACCATTGCGATCGAAGAAGTGGCAGCGCGCCGCAACCTACGAACGGCCGGACCTGCCTCCGACACTCCAGGTCGGCGCCAACATCTATTCGCCGAACTCGCCTCCCGACCTGATCGTCAGGTGGGACGAGATCACGTTCGAGCGCGTCACGAACCCGAGCGGCTGTGTAGCCAGCCGCTGAGGCTCATGAAGCAGCGCGATGCGGTCGTCCCCGACGGTGCCCGCGAAGGCGATCCAACGCCGCGAGCGCTTCTTCTCGCGGATGCGACCGGCGAACGGCCCGGTGATGCTCGTCGATCCGCCTCGGGCGCGGCTCGCCGCGTGCGGCGATCGGCCGCGCGAGCGATCCGGCCGCGGCCGGCGACAGGCCTCCTGGAGGGACGCCGCTCAGCGCGCTCGCGACGGCACGAAGCCGTCGGGTGAGCGAGTCGCGGGTCGCCTCGCGGCGGAGAGTCGACGCGACCCGTGCCCGCCACTCGCGGAACGCGCGCCGGAGGCGCGCGCTCGCCGTCCAGAGCATCGGGTTCACGACGCGGGCGAAGGCGCCGCGGTTTCGCACCCGGGGCGGGTGCGAGGCCTCCAACTCGTCGACCAGGTCCTGCGAATGGACGACCGCGACGGCCATGAGCGCCACCGCCGCCACAAAGAGGGCTGCGAACGCGAAGGGCGTCGCGATGCCGGGCCCGCTGGAGCCCCACGTGAGCTTGGCCAGGGCAATCGAGCCGACGACGCCGACAAAGCCCAGCACGCCGACGCGACGAAGGAGGACATGCTTCGGGAGCATGCTCAGCCGTCGCCACCATTCTGTGACGAGCGCGTGCGCGCGCCCAATTCGCATGGACCAAGCAGACTAAGTACTGGGCTGGACGAAGTGGTGGATAGCTGCACCCCCACGCCGGGTGCGAGGGGTGAGATCGAGCCTACGATCCGGCGGTGCGGGGGCTACGGATCGTGGCGTCGCTCGGCGTCGCATCGGTACTGGCGGTCGGGCTCGGTGGCGGCACCGCGTCGTCGGGGCGCCTCGACACCGTTGCCGCCAAGCCCTCACCCGGCTGTAAGGCCGCCGCGGTCGCACCGGGGGCGCAGCGGGTCGATACGACCTCAGGCGGCGCGCCCCGCTGGTACATGCGTCACGTACCGCCGTCGTACGACGGCAAGAAACCCGTCCCGCTCGTCGTCGACCTGCACGGGCACCTCGAGGGGGCGGAGCTCCACGAGACCAACTCCAGGCTCGGCGCCTTCGGCGACGCGCACGGCTTCGTCACGATCACGCCGCAGGGTTCCGGAGATGTCGTGCCGGGCTGGGAGGTCGAGCGCGACTCGGCTGACGTCCGCTTCATCGGGGACCTCCTCGACGAGGCCGGGCGGACGCTGTGCATCGACGACCGCCGCATCTTCGTCACCGGCTACTCGGGTGGGGCGTTCCTCACGTCGAGGCTCGCATGCGTGTACGCAAAACGCATCGCCGCGATCGCGCCGGTAGCGGCGCTGCGCGATCCCGCCGGTTGCAAGCCGGCCCGCCCGATGCCGGTCGTGACGTTCGCAGGCACCGGCGACCAGTTCGTCGCGTTCACCGGCGGGCTCGGCCCGCAAGCCCAGGTCACTCCGGCGAACGACGGCACCGGACGCATGCTCGGCGAGACGTCGGGAGGCAAGGAGGTGGCACGCAGCGCGTCGATGCCGAAGATCATGGCGGCGTGGGCGAAGCGCAACCGCTGCGCCGCCAAGCCGACGGAGGCGGACGTCGCGTCCGACGTGACGGTCGTCCGCTACGCCTGCCCGAAGCACGCCGACGTGCAGCTCTACCGGATCGCGGGCGGTGGCCACACGTGGCCCGGGAGCGAGTTCTCGCGGCAGATCGAGTCGGTGCTCGGCCCGACCACGTTCTCGATCAATGCGAACGAGGTGATGTGGAAGTTCTTCCAGGCCCATCCGTTGCGAGGGAAGTAGGGCAAACCAAACCGCGTCCTACGACGGTGCCGGAGCCGGGGCGGGCTCGACGCGTTCCCGGGCGGCGGTGCGCTCCAGGATCTCCCGCTTCACCAGGCCACGCGACACCCAGTTGCGCCGGTCCGCCCACACGAGCATCGGCGGGAGCACGACGAGCGCGCTGAGCAGCGCGACGGCCACGTTCATCGCGACGATGATCCCGAAGTCCCGCAGCAGCGGCAGCGACGACGTCGCGATCACGGCGACGCCGGCGATGGCGGTGAGCGCCGACACGATGAACGCCCGCCCCGTACGCGACGCGGCCACCTCGACGCCCTCTTCGGGCGTCAACCCACGGCGGCGCTCCTCGACGAACCGCAGCAGGATCAGCGACGTGAACTCTGTGCACGCAGCGACGACGAGCGGCCCGCCCACCGCGGTCATCGGGCTCAGCTTGAGGCTGAACGCGTAGGCGACGAGCGACGCGGTGCCGACCGCGATCAACACGGGGACGAGCGACAGCAACGCCCTGATGATGCTCCGCAACCGCACGGACAGGAAGAGGAACACGAAGAGAATTGCCAGGTACGTGAGCAGGATGCGGTTGGCCTCGAGGTTGTCGAGGAGGCCGACGCCGACCACGGCGAGACCCGACGGCGTCGCGCTCACCCCCGCCGGCGGATCGACGGTGGAACGGATCTCCTTGACGACCGCCGCTCGACGCTCGAGCTCGCTCGGACCGGTGCGGAACACGAGGTTCAATGCCCTGCCGTCGCGGCTGACCGTGGACTTCTGGATGTCCAGCGGCGCGACGTCGTAGGCGGCGCGCGCCTCCTCACCCGTCGGTGCGACGTGCGACGCGCCTGGGATGTCGTTCACGGCGTCGCTCACCGTGGTCACGATCCCGGCCGCGGTCAGCAGCGTGCGCGGGTGCTCGGTGATCTCCCGGGCCGTGAAGCCGTCCATGAAGCCGACGGTCTCGTCAGTGAACACGTCCCGCGATTGCACGAACATCCCGAGCTCACTCGACGAGCCCGTCTCCCGGTCGAGCGTGTGCAAGTCGTGGATGACCTGCGACTTCTGGTTGACCCACTTGATCGGGTCGGTCTGGAGCACCAATCGGTCCTCGACGACGATCCCGCCCGCGAACACGATCACGCTGATGAAGATGAGCGGCACGGCGATGCCGCCCGGCAGGCTTCCGAGCCACACGACCAGCCGCCCGAGCGGACCCTGGCGGAAGTCCCGGCCCTTGGTCGGCGACTTGTACTCGCGGATCCCGAGGATGGCGAGGGGGGCGACGATGCTGCAGAGACAGATCACGGCGATACCGACGGCCAGCAACAGCCCGAACTGTCGCAGCATCGGCACCTTGGCGAACCGCAAGGCGGCGAAGGCGAAGATGGCGTCGAAGGTGACGACGAGCAGGGCGGGGCCGAGGTTGCGCGCGGTCTCCTGGATCGGGTGCGCCTCGCGGTCGATCACCACTTCTTCCTCGACGCGGGCGTGCATCTGGATCGCGTAGTCGATGCCGACTCCCAACATGACCGGGAGGCCGGCGATCGTGACGATCGTGAGCGGGATGCCGATGTAGCCGGCCAAGCCGAATGCCCACACGATGCCGATGAGGATCACGGCCAGGGGCAACAGCCGCCACCGCACGTCGAAGAGGACGAGCAGGATCACGACCATGATCGCGACCGCGATCGCGCCGAGCGTCAGCATGCCGCCGGTGAGGTAGTCATTGATGTCCTTGAGCAAGACTGGCGCGCCGGTCGTGATCACGGACGCGTTGTCGAACTTCAGGCGCTCCCCGGCGGCGACCACGTGGTCGGACGCCGCGCCTTCCTCGGTGATCGAGGCGTTGCCGACGAGGCGCGTGACGATCTGCGCGTGCCGGTCGTCCATGATGAACGTGGCGTGCGCTTTGCGGATCTTTCCCTGGTTGTCACGCAGGAGGAAGTCGACCCACCCGGGGTTCTCGAGCGTGCGTTGCTCGGGAGGCACCGCGTTGAGGCGCTGGAGCGTCGTGGCTGCATCGGCGTTGCGAGCCTGCTGGCCTTCGGGCGACGGATCGCGCGCGGTGGCGGCGAGGAGCGCCTTGCCGGCGACGCTCTGGGTCGGGTCGCCCGACGGGCTCGCCACCAGCCGGTCGCTGAACTCGAGCACCGTGCGGGGGCTGATCACGCCGAGGACGCCGGCGCTCTTGCGGATCTCGTCCTCGGTGGCGCGCCACTTCGCCTGGTTCTCGGGCGTGAACAGCTCGTTGACCGTGTGGCCCTTGTCCATGGTGACCAGCGTGAGCATCGCCTGGCCGCCGAAGAGCTTCTGGTAGGCGACGTTGTCCTTGTAGACGGCGTCGCTCTTGTTGAGGTAGCTGTCCTGGCCGGTCGAGAAGTCGAGGCGCGTGATCCCGAACCCGAGGATCAGCGTGATGAGCAGCCCGATGACCGAGACGAGCCCGGCGTGCTTCCCGAGCTCGACGGCGATGAGCCGCCAGAACCTCTGCACGGGCGTTCCCCCTGCCGCTCGCTTGCCGCGACACTATCGATGTGAGGCGTCGTCGTCGCCGCGTCCATTTCGCGCAGTTCTCGAAACCGTCAGACTGACGCGCGGTGCGCTACTCGCTTCGACGCGCGGGCGTCGACGACGTCGACTTCCTGTGGGAGATGCTCTACCACGCGTCGTATGCCGCCGAGCTCGGGGTACCGAGTCCCGCCGCGCTGCGGGATCACTCGGACCTGGCGCGGTACGTCGACGGCTGGGGCCGGCCGACCGACCTGGGTGTGATCGCAGTGGACGCCGAAACGGGCGAGCGCGCCGGCGCGGCGTGGCTGCGCCTTCTCACGGGCAACGCCAAGGGCTACGGGTACGTCGACGACGACACGCCGGAGCTCGCGATCGCGGTGCTTCCGGCACATCGCGGGAAGGGAGTTGGAGGGCAACTGCTGCGTGAGCTGCTCGACGCCGCCCGCGGAACACTCCGTGCGGTATCGCTCAGCGTGCGCGCCGACAACCCAGCCCGGCGGCTCTACGAACGCATCGGCTTCCGCACGGTTTATGCGGCCGGTGCGTCCGTAACGATGATGGTCGCCACTTGATGCGTGCGGCGGGGGACATAGAGGCACCCTACGCACGCGTCGTCGCCGGTCGATCAACTGTCATGTCGCGGGCTCTGTGGGTGTCGGACGCGCGACACGACCCAGGCGCGCGCCAGCAGCAGCCCCACCCCGCTCACCAACAGCGGCAGGATCTCCTCCACCGGCGCGCCTCCGACGTGCGCGATCACGTGGCTTCGCCGCTCTTCGAGTCCGCCCGGGCGGCGCGGAGTTGCACCAAGCCGGGTCGATCCTCATCGGTCTTGTTTGGTTCGTCGTGCCAGATCCACCATTCGTACGTCGGGGTCTGCGGGTAGCCCTCCGGCGAGTCCTCCCACTCCTCCTGGCGCCCGAGCGCAGTGAGGTCGAGGTAGCTCCAGGTGCTCCCCATCGCCTCGTCGCCGCGGGCGTTGATGAAGTAGGTGCGGAACACGTTGTCGCCGTCGCGGATGAACGCGTTCGTGCCGTGCCACTCGTCCACGCCGAAGTCGGCGTCGAAGTCGTCCGTCATCGTGTACCACGGCATCTCCCAGCCCATCCGTGCCTTCACGCGCTCGATGTCCGTCTGCGGCGCGCGCGAGGCGAACACGAGGGTGGTGTCGCGGGCGTTCAGATGGGCCACGTGGGCGACCTGGTCGGCCACCATGGAGCAACCGACGCAGGCATGCTCGGGCCAGCCGGACACGCCGGGCTCGAAGAAGGCGCGGTAGACGATCAACTGACGGCGGCCGTCGAACAGGTCTAGCAGGCTCGCCTTCCCCTCCGGCCCGTCGAACTCGTACTCCTTCTCCACGGCCAGCCACGGCATCCGCCGACGCTCGGCGGCCAGCGCGTCACGGGCGCGGGTCAACTCCTTCTCCTTCACGAGCAGTTGCTGGCGCGCAGCCTCCCACTCCTCCGGCGACACAATGGGGGGTGTGTTCATGGCGGACTCCTCTCGCGTGTCGATCGCCACAGGATTGCCCTGGTTTAGTTGTTGGTTGTGTAGACACCCAAGGCGTCCGGAACGGATCGGTCTTGGACCGGCGAAGCTTGTGAAGACACCCCGGGCGGCGGGAAGGCACTGACCGATGCGTTTCGGCGCCCACTGGTGTCAGTATTCGTGATGCGTGCGACAGACAGCGGCGGCACCGGGGTGCCGGCTTGACCGAGGCCGTGCTCGCGCGCGCCCGGGCGGGTGACGGGGACGCGTTCAGCGAGCTCGTCGAGCCGTACCTGCACGAGCTGCAGGTCCACTGCTACCGGATCCTCGGCTCGGTCCAGGACGCCGAGGACCTTCTCCAGGAGACCCTCTTGGCGGCCTGGCGCGGCCTCGACCGGTTCGAGGAGCGCGCCTCGTTGCGGGTGTGGCTCTACCGCATTGCGACCAACCGCTGTCTGAACGCGCTGCGCGACCGCGGTCGCCGCCCGAAGGAGTATCAACCCATGGTCGAGCCGCCCGAGCCCACCCGCCGCAGCGAACCCCTCTGGCTCGAGCCGTACCCCGACGTGCTGCTCGAGGGCCTGGGGGACATCTCGCTCGGGCCCGAGGCGCGCTACGAAGCGGCCGAGTCCGTCGCGCTGGCGTTCGTGGCCGCACTCCAGCATCTCCCGCCACGCCAGCGATGCGTGCTCGTGTTGCGCGACGTGCTTGGTTTCCCGGCCGGCGAGGTCGCCGGCATCCTGGACACCACCGAGGCCTCGGTGAAGGGCGCGCTCCAACGGGCCCGGTCCACGCTTCGGGAACGCCTCCCGGCCGAGCGACCCGATCGCGCCACGCTGCCCAGCCCGAAGCGCGAGCGAGAGGTCGTCGGTCGGTTCGCAGCTGCGGTCGAGGCGGGCGACATCGACGGCCTTGTGGCGCTGCTTGCCGACGACGCCTGGCTCACGATGCCGCCCGAGCCGTACGAGTACCAGGGCCGCGCCGCCATCGCCAGGTTCCTCGACGACCGTGCGCGCCGGCGCGGCGCGAACTTCACGCTCGTGCCCACCGGGGCCAACGGTCAGCCCGCGTTCGGCTGCTATCTGCCCGACGCCCACGCGGCCATCGCCCACGCCTATGGCCTGATGGTTCTCACCTTGCGAGGCGACCAGATCTCGGCCATCACTTGGTTTGCCGACCGTGCAGTGATGGCCCGGTTCGGCCTGCCCCGCACGCTCCACACCTAGGCGCCACAGCGGGCATGAGCCCACGCATCGAAGCGGCTCACTCTGCCGCGAGCACCTCGGCCGCGGCGCGATCGCCGGATCGGATGGCGCCGTCGATCGTCCCGTGCGAGACGGTGGCGGTCTCCGTGCCGGCCCAGTGGATGCGCCCCACCGGCGCCCGCAGCGCGCGCCCGAACCGGGTGAGCACGCCCGGTGGCATGTGCGCCATGTAGCAGCCTCGCGACCAGCGCTCTTCGGCCCAGTCGAGCTCTTCGTAATGCACCGGTTGCGCGGCACGCGGGCCGAACCGATCGACCAGCGTCGCCAGCACGACGCGGCGCCGCTCCTCGGCGTCGAGCGCGCCGAGCGTACGCGCGTGCGGCCCGAAACCGAACGCCGCGAGCACGCCGGGCATGCCCGATGATGGCGACGCGTCCAGCGTCATCTCGATGGGCGACGCGGTCGCGATCGACTGTCCGTTGAGCCCGTCGGCGCGCCAGAACGGCTCGTCGTACATCACCGAGATCTTGAGGACGGAGCCCGCCGGCATGCTGTGCACGAGCAGCGCACGGTCCGCGGGAAGCTGCGGCTCGTACGACACGGCTTCGGACAGCGCGGGTGGAATGGTGACGATCGCCCGCCGCGCCTGCACCTCGGCGCCGTCGCCGCGCACGACGACACCGCCGGCGTCCTGGCTGATCGAGCGCACCGCCGTTCCTAGGTGGACCGCATCCCCGAGCTCGGCGGCGACGCGATCGGCGATCGTCTGCGCCCCGCCCGTGACCCGTTCCTGCTGGTAGCCGCCCTCGATCGTGAGCAGGCGGTTGAACCCGTTCGCTGACCGTATGAGGTAGAGGACGTGCAGCAGCGACACCTCGGACGGGTCGCAGGTGAAGAGGCCACGAACGGCGGCGCCGAGCAGTGCACGCGCCTCGTGCGCCGGCACGTTGCCCGCCGCTCCTATCCACTGCCCCGCGCTGCGCGCGTCCCACGCCGCGGCTCGCGGCCCGCTCCACGGCTCGTCGAGCAGCACGCGCTTGGCCATCCGATCGAGGCGCGCCATGCCGAGCGCCAAGCTGGCCAGCGCGATCGGGTTGATCGGCGGAACGTTGCCGAAGCGCTTCACGCCGCGGGAACCGGCGAACACGTTCTGACCTTCCGCCCACGTCGGATACGTCCGGACGCCCATCTCGGCGGCGAGCTTGTAGGCGGCGTCCTGCCCCGGCCCCAACCACGTGCCGCCGGCGTCGATCGGCGTGCCGTCGGGCGCGCGCCGGGTCCACACGCGACCGGCCACGCGGTCACGCGCCTCGAGCACGACCACGGTCCCGCCGGCCTGGACCACCCGGCGCGCCGCGGCGAGCCCCGCGTAGCCGGCCCCGACCACGCACACGTCGGCATCCATCGCCGGCGGGACCCCCCTTCCTGGCGCACGGACTCCCAGGACGCTACCGGCGTGTGCCCGGCGGCCCGATGGGGCAGCATGCCCGAATGCGCTTCGTGGACGTGGAAGGCGCCCGGCTGTCCGCCATCGGGCTGGGCTGCTGGCAGTTCGGCTCCAGCGACTGGGGCTACGGCGAGGACTACGCCCGCCGGGAGGCGGGCGCGATCGTCAATCGGGCCCTCGACCTCGGCGTCAACCTCGTCGACACGGCCGAGATCTACGGCTACGGCCGCTCCGAGCGCATCGTGGGCGAGGCGATCCGGGGCCGGCGCGACGAGGTGTTCCTGGCCACGAAGCTGTTCCCGGTGATGCCGCTGGCGCCGGTCGTCCAGCAGCGGGCCCGGGCCAGCGCTCGCCGGCTCGGCGTCGACACCATCGACCTGTACCAGGTGCACTGGCCGAACCCGTTCGTCCCGAACGGCCCGACGATGGACGGCATGCGGCGTGTCATCGACGAGGGGCTCGTCCGTTACGCGGGCGTGAGCAACTTCCCGCTCACGCGCTGGCAGGACGCCGAGCGACGCTTGGGCCGTCCGGTCATCTCCAACCAGGTGCAGTACTCGCTCGCGCAGCGCAAGCCCGAGCGCGACCTCCTCCCGTACGCGCAGCAGGCCGGTCGCGTCGTGATCGCGTACAGCCCCCTTGCGCAGGGGCTGCTGTCCGGTCGCTACGACGGCACGACGCCGCCGCAGGGCTGGGTGCGACGCGGCAACGCGCTGTTCCTGCCCGAGAACATCGCTCGCGCCGGCGAACTGCTCGATTCGCTGCGCAACGTGGCCAAGCGCCACGAAGCCACGCCGGCGCAGGTGGCACTGGCGTGGGTCATTCGCCGGCCCAACGTCGTCGCCATCCCCGGCGCGAGCAGTGTCGCCCAGCTCGAGTCGAACGTCGCCGCCGCCGACCTCGATCTCGACGACGACGATGACGCGCTGCTGACCGGCGCCGCCGATCGGTTCGTGCCCCGCACCGGCCCGTCCACGTTCCCGGCGCTAGCGCGCGCGGTATTCGGTCGCTGACATGCTCGCCCTGCGCAAGTTCGGCACGCCACCCGCCGCGCCACCGCGCCTCGAGGGGACGGTCCCGCTGCCCGACGGCCGTCGCGTCGGCTACGCAGAGTACGGCGACCCTCACGGCACCCTCGTGCTGTGGTTCCACGGCACGCCTGGCGCGCGCCGGCAGGTGCCGCCGGTGGCGCGCGACGCCGCCGAGCGCCTGGGCCTGCGCCTCGTGTGCGTCGAGCGCGCCGGCGTCGGGGTGTCGAGCGACCACGCCTACCGCCAGGTGCGTGACGCCGCCGCCGACATCGGCGTCGTCGCCGACCACCTCGGCCACGACCGCTTCATGATCCTCGGTCTCTCGGGCGGCGGGCCGTACGCGCTGGCGTGCGCGCACGAGATGCCTGATCGGGTCGTGGCCGTCGGAATCCTCGGCGGGCTAGTCCCGACGACGGGCGAGGAAGCCGCCGCGCACACTGGGATCGTCTCGCTCACCCGCCCGTTCAACCGGCTGCTCAGCGTGTTCCGCATCCCGCTCGGCCTCGGTTTGTGGAGCTTCATCCGCGTGTCGAAGCCGGCCGGCCACTACTTCTACCGGGCGTACGCGAGGCTGCTGCCGCACGGCGACGACAAGGTGCTCGACAACCCGGCGCTCGAGGCGATGTTCGTCGACGATCTCACGACCGGCGGTCGCCGCCAGTTCCTGGCGTTCGTCAACGACCTCGTGCTCGCGGGCCGGCCGTGGGGGTTCCGCGTCGCCGACGTGCGCGTGCCCGTCCGCTGGTGGCACGGCGATGCCGATCCCTTCGTGTCACTCGAACAGGCCCAGGCGACGGTCGCCCGGCTGCCCGACGTGGAGCTGCACGTGCGCCACGGCGAGAGCCACCTCGGCGGCTTCGCCGTCGCCGACGAGATGCTGACGACCCTGGCCGACCTGTGGCGGAAACGCACCCGGAGTTCAATGCCCGCCGCCGGTGGGTAGCGCGGGGGAGTGACCGACGCCGCGCGCGCGAGCTGGGCGGGACGGCGGCCATCAATCGCGTGTAGCACCGGCGGCCGTCCGACACCCGTGGTCAGGCGAAGATGCTGACGCCTCCCGGCCCGACCAGCAGGCCGACGACGATCAGCACGACGCCCCAGATCACTTCGCGTCGCAGGATCGCGGCGATCCCGAGCACGACGAGAATGACCGCGATGAGCCACAGGATGAATGTCATGACCCTCCTCGTTTCGTCACGGGTTCGGGTTGACGACGATCTGCCCATGGCGCGCGGCGCGTGAACCGAATCGAACAAACCGGGCAAAGCTGTTTTCGACTCGGTGATCAGCTCTGGCGAAGGCGCGCGAGGGCGCGCTCGGTGACTTCGTCCGACGTTCCGTCGATCGGAACGACGATCCCGTAGCCGGGGATCTCGAGCGTCGCGAGCTGCGAGTCCAACAAGTCCGGGTCGAAGAAGTGGCCCTTCCGCTGCGCGAGCCGCTCACGAAGTTGCTCGCGGTCACCGGTGAGCACGACGAACCGAACGTTGTCGAGGCCCGCGGTGAGGCGGCGACGCGATTCTTCCGTGAGCGCCGAGCACGCGAGCACGACGCCCGTCGCCTTGTGGCGATACAGCTCGCGGTTGAGGCGGTCGAGCCACGGCTTGCGCATCTCGTCGGTGAGCGGCTCGCCCCGGGCCATGCGCTCGATGTTCTCCGGATCGTGGAAGTCGTCGCCCTCGACGAAGGGCACCCGCAGCGCCGCCGCCAGCCGCCGACCGATGGCCGTCTTGCCCGATCCGGCCACCCCCATGACCACGATCAGTGGCTCTTGCGTGTTCACAGTGGCCTCATTAGCATCAGTTTCTCACTCAACCAACTTTGGCCTCATATGCGACTCATACGCTGGTTCGTAGCGGGGGCGCTCCTCCTCGCCCTCATCCCCGTGGGCACGGCCCGTCACGCCCACGCCGATCCGATCGACGACAAGCGGACGCAGGCGAAGGCGCTGGAAGAGGCGATCGACGCCAACGGCACCAGGATCGACGCCCTCTCCGAGCAGTACAACGGGGCGCAGTACCACCTGGAGCAGGCGCAGGTGGCGATTGCCGACGCCCAGCAGAAGCTCGATGCCACGAAGGCGGAAGTCGAGCGGCTCGAGGCGCTGATCAACGAGCGCGGTGCGGCGCTCTACCGCGGCGTCGGTCAAGCCGGTCCCGTGAGCCTCGACGTGTCGAGCAAGAACGACGTCATCAAGCAGTCGAAGTACTCGTCCCTGGCAACCGAGCAGGACAACAAGCTCGTGAAGGAGTTGCACCGCGCCGAGGTCGCATTGCGTCAGCAGCAGGCGGACGCGGAGCAGGCCCAATCGGACGCCGAGCACGAGAAGGACCGGATCAAGAAGGCCGAGTCCGGCCTCGAGGCCGCGAACGCGCGCCAGGAGGAATTGCTGGCCCAGGTCACCGGCGAGATCGCGCAGCTCGTCGCCGAGGAGCAGGCGCGCAAGGAGGCGGAGGCGCTGGCGACCGCGCAGGCGCGGTTCGCGGCCGCGGCAGCCGCCCCCGCGCCCGTCGACGAGGCGCCGACGACCACGACCCCGAACCCCGCGCCCCCGAACCCCGCGCCCCCGAAGCCCGCGCCCGGCGCCCCCGCACCGAGCCCCGCCCCCGCGCCCAGCCCCGCCCCCGCACCCAGCCCCGCCCCCGCGCCCAGCGCCCGTCCGAACCCGAGCCCGCCCGCAGCCAACGTTCCCGTGAACGGCGGCGGCGCGGCCGCCGCGATCGCGTAC
>WNGE01000371.1_pt1 | contig 57787 bp, 57 predicted proteins | sample 5400651 | NCBI WGS metagenome assembly WNGE01 (sample SAMN13153370, study PRJNA577476) | soil metagenome | isolation source: 60 cm soil or saprolite under grassland replicate 2 | place: USA:California | collected 2016-06-15 | reverse complement strand
AACGAGGTCGGGAGCGCGCCGGGCCCGCTTGTCGGCCCGGGTCAGACCCTTGCGGGGTCGGCGTTGGGGCCGAGCGACCAAGCCCTCGGCGGCCATCACCTTGGCCACCGTGTTCTCCGACACCCGCCAGCCCGCCTCCAACAGGTCCTCGACGACCCGCGGGGGCCCTACCGGTGGTCCGGTTCAAGTTTGAACGCGCGAGAGCTGAAGACTCGAATCGTTCCACGCTGGCTCCCTCCTCGCACACCCACCGGCCACGGGGCTCGCGTCCTCGCCCACTGGTAGGAATGGTAGGAATCCTCCTACCCTAGGGTGGTGGATGGTCCTGCTGCCCGCCCTTATGGACCTCGAGCAATCCAGAAGAAGCACCAAGTCAGCGTTCCTCCGGAGCTGCTCAGCCAGGTGGGAGTGGGTATCGGAGACGAGATCTACGTTGCTCTAAACACCGCTCTTCCGGGGACCCTCATCATCATCCCGGCGGACCTTGTGGCAAAGGCTTGGCCCGCGGCGCTCTCGGACATGAGCTCTGCGACGAGGGGGAAGGCAACGCGCCCTGCAAAGCGGGCGGGGCCTCGCGCGGGAGGCAAGCCATCCAAACGGTAAGGCACGGCGGAACCTGCGACTCCCCTTTGCGCGCGATGGACGCGCGATGGAGCGCTTTGTTGTGGCGAGAGAATGGACGTCGGGCCTACCTGATCTGGCTCTGACCAGGGTGGTTCATATGGAGCGGGTGACGGGAATCGAACCCGCGTTCTCAGCTTGGGAAGCTGATGTTCTACCCCTGAACTACACCCGCGAAGATCGACGAAGATACCAAGCGCCGCCGGTAGGCTCCCGCGCGTGATCCTGTCGGACAAGACGATCCGCGAGGAGCTCAAGGCGAGCCGCATCGTCATCGAGCCGTTCGATGACGCCAACGTGCAGCCGTCCTCGGTCGACATGCACGTCGACCGCTGCTTCCAGGTGTTCCGCAACGACACGACGCCGTTCATCGATCCCAAGCAGGCCCAGGAGGACCTGACCGAGCTCGTCGAGGTCGCCGATGGGCGGTCGTTTATCCTGCATCCCGGCGAGTTCGCCCTCGCGTCGACGTTGGAGCGGGTCGTGCTCCCGAGCGACCTTGCCGCGCGCCTGGATGGCAAGAGCTCGCTCGGTCGCCTTGGGCTTCTCACGCACGCGACCGCCGGGTTCGTCGATGCGGGTTGGGACGGTCACCTCACGCTCGAGCTCTCGAATGTCGCGACGCTCCCGATCGCGATCTATCCCGGCATGAAGATCGGGCAGATCTCGTTCTTCCGCATGACCACGCCGGCCGACCACCCGTACGGCAGCGACACGACCGGCTCGAAGTACCAGGGACAGCGCGGGCCGACCCCGAGCCGCTACTACCTCAACTTCCGCGACGAGGACTGAATCGCCCTCTCAGCGCGCGGTAGGCGCGAGGCGCAACGGCTCGTCGCTGACCGCGATGGAACCACCGAAGGGGTGCTCGAGGGCGACGATGAGCGCCAGGTTGAGTGACATCACGACGGCGAGCCCTGCGAGGAGCGCTACATGTGCGCCGCGCGCGCGCGCGTGTTGAGCAGCGTCGCCACGGCAAGCACAAGGACGGTGATCACCACCACGAGGAAGAAGAGCGGACCCGGGATCGAGTCCGTTGCGTCGGCGTTGCGGCCGCGTCGTGCCTTCGTGATATCGCCCAGATCGCTCACCGCCTGCCGGTAGAACGAGCTGTTGCCGGCCTCCGGCTCGGCTGCCTGCACGGCGGCGTAGAGCTCGTTGAGCTTGACCTCGGTATCAGGGCTCGGCTTGTCGGTGCGCTCGACGGCATGAAGGTCGTAGGCGAGCACGGACCGGTCGTATGTCAGGATCGATTGCCGTATCTGCTCGCGAGCAGCCAGCGGGAAACCCTCGACGTTGTGGAAGAGCGCCGACATCGCGGCTGCTTCGTCTGCTACGTGGTCATTGGCCTCGCTGATGGCGCTGCGCTCGCCCACGATCACGAAGGCCACAAGGACCGAATAGAAGACCGCCAGCACCTGGATCATCACTGCGGTGCTCGTGCTCAGACGCTCTCGGACTTCGGGGTGGACTCGGCGGTGTACCAGAGCCTCGAGCCCGAAGACGAACAGCACCCCCGCGGCGATGAACACCGCGAACAGCGCGGGTGTCGGGAACGAGTCGAACAGCTCGATGAAGCTGTCCAAGAACGCCCCCTGCCGACGAGCCTGTCAGGGCCCAGGCTCGAAGCGAGCCGTGACCGACTCGGGTGCGCGTTCCGTGTGCTCGGCGCTCTCCATCGCCTCGATCAAGACCTCGGCGATGTCTTGCACCTGCACGTCGTCGTCGCGTTGTTTCTCCTTCACGCCGTCGTCCATCATCACGTAGCAGAACGGGCACGCGACGGCGATGCGGTTCGCGCCGGTTGCGAGCGCCTCCTCCGTGCGCTCGATGTTGACCTTCTTGCCGACGTGCTCCTCCATCCACATCCGGGCGCCGCCAGCGCCGCAGCACAGTCCGCGCGTCCCGTTGCGGGGCATCTCGATGAGGTCGATGCCGGCGAGCGAACCGACGACCTTCCTGGGCGCGAGGTACACGTCGTTGTGGCGACCCAGGTAGCACGAGTCGTGGAAGGTGACCCGCTCGTCGAGGGAGGCGTCCCCAAGGTCCAGGCGTCCGGTCTCGATGAGCTCCATGAGGAACTGGGAGTGGTGGACGACTTCGTAGTCCCCGCCGAGCTGCGGGTATTCGTTCTTCAAGGTGTTGAAGCAGTGCGGGCACTGCGTGACGATCTTCTTCACGGCCAGACCGTTGAGGGTCTCGACGTTCTGCATCGCCAGCATTTGGAAGATGTACTCGTTGCCCGAGCGCCGAGCCGGGTCGCCCGTGCACAGCTCGCTCGGTCCGAGGATGGCGAAGTCGACACCGGCGCGTTGGAGCAGCTTCGCCACAGCCCGGGCCGTCTTCTTGTTCCGGTCGTCGAACGATCCGGCACACCCGACCCACATGAGGTACTCCTGCTCGAAGGGCCCCGAGGGGTCGATGATCGGAATGCCCTCGAGGTCCTTCGCCCAGTCCCCCCGGTCGGCCTGATTCAGGCCGTAGACATTGGAGCTGTTCTCCATGGCGCGGTACGTGTTGCCGAGCTCCGTGGGGAAGTTGCTCTCCATGAGCGACAGGTAACGCCGCATATCGAGGATTTTGTCGAGGATCTCGATGTCGACGGGGCAGATCTCGTCGCAGGCCTTGCACGACGTGCACGCCCACAGCTCCTCGGGCGTGACGCGTTCGAACATGTTGTCGGCGCTGATCGTGATCTCGGGATCGAGGCCGACGATCGGTGACACCTTGGGATCACCGGTCTGGGTCATCACCTCCCCGACCTTGAGCACGATCTCGCGCGGGTCCAACGGCTTCCCCGTGAGATGCGCCGGGCACACCGACGTGCAGCGTCCGCAGATGGTGCAGGCGTCGGTGTCGAAGAGCTGCTTCCACGTGAAGTCCTCGACCGTCGACGCGCCGAACGTGTCGAGCTCGGTCTCCATGAGGTTCGGCAGCGGCTTCATCGCGCCCTTCGGCCGCTCCCGCGGGCCGAGGTACATGTTCATGGGTGACGTGATCATGTGGCGCAGCTTCGTTGTCGGCAGGATCACGAGGAATGCCACGAAGGCGGCGAAGTGCGTACCCCACAGCCAGCGGTGTGCGTCCCGCAACGCCCCGTGCGAAAGGCCGTCGAACAAGATCGCCAGTGGGTAGCCGATCACCGACCACTTCTCGTACGACGGCATTCCGACGAGCGCGATGCGCAGGCCTTCGGTGGCGAAGCCAGTCAGACCGATGACGAGGAACGTCCCGAGGATCAGCGCGTCCTCGGGCTTGGTCTTGATGCGGATCCGATACGGTCGCTGGATGTAGCGGCGCGCCATCGCCCAGACGATCCCGACGACGAAAATCGCGCCGAACACATCGGAGGTCGCCGAGTATCCCTCGTACACGCGCCCGTGGAGAAACTTTGCCGAGTCCGGGAGCTGGTGGTCGATCTCGAGGATGACCGTCGCCACGAACAGAACGAGGAAGCCGAAGTAGATCATCGAGTGCATGACCCCGGCCGCCGGATCACGCAGCAGCGTCTGCATCCAGACGCCGGACCGGAACCCCTCGAGGCGCTGTTTGGCGTTGGCTCGCGTCGTGCGGCGGTCGTCGGGCTGGCCTCGCTCGTAGTTCTGGACCCGCTGCGCCACAAGCCAGGCGACTATGAACAGCATCACGGCGGCGGTCGCGTAGAACGCCCAGTAGAGCGGGTCGGGCACGTTGCCGAACACGTGCCGGCTGATACGCGAGTCGTCCTCCCAGCCCGTCAGGCGGGGCACGATTCCCGACGCCAGCGCTCCTGCCGACGCGAGCACGCCGACGGCGAGGACGAGCTGGTGGGGTCGGGGAAGCGGGATCCGCCTCACGACGCGGAATCTACCCGTCGGCTCGCCGGCGGCCGGGGTTGAGGCAACGGGCGTTGCCGCCGGGAGTACCTTCTGCTCACCACGAGGGCGGGGGGTCACACCGTGCGTTTGTCCAAACATCTCACTCTGGCGGTGACGGCCGGCGCGCTCGTGTTCGCGCTCGCCGGCTTCGGTGGCGTGCCTGGCGCGGCACCGGCGAGGAAGACACCGGCAGTGTGCAAGCTGCTGACGACGAAGGAGGCGGCCGAGATCCTCGGCACCGATGTGAACAAGGGCAAGGAGAAGAAGGTGAGGTTTCCCCGTCCGGGCGCGAAGGCCAACCAGTGCGAGTGGGCGTCGAAGGAGGACGGCGTCGGCGGGATCGAAAGCGAACCGTTCAAGTTGCAGGTCGAGACCAACACCGGCAAGACCGTCGGAAGCGACTTCGAGAAGGCCAAGGCTGCGTCGACTTGGAAGACCTCGTGACCGTGCCGGATCTCGGCAAAGAAGCCTTCTACGACGACTCGCCGTTCAGCGGCGTGCACGTTCTCGTGGCCGAGAACAAGGTGCTGAGCACGTCGGTCACGAACTACGACACGTCGAAGGCCCAGCTGCCGAAACAGCCCGAGGAGCTGTCGATCGACGCCGCGAAGATCGCGGTGAGGCGCCAGACGACGACGAAATAGAGCGCTACTGGACGCTCTTGGCGTCGGATTCGCGTACGCGGCGAGCGAGCCCGGCAAGGAGCTTGTGCGCCAGGCCGGGAACCTCGTCGATGAGCGCCGCGAACTCGCGCTGACCCAGTACGAGCAGCTCCATCGGAGTCTCGGCGACGACGGTGGCGTTCCGGGGCGCCCGGTCGAGGAGGGCGAGCTCACCGAAGAACTGACCGGGCCCGAGCCCGGCCACCTTCCGGCCCCGCCGGGTCACCCGGGCCTTGCCGTCCACGATCACGAAGAACTCGGCCCCGGCGCTGCCCTCGGTCACGAGCACCTTGCCGGCCTCGACCTTCACGTCCTCCGCCGCCCGGGCGACCAGCTGCAGGTCCCGCTTCGAGAGGGCCGAGAACAGCGGGACCTCGGAGAGATGATCGAGGAAGGCGTCACGACGCACCCGAGCCACGGGTGGAATCTACTCACAGTGTCAACGCCGCCGCTCGGGCGGTCCGGCGGAGCCGCCCGGCGCCCCCGCCGTCCCGGCGGGCTTCCTCGATCATCTCTCGAGGAAATAGGGAGAAAGCAGGAATTGACAGGCCTGCTTGGTGGTTCTGTAACCTAAGTTGATAGTGAAGGACTCAACTTCTCCTGGAGGTCCCACCCTATGAGCAAGGCCGTCGGAATCGACCTCGGCACCACCAACTCCGTGGTGTCCGTTCTCGAGGCGGGCGAGCCCGCCGTCATTCCCAACGCCGAAGGCGCCCGGACCACCCCGTCGGTCGTCGCGTTCTCGAAGACGGGCGAGGTGCTGGTCGGTGAGGTCGCCAAGCGCCAGGCCATCACGAACCCCGACCGGACGGTGCGCTCGGTCAAGCGCAACATGGGCACCGACTGGAAGATCGACATCGATGGCAAGAACTACTCGGCGCAGGAGATCTCGGCCCGCATCCTTCAGAAGCTGAAGCGGGACGCCGAGGCGTACCTGGGAGACACCGTGACCCAGGCCGTCATCACGACCCCGGCCTACTTCGACGACGCCCAGCGTCAGGCCACGAAGGAGGCGGGGCAGATCGCCGGTCTCGAAGTGCTGCGCATCATCAACGAGCCGACCGCGGCCGCGCTCGCCTACGGGCTCGACAAGGAGCACGACCAGACGATCCTCGTGTTCGACCTCGGTGGCGGCACCTACGACGTGTCGCTGCTCGAGATCGGCGAGGGCGTGTTCGAGGTGAAGGCCACCGCGGGGAACACGCACCTCGGTGGTGACGACTGGGACCAGCGAGTCATCGACTGGATGGTCACCGAGTTCAAGAACGCGCACGGCGTCGATCTGTCGAACGACAAGATGGCGCTCCAGCGCCTGAAGGAAGCCGCCGAGAAGGCGAAGATCGAGCTCTCGTCGGCCCAGCAGACCACGATCAACCTGCCGTTCATCACGGCGACGAGCGAAGGCCCGCTCCACCTCGAGCTCAGCCTCTCGCGCTCGAGGTTCCAGGAGATGACGGCCGACCTCCTCGACTCGTGCCGCGGGCCGTTCGAGCAGGCGATCCGAGACGCCGGAGTCAGCACCGATCAGATCGACCACATCATCCTCGTGGGCGGCTCGACGCGCATGCCCGCGGTGGTCGACCTGGTGCACGGTCTCACGGGCAAGGACCCGCACAAGGGCGTCAACCCCGACGAGGTCGTCGCGGTCGGCGCCGCGATCCAGGCCGGCGTGCTCAAGGGTGACGTGAAGGACGTCCTGCTGCTCGACGTGACGCCGCTGTCGCTCGGCATCGAGACGAAGGGCCAGATCTTCACGAAGCTCATCGAGCGCAACACGACGATCCCGACGAAGCGCTCGGAGGTCTTCACGACCGCCGAGGACAACCAGCCCAGCGTCGAGATCCACGTGCTGCAGGGCGAGAGCGACATGGCCTACCGCAACAAGACGCTGGGCAAGTTCCAGCTCGTCGGCATCCCGCCGGCGCCGCGCGGCGTGCCCCAGATCGAGGTCACGTTCGACATCGACGCCAACGGCATCGTGAACGTGTCTGCCAAGGACCTTGCCACGGGCAAAGAGCAGCAGATGACGATCACCGGCGGCACTGCACTGTCGAAGGACGACATCGAGAAGATGGTCAAGGACGCCGAGGCGCACGCCGAGGAGGACCGTCAGCGGCGCGAGGAGGCCGAGACCCGCAACAACGCGGACTCGCTCGTGTTCCAGACCGAGAAGCTGCTCAAGGAGCAGGCTGACAACGTCTCGGCCGACGAGCGTCAGAAGATCGAGGAGAAGCTCAAGGCGCTGAAGGACGCTTTGGCCGGCTCCGACATCGACGCCGTGCGGCGAGGCCACGAGGAGCTGCTGGCTGCCAGCCAGGAGTTCGCGCAGCGGCTCTACCAGCAGGCGGCCCAGTCTCAGCAGGCGAGCGCAGCCGGCGGCGCCGGTGGTACCGCCGGCGGGGGCGCGTCGTCCCAGCCGTCGGATGACGACGTGGTCGACGCCGAGATCGTCGACGACGACGACAAGGGCGGGCAGAAGGGGGCGTGACGGTGCCCGACGAGCCGTTGACCCCCGAGGACGAGCACGAGGCCGCAGTCTCCGAAGAGGAGGCCGCGGCGTCGGAGCTCGAAGCCGATCTCGCGAAGCTGTCGCACGTCGAGTCGGAGCGCGACGAGTACCTCGACACGCTCCGCCGTGTGCAGGCCGAGTTCGAGAACTACCGCAAGCGCGTGATCAAAGAGCAGACCGCGCTCGTGGATCGCGCCACCGAAGGCCTGATCGAGCAGCTGCTCCCGGTGCTCGACTCGCTCGAGCTCGCGCTCAAGAACCTGGAGGCGCCCGACGCTGAAGGAGCCGAGAGCGTGCGCAAGGGCGTCGGTCTCGTCTACGACGAGTTGCTCGGTGTGCTGGAGAAGGCGGGCCTCACGCGTATCGAAGCGGAGGGCAAGCCGTTCGACCCGAACGTCCACGAAGCGGTCATGCAGGAGGACGGCGACGGTGAGCCCGTCGTGACCGACGTCCTCCGCACCGGTTACACGCTCAAGGGCCGCGTCTTGCGACCGGCAATGGTGAAGGTCACGAGGTAAGAGCCATGGCGCCCCAGCGCGAATGGTTCGAGACCGACTACTACGAGCTTCTCGGAGTTGCTCCGTCCGCGTCCGAGAAGGACATCTCGCGCGCCTACCGGAAGTTGGCGAAGCAGTACCACCCGGACGCCAACCCGGGGAACAAGGAGGCGGAGGAGAAGTTCAAGGCGGTGTCGGCCGCCTACGACGTCCTCGGCGATTCCGCCAAGCGCAAGGAGTACGACGAGGTGCGCCAGATGGTCGCCTCGGGCGTCCCGTTCGGGGGCGGCGGCTTCGGCGGGCCGGGGGGCTTCGGGGGGCCCGGCGGCGCGGATGGGTTCCGCACCTTCCAGTTCGACGAGGACACGGGCTTCGGCGACCTGCTCGGCGGACTGTTCGGGCGCGGCTCTCGCGGACGGCGCGGGCGGGGTGCGCGCCAGGCCGGCCCCCAGCGCGGCGCCGATCTCGAGACCGAGCTGCACTTGGACTTCCTCGACGCCGTGCACGGCGTCACCACCAGCGTGAGCTTCACGGCCGACGCCGTGTGCTCGGTGTGCCACGGGTCCGGCGCCGAGCCCGGCACCACGCCCGACGTCTGCCCGCAGTGCGGCGGCAGCGGCGAGATCCTCGTCGACCAGGGCCCGTTCTCGTTCTCGCAGGTCTGCCCGACGTGCGCAGGGCGCGGCACGATCGTGAAGAACCCGTGCCACCAGTGCGGCGGACGGGGCGTCGAGCGCCGTCGCCGCGATGTGAAGGTGCGTATCCCGCCCGGTGTCGACGACGGCCAGCGCATTCGCTTGGCGGGGCGCGGTGCCGCCGGCGCGAACGGTGGCCCGCCGGGTGACCTGTACGTCGTCGTGCACGTCGGCGCGCATCCGATCTTCGGGCGCAAGGGCAAGGACCTCACCGTGCGCGTCCCGATCACGTTCACCGAGGCCGCGCTGGGCACGCAGGTGAAGGTGCCGACGCTCGACAAGCCGGTGACGGTGAAGGTGCCGGCGGGGACGCAGAGCGGCAAGACCGTCAAGGTGCGCGGGCGAGGGATTGACACAGGAAAGGGCAAGCCGGGTGATCTGCTGGTGACGTTCGACGTCGTCGTGCCCAAGAAGGTCGACGGCGCGGCGAGGAAGGCGATCGAGGACCTGGGCGACGCGCTCACGGAGAACCCGCGTGAGCATCTAGGAGTGTGAACGTGATGGACGAGAACGAGCGCGCGCTCTACATCATCTCGGTCGCCGCCGAGCTGGCGGGCGTGCACCCGCAGACGCTGCGGATCTACGAGCGCAAGGGCCTCATCGAGCCGAAGCGAACCGAGGGCCGCAGCCGCCGCTACTCCGACCGCGACATCGAACTGCTCCAGCACATCCAGGAGCTGACCAACGAGGGCGTCGGTCTGGCGGGCGTGAAGCGGATCCTCGAGCTCGAAGTCGAGCTCGAGGAGGCCGAGGCCGAGATCGAGCGGCTTCGCGAGCTCGTCCGGCGGGCCCGCCAGGAGATCGCCGAGGCCGAGGAGCGGGTCCATCGCAAGTACCGGCGGGACCTGGTGCCCGTCAGCAACGCGATCGTCCACGTCCGGCGCCGCCGCTGAGGCCAAAAGCCGCGAACCTGGCGATTGCCTCCAAGGCGCTGCTAGGGTCCCGCCGTCTCCGATCGGGTGGAGCGGGCGGGAGGACTTCCCACGGGGTGGACGCGTCGGAAGCGCGTGCTGGCGGTGCTGAGCTCAGCCGCGGTAGCGGGAGCGATGGGCATTATGGCTGCAGCCGGTCCAGCCGGGGCCGCGGACTTCGGGCCCGTGGACCCGACGATTCCCGACGGGAACACGGACTCACTGCGCGACATCCTCGAGGACCAGGTCAACGACGGCGACGTGGTGATCCTCCAGCCCGGCGCGACGTACACCCTCGATTCCGGCGACGGCGACATCGACGTCGACGCCGCGGTGACGATCCAGGGCAACGGGGCCACGATCCGACAGACCGTCGCCAACAGCCGCGTGCTCGACACCGAGGACGATCTGACGCTGCTGGACGTCACGATCACCGGCGGACGCGAAGACAGCTCCGGCGGCGGCGTCCGCGTGGACGACAGCGCGGCGACGCTGACGATCGAGCGTTCCACGATCACCGAGAACGTCTCCCTGAGTAGCAGCGATGGGGGCGGCGTCGAGTCCGATGGTCCGCTGGTGGTGCGCAATTCCACGATCAGCAACAACTCCGCCAGCGACGACGGCGGCGGGTTCGACGCTTCGGAAGGTGTGACCGTCGTGGCCTCGACGCTGTCGGGCAACTGCGCCGAGGACGACGGTGGCGCGGCCGACAGCAATGGCCCCGTCACGATGGTGAACTCGACCGTGACCGGCAACACCGAGGATGACCAAGGCGCCATCGCCGTGGACGGCGAAACCCTCACGCTCGTGTACTCCGATGTGGTGCAGAACACTCACACCAACGGTGTTGACTGTCCCAACACGGCCGCCGTGGCGGGTGCGTCCATCCCTGAGGACCCGCCCGCGGCACCCGATCCCGATGACGTCCAAGCCCTCGACACTGACGAACCGTCGAACATCGACACCAGCAGCGGAGACTTCCACGCGTTCGGGTCGGTGGTGGCCTTGCCGTTGGGCAGCGACGACGTGCCGTTCAACTGCGATGTCCCCGAAGGTTCCGGGGCAAACTCGAGCGGGTTCAACTTCTCCGACGACGACACGTGCGAGTTCACCAACACCGCCCAGGGCGACCGCGAGATCGCGGGTGATCCGCGTCTAGGTGCGCTGGCGGACAACGGCGGGCCGACCCTGACCCGCCTGCCGCAGCCGGGCAGCCCGCTGCTCAACTTCATCCCGATCCCAGACTGCGGTGGTGGAGATGACCTCGCGGGGTTCGCGGTCACGACCGACCAGCGGGGCGTGTCACGGCCGCAGGAAACCGGCTGCGAGATCGGCTCGGTCGAGATCGAGCCGCCGCCGGAGCCGGTGCCCGTGCCGCCTGGCGGTGCCGAGGCCCCGACTGCGGTTCCGGTCGAGCCGCGCTTCAGCGGCTACTACCGGCTCCTCGCCGCTTCCTCCTTGCCCGGCGGCTTTGGTCGACGCGCCCCCCGGAATCGGGCCAGTCTTGACGCGCCGCCGGAATAAAGTTGATAGTGAGATTGTCAACTTTGGCAGAACGTTGACCAATCCGAGGTAGCGGCATGCCACTCGATCCCAACCGGTTCACCCGCAAGACCGGCGAGGCGTTCCAGGCGGCGCAGGCGCTGGCGCGCGAGCGGAACCACAGTCAGGTGACCCCCGAGCACCTGCTGGCTGCGCTGGTGAGCCAGCCCGAGGGCGTCGTGCTCCCGGTGCTCGAGCGGCTCGGCGTGTCGGCCAAGACCGTGCGCGACCGCGTCGACGAGGCGCTGAACGCCCTCCCCAAGGTCTACGGGCAGACCGCCCAGCAGGCTCAGCTGTCGCAGGACGCCTACCGCATCCTCGAGGCCGCCGACCAGGAGCGCAGCAAGCTCGACGACGACTACCTCTCCACCGAGCACGTGCTGCTCGCGATGGCGGAGGTGTCCGGCGGCGTCGGCGACCTGCTGCGCAGCCTCGGCGTCACCCGCGAGGCGGTGCTCGACGCCCTCAAGGACGTGCGCGGCAGCCACCGGGTGACGAGCGAGAACCCCGAGGACCAGTACCAGGCCCTCGAGCGGTTCGGGCGCGACCTCACCGAGGAGGCGCGCAAGGGCAAGCTCGACCCGGTCATCGGACGCGACGAGGAGATCCGTCGCGTCATTCAGGTGTTGAGCCGGCGCACGAAGAACAACCCGGTGCTCATTGGCGAGCCGGGCGTCGGCAAGACCGCCATCGTCGAGGGGCTCGCGCGCCGCATCGTCGAGGGTGACGTGCCGGAAGGGCTGCGCAACAAGCGCATCGTCGCGCTCGACATCGGTTCGATGGTCGCCGGCTCCAAGTACCGGGGTGAGTTCGAGGAGCGGTTCAAGGCCGTGCTCAAGGAGATCGCGGACGCCGAGGGCGAGATCATCACGTTCGTCGACGAACTGCACACGATCGTGGGGGCCGGCGGCGCCGAGGGCGCGGTCGACGCCGGCAACATGATCAAGCCGATGCTCGCCCGCGGCGAGCTGCGGCTCATCGGCGCGACCACGCTGGACGAGTACCGCAAGCACATCGAGAAGGACGCCGCCCTCGAGCGCCGGTTCCAGCCCGTGTACGTGGGCGAGCCGACGGTCGAGGACACGATCGCGATCCTGCGCGGCCTCAAAGAGCGCTACGAGGTCCACCACGGTGTGCGCATCCAGGATGCCGCGCTCGTCGCCGCGGCGGTGCTGTCGAACCGCTACGTCACCGGTCGCCAGCTGCCCGACAAGGCCATCGACCTCGTCGACGAGGCCGCGTCGCGCCTGCGTATCGAGATCGACTCGATGCCGTTCGAGGTCGACGTGGTGGAGCGCCGCATTCGCCAGCTCGAGATCGAGAAGGCGGCGCTGGCCAAGGAGACGGACGCCGCCTCCAAGCAGCGCCTCGACGCGATCGAGGCCGAGCTCGCCGAGCTGAACGAGAAGCGGTCGGCGATGTTCGCGCACTGGGAGAACGAGAAGCGCGCCATCACCGAGATCCGCGACCTCAAGGAGCAGCTCGAGGCGGCCCGCACCGAAGCAGAGCGGGCCGAGCGCGAGGGCGACCTCGAGCGGGCGGCGCAACTGCGCTACGGCACGATGCGCGACCTCGAGGCCGAGGTCGAAGCGAAGACGGCTCGGCTCGACGAGCTCCAGAGCGAGCAGAAGATGCTCAAGGAGGAGGTCGACGAGGAGGACATCGCCGAGATCGTCTCCAAGTGGACCGGCATCCCTGTGACGCGCCTGATGGAAGGCGAGATGGCCAAGCTCGTGCGCCTCGAGGAGGTGCTGCACGAGCGGGTCATCGGTCAGGACGACGCGGTCAGCGCGGTCGCGAACGCGATCCGGCGCTCTCGTGCGGGCCTATCCGACCCGAACAAGCCGATCGGCTCGTTCCTGTTCCTCGGCCCGACGGGTGTCGGGAAGACGGAGCTGGCGCGCACGCTCGCCGACTTCCTCTTTGACGACGAGCGCGCCATGGTGCGCATCGACATGTCCGAGTACCAGGAGAAGCACAACGTGTCGCGCCTGGTGGGCGCACCGCCGGGATATGTCGGCTACGAGGAAGGCGGCCAGCTCACCGAGGCCGTTCGCCGCCGCCCGTACGCGGTCGTGTTGCTCGACGAGATCGAGAAGGCACACCCCGACGTGTTCAACGTGTTGCTCCAGATCATGGACGACGGCCGTTTGACTGACGGCCAAGGCCGCACCGTCGACTTCACCAACACCGTGCTCATCATGACGAGCAACCTCGGCGGCGGTGCCGACGGGGCCACGGTGCTGGCGGCGATGCGCGCCCACTTCAAGCCCGAGTTCCTGAACCGCATCGACGAGATCGTGGTGTTCCACCGGCTGGACGAGCGCCACATCGAGCAGATCGTGGGCCTCCAGCTCGAGCGCCTCGAGGCGCGACTGGCGGAACGCAACCTGCGCCTGGAGCTGACCGACGAGGCGCGGGCGCACCTCGCCCGAGTCGGCTACGACCCCGACTTCGGGGCCCGGCCGCTGAAGCGTGTCCTCCAGCGTGAGGTCGCCGACCCGATCGCACTCAAGCTGCTCGAAGGCGAGTTCCACGACGGCGACACGATCGTCGTCGACGCCTCGCCCGACGGGCTCGTCTTCACCAAGGGCGAGCCCGCCCGCGTCAGTTAGGAAGCGAGAGGTTGCCCGACGGCCCGACGAGCTCCGGCCTGAGGACACCACCGGGAACCGTGAACGACGCATCGCCAGGCCTGAAGGTCGTCGGGTCGACCTCGCCCGGCACGAGCGGTGTCTCGTACCGCCTGACCGTGCCCCGCTGGCTCCCGTCGCGGAGCACGATCCAGCCGCCGACGTACCGGCCGTCGGCGAAGTCCTGGGTGGCGCGGTAGAGGCCGGCGGGGGTCTTGCCGCGCCGCGCCGTGAACTGGAGCGCCGCGCTCTGGGGCCGCTTGAAGGACCCGGTCACGGTGCCGCCCCCGAACTTCGCGTCGAGCGTTGCCCCACCCTCGTTGCTGAGGCTCGCGGTCCGGCCCGTCGTGACGCCGTCGACCCAGTCGACGCTCCAGGCGCCGTCGGTCACGTAGGCCAGCACGTGGCCTTCGCCGCCAGCAACGATTGCAACGTAGGCGTCGGATCCCGCGACCGTGCCGACGAAGCTGCCCGTGGTCGGCCTGGGCGCGGCGCCGCCCTTGTCGCCGCCGCCGCAGCCTGCGACAAGCAGCGCAGGCAGCACCGTCGCGAGCGCAAGGCACGTCGCTCTTCTCATGTCCGATCTACACCGCCCTCTCCTCCCGGGTTCCACGGTTTGTGGGCAGATCGGAAACCGGGTAGGCCTATGGCGTGGAACGCGAGGTGCCGGAAGCGGACGCGCTCGACCAGGAACGCGACGCTTTTCCCGGAGACGAGGACGACGAGCTCGAGCTCGATCGGGTGACCGACGACCCGGAGGCGCCCGAGGCCGACGCGCTCGAGCAGGCTCAGCCGGCGCCGGTCGAGGACGAAGACCTGCGCGAATAGCTGCGATCCACGCCGGGCGCGCCGGCGCAGGTGAGACTGAGGTCGTGACCGGGCCGGCGGCCGACTCCGACGAGGCGATTCTCGCCACCGAGCGGTGGTTCCTGAAGCGGGGCCTCCCGCACTTCATCGCCGACTACAGCCCGACCCGGGATGTGCTGACGCGGGCGGTGCCGCTGCTGGTCCTGATCTATCTGTTCGAGGTCGCGAATGCCCCGAGCCGCGACTACCCGATCTGGCTCGACGTCGTCGCCGTCGTCACGGGGCTCGCCATCCTGCTCGGCGCGTGGATGGTCGCGAACCGGATACGCGGGCGGCCCGTCTTCGCCCGTCCCGAGCGCATCGGCCTGTTCGAGGTCGCGGTGTTCGTGCTCGCGCCCCCGGCGCTCCCGCTGTTGTTCGGCGGTCAGTGGCGCTCGGCGCTCGCAACCGCGATCGGCAACGCACTCCTGCTCGCGGTGATCTACCTCGGGACGAGCTTCGGGATCGTGCCGATGACCCGGTGGGCCGGGGCCCGGACCGCCCGGGAGCTCGAGCAGGTCGTGAGCCTGCTCGTGCGTGCGCTCCCGCTGTTGATCCTGTTCATCACCTTCATCTTCTTGCAGAACGAGGCGTGGCAGATCACGCGCTCGCTGCACGGGCCCTACTACTGGATCGTGCTCGGCCTCTTCGTGTTCATCGGCGTCGGGTTTTCGGTAATCCGGCTGCGGAACCAGATCAGCGAATTGTCCAAACCCGAGAAATGGAGAGTCGCCGCAAGCCGCGTCGAGGGCACACCTGCGGCCGAGCTCGTACACGAGCTTCCCTCTGACCAGGAGATCGACCCGCCGCCGCTGACGCGGCGTCAGTGGGTCAACGTGGCGCTCGTCGTCCTGTACAGCCAGTTCCTGCAGGTGGTGCTGGTTTCGGCCATGGTGTTCGTCTTCCTGCTCGTGTTCGGCGGCATCGTCGTGACCGAGCCGGTCGCGCGTGGCTTCGTGGACGCCCCACCGCACGTGCTCGCCAGCCTCAACCTGTGGGGCCGGCACATGGTGATCACCGAGGAGCTGCTGCGCGTAACCGGCTTCCTGACGGTGTTCTCCGGGCTCTACTTCGCCGTCACCGCGCAGACCGACGAGACGTACCGCCGCGAGTTCATTGGCGAGATCCTCGAGGAGATGCGCCGGTCGCTCGCTGTGCGGGCTGCCTACCTCGTCGCCCGCCGGCGAAAGGAACGAGTGGCGGCCTAGATATTGCTAGTACGATCTCGTCAACGTGATCGCGTTCGCGACCCGTTGTGAGAGCGTCGTGAGGCTGCCGTGCCCGGCACGGTGATCGTCGGCACCCAGTGGGGTGACGAGGGCAAGGGCCGGTTCACCGACTATCTCGCCAAAGAGAGCGAGCTGGTCGTCCGCTACCAGGGCGGGCACAACGCCGGTCACACGATCGTCGTCGACGGCGAGGTGTTCGCGCTCCAGCTCGTTCCCAGCGGGATCCTGTACGACTACGTGACTCCTGTCATCGGCAACGGCGTCGTCGTCGAGCCGGCCGTCCTCGTCGAGGAGCTCGACATGCTCGCGGCGAAGGGAATCGACGCCAGCCGCCTGCGTGTGTCGGGCAACGCGCACCTGATCATGCCGTACCACCAGGAGCTCGACCGCGTCACCGAGCGCTATCTGGGCAAGAACAAGCTGGGGACGACCAAGCGTGGCATCGGCCCCGCGTACGCCGACAAGGCGCTGCGCGTCGGGCTGCGCGTGCAGGACCTCCTCGACCCGAAGATCTTTCGCCAGAAGCTCGACCTCGTCCTCCGCGAGAAGAACGGTGTGCTCGCCAAGGTCTATAACCGGCTCCCGCTCGACGCCGGCGAGATCTGTGACCGGTACCTCGGGCTGGCGCCGCGCCTCGAGCCGCTCATCACCGACACCGTGCACCTCATCCACGAAGCGCTCGACGCCGGCCAGCGCGTGCTCTTCGAGGGTGCGCAGGCCACATACCTCGACCTTGACCACGGCACCTATCCGTTCGTCACGTCCAGCAACCCGGTGGCGGGGGGCGCGTGCACCGGATCGGGGGTCGGGCCGCGCGCGATCGACCGGATCGTCGGCATCACCAAGGCGTACGTCACGCGCGTGGGCAGCGGGCCGTTCCCGACCGAGCTGCCGGAGGGCGATCACATCGGTGACGCGCTCGTCGACCGCGGCGGTGAGTACGGCACGAACACCGGCCGCCGCCGCCGGCCGGGCTGGCTCGACGCCGTGATGCTCCGCCACGCGGTTCACCTCAACACATGCACGGAGATCGCGATCACCAAGCTCGATGTGCTCTCGCCGCTCGCCGAGCTCAAGGTGTGCGTCGCCTACGAAGGTGACGACGGAACCCGCTACGAGCACGTGCCGTACCACCAATCGGTGTTGCACAAAGTGCGCGCGGTGTACGAGACGCTGCCCGGCTGGGGTTCCGAGGTCGACGGCGCCGGCCGCATCGAGGATCTGCCCGACGCGGCGCGCGCGTACGTGCGGTTCATCGGGGAGATGGCCGGGGTGCCGGTGACGTTCGTGTCGGTCGGTCCGGGTCGCGAGCAGACCGTCGTGCTGCCGCGCGCCGCCTAGTGCCTCGCCGGTGAAGGTCCTCGTTCTCGGTTCCGAAGGGCGCGCCCATGTGCTGGCTTGGGCGCTGGACAACTCGGCGTCGGTCGAGGACGTCGTGGCCGCCCCCGGCAACCCCGGCATCGCGGCGCTGGGCAAGCGGTGCGTTCCCGTCGACGCCAACGACCCTGCCGCGGTGGCACGGCTCGCCGCCGAGGTCGGACCCGACCTCGTCGTCGTGAGCCCGGAGGAGCCGCTCGTGCGCGGGGTCGCCGACGCGGTGCGCGCCCACGGGATGCTCGTGTTCGGCCCCGGTGCCGACGGTGCCCGTCTCGAGGGCTCGAAGGCATGGATGAAGTCGGTGCTGGCGGAGGCGGGGGTGCCGACAGCGCGCCACGCCGCCTTCACGGCCGACCAGGAGGACGAGGCGCTCGCGTTTCTCGAACGGCTGCCCGGGTTCTATGTCGTGAAGACCGATGGGCTCGCGGCCGGCAAGGGCGTGGTCGTCACCGAGTCGCTCGAGGAGGCGCGCGAGGCCGTGCGCGCGGACCTTTCGGGACACGCATTCGGCGACGCCGGCCGCACGGTGGTGATCGAAGAAGGCCTTACGGGCCCGGAGCTGTCCGTGCTCGTCGTGTGTAACGGCACCACGGAGGGTTTGCCGCTGGCGCCGGCGCAGGACTTCAAGCGCATCGGCGACGGTGACCGCGGGCCGAATACGGGCGGGATGGGCGCCTACTCACCTGTTCCTCTCGCCGGTCCCGACGTAGTGGCCGACGTGATGGAGCGCGCCGTCGACCCGACGCTGCACGCGCTCGCCGCGCGCGACATCCGCTACCACGGCGTGCTCTACGCCGGGCTCATGCTCACACCAGAAGGGCTCAAGGTGCTCGAGTACAACGTGCGCTTCGGCGACCCCGAGGCCCAGGCCGTGCTGCCACGCCTCGCGACCGACTTCGGGCAGCTGTGCCACGACGCCGCCGCCGGCCACACCCGACTGGGCGCGCAGTTCCGAGACGACGCCTGCGTGACCGTCGTGCTCGCGACCGAGGGCTACCCGGCGTCTCCGCGCAAGGGCGACTTCATCGACGGCCTCGATGCCGCCGAACAGTTGCCGGGTGTCACCGTGTTCCATGCCGCGACGAAGCAGGCCGACGGCCGGCTCATGACCGCCGGGGGCCGCGTGTTCGACGTCACCGCGCTCGCGCCGACGCTGGCTGAGGCGCGTGCCCGCGCCTACGAAGCGGCGGCGCGCATCTCGTGGCCTGGCGTCCAGTACCGGCGCGATATCGCGGCGGCGGCCGTAGACTCGATGGGGAAGGAGCCCGCTTGATCCGTCGGTACGCCCTGCCCGAGATGGCCGAGCTGTTCACCGACGAGGCGCGGCTTGCGACCTGGCTCGAGGTCGAGCTTCTCGCCGTGGAGGCGTGGGCGAAGCTCGGCGTGATCCCAGCCGCCGACGCCGAGGCGATCCGCAGCCGGGCATCGGTTGACGTCGCGGCGGTCGAGGAGCGCGAGCGGGTCACCGACCACGACGTCGCGGCGTTCGTGGACGTCGTCCAGGAGCGGGTCGGCTTGCCGGCCGGGGCGTGGGTGCATCACGGTCTGACCTCGAGCGACGTCGTCGACACGGCGTTGTCGGTCACGCTCGTCCGCGCCGCCGATCTGCACCTCGAGGCACTGGACGACCTCGAGGCGGCGATTGCGGCGCGCGCACGCGAATTCCGCGAGACGCCGATGGTCGGCCGCACCCACGGGGTGCACGCCGAGCCCACGACGTTCGGGTCGAAGCTCGCCCTGTGGGCGCTCCAGCTCCGCCGCGACCGCGGGCGCATGCGCAGGGCCCGCGCCGTCGTCGCGGTCGGGAAGCTGTCCGGGGCCGTGGGCACGTACTCGAACATCGACCGGGAGGTCGAGGCGTTCGTGTGCGAGCGGCTCGGTCTCACTCCGACCCCCGCCACGCAGGTCATCGCCCGCGACCGCCACGCCGAGTTCCTGTACGCGTGCGCGTCGGTGGGAGCGTCGGTCGAGAGCTTCGCCACGGAGATTCGCCATCTCCAGCGCACGGAGGTCGGGGAGGTCGAGGAGCCGTTCCGGGAGGGGACGCAGAAGGGCTCCAGCGCCATGCCTCACAAGCGAAACCCATGGCGGTGCGAGCAGCTGTGCGGCCTTGCACGCGTGCTGCGCGCCAACGTGCAGCCCGGTCTCGAGGACATCACGCTCTGGCACGAGCGAGACATCTCGCATTCTTCGGTCGAGCGCATCGCACTGCCGGATTCGGCGCAACTCGCGTACTACGTACTCCGGCAGTTCCGATCCATCGTGACGGGCATCCGTGTGCACCCCGACCGGATGCTCGAAAACCTGAACTCCTCGTACGGCTTGGTCTTCAGTCAATCGGTGCTCCTCGCCCTCGTGGAGGCGGGTCGGTCGCGTGACGACGCGTATCGGATCGTGCAGCGGGCCGCGACGCAGTCGTGGGAGGAGCGTCGTCGGTTCCGCGACGTCCTGGCCGAGGATCCCGACGTGCGAGCGACGGTGCCCGCGCAGCAACTCGACGCCTGCTTCGATCTCGAGCGGGTGCTCGCCCACGCGGGTCGCGCGGTCGACGCCTTGGACACTGATTCCGTACCGAGCGCGTGACCGGCATCGCGCTCCCGCACGCCTACACGGGCAAGATCCGCGACCTCTACGAGGTCGACCACGACCGAATCCTCATGGTGGCGTCGGACCGCATCTCGGTGTTCGACGTAGTCCTCGACGACCTCGTGCCCGACAAGGGCCGCGTGCTCACCGCCCTGTCGACGTTCTGGTTCGAGCAGACGGCCGACCTCGCGCCCAACCATCTCGTCTCGTCGGACCCGACAGACTTCCCCGAGACCGCCGGGCCCGACGTCGCCGGTCGGGCGATGCTTGTGCGGGCCACCCAGCCGGTGAAGCTCGAGTGCATCGGACGCGGCTATCTCTTCGGGTCGGCGTGGTCGGAGTACGAGGAGCGCGGCACGGTCTACGGGCGGCAGATGCCCGCGGGCCTGCACCAGGCCGAACGGCTGCCCGAGCCCATCTTCACGGCGACCACCAAGGCCGAGGCGGGTCACGACGAGCCCCTCACCGACGCCCAGGCGGCTGAGCTCGTCGGCGGCGAGCTGCTGGAGCAGATCCGCGACGTCACGCTGCGCGTGTACGGGTTCGGCGCGGCGCGAGCCGAGGAGCGGGGGATCATCCTCGCCGACACGAAGCTGGAGTTCGGCACGCTTCTCGACGGTCGGCTGCTCGTCATCGACGAGCTCCTCACTCCCGACTCGTCGCGCTACTGGCCGGCGGAGGAGTACCGCGTCGGCGCGTCGCCGCCGAGCTTCGACAAGCAGTACGTGCGCGATTACTACCTCGGGACCGACTGGGATCACACGCCGCCCGCGCCGCGACTCCCGCCAGAGGTTGTCGACGGCACCCGCGCCCGTTACGTCGAGGCGTACGAGCTGCTCACCGGGCGCAGCTTCGACGAGTGGCACCAACCAGAACCAATCGCAGACGAGCGCCGTCAGTACGATTGACCACATGAGGTACGAGGCCCGGGTCGAGATCACGCACCTCCCCGGGATCGCAGACCCGCAGGGCGCCACGATCGAGCGGGCGCTGCCCGCGCTCGGCTACGACAACGTGACCGAGGTGCGCGTGGGCAAGAGCATCCGCCTGGTGGTCGATGCGTCCGACGAGGCGTCGGCACGGGCCCAGGTCGACGAGATGTGCCACCGCCTGCTTGCCAACCCCGTCATCGAGGCGTACGCGATCGAGCTCACGGAGCTGGTCGCGTGAGCGTTTTGGCGTCGCACAACCCCGATAATCCGGGCCGAACGACGCCAAAATCAGGGGGGAGAGCATGAGCGCGCGCGTCGGGATCGTCGTGTTCCCGGGCACGAACTGCGAGCTCGACGTGGCGTCGGCGGTCGAGCGGCTCGGCGGGGTGCCGGAGACGCTGTGGCACGCCGACGCCGACGTCCGCGGGGCCGACGCCGTCGTCGTGCCGGGCGGGTTCGCGCACGGCGATTACCTGCGGACGGGCGCCATCGCCCGGTTCTCACCCGTGATGGACGCGGTGGCGCGCTTCGCCGCCGCCGGCGGGCCCGTCGCCGGGATCTGCAACGGCTTCCAGGTGCTCACCGAGGCGGAACTGCTACCAGGTGCGTTGCAGAAGAACGCGGGGCTGAAGTTCCTGTGCGAGACCGTCGAGTGCCGCGTCGAGACCAACCGCTCGTCGCTCACCGCGCTCGCCTCGCCGGGAAGCGTGCTGCATCTCCCGATCAACCACTTCGAGGGCGCCTACGTGTGTGACGAGGCGACGCTGCGTCGCCTGCGCGACGACGACCGGGTCGTCCTGCGCTACGTGCGCAACCCGAACGGCAGCCTCGACGACATCGCGGGAATCAGTAGCAAAGGCCGCAACGTGGTCGGTCTCATGCCACACCCGGAGCGCGCATCCGACGCGTTACTCGGGTCGACCGACGGCGTCGTGCTCCTACGCTCGCTGCTCGAGACCGCGTCGCAGGGCGCCGCGGTCGCCTAAACCCCGCGACCGATCCCCGCCTTTCGGAGGACGTCGGGTGCGACGCCCAGCTCGCGCCACGCCGCGTACGAGATCCCTTTGCGCCGCGCGTACCCCCTGGCGACTTTGACGAAGTCGCGCTCGAGCGTGGTGAGGTCGTCGGCGGCGTCGAACCGGTCGAGCTCGCGCTGGAGGTCCATGCGCTCCTGGACGAGCTGCAGTCGCTGGAGCGGGGCGGCGTCGGCGAGGTCGGACTCGACCGCCTTGAGGCGCTTCTCTATCGACGCCGGCGTGCGCGGCCGGCCGCGTCGGGGCCGGTTCTGGTCCAGCGCTTCGAGGTAGTTGCGCACCGCCCGCCCCTCGGCCCGGCCCTGCGCCAGGGCGCGCTTGTGCTCGTTGGTCATCGTGGTCTTTCTCCGGGCCGCCGCCATTGACGCTCCTTGCTTTGAGGATTTCCCGACCAGCCTATTTCCGAATTTCCTGCGGTTCCATTTAGCGTTCGCGGGCGGCCGATACCCTGAGCTTGATGGAGCCGCGCCACCGTCAACTGGGAATGACGGACGACGAGCTCGCGTCGGTTGTCGAGCTCCTCGGCCGGGAGCCGAACGAGCTCGAGCTCGCCATGTACGCCGTGATGTGGTCGGAGCACTGCTCCTACAAGTCATCCAAGGTCCACCTGGGACGGTTCCCGACGGAGGCCCCGTGGGTGCTCGTCGGTCCCGGCGAGGGCGCGGGTGTCGTGGATGTGGGCGACGGCCTCGCGGTAGCGGTGCGCATCGAGAGCCACAACCATCCGTCGGCCGTCGAGCCGTACCAGGGGGCGGCGACCGGTGTCGGCGGCATCATCCGCGACGTGTTCTCGATGGGCGCGCGCCCGATCGCGCTCTTGGACCCGCTGCGGTTCGGCCCTCTCGACGACGCGCGCACCCGCTACCTGTTCGAAGGAGTCGTGTCGGGGATCAGCGGTTACGGCAACGCGGTCGGGGTTCCCACCGTCGGAGGCGAGGTCGCGTTCGACAACTGCTACCGCGAGAACCCTCTCGTGAACGTGCTGTGCCTGGGACTGCTGCCGCACGACCGGCTCGTGCTCGCGCGCGCCCGAGGTGAGGGAAACGTCGCTGTGCTGCTCGGCTCGTCCACGGGGCGCGACGGGATCGGCGGTGCGAGCGTTCTCGCGTCCGCAGGTTTCGAAGGGGGCGCAGAGGACAAGCGGCCGTCGGTGCAGGTCGGTGACCCGCTCGAGGAGAAGAAGCTCATCGAGGCGTGTCTTGCGTTGCTCGATGCGGGGCTCGCCGTCGGCGTGCAGGATCTCGGTGCCGCCGGCTTGTCGTGCGCGGCGTCGGAGACGGCGACGAAGGCGGGCGCGGGGATGGACGTCGACATCGCACGCGTGCGAAGGCGGGAGCCGGGCATGAACCCGGTGGAAGTGATGACGTCCGAGAGCCAGGAACGGATGCTCGTGATCGTGCGTCCCGATGGTCTCGACGAGGTACTGGGACTGTGCACACGTTGGGAGATCGACGCGTCGGTCGTCGGGCGGGTGACCGCCACGCGTCGGTTCCGGGTCTACGACGGGGTCTTCGACACCGACGGCGACGCGGACACCGAGCCGCTTGCCGACGTCCCGGTCGAGAGCCTCGGCGACGGCCCGCGTTATGACCGGCCGCGATCCCGGCCCGTGGGGCAGGACGCCCGGCAGGCGGCGGACCCGGCGCCCGAACTCGAGACGCGCTTCCCCGAGGGCACCGACCTTTCGGGCGAGCTGCTCGCGTTGCTCGCCACACCGACGATCGCCGACAAGTCCTGGGTGTGGCGCCAGTACGACCACCAGCTGTTCCTCAACACGGTCGTCGGTCCGGGGGGTGACGCCGCCGTGCTGCGGCTGCAGGACACCGACCGCGCGCTCGCGCTCAACACGGATGGCAAGGGCCGGTTCTGCCGCCTCGATCCCCGTATGGGCGGCGCGCTCGCGGTGCTGGAAGCGGCGCGCAACGTCGCCTGTGCCGGCGCGCGCCCGCTGGCCGTCGTGAACTGCCTGAACTTCGGCAACCCCGAGCATCCCGAGGTCATGTGGCAGTTCGCCGAGGTGGTCGACGGGATCAGCGAGTCGTGCGCCGCGCTGGAGGTCCCCGTCATCGGCGGCAACGTCAGTTTCTACAACGAGTCGCAAGGCCGGGACATCGACCCGACGCCCATCATCGGCTTGCTGGGCGTCATCGACGAGCTCGACGACCGGCCGCCACCCGCCGCGCTCCACGACGGCCGCCGCATCGTCGTGCTCGGCGAGACTGCGCCGGAGCTGGGCGGCTCCGAGTGGGCAGCGGTCGTGCACGGGCTCGACGGCGGAATGCCGCCGCAAGCCGACCTCGCGGCCGCACGCGCCGTGCACGAGCTCGTGCGCGGGCTCGTGGCGGACGGCGTCGTCGACGGTGTCCACGACTGCTCCGACGGCGGGCTGGCGGTGGCGCTGGCCGAGATGGCGATCGCGGGCGAGTGCGGGTTCGAGGTCACGATCGGGGGCGCGCTCCAGTGCTTCTCGGAATCGGCCTCACGCGTGGTGTGCGCGGTCGACCCGCTTCTGCTCGGGCAAGTCCTGGCGCGGGCGAACGCGGGCGGGGTCACCGCGACGGAGATCGGTGAAGCGCGCGGCGACCGCCTGATCGCCACCGGCGCCTTCGACGTCCCCCTCGCCGACGCCACCCGTGCCTGGCGCGACGCCATCCCGAGCGCCATGGGCGCCGAGATCGCGGCGCACTAAGGCCGGCGGGACTCCAGCTCGTCGAGGTACTCGTCCGGGACGTGAAGGTCGCCGCGGCCGGTGCCGACCGACAACCCGGGCTTGTTCTCCCCGTGGTAGTCGGACCCGCCCGTCGGCGCGAGCCCGTGGCGCGCCGCCAGCTCGTGTAGTGGGGCCCGCTCCTCCCGGCCGTATGCCCCGTACTCGCACTCGAGCGCGTCGAGACCTGCCGCCGCGAGCTCGCCGACGAACTCGTCGAGGGCGCCGTCCGCGAGCCCAAGCGACATGGGGTGCGCGATGGCGCACACGCCACCCGACGCGTGCGTGAGCTCGATGGCGTCCTCGGGCTTGAGTCGGTCGCGCTCGAAGTACGCCGGCCGTCCCTTGGCCAGCCACACGTCGAACGCCTCCTGGATCGACGACACGTAGCCCTCCTCCATCAGCACGCGCGCGATGTGCGGGCGTCCGACCGAGCCCGGACCGGCCTGAGCGCGTACCGCCTCGAGCGTGATGGGCACGCCGTGCGCGTTCAGCGCCTCGACGATCTGCACATTGCGTGCGTCGCGCGCCGCTTGGAGCGCGCGTAGGCGGTCCTGCAGCTCTCCCGGTGCGTCGTCGACGAAGAACACGAGCAGGTGCATGCTGCCCGGCGCGAGATTCCCGAGCTCGCAGGAGATCTCGCACCCGGCGACGAGCCGGACGCCGACCCCGTCGGCGGCGGCCCGCGCCGCAGGCAGGTGGTCGAGCGTGTCGTGGTCAGTGAGCGCCAGCGCCGACAGCCCGGCTTCTGCCGCAAGCTCGACGACCCGCCCCGGCGGGTCGGTGCCGTCCGACATCGTCGAGTGGCTGTGCAGGTCGATCACGAGCGCGTCCCCGCCGTCTCCGGGCGCGGTGCCGGACCCGTGAGTCCGGCTTCCTCGAGGTACGCGAGCACTTGCGCCGCCGAGGCAACAGGACCGCGATCGTGCGTCGCGACCCGCACCTCCGGCGCCAGCGGCGGCTCGTACGGATCGGAGACGCCCGTGAACTCGGGAATTTCGCCCGTGTGGGCGCGCGAGTAGAGGCCCTTCACGTCGCGCTCCTCGCACACCTCAATGGGGGTGTCGACGAACACCTCGACGAAGTGCTCGATCCGTCCCCGCACCTCGTCGCGCGCCGCCCGGTACGGCGAGATCGCCGCCGTCACCGCCACGACGCCGTTGCGCGCGAGTAGCGCCGCCACCCACCCGATGCGCCGGATGTTCGTGTCGCGATCCGCCTTCGAGAACCCGAGGCCGGCGGAGAGGTTCTCGCGTACCTCGTCGCCGTCGAGCAGCTCGACGCGATGGCCCCGGCGACGCAACTCGTCGACCACCACGGCGGCGATCGTGCTCTTCCCCGAGCCCGACAGGCCGGTGAACCACAAGCAGAAGCCGGTGTCGCTGCTCGCCACGGAGCGAAGTTACCGGAGCACGGAAATCGGTACGCGATACTTGTACCCAGATGGAGCAGCGCCCGGGCCACGCGTGCGGCGTCTTCGGTGTGTATGCCCCCGGGCAACCGGTGGCCCACCTCGCCTACCTGGGGCTCTTCGCCCTCCAGCACCGCGGCCAGGAGTCGGCCGGCATCGCGGTCAGTGACGGCGAGACGATCACGGTCGTCAAGGACATGGGCCTCGTCACGCAGGTGTTCGACGAGCGCCGCCTCGCTCCGCTCGTGGGCCACCTCGCCATCGGGCACAACCGCTACTCGACCACCGGTTCGAGCAGCTGGCGCAACGCCCAGCCTGTGTACCGCTCGGTCGGGGACGCCGGGTTCGCCCTCGGCCACAACGGCAACCTCACGAACACCGTCCACCTGGCCGAGCGCGTCGGGATGCTGCCGGGGATGACGGCGCCCGAGATCGAGCTCGACTCCACCACCGACTCCGCGCTCGTCGCCGAGCTGGTCGCCCAGGAGTACCCGCCTTCCCCCCGGTCGGACGGGCGTGATCTCGAGATGGCGCTCGAGCGTGTGTTGCCCCGCCTCGAAGGCGGCTTCTCGTTCGTGCTGATGGACGACGCCCGCCTCATCGGCGTGCGCGACCCGCACGGCTTCTGGCCGCTCACGCTGGGCCGGATCGCGGGCGGATGGATCCTTGCCAGCGAGAGCGCGGCGCTCGACATCGTCGGCGCGCACTACGTGCGCGACGTCGAGCCCGGCGAGATGGTCGTCATCGACGCATCGGGCATCCGCTCGCACCACTTCGCCGAAGCCACCCCCAAGCTGTGCCTGTTCGAGTTCGTCTACTTCTCGCGTCCCGACACCACGCTGTACGGCCAGAGCGTCCACGCCGCGCGTCAGCGCATGGGCGAGGAGCTCGCGCGCCAGGCGCCGGTCGACGCCGACATGGTCATGCCCGTGCCGGAGTCTGGCATCCCCGCCGCCCAGGGCTTCGCCCGCGCGTCGGGCATCCCGTACGGCGACGGCGTCGTCAAGAACCGCTACATCGGCCGCACGTTCATCGCGCCGACGCCGGAGACGCGCGCCGCAGGTGTCCGCCTGAAGCTCAATCCCATTCGAGAGAACATCGCCGGGAAGCGCATCGTCGTGGTGGACGACTCCATCGTGCGCGGCACGACCCAGCTCACGCTGACGCGCATGCTGCGGGAAGCCGGTGCCACCGAGGTGCACCTCCGCGTCACGTCGCCGCCCTACCGGTGGCCGTGCTTCTACGGAATGGACACCGGCCGCCGCCCGGAGCTCGTCGCCGCCGACCTCGAGGTGGGCGAGATCCGCTCCTACCTCGGCGTCGACTCGCTCGCCTACCTCGAGCTCGATCGGCTGATCGCGGCCACGGGCTCCAGGCGGCAATCGTTCTGCACCGCGTGCCTCAGCGGCGAGTACCCGGTGCCGGTGCCCGATGCCGACACGAAGCTCGCGCTCGAGGAGCCCGCCCCGACACCTGAGCCCACGCCGGAGCCGGCCACCCGCACAGAGTCGTGACCCGGCGCGACGGGGAGCCCGAGTCGCTCACCTACGTCGACGCGGGTGTCGACACCGCCGCCGGTGAGAAGGCGGTCGAGCTGATCAAGCAGCATGTTCGCTCCACATTCCGACCGGAGGTGATCGGCGACATCGGGGGGTTCGGTGGGGCGTTCGCGTTCGCGGGTGACCGTCTCCACGACCCGGTCCTCGTCGCGTCGACCGACGGCGTCGGCACGAAAGCGGTCGTCGCCCAGCTCGCGGGCCGGTACGAGACGATCGGTATCGATTGTGTGGCGATGTCGGTCGATGATGTCGCCGCCAACGGCGCCGAGCCGCTGTTCTTCCTCGATTACATCTCCGTCGGCAAGCTCGTTCCCGAGACGATCGATGAGATCGTCGCCGGGGTGGCGGACGGGTGCCGGCAGGCCCGGTGCGCGCTGCTCGGGGGCGAGATGTCGGAGCACGGCGGCATGATGGAGCCCGGCGAGTTCGATCTCGTTGGCTTTGCCGTCGGGGTGGTCGAGCGGTCGCAGCTGCTCCCCGCGCAGGTCCGCGTCGGCGATGCCGTCATCGGGTTCGCCAGCGGCGGGCTGCGCTGCAACGGGTATTCGCTCGCGCGCCGAGCGCTCCTGGGCGCCGGGGAAGCCGACCTCGAGCGGCCCGCCTGGGCGGGCGCGCACCATTCGCTCGCCGACGAGCTGCTGCGGCCGAGCGTGATCTACGCGCCGTCGATGATCGAGGTTCGGCGCCACGTGGACGTGCATGCGTTCGCACACGTGACGGGCCGAGGCATCCCGGGAAACCTCGCCCGCGTCGTTCCCGACGACTGCGACGCGGTGGTGCACTCTCGCTCGTGGGAACGTCCCCGCATCTTCGACGAGATCCAAGGCGCGGGCGCTGTCGCCGAGGAGGAGATGGCGCGGGTCTTCAACCTGGGGCTGGGGATGCTGGCGGTCGTGCCCGGCGACGGCGTCCCCGCCGCCCTCGATGCCGTCCGGGCCACCGGGCACGAGGCCTGGGCCGTCGGCGCCATCACGCCCGGCTACGGGCGGGTGCGGATCACTGACGAGCCGCCGAGCCGGACGGATAACTAGTCACACCGGGACGGACATTTGGTCCCGACGGGCTATCCAATTCGGATTCTTCGCACGCTACGCTCATTGCACGATTCGGACAGGACAAATCGGGCGCCTCGCTCGAATATCGCCGAATCGCTACGGGTAGGGAAGCAAGACGCAAAAGAGGAGCAAGTCATGGCGATGGAAGCGAGTTCCGAGCACGAGGCCCTGTTGACACCGTCAGAAGTGGCCGCGATGTTCCGCGTGAACCCGAAGACGGTCACCCGCTGGGCCCGGGCCGGCAAGATCTCGGCCATCAGGACCCTCGGCGGCCACCGGCGCTTCCGGGCGTCAGAGATTCGCCGCTTCTTGGAGCAAGTCGAGGAAGGCTCGGAGCTCTAGGTCGGCGCGACACGCGTAACGTGACAATGACCCGGGCCAGAGGGCCGGGTCGTTTCATCCCGTGGCCGGGGACGGCGTCGATCCGTCGACCCCGCGCTTTTCAGGCGCGTGCTCTGCCAACTGAGCTACCCGGCCGTGAGCGGGCTGCGAGGCAACCCGCCGGCGGTCCTGACGGGACTTGAACCCGCGACCTCCGCCTTGACAGGGCGGCGTGCTGACCAGACTGCACCACAGGACCATGCTCTCAATCGCTCGACGATCGCGCCGCCGGCGGCAGTGCCCCCAGGGGAATTCGAATCCCCGCTACCGCCTTGAAAGGGCGGCGTCCTAGACCGCTAGACGATGGGGGCTCGCAGCTCCACCGGGAGCAGCGCATGCTACCAGGCACCTATTCCCAGACGACCGGCGCCGAATCACGACCAGTAAGCTCCGCCGGTTCGCCGTCCATCGCCTAGGAGTGGTCGCGGGTGCGACGGCTCGTCCCTTTCCGCGTGGTTGCATTCATTGTCGTGGTGCTCGTCGCGTGCGGTGGCAACGGCGGCGGGAGCACGAAGGCGTTCTGCGACAGCGTGAGGGAGCTGCGCAAGCTCGGCCGTGAGCCCGGAAGCACCGAGCCCGCCGACCCACAGCTGCTCGAGACGACGATCGCCGGGCTGCGCGACCTCGAGCGCTCCGCCCCGTCGAATCTGAAGGGTGACATCGAAACCATCCGCGACACCCTCGAAACGATCGCGAGCCTCGGCGAAGGGAAGCGCGTCGATCCGAAGAAAATCGAGAAGCTCGCCGAGAATGACGAGAAGATTCGCGAAGCCGGCAAGAACATCGACCGCCAGGTGGAGAAGTGCGGCATCAAGGTGCCGTCGACGTGACGGCCTACGATCGTCGGCGGGCCGCTAGCTCAGTTGGCAGAGCAACGGACTTTTAATCCGATGGTCCGGGGTTCGATTCCCCGGCGGCCCACTTACTGACCAGCGCCTTCGCGAATTCGCCCTGGTGTAGGAGTGTCACCTGCAAACCGTTTGCAAACGAATCGATCAACACCGACGGAGGACGCCTTGGAGCCGATCTCTAGAAACGTAGGCCGTGTGCGTCTTCGACTGGGAAGAACACCCGATGGGGACTTGGTGGATCGCGACCCAGTGCGCCACCCGGCGCGACCGAGCGGGCGTTGAGCTCGCCGTCGGTTGCCTCGACACGGAGCGCGTCGATAGGCCGAACGAGGTAGTCGCTTCGGTGGTCGGGTCGTGGATGTGCGGGTCGGCCATCAGGCCGCAAAGGCCGTGGCTGGGTCGACGCGCACTGCCCTGCGCACCCCGGCCAGGCTGGCCAAGACCCCCACGACCACCGCGATCACCGGCAAGGCGGCGTAGGCGCCCAGGGTGTATGTGATGGGCAACGGGAAGATAGGTAGCAGCAACTGGGCGACGCCGATGGCGAGAGCCGCTGCGATGAGGCAGGTGAGCACCGCTTCCGCGGCCAAGCTGAGCACAAGGGTGCGCGTGGTGGCCCCCACCGCCTTGAGCACGGCGAAGTCCCGCACGCGCTCCAACGCCGACATATACATCACCACGCCCACGATGACCGCCGCCACGAGCCACAGCAGCAGCCGGGTGTTGTTGATTGCACTCTCCGCGCTCCGCAGCGGGCGCAGCGCGTCATCGCGGACCTGCTGGCGAGACAGGGCTTTGTACCCGTGGGGAAGGCTACGAGGTGTGCCCGTGATGACGACCGCCGTGGCGACCGTCCCGTCGTGGAGCAACGCCCACACGTCTTCGATCGGGACATAGACCAACGGGTGCCCACCGCTCACTGTGTGGTCGCTCACGAGCCCGACCGCCGTGAACTTGCGCCCGCCGACCGTGAAGGTGTCGCCCAGGCCAAACCCGAGCTTCTTGTCGACGACCACCTCACCGCGGGCGCGGGAGCGCCGACCCTCCTCCGGTGGCGGCTCACCTAGGCCGTGCCTGCGATGGCCGACCACCTCCAACTGCTTGGTGTCCGATCCGTTCCGGATCGTCTTTGGTAGGAGCAAAACCGGGTCCGCCTTGCGTACACCCGGCACCGCAGCGATCTGGTCCCAGCTCCCCGCCGGCATGAAATTCAACCCGGTGGACGGCCCTTCGGTGCCGGCTCGCACGACCCACGCGTCACCACCGATCGAGTCGACGGCCCGGTCAGCTTCGGTCTTGAACGCCTCCTTGAGACCGGTCACGAGCAGCGCCATCGCGAACACCAACGCCGTGCCGACAATGGTGATGAGCAGCTGTCGCGCCCGGAATTGCATGTTGCGCAGGATGATGTTCGACACGTCATGGACCCCCTACGTCTCTGCACGGTCCTGCCACGCCACTCCACGGTTGGCCCCCGGGGCCGGCTGCACCGAAGCGATCACTGTCGACCCCGACGGGAGACACAAGCCGCCCACGCACCGAAGGCAGCGGATTGCGGTTCGGACAGTTGCACCGGCCAGTACCCCGCCAGCACTTGCATCGAGCACGCTATGAAGCACACTGATCGTGGTCAACGACGACCCGAGCGCAGGTAGCAGTTGGCCGCATGCGCTACGCGCGCACCACGTCCGCGGCCGCGCCTCAACCGGGAAACATCACCGCTCGTTGCAGGTGCCTGCGGTGGCGCCAAAGCCGCGAACCGGTGAAACACCCACGCCGCGTACACGAGCGCGGCGCGCTAGCTGCCGCTTCCATTCCACTCGAGGTACGACCGGCGTAGAGTCGCTTCGGTGGCTTCCGCGTGCGAGGAGGGAGCCGAAATGAACGGAGACGAGGGCCGCGGCGACACCGTCACGGCGACGCTGCCGAGCGGCAGGGCGCTGCGAGTCCAGGTCGCCGGTGCAGGCGACGGCATGGGCAGCGTCGGTCTGCTTGATCGGGTCGACCTCGATGAGGCCATGGACTCGGTGGGGGAATTGGGGCGCCTGCTGTTCGACAAGCTGCACGCCATCAAGCCGACCAAGGCGGCCGTGGAGCTAACGCTGGGGTTCACGGTGGAGGCCGGCAAGCTGACCGCGTTGATCGTCAGCGGCAAGGCGGACGCTTCCCTGACACTGACGATGGAGTGGGTCGAGCGGGGCTGAGCGCGGAAGTGATGGAGTCGCTCGAGGAGCTGCTTCGGGACTGCACCGTGCGGGTGCTGGGGCCTCGCCGAGGTGCGGGCTTCTTCATCGCCCCGGGCATCGTGTTGACCTGCGCCCACGTTGTGGGGGCGCAGACAACTCTGACGATCGACTGGGACGCCAAAGGCATTCGCAATCACTCGGCTTCGGTACCAACCACCATTGCCGACCGCGGGCGGCCCATCCCTGCCTTCGATAGTGACTACCCGGATGTGGCGCTGGTGCACGTGGATGGTCTCGACGGTCATCCCTGTGTGGCTATCGACCCGGACTGGCCCGGGCACGAGGACCGGTTTCAGATCTATGGCTACCCGGAAGAAGGCGGCTCGGCGGTACTCACGCCCGCAGTGCTGACGTACCGGGGAAAGAAGGGTTCCGAGCCCACGGTCTTTCTGGACTTGGCTTCGGATCAGGTCAAGCGGGGGATGAGCGGCGCGGCGGTACTGAACTTTCGCTCGCAGGGCGTCTGCGGCTTGGTGGTGGCCAGCAAGGACATCGGGGAGGATCGCGGTGCGCTGGCGGTGACCTGGGGTCTCGATGGGCGAGGTACTGACCTCTCATCTGGACGCGAACACCGCCTTCCACCGAACCGACTCCCGGTGGGAGTGCGCGAAGGCCATCGCCGTCCAAACCACTGCGCCGGCCACGAACACGTTGAGGGTGGTTGGCGATCGGGTATCGGCTGCAGTCGACGTGTGGCGAGACCGCGATGAACTTCGGCAATGGCTACGCGAGATGCTGCTTGACGGACAGCGCATCACAAGCGTGGTCGGCCGACGTGGCATTGGAAAGAGCGCGGTCGTGGCCAAAGTCCTCGCAGAGTTTGAACGAGCCGATCCGTCTCGTAGCCCACTCGAAGATCTCGATGGACTCGTCTACTTATCAACTCGGACCGGTGCCACGTCCCTGACCCTCGCACGCGTGTACGAGAGCATTCTCATGCTCGCCGAGGACGATGACGTGGAGCGGCTGACGCGCCTGTGGGAGAACATGAACATCGACGCGCTGCCGTCCTTGTGGAGTGCCCTGCGCCGCCGAAGACTCGTTGTGGTGCTGGATAACCTCGACGACCTGCAGGACGAGTCGGGCGAACTCATTGACGACGGGATCGTGGCGTTCCTTCAGTCCGTGGCCACGACCCCGCATCCGCCACGGGTGATCACGACTTCGCAGCGGCCGTTGGATCTGCCCCTGGAACTGCAGGCCCAAGTAATCGTTCGCGCCCTAGACGAGGGACTGTCGATCGCGGACGGCGTTGCGCTACTGCAAACCAGGGATGGCGGAACGGGTCTCATCGTCCAAGAAAGTGAAGACCGCCTTGGCGAGGCAGTAAGCCGCCTGCACGGCATACCACGTGGTCTTGAGCTTGTGGCGCACATCATTTTGACGGATGACCCCTTCTTCCTAGACACGCTGCTCGAGTCGACGGCGGGACCAGGGGCCTTACTGGACGAACTTGTCTCTCGTAGTTTCGCCAACTTGGATACAGCTGGCCGCCACGTCGTTGGTCTCTTGGCCTTGGCTGGAGTACCGCTGCCCGTACAGGCCGTGCCATCGCTCCTCGAAGGGCTCGTGGACGCGACGGCCACTCGCAACAGCGTCCGTCAGTCGATTCGCACTCGCCAGATCGGCTACGACCCGAAAACGCGACAGATCCGCCTGCATCCAATGGATGCCGACTATGTCCGCCAGTCCTTGTTGCACGACGACATCACACTTCAAGTCGACCTCGACAAGAGGCTGGCTGACTGGTACGCGGCAGCCCGGACGCCACCGACGACTTGGCACTCGGTGGCCGACGCGGGTCCCAACCAGCGCGAGTTCGAACACCGCTGGCGGGCGGGCGAGAAGTCCTCGGCCCTTGGCGCCCTTGCCGAAGCAGCCGACCTACTCGCGCGAAAAGGCGAGGGTCGAATACTCCAAGCAGCGATCGCGAAGGCGGAGCCGGCGGTGAGCGACAGCACCGGCCGTCTGTACATCGAACGCTGTCGTTACGAAGCCGAGTTCTTCGGTGGCTCGCTTGAGCGCGCAGAGCAAGCGGCGCGTCGTGGTCTCCAAGTCGCACAGGAGGCCGACATGCCTTCGGCCGCTGCCGAGTTCTCGGTGCGACTCGGCGAAACAATGCGACACAGTGGTAATCCGGCGGGTGCTGTCGATGTCCTTCAAGAGGTGCTGAAGAATAAGGACCGCGCTTTAGAACGCGGCGATCGCCTCCAAGCACTGCTCGAGCTCGGCCTCTCCCTGTGCTACATCGGCGATTCGCAAGCCGCTGAGACGACCGCTGACGAACTGGCATCCGGGGTGCAGCCAGACGATGGCCCGACCGTAAGAGCATGGGAGTTCGACGTGCGATCGCTCGCGCGGCTCGTGGCGGGGGACTTTCTTGGCGCGATCGCCGACGCGAATAGAGCAGTTCCGCTCTACGCCGATTCCTGGAACCAGGACAACATCGCGTACTTGCGAAACGTGTGCGGAGTCGCGCATATGCACCTCGACGAAATGGACGCCGCCGAGAGTCAACTACGCCAGGCTGCGGATGTGGCAGCGGAGTATGGCGTATTGCGCGCTGAAGGGATCTGCGCAATCAATCGCGCCTGGTGCTCAATGCGGGCCTCGCGGTGGCCTGAGGCCCGAACCTTTGCGTCCCAAGCAGCAGAACGCCTCACGGCGAGCAAGGTCAATGCGAAGACGACAGCCAGGGAACTTGCTGCTGCTCTAGGCACCGAGCAAAGCATTCCAGGGACCGAGTTTCGTGCAGCACTAGAGAATGCAATCGCTCAGTCTCGTGATAATGCCGACATCTACACGCCAACGGAGACGGCGCTCGCAGAACTCGTCGAGGCGTTTTCTAACCGCCGTGAAGGATCCGGATGACTCGCTGGGGAAAGGACACGACGGCGGCAGGATGTCGCGTCTGCATGAAAACCCGCGCGTGCGGTTCGGGTGCAACCGACCTCGTCGATGTTCCCGGAACTGAACCCCTCTAGCGCCGAGGCGAGCCTAAACACTTGTCCTGTCGGCGCGCCGCCGGAGATATGGGACGGTTCGCCGGTCATCACCACCACATAACTGACCATGAGGCCGAGTAGGTCCAGCCAAAGACCGCTCACCGCACCGCCCACGGGAAGGGGGACTATCCGGCAGCGCAGGCGAGCGTTCCAGTTCGTTGGAGACCACCGTGAGCATTACGTGGCAAAGAGCCTGACCAACGACAGAACGTCGGCGCGGGCGCGGACGACGGGGACGCCCACTGGATGGTCGACGCGTCGGCAACATGGCGCGCGCGACGGAGCGCGTCGAAGGTTGTAAACCGCGTCCGCTTCATTACCCAACAAGATCGATACCGATGATGAACACGTGCGTTATCACGTCGCTGCAGCACAGTGGACGCGACGCTGAACGGCCGTCAGCCCTTAATGGTTCGGAGCCGTTCTCGGTCGCGCACAGCCAGCGCCCCGCACGCGATCGCGGCGGCTGCGAAGCCGGCGACGATGCCCCATTCGAGCGCACCGCTGCCGGCGTCCGGCTCAAGTCCGGAAAGCGCTTCGATCCATTCGCGGTTGAGCAGCGTGAGGAGGCACAGAGCCAGGCTCACCAGTCCACATGCCGCTTCGATGGTGATTCGCACCCGCAGTCGTCGCATACTCTCTCCCTGCGTCTTGTAGCCGTCCTTTTCGACCATCCTGGTTTGTCGAATACTTGGGAGCCTTGCTGGCTGTACTCGTGAGTTGGGTGGGCCTTACTGCGTGCGTCGGGTGACCTCGACTTGGTAGCGAGAACCGCCGAGTAGCTCACCGCTTCGCGAGTCGCGCTGGGTGATGTCGAACCAGTAAGCCGAGCCGACCTTGGTGCCCTTCGGCGGGTCAACTCGGACGAACAATGCGTGCTCCCCTTCGGCGTTGAGCGAAAGCCTCCGGAGGGCGGCGACCCGGCCGCCGCGCATCGCTAACGGCGGCTGGTCGGCGACTGTCTTCATCGCCTCCACCATCAAGGCATATTGCAGCTCGGGATACTTCGCCTCATAGAAGAGCCGCTCGGCGTCGGCGAGATGCTGTTTGACCCACCGCTGGACGAGCTTGTTCTTGCGCACCGAGAGTCCCTCGGCCTGCTCGGCCGGGTCCTTTGGGAACAGCGGCGGAGGTAGGGCGAAGTGGAGCGTGCCGGGAAACTCGGTTGCCTCGATGACCAGATCGACGAGGCGCTTCCTGCGCTCACCGACACCGTTGACGAGGAGCATCAGCCATGTGCCGGTCCCAGTGCCGGGGGGCGGTGGCGTGCCGACGAACTGCACGATGTGGAGATTCTTCTGTCCGACCTTGCGGTCGGCGAGTGTGAGCAGATCGACGTTGGTTTCAGTGCTGGAGAATGGGTCGTCTTGGGAGTGCAGGATCGCGACCATGCAGTAGTGCGAGTTGCCGGGCAGGCTCGCCGGCAAAGGCAACACGGTCGACGGCAAGTCGAAGTATGCGATGCGCGGGAAGCCCGCGCGTAGTTCCGGGATGGTGACGAACCCGAGGGTGGTCCACTTGGGGCCGGGTAGCGGAGTGCCAGCAACAACGTTGGCGGTGTACCCGCTGGGCAGCGACAGCCCGGTCGCCGCGTTCGTGATGGCAGCCATGACCCGGACGTTGGTGGCGTCAGTTCGTCCGCGGTTGTGGACCTCGACATAGACCCTGTTGTGCACGGTCGGTGGTGGGGCTGTGGTGCCGACGCCGTTGCTGCCGTCGACGATCACCTCATTGAAGGTGAGGAAGTCGATCGTGTTCGTCGGGGTCTGGTAGCCGGCAGGAGTGGGCACGTCGACTTTGATGTTCGGGCTCAGATAGTGGACCACGGGCGACGTCGGCGCGACCGACGGGTCGGGGAGACCGTCGGTGTTCACACCCCGGCCGGTGTCGAGCATGGTGTCTCGCACGTAGAGCTCGACGCCGGGCAGGGCGGGGGCGTCGAGCTTCCACTCGAACACGCCCCGCCCGTGGAGTGAGGCGCGCAACAGCCGGGCCGTCCGATGGATCTGCAGATCGAAGACCGGCGCATCGGGAAGGCCGTTCTGCAACGGCGCCCAGGTGAGCCCTCCGTCCGCGCTTTCCCAGACACCGATGTCCGCGCCGACATAGACGCGATTAGTTGCCGCGTCGAACTGCATCGCGTTGTGCTCGACGTCGAGGAGCTGGGTGCCGCTTCCCGCGGTCCCGCTGCGTGCGGCCCAGGCGGTGCCGCTGAAACGCCACACGTGCCGGAAGTCGCCGACGCCACCAAAGCTGATGAAGATGGAGTTGAGCGTGGCGTCGGACCAATCCACCGCGATGTCGGTCACCAGCCCGGCCAGGGGCAAGGCACCACCGGCCGCGTTGTCGATCCGGGTGACGGTCCACCCGGCGGCGCCTGTGTCGTCGAGCCGGAAGACCCGGCCGGTCGTCGTTCCCACGAACAGCCGTGTCGCCGAGGCGAAGGCCATGGAGAAGGCCAGGCCTGAGCCTGCGGGAAGTGTCGGTTGGTCGGGCCACGTCGTGCCGAAGTCCGACGAGATGAAGATGGTGCTGCCGACTCCGAGGGCCGCGATGTTGGCCTCGCCGGGGCTCGCGGGGTTGCGTGGGGTGCCGACCAGGGGTTCGGCCATCACCTGCCAGGAGGCCCCCGGTGGCGTGACGTTCGTCCACGAGGGATAGTCGAGCCCGCCGTCGGTGGCCCGGTACACGCTCCCGTTGGCGAACAGCAGCACTCGGAACGGGTCGTTCCAGTTCACAACGCAGTAGCCGCCATCGGCGAACAGCACGTGGCGCCACACCTGCTCACCGGTGCCTTTCGCCGTGCCGTTGTCCTGCAGGCCCACGTAGAGCACGGCGGGCTCGGTGGGGTGTTGCCCAACGAAGTTGGTGCAAAGCGAGCCAAGGCCGGTGTTACGGGACTGGAACCCGCCAGCACCTGTGGCGTTCGTGTGCTCGAAGATGCCGCCGTCCGTCCCGACGTAGAGCCGGTCCGAGCTGCCCGGCACGGGGGCCAGCACGTGGACATCCGCATGCGCGTTCTGTCCGATGCTGGTGCCGGTCATCGACAGAGTCGGCGCCGTGGTGACGTTGCAGCGCCAGATCGAGCCGGGATAAGGGTTCGCGTTGAAGTAGTCGCCGCCTAGGTAGATGCGATTGGCGTTGTTCGGGTCGACCGAAATGCAGAGGTCATACGAGCCCTGGCCCCCCGGCAACACTGCTGGCACGCCGGTGATGTTCTGCCAGGCGCCGCCGCCGCCATCGAGGCGGCGCACGCTGTGGAGCGCGCCGGAGGGCGTCGCGATGAAGGCGTACAGCACATTCGGGTTGTCGGGCTGTACGCCGAGCGCGATGCGCCCGACGCCAGTTGGAAAGCCGGTGCCAACCTGGTTCCAGGTCGTGCCGGTAGTCGAGCTATAGACGCGATCACCTTGGGCAGCCGCGAACCAGGTCGTGGCGCCAGCACCTCGGGAAACGACCACGCTCGTGTAGATGCCGGCCCGGCGCTGTTGCCAAGTGAAGCCGGCTCCGGCGGGGATCCGCTCGTAGAGCCCGTTCGTCGTGGCTGCGACGCAGTGGTCGGGGTTCGCCGGGTCGACGGCGATCTGGAAGAACGAGAATCCGGCGAGCGACGGGTTGCTCGGCTCATTGGCCCATGTCACCCCGCCGTCGTCGCTGCGGACGGGTCCGATGCCGCGATATGCGGGAAGGGCATTGATCACCCGTACGGCGAACAGGGCGTCGGTGTCACCCTCGCCTGTACCGACGTACACGCGGTCGGGGTTGGCGGGATCGATCGCGATCGCGCCGCAGGCGAGGCTCGTTGTGGCAAAGTTCGTGGGGTTGGCGTCGAAGCCATCCATGGCGGAGCGCCAACTCGCGCCTGCGTCGTCGGAACGCCACACCCCGCCGTTGGCGGTGGCGACGTAGAGCCGCGCGCCGCCAGGAGCGATGGCGATTCCCGAGACCCGGCCGGCGATGGGGGCCCGGTTGGTGGTCTGACCGCGCGCGGCAACGCCCGGGCCGAGCGGTGTCCAGTTGTTCTGCCCAGCAACGGCGGGCATGCCGGGCATCACCGCCGCCGCCGCTGCCAAATCCGGGACGCTGGCCAGTCGACGCTCGTGATAGGCGGCCAACACGTCAGCCCAGTAGCCCCGCGGGAGTTCGGCCAACCTGCCCTCGACCAATCGTTCCTCGTGCCGGATCGTGTCGGCTGCGACGGCGATTGCCCTCGCCGCAGCTGAGCGGGCCGGAGGCCGACGGGGACTGCGCAACGCTGGTTCGACTTCGTCTTTAGGCCCGAGTCGTGTGTATGCCTGCTCCAGCCGCGGAAACAGCCACTCGACCGGACCTTCGTACGGCCGTCGCGCGCCGCGACGACCCCTGCGGCGTGCAGGCTGCCTTTTAGTGGTTGCCGCAGTCTTCTGTGAACGGCCCGATCGAGACCTCTTTGTGGGCATGGTCCCTCCCCGATGCTCGACAACGCTGCTGCGCGCACGGATCGCTCACGTCGCCAGCCTTCGAAACCCCAAGCGTCTTGACACCCCAATGAAACGGGACTTCCGGTGCCTCGAGACGCCAAACGCTTCCTTCATTTGGAGCGGCATGGCCCGCCCAAACTCCTATGGTGCAAGAGTCCGACCGGATTGCTCGGCCCGCCGCCGGGGCGCCATCACCGCGTACGTAAGAGCTCGACGCCAGCCCGGTCCGATGACGCGTTGTCGCGCCTCTGGCCACCGCTTCAGATCGGCCGGCAGGCGGGCGCAAAACGACCCCCGATCGTCGAACCGAGGCATCTCCCTTATACGCCGGCGCATAACCGATCGCAACAGGCCTCGTGAATCACGCGGCATCTATTCCGGTCACCCGGATTGTCAGGAGATGATTCCGAAATGGCGGTATCGAAATGACGAACGGTCCGCGTTAGGTACCACTTGCCGTGCTTGTTATCGAGCCGAGCTAGTCAATGCATCGTGGAAGTCGGAGTCGACCTTGACCCCCCTGACCACTAGGGGGGTGCAGCGCATGATGAATTGCAACGCTTCAGGGTGAATGTAGGAGCGTTGTTTTACGCGATGGAGAGGAGGGTGACTGATGCCCGACATCCAACGTCTCCAGGCGACAGGCTCGATACAAGTGACGATTCCCGCGCACGTGGCCTTCGACATAGAAGAGTTGTTCAAGGTTCAACGTTCGGTCTTCGAGCGATTGGGTCATCCGTCGTGTTACTCCGGCGCCGATATTCGACAGCGGCCGCCCACGCTGCTGTCCTACCCAGACGCCGGACACGGCCTGGACACGCTGGTCCCTTACGAGCCCGGCAACGGCGCGGCCCTGAATGCTCCGCTTGTCAATGCAAAAACCGGGAACATCCTCAACCCAGCCGGCGCCACTCCAAAGGCCAACGCACTCGCGCTCGCCAAGGTTTGGCCCCACGTCCTGACTTTCCTTCGCAAGTCGTAAAAGCGCTTGCCCTCCCAGAATCCGCAGGTCGTAGACCCAGCGACGGCACAGCCACACAGTTCCGTAACTCGAGGTTCGCTGGCGCGAGCTGACCTGACGGGCGCGCAAGTAAGTGCCGTTCGGCGCTCCCGTCTCCTCGCGACCACCCGTCGTTATGTCGCGTCGTTCGGGTCCACGCGCGGGGCGGAGCACCGAATCCGACGCAGGACTGTTGTCCTTCTCAGGGCGAGTCGTGCGCGGTTCCGTCGCGGCCCAACCCGCGTTTCTCGGCGCCGCACTGGTCACTGTTTTGCGGCGCCCCCCACCAAGCTCAGTGGAGCGCTGGCGGCCGGGGCGGGTTGGTGCGGGGCCGCGTGATCTCGAAGAATCCGGGCTCCCGGGAGATCACCTGGATGGCGTCCCAGAGCCGAACGGCGGCCTCCCCGATCGGGGCTGGCGCCATCACCGGTCCCTTGAAGCCGTGCGATGGGTTGCCGCCCACGACGATCGTCGGCGTCTGAGTCTTGGGCCCGCCGAACGCGTAGGCGACCTCCATCGCCTCCACGATCGGCGCGTCCCACTTCTCGTCGTCGGCCGCGGTGACGAGATCGGGATCGAGGCGGCACGCGGCGAGGCACTCCGACAGCAACCCCTCGTCGCGGGCCGCGCCACGAACGAAGAACCGGCGACCCCACTCGGTGTAGAGCGCGTCGACGGCCTCTTCGCCGGCCCGGGCCCGGGCCGCCTCGAAGATCCGGAGCATCCGGTGCGAGATGGCATGAGCCGCGATCGCGGCGTCACGGAACTGCTCCGGCACGGTCGGGGCCACGCCGTAGTCGTCGCGGATCTCAAGGCAGTACGACCGCCACGTCGCTGCCAGATCACGCTGCGGCGCGACCTCCTTGATCCATCGGGACGTGATCCACGCCCACGGGCAACTGGGATCCACGAACACCTCGACGCCCGTCATGCCACAAGGTTATCGACCGGGCCACGGCTGTCGCCGTGCGCGGTCAGTGCCTGACCGACTCCCGGCCCGCTTTGCAATCGCAAGGCATTGAACCCTTTCGAAGCCCACCACCAATCGCGGCATGGCACGACGGATCCAGGTGGTCATACGAAACCGTGGATGCTTGGAATCACCGCACGCCGATCTCGCTGACGATCTCCGATCTCTCCACGAGATCCCCCCGAGACACGTACGTGCCGTTCCGGCGCGTCGCGGAGCGTGGATCGCGGTCGTTATGGGTTCACGTTCGGTGTGCCTGCGCAGGGGGTGGTTCCTTATACGGCTGTGATCGTGGCTTGTTCTCCTGCTTCCCGGTGACCGGGGATGGAGCAGTAGATCGTGTACTTGCCCGGCTTGAGCTCGATCTTGCCGCGAACCGGTCCCTGGGGAACGGCGAGCTCGAAGCCGCGGAACCGCGGGTCGTCGAACACCAGGGTGTGGGTGCCGCCAGCGCTGGTGAGGTCCATCGCGATGATCCCGGCGGGCACGGCGAACTCTTTGGCCTGGTAGCTGAGTGAGGGCAATGCCGTGATGGTGAGGCTCGCCACGGGTGTCCCGCGCGGCTGGTGATACCCGCAGCGGCTGTCGAGGAGCTCGGGCGGGACGGTGCGCCGGTAGCCGAGGCGTTTTGCGGTCGCGTGCGACAGGCCGCGCCCGGCGGTTGACCGGTCGACGCCTGGTTGTTGGCCCAACAGCGCGATGAGCCGGGTTTGGGCGTCGCAGTGGCGCAGGATGAGGCGGAATGAGACCGGCAGGGAACTCCGGTCGACGCTATTCACCAGGTCCGGCTGGTCCTGAAAGGCCTTCTGGAACTCGCGGTAGGTCGCATCGCGGTCGACAAACGCAAAGCTGCGCACGTCATCAGAACCGCGGATGAGTCGTCGCACGGCGTTGATCTCTGCCTCGGAGGCTCCTTGTTGTTCGGGGGAGGACAATGCTGTCTGCATAAACAGGGTGATGTCGGCTTCGCCGGGCAGCAACTTCGATGGTGAGAGTTCTCGGGGCGGGCGTGCTGACGGGGTCCGTACCTCCGGCGCACCGTCGCGACCGGCCAGAGCCAGCGCTGCGCCGACCGCGACCACCACGACGGCCAGTGCGGCCGCGAGCGCCACCAACAGCCCGGGCCTTCGCCGACGGGCAAGTTGGTCCAGGCTCGTCACCGGCGGCGGACTGGTGTGCACCTGCAGCGCCGCCTCGCGCAGCGCGGTGCGAAGCCGCTCCTCGATGGTCCGCGGACCGTCGGTCATTGCTCGATCACCCCCCGCAAGGTTCGCAAGCCGCGGTGCACCAACGAACGCACCGTCGCCGGGCGGCATCCCAAGAACTCAGCGATGTCGCCCTCGGGGCGGTCCTCCCAGTAACGCAGCACGAGCGCAGCCCGCTGCTTGTAAGGCAGCCCCGCCACTGCATCTAGAACCATCGGCGTCTCCGCCGACAGCTCGTCGTTGACAAGATCAGTGAACCGGGCCCGTTCGCGGCGTGCTCGGCGGTGAAACGCCCGACACGCGTTCACAACGCTCGCCCGCAGGTACGCCGAAGGCTTGCGGACCCCATCCCAGCGCTGGTGAAGACGAGCAAACGAGTCCTGGACCACGTCCTCGGCCACCGACGCACTCCCCGTGAGCAGATAGGCCAACCGGACCATGGGCTGGTACAGCTCGCCATACAGGCCTTCGAGCGACCGCGAGTCACCGTCGGCTTGATGGTCGAGCCGCCGATCGGGGGCAGTGCGCCCCGCTTCACCACCCACCATGAGATAGATGCCGCCGGGCCACGATTCGTTGCACGAATCCTCACCTATCCCGCCGGCTCGCTCCCAGAGCGCGCCCGCATCCCCGTCCCGAAGCGGCATTGGATCACTGCCCTGTCACTCGACCACCACGCTCACACGCTTATGGTGAGGTTTGACATCGATTCCCGAGGAGCTACATCGGTATGCGACGGCTTATCGGAATCACCGTCGGCCCGATTGCTGGCCTCGCTGCCTACCCGGGAACGATGACGACCGAGGCTCAGCAGACCCCGACGCTGACTTGCAGTCCACAGACCATTCCTTCGACGGGTCCCAGCGTCACCTTCACGTGCTCGCTGGAGAACTTTCCGCCGAACACACCCGTCACCGTGGCCGGAATCCCTTCCAACCTGCGTCAACTGACGACCGATGGAGTGGGTCGGGCCAGCTTCACATTCCTCATCCCGGAATTTGGTGTTTGCGCGCAGCTCCCGGGTGACCTGACCGTCAGGGTGTCTGGAGGCGCCGTGGAGGCTTCGACGACGATCCGCGTGACCCGTGCTCCGCGTCCACCCCTCCATTGCGACGCCGCGGGTGCCGCGCCGGCGCAGCCACGGCTTACGGGGTAAGGCCCTTCCTCTCGAATTGCTGGTACTTGGACGCGGGCGCGCACCGCGATGACAAGGCCCGCACAAAGCCGCCGGCCACCTACTCCTCGGAATTCACACGGTCATCTAGCCCGACCCACATAACAACAGCACGGTCTGGGCGAACTGGCCGCACGGAACCGGCGATATGTACTTCGGGGCCAGCCTCACCGCGCGCCGTACTGGTTTTGGTTCACATCCAGGCGGCCAGTCGCGAGCGGAAACTTGCTGGCGGCGCCGCCAACTATCGGTCTTTGCCCACGATCTCGGCCGCGACCGCGCTGACCGGGTACCAATCTTGGGCAGACTGAGTTCATGGCCACGTACTTGATGAACAAGAGGGCTGTCGCCAAGGCTCGGGACCTGATCGACGCCCGTCAGTACCGGGTGCGCAGCCGGTGGGCTGACGTTCAACCACGGGCGGCCGAGCAGAACGCGTTCCTCAAGGCTCATGGTTGGGCGGAGTACGCGTCCTGGCACCTCGCGCTCACCGATGGCGCACCTGACGAGACGAAAGCCCGTTATGCCTTCGTGTTCGGAGACTTTCGTCGCCTGCACCGCATGGGCTTGATCGCCTGCTACTACCGGGCCGCTGAGTGGGAGCACACCGAGGTAATGCTCGCCGCACATAACCTGCTTCTCTACCTCCACAAGTCGAGAACGTGATCACCATCGCTCCGGTCGCGAACACGGCGCGCACGGGTCTCGGCGAGGAAGACGCGCGTGCGCGGCGGTGTCGGATTAGAACTACAGTTGGCTACAGGCCAGAGCGGGCGCGGGCCAGCGGGCGAACGTTGAACGATCCGGTGGCTGGACTCCACGACCTCCCCGCTGCGCTGACACCCTGCGCCGTCATGGAGTCGACCGTCGCGCTCCCGCGCGTCGGATCCGTCCTGTTTCCCGAAACGTTGCGCGCGCGGGAGTCAGCTAGAGGACGGAACCGATGAGTCTCGGCGCATGGCCCCTCATTCCGGGCGGTGAGCCCGACCGGTCGGCCGCTCAGCAACGACACCGCCAACCAGGCTCTAATCGCTGATCGCGGTGCTCTATGAGCCTCCGCGCGCACAACGTTTCGGCCGATACGACCAGCGATGCCCGTGAGCGCGGGACGTGGGTGCGTGCCTTCGGTGTGCGGAGGTCGAGCGCGGATCAGAGATTGCGCGGGGGTTTGTTAGCTCAGAACTCGGAAGAGCCGCCAGCTTCCTGGCACCCCTTTGAGCTGGTGCTCGCCTTGATCTTCGAAGTCGATCCCTGATCCGCCGACAAGGTCGGCGACGGTGCGGGAGACAAGGACGTCGTCGGGCTGGGCGAGTGCCTGTACGCGTTGGGCGATGTGGACGGCGATGCCGCCGATGTCGTCACCCAGCAGCTCGATTTCGTCGGTGTGGAGCCCGCCCCGCACATCAATGCCGATGGCACGGACCGCGTCGCGGATGGCACAGGCGCAGCGGATGGCTCGTCCCGGCCCGTCGAAGATCGCCAAGAAGCCGTCACCGGTCGTTTTGACCTCGCGGCCGCGGAAGCGTTCGAGTTCGGCGCTGGTGAGGCCGTCGTGGGTGGCGAGCAGCTCCGACCACCGCCGGTCACCCATGCCGGCGGCCTGTTGGGTGGAGGCCACCACGTCGGTGAACATGACCGTGGCCAGTACCCGGTTCACATCATGGGCGGGAAGCCGGCCGGTGACGAACTCCTCGACGGCGTCCAGGAGCGTCCTCGTGTCACCCACAAAGAACAAGAAGTCCTCGCCAGCGAGTTCGATGTAGCGAGCGCCGTCGATGTGCTCGGCGACGTAGCGGCCCTGCTCGGAGACTAGCGAGCCGGCGCGGACAGCTACGAGCGTCGGCACCCGGATCGCCCCAAGGAGGTGACGCAGGTCAAGGTCGAAGGCGGCACGTAGGCGCCAATAGGCGTCCTGCGGCGTCTCCGACAGGCGCACACATCGCGCGAACCACCGCGCGAACCGGGCGTCGTCAACGATGCTGGGAGCCCAGAGACTGAACAGCTCACCGGTTCCCCGCAGGTCTCGGACCGACGCCAGGAACGCCTCCACGTCCTCGTCCGCGAGCCCTTCGGGATAGTCGTCTGCCCGGCGGTAGCGGGCAGTCGGGTTGATGAGCACCAACGCGCTGGTCCGCTCGGGATGGCTGGCGGCGAACTGCAACGCCGGCAGGCCGAGCGTGCCGAGCACCACTACCCGTTTGCAACCGAGCGCATCGAGCACGGCGATCATGTCGTCGACAGTGCTCTCAACCAGGCGGCCCTCTACGGGCGCGATCGCATCCGATGAGCCCGATCCCCTGAGGTCGAACCAAATGTGGCGGCTGAACGACGACAGCCCGTTGAGGAACCGAACCAGCCTGGGCTCTCCCACATCAGATCGACGGGAAAGTAGGACAGCTTGGTGGCGAGCACGTCCGGAGGCCCGGCGCCCACGACCTGGTAGCCGACCCGACCACCGCCGCTCGTGGCGTACACCGTCTCCGGCGCGCTCACCAAGACAGTATCTCGCAACCGCGTCGAAGCGTCACGAGCCGCATCCTGAAAGGATGGGCCTATAAAGCGCGACAACTCGAGTAAGTGAGCGGACTCGAAGCAGATTCGCCTCGTCGATTTGAATCGCTCTCAACGTCGCGGCCGCACATAACAACGCGCCGAGCTTCGGCCGGGATCGCGCCAGAACCGGCGATATGTGTCGTGAGCTACCACGCCGGCACAGAGCGCGCGCTCAATTGTGGCGAACGTGATTGTGAGCGCACTGGGCCATGGGCGTCTCACTCCGCGTGAGTGGCTTGCAGCGCTCTCGGCGACTTGGCTTTTGTGCAGATCACTATGCGCGGGAGGCTCCGAAGCTGGCTGCGCTCTCGGGAATGGGGTCTGACGGCGTCCGGTAGCTCTAGGTTTCCCGCGGGCTAGGTTGGTCGTGCGACGTGGGGGTGGCCCATGCGTGTGCATGTCGACCGTGACAAGTGTCAGGGACACAACCGCTGCTATGCGCTCGCGCCGGAGCTGTTCGAGATCGACGAGTACGGCTATTCGTCCGAGGTGAACGACGGCGTCGTGCCCGGAGGTCTCGAGGAGAAGGCTCGACTGGCGGTGGCAAACTGCCCCGAGTACGCCATCTCGATCACGGAGGGAGGCGCTGACAGTGCAGCACCCTCCGGTGAGTGACTGGGCCAAGGACTTCGACCACACCGATCCGCAGTGGGTCGTGAATCCGTACCCGATCTGGGACGACCTGCGCGCCCGATGCCCGGTCGCACACAGCGAGCGCTACGGCGGCACGTGGCTGCCCGTGCGCCACGACGACGTCGCCGCGGTCGCCTACGACACCGAGCATTTCACCTCACGGTCGGTCGTGGTGAGCGAGGTACGGCCCGGCCCCGACGACCCTCCGGCACCGATCGGCCTTGCGCCACCCATCACCTCCGACCCGCCCTTTCATGCGATGGCCCGGCGCTTGTTGTTGCCGGCGTTCTCCGCAAAGCGCATCGCGCAGCTCGAGCCGTTCACGCGCGAGCTGTGTGCAGAGCTCCTCGACGCCGTGGCGGGCAGAACCGAGTTCGATGCAGCGGTCGACTACGCCCAGCACATCCCGCTACGGGTGATCGTGCGGATGCTGGGCTTCCCCCAGGAAGACGCCGACGTGTTCCGCCGGTTCATTCGCATGGTGCTCGAGGACGTCGACGCCACCGCCGAGGAACGCCAGGCCCAAGCCGACGAGGGCGAGCTCGACGCCTACATGGATGCCCGCATCGCCGAACACCAAGCCGACCCACAAGACGACTTGACCTCGTACTTGCTCGACGCCGAACTCGACGGCAACAAGCTGTCGCCTGACCACGTGCGCGGCACGATGGTCCTGTTGATGATCGCCGGCATCGACACGACGTGGTCGGCGATCGGGGCTTCGCTCTGGCATCTCGCCCAGCACTCAGAAGACCGCCAGCGCCTCGCAGCCGAGGCCGGGCTCATGGACACCGCGGTCGAGGAGCTCCTGCGTGCGTACGCGCCCGTGACGATGGCCCGCCTGGTGGCCACGGACTTCGAGTTCAGAGGCTGTCCGATGAAGAAGGGTGACTGGCTGTTGCTCCCCTTCCCGGCGGCGAACCGCGACCCGGACGTCTACCCCGACGCCGACACGGTGCAACTCGACCGGGCCGAGAACCGCCACGCGGCGTTCGGGCTGGGAGTCCACCGGTGCCTCGGCTCACACCTAGCCCGCATGGAACTACGCGTGGCGCTCGAAGAATGGATGCACCGCTATCCGGACTTCGAGCTCGCCGATCCCGGCGCGGTCACGTGGTCCGCCGGGCAGGTGCGCGGCCCTCGCACCATTCCCATCCGCGTACGGACAGCCAACTAGCGCCGGCTCTGCCGCGTCCTGTGCTCTCGATTCGGAAACGATGCGCCGCAAAGGTCAACTCCACCTTGTGGTCTCGTGGAGGCCGGTCGGCTCATTCCACCTAAGGATGCGCGCGCGCATCGTTTCGGCCGAGACGACTAGCGCCGCCAGTGAGCCGGGACTTCGCCGTCGGCGGCTGGCATCACAAATTCCACGGCTATCTCGTCCCTTGTGCGTCGAGATCGGCCAGCCGCTGGGCCATGGTCGCCATGATCTGCTCGGACAACTCCGGTGCCTCGGCCAGGAGGCCCATGAACTCGCGCCGGCTGAGAACCTCGACCAACACGGGGGTCGTGGCCACAACCGTCGCGCTGCGGGGTCGCTTATCGAGCAGCGCGATCTCTCCCACGTACTCGCCCGGCCCACGCGTCGCGACCAGCCGATCCCGGTGCCGCACCTCGACCTCACCCTCGAGGACGATGAAAAACTCGTAGCCCTGCTGTCCCTCTCTCGTCAGCACCTTGCCCGCAGGCTCATCCAGGCGGGTCATCAGACTGGAGATGCGGCGCAGCTGTTTCTTCGAGAGCCCTTCAACAACGGCACCGCCGCGAGGTGCTCGTCGATCCACACATGACGATCCATTCCAGGCCCCCAGGATTCGAGCGGCCAACGTCCTGCCTACGACGAATCTTCGCCACCTGCCTACCGCCCCGCTAGTAGCACCTACGGCTCAAAACGCCCGGATGCCCGCGGACCGACAGCATTTCTGAGCACGGCGAGCGATCGAGATCTAGCAGGCGGGGCACCAACTCGGGCGGCGGGCTGCTGAGGGCAGCGCCAGTCGTCTGCCAAAACGATGCGCGCGCAACGTTTTGGCGAATTCAGCTACTGAAGACGTGAAGGCGTTTCAACAACGACCGCGGCGGCCGGCGCCGGTCCCAGGCACGTACGAACGAGAGCGCGCTTCGTGGGCTGGGCAGCGTCGACGGCCGCGGCGTTGGTGAACCAAGCTCGACGCTCTCGACGGGCGCGCTCGGAGGTGCTGATCTGGCGCTGACCCGGAGGAATCGAGCGGGCGCTGTTCTGTGCGTGACACCGCGCTCGGCGGACAACGCGAAGCCAGTCGGCAACACTCTGCAGAGCTATTTCTCACGAAGTGGTGCTTGCCTTCGTGTTCTGCCTTGTTCGACCTCGTCGCGTTCATTGACAACGAGCCGCGGGGGATCCCGAACTCAGGCGGGCGCCGAGCGGCGCGGCGCGAGGAGTTCGACGACACGTGCGACGGCTTCGTCGGCATCGAGGTTCGCCCCCGCTGCGAGCTCGTCGCGGAGACCCTGTGCCTCGAGGGCTTCGATGGTCGGGCGGAATTGCTCCGGGAACACTGGACCCAGGCCGAGACGTGCGCCGAAGAGCACCGCCGCGTCGTGTGCGCGTCCGTCCACGTACGCCACGTGGGCGGCGGCTAGGACAAGTTCGAGCGCGGGTTCTGGGGACGGCATCTCACGGGCAAGCTCGGCGCCTTCGGCGAGGTGCGACGCCGCCCGGGCGACTTCGCCGCGTGAGGCGGCCAGCTCCGCCGCGCTGGCGTGGCCCATGAGGAGGTGGAAGAGGTCGCCGGCAGCTTCGTGGATCGCGATCATCTCGGCGAGCCTTCGATCAGCGTTCTCGAAGTCGCCCGCGCGCGAGTCGACGACCGCGAGGACGTGCAGTCCCGCGGCCACAGTCTGCCTGATGTGTGTGGACCTGCCGAGCTGCACCGCTTCATCGGCGCGCTGGCGTGCGACCTCATCGTCGCCCGCGCCCAGTGCGATCTCGGCGAGCCCCACGAGGCTCGCGCAGGTGGCGGCGGGGACGTTGCTCTCGCGGGAGAGGGACAGCGCTTCTTCGTACAGCGCCTTGCCTTCAGCACTCCCGGGCGCGAGGAAAGAGACGCCCCATGCGAGCCAGGTGAGTGTCCATGCCTCCGCGAGCACGTCCTTGGCGCTGCGGTAGAGCTCACGGGCTTCCAGGAGCAGACTCCGGGCGGCGTCGTATTGGCGCGCTTCCTGGAGCATCATCGCGGTCGCAAATAGGGCTCCGGCTCGGGGAACCGGCGGCGCGTCGATGGGAACAATGGCGAGCACGCGTTCGCACCAGAGACGCGCGTCGGGCTGGCCGACGGTAAACCAGGGGTACCCGAGTGCGGCGATGATTTCCGCCGCGGTCACGCCATCACGGTTGCTAATCCCGAACTCCAGCGCTTGACAGATGTTGGGGTGCTCTTCGCCGATCCGCACGGTCGACTCGTGCTGGTCGACGAAGAACTCCAGGAACGCTCGGTCGGCGAAGCGCCTGACCCACTCCATGTGACGCCGGGCCAGCACGTTCCGTTCCCCGGCCTCACCGAGTCGGGCGGCGGCGTACTGACGGACGGGTTCGAGGAGGCGAAAACGAGCACCGGAACCTCCGGGAACCATCGTCAGGAGCGAGCGTTCGACGAGCTGCTCGAGGAGGTCGATCACCCGAACGCGAGGGATCTGGTTGTCGGCGACGACGTGTTGAGCTGCGTCTGGGGTAAAGCCCCCGGCGAAAATTCCCAGGCGTCGGAACACGGCCCGCTCGTCCTCGTCGAGGAGGTCGTAGCTCCAGTCGAGCGTCGCTCGCAGGGTGCGCTGGCGCTCGGGTGCTGTTCGCCTGCCATGCGCAAGGACCGCGAGCTGATCATCGAGCCGTTGGGCGAGCTGGGCAAGCGAGAGCACGCGCAGCTTCGCGGCGGCGAGCTCGATCGCGAGCGGGATCCCTTCGAGCGCAGCGCAGACCCCTTCAATCGCATCTGGGTCGTCGACCCGACGCTGTCCGGGGACGCGCTCTGCGAATAGCTCGATCGCCTCATCGCGCCCAAGCCCTTCGACTGAATATTCCTCCTCGCCGGGCACGCCCAGGGGCTCGCGGCTCGTGGCGACCACGCGCACGAGGGGGCACGCGGCGAGGAGCTCGGCGATCAACGCCGCCGCGCCGCCCACCACGTGCTCGCAGTTGTCTACGACTAGGAGCACGTCGCGACCCGCGAGGTGAGACCGCAACACATCCCTTGCCGCTGCATCGCTGCCGCGCAGTCCCAGCGCCGCCATCGTCGCCTCGGCGACCAAGTTCTCATCGTCGATGGCGGCGAGTTCGACTAGCCAAACCCCATCGCCATGCTCGGCGGCGATGGCGCGTCCGACCTCGAGGGAAAGGCGCGTTTTGCCCGACCCACCCGGCCCGGTGAGCGTGATTAGCCGATGCTCCCCCAGTAACGCTTGGATCGCCTCGCGGTCGCGGTGTCGGCCGATGAAGCGGTCAAGGCTCGCAGGAAGGTTGCCCTTCGCGCCTCGGGCCGGCGCCAACACCGGCGCGTCCTCACCCCAACGAAGCGCAACCGTCGCAACAGGCGGCAGACCCTTGAGGTCGAGCTCGCCGAGAGGGACAAAGTCGTGGTCACCCCGAGAGCCGACGAGCGAGCCGACCGCTTCCGAAGCGAGGATCTGGCCGCCCATGGCCGCCGAGCAGAGTCGCGCAGCCTCCACGGCCGGGACGCCGTGGTAGTCGCCCGCCCGTTCGAGGACATCCCCCGCGCTGATACCAACGCGTACCCGGAGCGCGACCTCAGAGCCCTCGTTGCGTCGCGAGATGAGCTGCTGAATCTCCGCCGCCGCCGCGACCGCGTCCCCGGCGCGCCGAAACGCAGCCATGAAACCGTCGCCCATGCCCTTGACGACCTCGCCGTGATGCGCGGTGATCGTCCCGCCGACCAGCACATCGTGCTCGTCTCGCAGCGAGTCAAACCGGTTCTCGCCCAGCGCAACCAGCGACTCTGTCGAACCGACCAAATCGGTGAACAACAACGTCACCGTGCCGGCCCCTGCCCGTGTGGCCACTACGGACCTCCCCGAAGTCCACAGCACGTGACCCGGATTCTATAGAACGTGTTTTCGAGCGACGCCGGTCGCGACAAGGAAACCGGCGTCCGCGGCACGAGTGAGGCGGCTCACGCCAAACGCCGCAAAAAGGTCATGGACGCAGCCGTCCTGCTCGCCGCTAGGGGCGGCCTCGAGGCGCTGGGGATGCGCGACGTCGTCGCCCGCGCCGGGGTGTCGTCGCGAGGGCCGCTCAGTTCGTCTGCCGAAACGATGCGCGCACAACGTTTTGGCGAATTGGCCTACCCGCGGGCGCGAGGGTGTGCGCCCGCGCTCGCCACCAAAGCTCTTGGCATCTGGGGCGGCACCACTGACCAACAACGCCAGCGCATGCAGGGCCGCGGGGTGGTCTTCCCGACGCCACGCCCGAACGCACGCTCGGGCAGGCGGCTACTGAGCCCAAACGAGCACGCGGGCCCGGGTACCGAGGAAGGCCTCGGACCCGACCGGCGTCGGGCACTTCACTCGTTGAGTGCGGCTTCGACCTCGCCGAGACTCATGCCCGGTCCGGCCACGACCAAATTGTGGTCCGGGTCGACGAGCATGTAGGTCCCCCAGTCGAGGACGCCCGGGTTTCGGGCACGGGACTTCTGGAGCGCCAGTCCTTCGCGCCGAGCCTTCCGACGCGCCCGTGCTTCGCGGGCTTGCTCAGGGTTTCGCATGGCTCCTCCTCCGAGGCTCTTCGTGCGTGCTTGAAGGAAGGGCCGGGAATGTCGCCGGTGTCCTCCCGTTCGGCCCTCGAAGCCATGCCACGCCACGACGTCGCGTCGGCGACACGTTCACCGTACCAGGGCGCAGGGTGGTAACGAAGTGGTCACGGAATGGTCACGGGAGAAGGCGAAGCGCGCCCATCTGCAAACGGATTGCAAACATCGGCGCATCAGAAGAGCGCCAGCGTGCCGCCTCGGTCGACCAAGGCGACGAGTTCGCTTCGGAGCCTCGCGTAGACCTCGCTCGAGTCCTCGAAGTCATCACGCCAGAGCTCAAACAGCTTCGATTCCGTCCTGCCCTCGAAGGGGAAGGGGGTAAAGCCTCGCTGGAACCGTTGGCGCGGCACGCGCCATGAGTACGCCTTGAGCATGTCGCCATCCACCTTGATGCGGATCCAGGCGACTACCTCGTTGTACTGCCATCCGGGACGCCGCTCCATGTTCTCCGCGTGGTTCAAGTCAGCTTTGTCGGCGTCGGGATCCCGCCGCAGCGTTGCCTTGCGGCGTTCAATGCGGCGCTCGATGTCATCTAGCCAGTCGTCTTCGGAGACGCGATAGACCGCGATCTCGAAGATCCAGAGGTCGTCGTCGGTCACGAGCCGGCCGAGAGCACGAAGTGATGCGGTCGGCGCCCCCGAGAGTCGTCCCCGGCGTCTGCCAGCTCTTCGGCGACGCACTCCCAGCAGAGAGCGATCTCGCCGAGAACGAGCGCCGAACCGCCGCATTGTCGTTTACAGCCGAAGCAGCGGATGTCGGGCAACCACTGGCCCTGCACTCGACTCGAGCTCACGTCGTCCCCTCTTCGTCGCTGCGGGCCGGCACCCTTTCAGCGACTTTCGCGTGCTTCTGTCATGCGCGGTCGAAGACGAGAGTCGCCCGGAAGATCACGGACCGTCCTGCGGAAGCGGCTAAAGGGCCATCGGGCTCGAGCCTTCAGTGACCTTAATGATGGTGAGCCCCACCGGTAGGCGATCAGTGAGTCGCCCACGTAAGTGCCTTTGCGTGAGAGGTTGGCTACAGCACGCTTCAGGACGCCGCGAGAGCTAAAGGCGCTGACGCTCACGAGACCGTCGTCATTGCTGAGCGGGTCTTCGGGGCACGGTTTATCGACTTGGATATTCCACGAGCGGCGTTCGTAGGAACCGAACACTCGGCACTCGGTCCCGACACCGAAAACGTTGGTCGTGCCGAGGTCAGCAGCGGTCAAGTGCTCGTTGCGGGGTAGGTGTTCGTAGCCGTCGAGGACGAAGCTGGCGTTCCCAGCGTCGGAGCCCGCGGCGTAGGAAATGGTCAGTGAGGCCCACGGTCCCCCAGGGTTTCGTACCGTGTTGCCGTCACTCTGCCCTTTGATCTCACCGTCGCGCTAGCCGCGCCGTGGGAGGAACCTCTCGAGCGCGTCGACCCGGTCGAGGACACCCCGGATGGCGTCGATCATCGGGCGCGTGGTGTGAACATGTGCCAAGAGCGAAGGGCGAGCACGAATAGCGCTGCTGTTGCCGCCTCGAGCAGCCGCCGTTGATCGGTGACCTCGATGACGCACGAGTCTCGTGGGCCGGCTCTCAGTCGCCTGCGGCGAGTGCCGAGTAACTCCGCCGCGCCCGCGTTTGCCCGCTCACGCTCGGCGGGAGCAGATCACGTCTTGACACCCTGGCAGCTACGGTCGGGCTCTTGCCTCCACCGGACTCCCCCGACCCCCGCGCGGGCACCGATGCCGTGGGCCGATTGCGGCGCTCTACCGCGGGACTGCTGGCTGACTTGGTGCAGCGCGATCCCGAGCGGATGGCAGAGGCGGTCGAGCTCGGGCTGGTCCGCCGCGAGTGGCTGGAGCACCCGGGCGAGGAGGCTGTCACTGCCGCCAAGCCGGTGGAGGTGCTCGAGCGCTGGCTCGAGCGAGCCGTCGAGCAGCGGCCCTCCACGCTCGCGGCTCTCGGCCTGTCGACGATCCAGATCCTGTCGTCGGACGCCGAGGACCAGGCGCGCGGGGGCGTCCCCGAAACGTTGACGGTTACCTTCATCGACCTAGAGGGCTTCACCGCGTTCACCGCGAAGGAGGGTGACGAGTCGGCCAGCCGACTGCTCGCTGAGCACCAGCGCGTCGTCGGGCCGATCGTCCGCAGCCGGGGTGGCCGGACCGTCAAGCACCTCGGCGACGGGCTCCTGCTCACCTTCTTGAGCCCGGAGGCAGCTGTCCTGGCCGGCCTCGAGTTGGTCGAGGCGCGGCGTGAGCCGCTTCGAGTGCGTGTCGGCCTCCACCTTGGCGAGGTGCTCGTGATGCGACAGCACGACGTCGTCGGCCACGTCGTGAACGTGGCGGCGCGCGTGGCCGAGTCGGCGCGGGGCGGCGAGGTGCTCGCCACCGGGGCGGTGCGCGACGCGGTGGGCAGGCTGCCCGGCGTGTCCTTCGGCCGAGTGCGGCACCGTGGGTTCAAGGGCGTCGCCGAGTCGGTCCCGGTCTACCCGGTTCGCGGCCAGTAGACGCCTGGATCTGATCCTTAGCCAGCGGCCGTTCTTCATGGCCCGTTCTCCCTCCGGCGCGAGGTGCTCGGCGGGTATCGATGCAGGAGTTCGTCGTGGTATCGGAGCACGTCGTCCCAGGCGTGTCGCCGCGCCTCCAGGTCGTCCTTCGTGATCCGCGGGATTGCCTGGAGGGCCTCGTAATACCGCTTCAGCAGCTCTTCGTCGCTGAGGGCCACCACGTCCTCGGTCACCGCCCGCTGTCTACCCCGAGGGAGGGGAGTCGATCCAGAGGCTGTGCGGACTACCGTCCGGGTGCGTGGTGATCGACGAGGATCAACTCCTCGACGCTGTGCGCGTCTTCAACGGGGCGGGAAGGCCTGTCCACGCTGAGAATGTGCGCAAGTACCTGGGGCAGTTTGCAGACGAGGGCGGCTACTTCGAGGTGGGGGTCGTCGCAGCCGATCTCGAGGAGCTCGAGTCGCTCGGGAAACTCAAACGCGTTCCTGCAATCGAGTGGAACGACAGTGGGCCGACGCCTAAAACGCGCATCCGTTACGTACTGCCCAGCGAGCAATAGCGAAAAAACGCGACTGCTGCTTGAACAGTCGACCGAGGCCGCGCCGGTTACCCGCCCGGTTGCGCGGCGTGTGCTCTCACTCATCCCTCGTTACGCGCTTGAACACAAACAGGATGTCGTTCTGGTTCTCGCCGTGGGCCAGGGCGTGATCGACCTCCCAGCCCGACTCTCCATAGCGCCGCAAGGTCTCTAGGTCATCGGAGGTCAGTCCACCACTTGTCGTACGGAACGACTCAATGGCGTAGTCGATATGAGTGGGCATGCTGCGCTCCTCTTCGTCAGCGAGAACGGACCCCCTCGGCCAGCGCCAGCGTGCCGCCGCCCTAGGAGTCGGCTAACGCGTGGTCGCCTGTTCGGTCAGGCGGTACGCGTATGTCGTGGGTTCGTCGTGCGAGAACCACCCCGGTTCGGCGTTCGACGTAGCCGCGATCGGCGAGCCGCTCAGCTGGCTCGTCGGCGTGCGCATAGAAGCGGTTGAGCCCGTCGAACATGGCGAACCGGTAACCCACTTCGAGGTGCATCGGCTCCCAGTCCTGGTGGGCCGGTTCGTCGGACTTCGGCACGGTTGCTTCCATGACCACGACCCGGGGCCGGAAGCTGAACCAGTCGGCCCCGGGCGAGCACCTCGCGCTCGAAACCCTCGACGTCCACTTTGAGGAAGTCGACCGGACCCGCAACGAGGCCGGCCACGACCTGCGGTCGCGTTCTATGAGCGGGTGTTCGGCATGAAGGTCGGATTCCGTGATGGCAACATCCTCTTCGTGAGTTCTGCCGGGCGCGCTGACGATCTAGCTCTCCATCTGGCAGTCAGCGACGAAGAGCAGGCCCGGGTTGGCCAACAAGGCGGCTACGAGCATTTTGGAATCACGGTGAAGGACCGTACCCACCTTGATGAAGGGATCGCGTTGGTTCTCGAAGCGGGTGGCGCCCTCGTAGACAAGGGAGAACATGCACCCGGCTTGCCGTACGCCTAGGTGACCGATCCGGATGGCTACGTCATCGAGATCTGAGGCACCGGTCCAGGCAGCTTCATGCCACGGCTCTCACCTCGGCGCCCCTGTAGCAGGGATATGGCGCGCTGCGCGCAGGGCCGTAATCGGTTCTCGGGACGCATGTTCGCGAGAGTTCAGATCCCCGAATCCGCTGCGCCAGCGACGCGTTCGCGCACCCACGCGAGGCTGTTGGGCTTCGCCATAGCTTCCCGCCACCCTGCCAGCACCGAATTGATGGCGTCTCGCCCCTCGATGACAGCCAAGATCTCAACGGTCACCGACTCGGTAGAGATCTCGCGCCGGCTGTATGGCTCCGCCATGACGTACACCTCGCCAGTGTCGGCAATCCAAGAAACCTCGAATCGCAGGCCATTCTCGGACCACTCCCTACCGAACTCAATCTCGTCCGAGGCTCGGCGTCGCGGGTCCTGATCGTAGAAATCTTCGATATCCATGCTCACCCACCGCTTCCGGCAGCTGTCACTTCCGGCTGCGGTATCCCGCTCTCATGTCTCTAGTACCACGACGCCCCTCGCACCAGTCACGCCGGCAGCGCGGCCGAGGGTGCTCGATCTTCAACGCCACCGAGCCGAGCGAGCCGAGGTGATGCGCCTCTTGGTGTCAAGCAGCGATCTGGGGGGCGGTTGGCGCGGGTTCGATGTCGATGGGTGTGATGACGTTGTTGATGTGGGGGAAGAGCTCGCGGGCGATGTAGCGCTTGAGGCAGCGGATGATCTCTTGTTTGGTGCGTCCTTGGGCGGTGCGGCGGGCGATGTAGTCCTTGGTGGGCTGGTGTGAGGTCATGCGCACGATGACGAT